>Ga0302324_100005425_pt1 | contig 27777 bp, 21 predicted proteins | sample Palsa_T0_1_FD_201949 | JGI IMG/M metagenome (GOLD analysis project Ga0302324, IMG submission 201949) | Peat permafrost microbial communities from Stordalen Mire near Abisko, Sweden - Palsa_T0_1 | ecosystem: Environmental > Terrestrial > Soil > Palsa > Peat permafrost | place: Sweden: Abisko...
TGTACTCAAGCGCGCGTGAGGTTTGGGGGCCCCGCGCCGCAGGCGTGGGGGGCGCGGAGCCTGGGGCGGAGCGCCTTTAGATCATGCCGTCCTCGCAAGCGCCGCCGGCCGGGGCCACCGCCCTCGACCCGACCGCCGTACGCCCCGACATCGCCGATGCGCGCATCATTCGGCTCGTCCCCGACGCGCTGATCGCGACGCTGCGCGGCCTGAAGGCCGACGGGTTCACCATGCTGCTCGACATCGGCGGCGTCGACTATCTCGACCGCGAGCCGCGCTACGACGTCGTCTACCATCTGCTCGCGCTGCCGACGCAGCCCGCCACCATCGGCGACGTCGGCGTCCCGCAGCGGGTGCGCGTGCTGTGCGGCGTCGGCGCGACGGAGCTGGAAGTGCCGACCGCCGTCGCGCTCTGGCCGGCGGCCGACTGGGCCGAGCGCGAGATCTTCGACCTGTTCGGGATTCGGTTCGCCGGTCACCCCGACATGCGCCGCATCCAGATGCCCGACGAGTGGGAAGGTCACCCGCTGCGCAAGGATTACCCGCTGCGCGGGCCGGCGCGCGAGCGCACGCCGCGGCCCTCGTTCGCGCTCAAGTCGAACGTCGCCGCCGGGACGCCGGCCTCCGGCCGTGCCGCGCAGGCGTTGCAGAAACAGATCCTCGAGGCACGCCGCCCGAAGGACGCGCCGCAGTGAGCAACATCGCGCTGGAAGGCGGTTACGCCGTCGACGTCATCGAGCGCACCGACAATCGGATGGTGCTCTCGATGGGGCCGCAGCATCCCTCGACGCACGGCGTGCTGCAGATCGTCACCGAGATCGAAGGCGAGATCGTTACCAAAGCCTCGCCCGAGATCGGCTACCTGCACACCGGGATCGAGAAGAGCGCCGAGAATTTGTTCTGGTCGCAGGCGTCGACCGTCATCGAGCGGATGGATTACCTCTCGCCGCTGACCAACGCGCTGTGCTACTACCTGGCGGTCGAGAAGCTGTTGGGGATCGACGGGCAGATCCCGCCGCGAGCGCAGCAGATCCGCGTGCTGCTGGCCGAGCTCTCGCGCATCGCTTCGCACTGCGTCTGGCTGGGTACCGGTGGGATCGACCTGGGCGCGCTGACCGCGTTCTTCTACGCCTTCGACCTGCGCGAGCGGATCCTCGACCTGTTCGAGGCCTCGGGCGGCGCGCGGATGCACCCCAACTACCTGCGCGTCGGCGGCCTGGCGCAAGACCTCCCGGCCGGTTTCCTCGACAAGCTCGACGGCGTCATCGGGATGTACGAGCCGCGCATGCGCGACCTGCGCGGCCTGTTGCAGAAGAACCCGATCCTCCAGGACCGTATGATCGACGTCGGGATCCTCGAGGCCGAAGAGGCGGTCGCGTGGGGGATGACCGGCGCGATCCTGCGCGCGACCGGGATCGCCTACGACGTGCGCAAGGCCTTTCCGTACAGCGGTTACGACCGCTACGAGTTCGACGTCCCGACCCGCACCGAGGGCGACGCCTACGCGCGCTTCCTGGTGCGGCTGGACGAGATGGACGAGTCGATGCGGATCATCCGCCAGGTGCGCAAGGAACTCAACGAGCCCGGCAACTGGCAGATCGCCGACACGAAGTTCGTCCCGCCGCCCAAAGAGACGATCGCGCTCTCGATGGAGGCGCTGATCCATCACTTCAAGCTGGTCTCGGAGTCGTTCCGCGTCCCGGCCGGCGACGTCTATCAGGCCGTCGAGGGACCGCGCGGCGAGCTGGGCTACTACGTCGTCTCCAACGGCGACAACCGCCCCTGGCGCGTGCGCACCCGCCCGCCCTCGATGTACAACCTGCAGGTGCTCAAGAAGATCGCGCTGGGCGAGCTGATCGCCGACATGGTCGTCATGATCGGCTCGCTCGACCCCGTCTTCGGCGAGGTCGACCGGTGAGCGTGCAGACGCAGGCCGACGCGGCGACCGGCGTCCATCCGGGCCCCGATCTCGTCGCCGACTGGAGCCCGTACCTGCATCGTGCGGGGCATCCGTTCGACGAACTGCACGCGCGCTTGCGGCCCGAGATCGAGGCGATCGTCGCGCAGTACGAAGAGCGGCGCTCGGCGCTGCTCCCGCTCGCGCACCTGTTCCAAGAGCACGAGGGGTTCGTCTCGCCCAACGCCGTCGCGGTCATCGCGCACACGCTCGACGAGACGCTGGCCACGGTCGAGTCGACGCTCTCGTTCTATACGCTGTTCTACCGGCGGCCGGTCGGGAAGTACATGGTCCAGGTCTGCCGCAACCTGTCGTGCCTGCTCAACGGCGCCGAGGCGCTCATGGAGCACGTGCGCGCGCGGCTGGGCGTCGGCCACCTCGAGACGACCGACGACGGCGTCTTCTCGTACGAAGAAGTCGAGTGTCTGGCAGCCTGCGACCGCGCGCCGTGCGCGCAGGTCAACCTCGAGTTCGTCTACGACCTCACCCCGGAGAAGGTCGATGCGTTGCTGGCCGACCTGCGGGCCGAGACGCACGCGATCGCGCCGCTGGTGCAGACGCTCGCGCCCGGGCGCAGTTGGAAGCTCGCGCAGGACACCGGCCGCAAGTCGGCCGGCGCGCGCGGCGTCAGCGACCCCAACAACGCCGGCGGGATCGGCGATCCCAGCGGCCTGAAGATGTTCGACCTGATCGTCGGCCGGCCGCAGTACGAGGTGCGCTCGAACGAGCGGCTCGTCCACGAGACGACGCTGCGCCCCGAGTTGGCGGAGGACGGAGGGCACTAGCATGGCCGAGATCGTGACGCCCGTCCTGACGCGCGGGATCGGCGAGCTGAACCTGCGCGAGATCGCGGTCTATCGGCAGCAGGGCGGCTACGAGCAGCTGCGCCGCGCCGTGCTGGAGCTGGAGCCCAAGGCGGTCGCCGACCTGTGCTCGGGCTCGAACCTGCGCGGGCGCGGTGGCGCGGGCTTCCCGACCGGCCGCAAGTGGTCGTTCCTGCCGAACAACGGCCGCCCGCGTTACATGGTGTGCAACTGCGACGAGGCCGAGCCGGGCACGTTCAAGGACCACATGCTGCTCGAAGAGACGCCGCATCAGATCATCGAGGGGATCCTGATCGGCGCGTACGCGATCGGCTGCGAGCACTCGTACATCTACATCCGCGGCGAGTTCAAGCGCGGCTACGAGATCATGCGCGCCGCGGTCGCGCAGGCGCGCGCCGCCGGCTTCCTGGGCGAAAACGTCTTCGGCTCCGGCAAGCGCCTCGAGCTGACGATCCACCGCGGCGCCGGCGCGTACATCTGCGGCGAGGAGACCGGGCTGCTCAACTCGTTGGAAGGCAAGCGCGGGGAGCCGCGGCTCAAGCCGCCGTTCCCGGCCATCAAGGGGCTCTACGGCGAGCCGACGGTGGTCAACAACGTCGAGACGCTGGCCTACCTTCCTCATATCATGCGCAACGGCGTCGAGTGGTTCGCCAAGATCGGCCCCGAGCGCTCGCCGGGGTACAAGGTCGTCTCGATCTCCGGTCACGTCGTGCGGCCCGGCAACTACGAGGTCGCGCTGGGGACGACGATGCGCGAGCTGATCTGGGAGTGCGCGGGCGGCTTGCGCCCGGGGCGCCGCTTTTTGGGCGTGCAGCCCGGCGGCGGTTCGTCGGCCTGCCTGTTCGAAGAGCATCTCGATCTCTCGTACGACTTCGACACGCTGACCAAGGCCGGCTCGATGCTCGGCTCGGGGGCGATGGTCGTCTTCGACGACACGACCGACTTCGTCAAAGCCGCCTACGCGCTGATCCGCTTCTACGCGCACGAGTCGTGCGGGCAGTGCACGCCCTGCCGCGAAGGCGGCCACTGGATCCAACGCACGCTCGAGCGCCTGCTGGCCGGTGGCGGGGTCGAGTCCGACATCGAGGTGATCAAGAGCGCCGCGCATCAGCTGACCGGCTTGAACCTGTGCGCGCTCGGCGACTCGATCGAACCGTTTCTGGCCTCGGTCATCATCCGCTTCGAGGATCAGTTCCGCGCCTACATCCGCCCCGGCTCATCCGAGAAAGTCGCCGTCTGATGTCCGCCACCGCCGAGCAGACCGATCTCGTCACGGTCACGATCGACGGCATCGACGTGCGCGTCCCCAAGGGGACGCTGCTGGTCGAGGCCGCCAAGCTGATCCAGCGCGACGTCCCGGTCTACTGTTACCACGTCAAGCTCGGGCCGGCCGGCTTGTGCCGCATCTGCCTGGTCGAGATCGAGGGGTTCCCGAAGTTGCAGATCGCCTGCAACACGCCGGTCACCGACAAGATGGTCGTCCACACGACCAACCCCAAGGTCGACGACGGGCGGCGCGCGATCCTCGAGTTCTTCCTGCTGAACCACCCGCTGGACTGCCCGATCTGCGACAAGGGCGGCGAGTGCGACCTCCAGGACTACGCGATGGCCTACGGCCAGGGCGCCTCGCGGATGGTCGAACCGAAGATGCCCAAGCCCAAGGCCGTCGACCTCGGTCCGACCATCGTCTTGGATGAAGAGCGCTGCGTCGTCTGTCTGCGCTGCGTGCGCTTCGACCAGATCATCACCCAGGAGAGCTCGCTGCGCACCGACGACCGCGGCGCGCACGTGATCATCGCCACCGCGACGGGGAAGCCGTACGTCTCGGACTTCTCCGGCAACGTGACCGAGCTGTGTCCGGTCGGCGCGCTGACCTCGAAGACCTACCGCTTCCGCTCGCGGCCCTGGGACAACCACCGCACGACGACGACCTGCACGCAGTGCAGCGTCGGCTGCCAGATGCACGTCGACGAGCGCGGCGGCACGCTGCTGCGCACGATGAGCGTCCCCGAGGACGACGCGATCTCCGATTCGTGGCTGTGCGACCGCGGCCGCTACAACGTCGGCTTCGTTGACGACGAGCGCCGGCTGACGACGCCGCTGCTGCGCCGCGCCGACGGCAGCTCGACCCAGGTCGACTGGTCCGACGCGCTCGACCTGCTCGCCGCCGAGCTGAAGAAGGCCGGTCGCAACGCCGGCGTCATCGGCGGTGGGCGGCTGCTCAACGAGGAGATCCTGCTCGCGGTCGAACTCTTCCGGGCGCTGGGGATCGAGAATCTCGACGCGCGCGTCGGGCGGCAGTCGGTCGTGCGCGCCGACGGCGCGGTCAACCACGTCGACGTCGAGAAGGCGAACACGATCGTCACGATCGGCCGGCCGCCATCGCAGCTCGCGCCAGTGCTCGACCTGCGCATCCGCAAGGCGGTCTCGCGCAACGGCGCGCGGCTGATCTCGGCCGGCGAGTATCCGGCGGACAGCTTCGTCCCCGAGACGCGCGCGACGACGGCCGAGGCCTTGCGCACCGCGTTGGGCGGCTCGCCCGGGACGGTCGTCGTGATCTCGGATGGCGTGCGGCGGGAGGCCGATCAGCCGCTGACCGCGGTGCTGCGCGCCCTCCCCGCCGCGACGACGCACTTCCTCATCGTCCCCGAGACGCCGAACGGCCGCGGCGCGGACGCGCTGGGGTTGCGACCGGGTCCCGGCGGCCTGAACACGCGCGGGATGCTGGAAGCGGCGCGCGACGGCAAGCTGGCGTTGCTGGCGTGCCTCGGCGCCGACCCGATGTTGCGCTTCCCCGATCGCGCGCTGGTCGAAGCCGCGCTGCGCGCGACGCCGTTCGTCGTCGTGACCGAGCTGTTCCCGACCGAGACCGCGCGCCTGGCATCTCTCGTGTTGCCGGTTTGCAGCGCGTTCGAGAAGTCCGGGACGACGACCGATCTCGCCGGCGACGTGCTGGCAGTCGCCGGTGCGGTGCGCGCACCCGACGGTGTGCTGGCCGATGGCGACATCGTCGTCGAGCTCGCGGCACGCCTGGGGATCGCGTTGCCGCTCCCCGACGTCCTCGAGACGACGGTGCGCGAGCGGATTCGTACTGCCCCGACGCCACCGCCCGACGTGAGCCCCGAGGCGAACGCGCGGCCGGTCGAGCCGGGCCGGCTGTGGGTGATCGCCGAGGCCGCCAGTTTCGCCGGTGGTGGGACACTGGCGCACGACCTGCGCGTCGCCGGCCTGCGCCCACCGGCCCGCGCGCGGCTGCATCCCGCGACCGCGCGCGCCTGGGGCGTCGCCGCGGGCGATCGGGTGACGGTGAGCGCCGCCAGCGGCGCGGCCCTGCACGACCTGACCGTCGTCCTCGACGACCGCGTCGCACGCGATGCCGTCGCGCTGCTCGAAGGCCTCCCCGAAGCCCCGCTCGGCACCCTCGGCCCGCGCCCCTCCGTGCGGATTCTGAAGGCGACGAGATGATGGTCATGGACCGAGCGCAGCAGCATCGCGGCGCATCGACCTGGGTGTTGCGAGGTCGCGTCTGGGGGCCCCACGCGCAGCGTGGGGGGCGCGGAGCCTGGGGCGGAGCGCCTTGCAAATGATGATCTGGTTGGTCGTGCTGATCAAGGCGGTCATCGTGCTGGCGGTCGTGATCACGACCTTCGCCTACTCGATGCTGTTCGAGCGCAAGATCATGGGCTGGATGCAGATGCGGCCGGGCCCGAACCGGGTCGGGCCGTGGGGGCTGCTCCAACCGGCCGCCGACGCGGTCAAGATGATCTTCAAGGAAGACCTCACCCCGAACACCGCCGACCCGCTGATCTACCGCATCGCGCCGTTCATCTCGTTGATCTGCGCGATGGGGACGTTCGCGATCATCCCGTTCTCGGCGCAGCCCGACGGAACGCTGTGGTCGGTCGGCAACGTCAACGCCGGGATCCTGTTCGTCTTCGCGCTGACCTCGATCGGCGTCTACGGCATCTCGCTGGCCGGCTGGGCCTCGGGTTCGAAGTTCCCCCTGCTCGGCGCGGTCCGTTCGACCGCGCAGATGATCTCCTACGAGCTGGCGATGTCGATGTCGGTGATCGGCGTGCTGCTGCTGGCCGGCTCGACGGCGCTCGGCGCGATCGTCGACGCGCAGTACCGCTTGTGGTTCATCGTCCCGCAGATCGTCGGCTTCCTGATCTACCTGGTGACCGCGGTCGCCGAGACGAACCGTGCGCCGTTCGACCTGGTCGAGGCCGAGACGGAGCTGGTCGGCGGCTTCCACACCGAGTACTCGGGGCTGCGCTTCGGGTTGTTCTTCATCGCCGAGTACCTGAACATGATCACGGTCTCGTGCCTGGCGACGCTGCTCTTCTTGGGTGGCTGGAACGGGCCGTTCGGCGTCCCGTCGACCGGCCTCTTGGGTCTGCTCTGGTTCCTGATCAAGGCGGGGTTGTTCTTGTTCTTCTATATCTGGTTGCGTTCGACGCTGCCGCGCTTCCGCTACGACCGGCTGATGGCCTTCGGCTGGAAGGTGCTCTTGCCGGTCGCGACGCTCAACCTCGTCGTGACGGCGGCGATCGTCGCGGTCTGGCCGATCCATGCGTAAGAACCTGTTCAACGTCGGCGCGCTGGTGCGCGGCTTCTCGACGACCTTCAGCTACCTGTTCAAGAAGCGGCCGACGATCGAGTACCCGTCGGTGAAGAAGCAGCACGCGCCGCGCTTCCACGGCCTGCACGAGCTGCGGCGATACGCCGACGGCAAGGAACGCTGCATCGGCTGCGAGCTGTGCGCGATCGCCTGTCCGGCCAATGCGATCACCGTCATCGGCGCCGAGAACGCGCCGGCCGACCGCCGCTCGCCCGGCGAACGGTTCGCCGCGCGCTACGAGATCGACGAGCTGCGCTGCATCTTCTGCGGGCTGTGCGAGGAGGCGTGTCCGACCGACGCGATCGTGCTGACCCCGCGCTTCGAGATGGCCGACTACCGGCGCGGCGCGTTCGTCTACGCGAAGGACCGGCTGCTGGTTCCGCCCGAAGCCGGTGTCGGGATGGCGCCCGACGAGCGGCCCAACGGGATCCCGGCCGATCTCGGCGCCGTCTACCGCGCCAAGGACACCGTCGACATCGCCGAAGGCTACGAGGCGACCAATCGCGGGCATCTCCTCAAGACCCAGCGCCGCGGGTTGGCCGGATGATCGCGTTCGCGATCCTCGCGCTGGTCATGGTCGCGAGCGCCCTGTTCACGATCACCGCCAGCCGGCCGGTCCACTCGGTGGTCGGCCTGCTGACGAACTTCATCGCGCTGGCGATCATGTATTTGACCTTGCAGGCCGAGTTCTTGGCGGTCATGCAGATCGTCGTCTACAGCGGCGCGATCCTGATCCTCTTCGTCTTCGTGATCGCGCTGCTCTCCAGCGGCGTGCGGCCGTTCGACATCGGGCCCAACCGCGCCAAAGGCGTGCTCGTCCCGGCGCTCGTATTCGGCGCGCTGATCTTGGCCGGCGTGGTGGCGACGGTGGTGCGCAATCCGGTCGCGGCGCAGCCCTCGCCCGGCGTGACCGGCACGGCGCTGGTCTTCGGCAGCGTGGCGAACTTCGGCAACGCGCTGTTCAGCGATAACCTGCTGCCCTTCGAGGTGACGGCCTTCATCCTGATGGTCGCCGTGGTCGGCGTCGTGCTGATCGCCGGCGATGCGGGGCCGGCCGGCGTCGTCCGCCGCCGGCGGCGGCGTGCCGGCGAACGCGAACCGATCCTCAAGGAGCCGCTGGCGCGATGATCGTACCGCCGGAGTACTACGTCATCCTCTCCGCCGTGCTGTTCAGCATCGGCGTCGTCGGCGTGATCGTGCGGCGCAACCCGCTGATCATGCTGATGTCGATCGAGCTGCTCTTCAACGCGGCGAACCTGGCCCTGGTGACCTACGCGCGCGCCTGGGTCGACAACGTCGGGCACGTCTTCGCCTTCCTGGTCATCACCGTCGCCGCTGCCGAGGCCGCCATCGGCTTGGCGATCGTGGCGGTGACCTTCCGCCGCTCCGTCAACGTCGACGTCGACGAAGTCGCCGTCCTGAAGGGCTAGCCGCCGCGCATGTTGTTGACCGTGATTTGGCTGCTGCCGCTGCTGGGCGCCGTCGTCGCCTGGGCCTTCGGCCCGCAACTGCGCGGCTGGACCGGCCCGCTCTGCTCGGCGCTGGTCGGGCTCGCCTTCCTGGCGACCTGCGCGAGCTGGGGCGATGCGACCGCCGGCGCCACCGGCCTGCACGTCCCGCTGGTGCGCTGGCTGCCGGGCTGGGATTTCGGTCTGCAGCTCGACCGGCTCTCGCTGGTCTGGACGCTGATCGTCACCGGCGTCGGCTTCCTGATCCACGTCTACTCGATCGGCTACATGCACGGCGACCGCGCCGTCGCGCGCTTCTTCGCCTACATGAACTTCTTCGTGTTCGCGATGCTCACGCTGGTGCTGAGCGACAACGTCGTCGGGCTGCTCGTCGGCTGGGGTCTGGTCGGCCTGGCCTCGTACTTCTTGATCGGCTTCTGGTTCGAGCGCCCGACGGCGGTCGCCGCTGCCCGCAAGGCGTTCATCATGAACGTCGTCGGCGACGCCGGGATCATGTTCGCGATCTTCCTGATCGTGGCTCGGATCGGCTCGATCGGCTACGCCGACGTCTTCAGCCGCTTTCCGACCGCGTTCACCCGGGAGGAGTTGTTCCTGGTCTGCCTCGGCTTGTTCATCGGCTGCGCGGCAAAGTCGGCGCAGGTCCCGCTGCACACCTGGCTCCCCGACGCGATGGAAGGCCCGACCCCGGTCTCGGCGCTGATTCACGCCGCGACGATGGTCACCGCCGGCGTCTACTTGATCGCGCGGTTCGCCCCGCTGTGGAACGCCTCGGCCGATGCGCGCGTGCTGGTCGGCGTCATCGGCGCGTTGACCGCGCTGCTCGGCGCGACGCTGGGGTGCGTCCAGTGGGACATCAAACGAATCCTGGCCTACTCGACGATGTCGCAGATCGGCTACATGATCATGGGGGTCGGCGTCGGCGCCTTCGAGGGCGGCGTCCTGCACTTCCTCACCCACGCCTTCTTCAAAGCGCAGCTCTTCCTGACGTCGGGGATCATCATCCACGCGCTGCACGACGAGCAAGACGTGCGCCGGATGGGCGGGCTGCGCACGCGGCTCCCCTTCGCCTTCTGGGCGATGCTGATCGGCGTGCTCGCGATCAGCGGCGTCCCCGGCCTCAGCGGCTTCTTCTCGAAGGACCTGATCCTGTACGGAACCCTGCAGCGCGGGCACCCGTGGCTGTACGGGGTCGGCGTGCTGACCGCCGGGATCACCGCCTACTACATGTTCCGGCTGCTGTTCGTGACGTTCTTGGGCAGCTACCGCGGTGAGGTCGACCCGTCGGATCTGGGGATCCGCCACCCCGAGCTGGCCGGGACGACGCTGGCCGAGCACGCCGAGGATCACGAGCCGCCACACGCGCACGCGCCGGCGTGGCTCATGGCGGGGCCGGTCGCGGTGCTGATCCCGTTCTCGATCTTGATCGGGTGGCTCGGCCTGGGCGGCGAGAGCAGCCCGTGGGCGCGCTTCTTCGGCGGTTTCTTCGGCGCGGCGTCGAGCGCGCCGCTGCACGCACCGATCACCGAGTCGGTCTCGACGCTGCTGGTGCTGGCCTGCGTGATCGTCGGCTTCGCGATCGCCGCGCTGCGCTATTGGCGTCCCGACGCGCTGCGCGCGATCGTCCCGCGGTTGCGCGCCGAGGCGATCCACACGCCGGCGCTGTTGTGGAACGCCTATTACTTCGATGCGGCCTACGAGGTGCTGCTGGTCCGGCCGGCCGTGGCGATCGGCCGCTGGTTCGTGCGCACGGTCGATCCGCACGTCATCGACGCCGGGGTCCGCGAGGCGGCGATCTCCTCGCAGTGGCTCGGGCATCTGTTCCGCAGCTTCGAGACCGGGCTCGTCCGCGTCTACGCGCTGACGATCGCGCTGGGTGCCGTCTGCTTCGTCGCGTACTACGCGTTGGCGGGGGGTGCGCGATGATCCTCACCGCGCTGGTCCTGGTCCCGATCCTGGCCGGCTTGGCCCTCTACGCGCTGCCGCGCAGTGCGGCGATCGCGGCACGCACGATCGCGGCGGTGGTCGGCGCGCTGGCCTTCGTCGCGACGCTCGCCGGCGCCGGCACGCCCGACGTCGCGCTGCGCTGGCTGGCGCGCCCGTTCAGCGCGTCGTTCCACCTCGGCTTCGGTCCGGTCTCGGTCTGGCTCGTCGCGTTGCTCGCGCTGGTCGCGTTCAGTGCCGCGCTGGCGATCCCGAAGAGCCCGCAGGCTCGCGGCCTGGCCGCGCAGCTGCTGGTGCTGCAGGGCGCGATGAACGGCGTCTTCTTGGCCAAAGACCTGCTGCTGTTCGCTCTCTTCTGGGATCTGATGCTGCTGCCGGTCTTCCTGGTTCTGATCGCGGGCAGCTCGCACGCGCGGACCGCCTGGAAGTATCTGGTCTACAATCTGGTCGGTGGGCTCGCGCTCTTGCTGGCGACCGCCGCCTACGGTGTGTTGGCGTCGAGCACCGACGTGCTGGGCGCGGGTGGGCCGCACGCGGTGCTCGGCCCGGTCTGGGGCAGCTGGATCTTCGCCGGCTTCGCGCTCGCGTTCTTGATCAAGACGCCGATCTTCCCGCTCCACACGTGGATGCCCGAGACCTACGCCGCGTTGCCGCCGCCGATGGTCGCGGTCGTCTCGGCGGTCCAGTCGAAGGCCGGCCTCTACGGCTTCCTGCTCGTCGGGCTCCCGCTGCTCGCGCCGCAGATGGCGCAAGCGCGGCCGCTGGCGATCGGACTGGGCCTCGCCTCGCTGCTCTACGGCGCGCTGGCCGCGCTCGCGACCAACGACGCGAAGCGAGTCGTCGCGTACAGCTCGCTCTCGCACTTGGGGCTGATCCTGCTGGCGGTGTTCAGCGGCTCGGCGTTGGCCTATCTCGGCGCGGTGGTCTACATCCTCGCGCACGGCTTGTTCAGCGCCGCGCTGTTCATCACGCTCGGCGCGGTCGAGCGGCGCGAGGAGACGCGCGAGTTGACCCGACTCGGCGGCTTGGGCGCGCGCAACCCGCGGCTCGCCGGCGCGCTGACGCTGGCGGGGCTGGCGGCGCTCGGCCTCCCCGGGCTGGCCGGATTCGCCGGCGAGATCCTGATCCTGACCGGGCTGTATCGCGGCGGTTTGGTCTGGCCGGCGATCGTCGCGCTGCTCCCGATCGTGCTCGCCTCAGCGTATATGCTGCGGCTCTTCCAAGGGATCATGAACGGGCCCGAGGTACCGGATCTGCCGGTGCGGCCCGATCTGGACCGGCTCGAAGGCCTCGCGCTCGTGCCGTTGGTCGCCGCGCTGGTGTGGCTCGGCGTGAATCCGAGCGCCGTGACCGGCCTGGGTGCGCGCGGCGCACCGGCCGCGGCGCCGGCCGCGATCACCTCGTTCGTCGGGGAGAATCCGCGTGCTCATTAACCTGCCCAGCGCCGGCGACTACACGGCGCTGTTGCCGACGTTCATCGTCGCCTGCACGCCGCTGCTGATCCTGGTGGTCGACCTGTTCCTGCGCGGCGACGGGACGGGACGGCGCGCGGTCGCCGTCGGCCTGGCGATCCTCGGTCTGCTCGCCGCGGGGGCGCTGCTCGCGATGCAGTATCCGCAGGATCTGGTCGCCTTCGGCGGCGCGTTCGTGCAAGGCGGCTTCTCGATCGTCTTCAGCGAGATCGTCGTCGTCGCGACGATCGGCACGCTGCTGCTCACGCTGGGCGTCGGGCGCACCGACCAGGTCGCGGGAACGACCGCGCTGCTGCTGTGGAGCGCGAGCGGGGCGATGCTGATGGCCGGCGCGGCGAACCTGTTGACCGTGTTCCTCGGTCTCGAGCTGCTCTCGCTCGCGCTGTATTGCCTGTGCGCGATCTCCGCCCGCCCGACCTCGCGCGAAGCGGCACTCAAGTACTTGATCCTCTCCTCGATGGCCTCGGGCTTCCTGCTCTACGGCTCGGCGCTGCTGTTCGGCGCGACCGGGTCGGTCGCGTTCGCGGCGATCGCCGCCGCGACGCCGTCGTCGCTGCTGGCGCTGGGCGCCGGTCTGTTCTTGGTCGGGTTCGCCTTCAAGCTCAGCCTGGTGCCGTTCCACGAGTGGACGCCCGACGTCTACGAAGGCGCGCCGCTGCCGGTAACCGCTTTCATGTCGGTGGTGACCAAAGCCGGGGCGCTCGCCGTGCTGGCCCGCTTCGCCTACGCCGCACTGCCGCAGGCCGACGCGCAGACGCTGTTGATCCCGCTTTGGATCTTGGCCGCGCTCTCGATCCTGATCGGAAATCTCGCCGCGCTGGCGCAGACCGACATGAAGCGCCTGTTGGCGTACTCGGGGATCGCGCAGGTCGGCTACATCGTCGCCGCGTTCGCCGGAACGACGATCTTCGGGCTCCGCTACGCGCTGCTCTACCTGACCGGATATATGTTCATGAACCTGGGCGCCTTCGCGGTCGTCGCGCTCCTCTCGCGCGAGGGCGACGCGGTGGTCGGCTTGGAGCGCTTCGCCGGGTTGGGCGTGCGGCGCCCGTTGCTCGCCGCCGCGATGACGTTCTTCCTGATCGGCCTGGCCGGGCTGCCGCCGACGATCGGCTTCACCGGAAAATTCCTCATCCTGGCGGCGACGGTCGGCGCCGGCTACGCCTGGCTGGCGGGGGTCCTGATCGTGGGGACCGCGATCTCGGCCTACGTCTACCTCAAGATCGTGCGCGCGATGTACGCGCGCACCGACCTCGCGCACGTGCGCGACGAGCGCTCGCCCAACGCCCTGCCGTGGATCGCGGTCGCCGTCTGCGCGATCGCGACGTTCGTCCTGGGCGTCCTGCCGCTGACCCCCTCGAACGTCCTGCCGCACGTGAAGTGACCGTCCGGCCGGCGCGGCCCGACGACGAGCCGTTCGTCGTCGAACTCGTCCCGCGCTTCGTCGAGCACGGCGCGGCTGACGGCCACACGCCCGACGAGGTGATCGCCGGAACGGCCCGCGTGCTGGGCGCGGCGCTGCGCGCGCCACGTGCCGGCGAGCTGTTCCTGATCGCCGAAGAACCGCCCGGCGAGCGGGCCGGCTTCGCCTACGCCGTGACCGAGCGCGACTTCTTCACGACCGAGCCGTACGTGCACGTCTCGGAGATCGCGGTCGCGCGCAGCGGCCGGCAGGTCGGAGCGGAGCTGATGGCGGCCGTCGAGGCGTGGGCCCGGGAGCGCGGCGCGCGCTTCGTGACGCTCAACGTGGTCGACGGCAACCTCGGCGCAAAGCGCTTCTACGAGCGGCGCGGGTACGCGGCCGGCCACCTGCACTACGTGCGGCGGCTGACATGACGACCTCGGTGCTGGTCGCGGGCGGTGGAATCGGCGGGCTCGCGGCCGCGCTCGCGCTGGCCCAGCGGGGTTGCGCGGTGCGCGTCTTCGAGAAGTCCGCCGAGTTCGGCGAGATCGGCGCGGGCTTGCAGCTTGCGCCGAATGCCTCGCGCGTGCTCGATCGGCTCGGGCTGCTCGACGCGCTGGCGCCGCATGCGGTCTTCCCGCAGCGGCTGGTGTGGATGGACGCGCTCAGCGGTGGCCGCCTGTGCGAGCTCGACCTGGGGACGCAGTTTCGCGAGCGGTACGGCTACCCGTACATCGTGATGCACCGCAGCGACCTACTGGCGGTGCTGCTCGCCGGCGCGCAGGCCGACGAGCGCATCACACTGGAGACCGGCAAGGACATCCTCGGCGTCGAGCAGGACGACGACGCGGTCGTCGTGCGCTGCGCCGACGGGACGACGGCGCGGGCGGCGCTGCTGGTCGGTGCCGACGGGCTGTGGTCGACGGTGCGCGCCGGCGTCATCGACGACGGCGCGCCGATCTGCTCGGAGTTCGTCGCGTATCGTGGCGCGATCCCGATCGGCGAGATGTCGACGCATGCGGGTCTCGACAACGTCGTCGTCTGGACCGGCCCCGATAAACACCTCGTCCAATACCCGGTGCGCCACGGCGAGCTCTACAATCAAGTCGCCGTGTTCCGCAGCGATCGGTACCGGTCCGGCAGCGACGACTGGGGCACGCCGGAGGAGCTGGAGCGGCAGTTCGCCGCCACGGCACCAGCGGTACGCGCCGCGCTGACGAAGATCCGGCGCAACCGTCGCTGGCCGATGTACGACCGGCTCCCGGTCGAGCGCTGGAGCCGTGGCCGCGTGACGCTGCTCGGAGACGCCGCGCACCCGATGCTCCAGTACCTCGCCCAGGGCGCCTGTCAGGCGCTCGAAGACGCGGTCGCGCTCGCCGACGCGGTGGCCGATCACGAGACCCTCGCGGCCGGGCTGGCCGCCTACGAGGCGGCGCGCCTCGCCCACACGGCCCGGGTCCAGACGACGGCCCGGGTCTGGGGCGCCTTCTGGCACGTCCAACCGGAGGAGCAACCGGCCCGAGACGCGCACCTGCTTCACCGGTCCCCGACCGACTACGGCGTCGCCGACTGGCTCTATGGTCACGGTGCCGCCCTGGCCTCCTCGTCCTAACCCCACCCACTGCTTCGACGCACACGTCATCCAAGGAACCGAGGTTACCGATGCAACGCAAGAAGTTTCTCGCCGCCGCCGGCGCGACGACCGCCGCCCTGGCGACACCACGCTTCACGCTGGCCGCCGGACCCGCCGCGACCGTCAGAGTCGGGTTCCTCGATTCGTTCAGCGGCATCTTCTCCGATCTCGGCGCGGTGCACCGCGCCGGTGCGCTGCTCGCGCTGGAAGATGCGAACGCGCGCGGCCGCGTGAAGTACGAGTTCGTCTTCGGCGACGACGGCTCGAAGCCGGCGATCGCGACGACCGAGGCACAGCGCCTGATCACGCAGGAGAAGGTTGACGTGCTCTGCGGTGGGACGTCGTCGGCCAACGGGCTCGCACTCGGCGAGGTCGCGCTGCGCAGCGGGATCTTCAACTTGTTGATCGGGCCGCAAGATTCGAGCATCACCGGCGCCAGGGCGACGAAGCTGACCTACCGTTTCGGGCCGAACGTGCGGATGGCGCTGGCCCCGGTCTTGCGCCGCGCGCTGGCGTTGGGCAAGAAGTGGTACTTCATCCAGGCCGACTACGCCCTGGGCAAGGATGCGTACGCGCAGACGTCGGCGGCGCTCTTGCGCGCCGGCGGCCAGGAGGTCGGTCACGACATCATCCCGCTCGGCACCGCGGACTTCTCGTCGGTGCTCACCAAGGTAGGGAACAGCGGGGCCGACTTGCTGATGCTCTGCAACAGCGGGATCGACGCCGCGAACACCGCCAAGCAATGGGTGCAGTTCGGCCTCAACACGAAGATGCGGCTGGCCGGCATCTCGCTCGAAGACATCTACTACAACGCCTTCCCGCTCGACGCGGTCGTCGGCGCGACGTTCCCCGTGCTGTGGGCGCCGAGTGTCTCACCGGGCGCCGAGAAGCTCGCCGCGCGGCTGCGGCGCGGGATCCCCGGCCCGATCGGCGGGCGGCACTACCTCGGCTACATGGCCGCCACCTCGCTGTTCGCGCGGATCGAGGCCGCCGGCACGACCGACGCGCAGAAACTCGCCGCGGCCTTCGCCGACTATCGCTTCGACGCGGCGAAGAACACGCCGTCGGTCTATCACGGGTGCGACCACGAGTGCGCGCAGGACGTCTACGGCGGCGCGACCGTTTCGCGGCGCCAGTTCGAGCGGACGCAGTTCATGTACGACGTCGTCGCGACGGTGCCGGCGGTGGAGTCGGACGGGACCTGCGACTCGCCGTGGGCGAAGGCCGCGACGGCGGCGATGGCCGGTCAGACGCCGGGGACGCGCGAGGGTTACACGCCCAAGACGGTCTGAGGTCGAGGGGGCCTCACGATCCCGGGGTCGGAGGCGGCGGCGTCGGCGGGACCATCGGCCGAAAGGCGATGCCGTCGATCTTCCCGCTCGCGTCGAACGAGATGTACATCGCGAGCGGCGGCGGCGTGCCGCCGACGACCTTGTAGATGTAGTAGGCCGAGCCGCTATTCTCGGCACCGCGCTGGAGTTGGCTGAACGAGGCGATCGGCCCGAGCGTGCGCAGGGCGCTCGCCATCTCCGCCACGTTGCCGTCGCTGATTTTGGCGTTCAGCGCGGCGTCGTAGTGCGAGCGGTCGATCGCGCCGCTGCGCCAGGCGTCGAACTCGGCGCGTGCGCGAGCCGTCTGGGCCGGGTCGATCGTCGCCGTCGGCCCGGGCGACGCAGCGGCCGGGAGCGCGCTAGCCGCCGCCGGCGGCGGGCTCTGCGCCTCCACCGGAGCGGTCGCCAGCCCAGCGACCAAGGGGAAGAGAAGAAGCAGGCGCTGCGGGTTCATCGCAGCGCCTTTCTCCGGCTCAGCCGTGGGGCCCGTTTGCTTTCACGGATGTGTCATGTTGGCGGGCACGACGTACTTCTCGAAGTCGGCGTCGCTCACGTAGCCCAGACCCAGCGCCGCCGCCTTGAGGGTCGTCCCGTCGTGGTGGGCCTTCTTGGCGATCTCGGCCGCCTTGTCGTAGCCGATGTGCGGCGCCAGCGCGGTGACGGTCATCAGCGACTGCGCGAGGTAGCCCGCGATGACCGGCTCGTTGGCTTGCAGTCCCTCGATCGCGTGCTCGCGGAACATCGTGCACGCGTCGCGCAACAGGCGGCACGAGTGCAGGAAGTTGTAGATCATGACCGGGTTGAAGACGTTCAGCTCGAAGTTGCCCTGCGAGGCGCCGAACGAGATCGCCAGGTCGTTGCCGTAGACTTGGACGACGACCATCGTCATCGCCTCGGACTGCGTCGGGTTGACCTTGCCCGGCATGATCGAACTGCCCGGCTCGTTCTCCGGCAGGACAAGCTCGCCGATCCCGGCGCGCGGCCCCGAGGCCAGCCAGCGGATGTCGTTGGCGATCTTCATCAACGCGGCGCCAAGCTGTTTGAGCGCGCCCGAAGCGAAGACGAACTCGTCGTGCGAGGCCAGCGCGGCGAACTTGTTGGGGTGCGAGCGGAACGGGAGCCCGGTCAACTCGGTGATCTTCGCAGCGGCGCGCACGGCGAATTCGGGGTGGGCGTTCAGGCCGGTGCCGACCGCGGTTCCACCGATCGCCAGATCGTAGAGCCGGTCGAGCGCGAACTCGATGTCGACGATCGCGCGGTCGAGCTGCGCGACGTAGCCGGAGAACTCCTGACCCAGCGTCAGCGGGGTCGCATCCTGCAAGTGCGTGCGGCCGACCTTGACGATCCCTTCCCACTGCTTGGCCTTCACGTCGAGCGCGTCGCGCAGCTGCCGGACGGCCGGGAGCATGTCGATGATCGCCTGCGCCGCGGCGATGTGCATCGCGGTCGGGAAGGTGTCGTTCGAGGACTGCGACATGTTGACGTGGTCGTTGGGGTGGATCGGCTTCTTCGAGCCCATCACGCCGCCGGCCAACTCGATCGCGCGGTTCGAGATGACCTCGTTGACGTTCATGTTCGTCTGCGTCCCGGAGCCGGTCTGCCAGACCCGCAGCGGGAAGTGGTCGTTCAGCTTCCCGGCGATCACCTCGTCGGCAGCGCGCACGATCAGCGCCGTCTTCTCGGCGTCCAGCTTGCCCAGATCCGCATTGACCAGCGCGGCGGCTTTCTTGAGGATGCCCATCGCGCGGATGACCTCGCGCGGCATGACGTCGCGCGGCGTCTGGTCGTCGCCGATGTCGAAGTGGATCAGCGAGCGCGCGGACTGCGCGCCGTAATACTTGTCGGCGGGGACGTCGATCGCGCCCATCGAGTCGGTCTCGACGCGCGTCTGCCCGACCGAGCCGTTCGTCTGCGTGGTGGCCATAGCAGGGAGGGACTTCGGCGGGTGCACGGGCCGGCACTCCGCGAGAAAGGTCGCATCCCCGGCGTGCGCCGGGCCCCTCGCCGGGAGGGCCCCGGGCGCGGTATACTCGGGACTACGTCGGTCTCCGCTACCAAAGGAGGGGCCGGTCATGCGCCTGTTGCGAACCCTGGTCGCCCTGCTCGTCTTCGTTGCCGTCACGGCCGCGCCGGCTCGGCCTCAGACGACGCCCGCGGCTCCCGCCGCCGACGGCTCGACCTACGTCGACGCCGCTCGGGCCAAACTCGTGGCCGGGGACTTGCAAGGCGCGCTGGAGATCCTCGTCCCCTACGTCGCGCAGCACCCGCGGGACGTCACCGCCGGGCGGCTCCTGGGCGACGTCTACTTCCGGATCCCCGACTACCGTCGAGCGGAGCAAGCGTGGCGCGCGGTCGTCGACGCCGACCCAACCGACAAGCCGACCCACAACCGCCTGGGGGCGCTCTACGCGGCCGAGGACCGCATCCCCGTCGCGATCGCCGAATTCCAGAAGAGCCTGCCGAGTGAGGCCGGCTATGCCGGGCTGGTCAGCGCGCACCAGCGCGCGGGCGACCTGCAGATCTGGATCGGCGGGCTCGAGGACACCGTCGCCCGCAACCCGCTCAACGCCGACGCCTGGTCGCTGCTCGGCCACGTGCGGGAGGACCTCCATCAACCCGATCGGGCCTTGATCGCGTACAAGCACGCCTCGGGACTCCAGCCGGAGTCGTGCGGCTCGCGGGTCGACCTGGCCAACGCGTTGGTCGCGCTCGAGCAGGTCGACGCCTCGATGGACGAGTTGCGCGTCTGTCTGGCCCACCAACCGACCTACTATCCAGCCGTGGTCGACATGGGCGAAGCGTACCTCGAGAAGAACGACCTCACCCGCGGGTCGAGCTACCTCGCGCAGGCCCTCGAGCTGCGTCCCAACGGCTTCGAGGCGCTGGTCGACACCGGCTACGTGCTCGACGCCCACGGCGACTGGAAGGCGGCGATCTCCTACTATAATCGCGCGCTCGCCGCCGACCCGATGCGTCCGGAAGCGTACATCAACCTCGGCTACGACTACGCCGGGCAGCGGCTGTTCACGCTGGCCGAGGCGGCCTACCTCAAAGGGCTCAGCATTGCCGCCGACAACGGTCGGCTTCACTACCTGCTCGCCGTCACCTACGACGAGCAAGGGAAGCTCGGCCTGGCGCGCGAGCAATACCGTGCTGCGGTAAACTCCTCCGAGCAGCGCGTCGCGCGCGCCGCGCAAGACGAGCTCCACTTGCTGCCGCCGCCGTAAGCAACAACCAGTAACTTTACGTCTGCGCGTTGGAGAGCGCGCAGACGAGCGATTCGTAAGCTGCGCGTCAACGCGCGGTTTTCTTTTCGCGCGATCGACCGTATTCGGCTTCTCGTGAGGCTACCGTCCTGTTAGTATCCCCAACGGCCGCTGCGCGAAAGTAGTAACAGCGGCGCTTCCGCACGTTACGAGGAGTTGACATTGCGTAGCTTCGCGGCGTCGTCGCTAGTATTGGTCCTCGCGCTCTCCCTACCCGGGATCGCGCTTGCCAAGCCGAGCGTCACGCTCAAATTGACCGGGTCCATCGTGACCGTGGCCGCCGACGGTCACACGACACTGACCCCAGTCGACAAAACCGAACTCAAGCCTGGCGATCTGGTCCGGTGGGACGTCGTCGAGCGCAACGGGGGTGACTCCGCGGCGATGCGACTGGTCACCGTCGAGAAGATCCAGCCTGGCACCGTCTACGTCGACGGGTCGGCGGGGGCGCCCAAGGCGCACGCGGAGTTCTCGCTCGACGGGGGCAAGACGTGGTCGGCCAGCCCAACGGTGACCGTCAAGGACGCCGACGGCAAGCTGATCGTCAAGAAGGCCGATCCGTCGCTGTACACGGCGATCCGGTTCGTCGCCGACGGCGCGCTCGGCCCGCAGGCGACGGTCGCCTACGCCTATGAGGTCCGCATCAAGTGAGGCGGGCCCTTTCGATTTTGACCGCGCTGGTCGGCCTGGGCATCGCCCTGACCGCGCCGCGCGTCGCGGCGTTCGCCACCGGCACCACGGCCGGGACGACGATCTCCAACACGGCGACCGCGACCTACTCCGACGGCACCAACACCTACAACTCGCAGTCGAACACCGTCACGACGACCGTTCAGAACGCTCCGGCGCTGACGATCGCCCCGCCGCAGACCACGCCCGGCGCCAACACGGTCAGCCCCGGCGGCTCGATGACCGACACCTACACCCTGACCAACACCGGTAACAACTCAGGTTACTTCCAAGTGACCGGGACGCAGAGCACCAACGACGGCGTCACGGCCGGCCAGGCAGCCTTCGTCCAGTACGTCGTCAACGCCAGCGGCTCGCCGCAGACGTTCGCCACGATCGCGGCCGTCAACACCTACCTCTCGACCGGCAACGCCGGCGGTCCGTTCCTGACCGCGGTCAGCGGAACGATCACGATCGGCGTCCAGTACACGGCCAACGTCGGCGCGAGCGGGACGATCACCACGCTGCTCACCCCCGACATCGTCTATCCGGCCGGCAGCGGCACGACCCTGCAGACTTCCTCGACGGTCATCGGGCAGTACAGCGATCCGGTCCAGTCCGACGCCCGCGTCGACGTCCAGAAGATCGCCGCGGTCGGCGGCACGGTCGTCGCACCGACCGTCACCTACACGGTGCGCTTCGCCGACGGCGGCTCGCGTAACCTCGCGGCCGTCTTCAAGAACGCGTTGCCGGGCGGTAACGCCGCCAGCTACGACAGCAGCTGCACCAACAGCACCGCCTGCGGTGTCGTCTTCACCGACAAGATCCCGTCCTACAACAGCACGCAACTCACGCTGAACGGGACGCCCTCGATCAGCGGTGCGACCGGGACGGTCATCTACTCGGTCGACGGTACGACCTGGACGACGACCGCGACCGGCGCCGTCTACGTCGGCGTGTTCCTCCCGGCGACGTCGATAACCGGCGTCAGCCTGGTGACCTTCGCTCCCAACAACAACGTGACCAGTCAAGGCAACGTCCCCTCGGCCAACGCCGCGCTGACGCTGACCTTCACGATCAACGGCTCGACGGCGACCGGCGCGGCCAACACGACCGCGATCACCAACGTCGCCAACTCGATCTTCGCCGACCAGAGCGGCTACATCGAGGGCCCGGGGATCACGTACCAGAGCGTCTCCAACGGGAGCAGCGCGACCACGACCAACACGGCGCCGGCGGTAGCGAACACCACCGGTACCCTGGCCGGCTCGGGTCAGGCGCAGTCGGCGGCCTCGCCGACGAACGCGGCCCTCCTCAACGGAACCTACAACGTCGGGACGAGCACGGCGTACCCCGGGGCGACCGGCCCCGACGGCACGACCGCGACCGACTTCACCGCGCTCAGCTACACCAACGGTGCGACGCTGCTCAACGCGGTCAACGGCGCGAACGTCACGGTGCCGGCCAGCGCAGCGGCGCTCAGCTTCACCAACTCGTTGCAGAACAACGGCAACAAGGACGACACGCTCACCCTGACGGCCGCGACGGGGACCGGGCTCACCGCCCTGCCGACCGGCTGGACGGTGACCTTCCAGAGCACCGGCCAGACCGCCACCGGAACCTGCGCGGCAGTGACCGCCGGTACGGTCATCACCTCGGTCTGCGTCACCTCGGGCGCGACCGCAACCTACAAGGTTGTGTTCACCCCGCCGGCCAGCGTGACGACGTTCACCGCCTACACCGGCTACGGTGACGCGATCACGGCGACCTCGACCAACAACAACACGATCACCAACGTCACAACCGACGAGATGTTCGTGGGCGGGTTCGTCAAGCTGAGCAAGACGCTCGGCGACGCGGCGGGCCAGCCGTGCTCGACGGCGACGGTGTTCACCACCGGCGCTCCCAACGTCAACCCAGGTGACTGCGTCCAGTTCACGGTCACCTACGCCAACGTCGCGCCGGGCCAAGGCAGCGGCGTGAACAACCAAACGCTGAACGCGACCAACGTCGTCGTCACCGAGAACGGCACCGCGTCCGGCGGCACCCAGGTCGCCTACACGAATAACTGGGCGACCTACACCAACGGCCTGTACGCGGCGCCGGCCGACTCCAACGGTGGCACGCTGGCCGGCTACAACCCGGGTCCGGGTGCGGCCGGGTCGAGTGCCTTCAGCGATACGGTGAGCTCACTGCCGGCCGGCACGAGCGGATCCGTCGCGTTCAAGGTGCAGGTGAAATAAGTCCACGCCATGTCGGTCGACGCGTTCGTGCGCATCGCGCGTACGATCGTCCTCGCCGCCTCGTTCGTCGCTCTGGCGGCGCGTGGCGGTGAGGCCGCGTCGCCGGCGGGCGTGATCATCACCAACACGGCGACTGCGCAGTACGCGGACCCCAAGGGGCAGCTGTACGGAGTGCAGTCCAACACCGTGCAGGTCGCCATCGCGGCGGTCTCCGCGATCGTGGTCAGCCCGAAGGAGAAGGCGGTGAATCCCGCCACCGAGGGCTACCCGGTCGGCACGGCGATCACGCGGACGTTCACCATCACCAACGCCGGGAACGTGCCCGACGCCTACACGATCACCGCGGTGACGGTCGGCGGCGGGACGGTCTCGTCGATCGCCTTCGTCACGGCGCAGGGAAACCTGCCCGTGACGATCGGCAGCACGGTCTCGCCGACGCTGCCGGCGGGCGGGTCGCTCACCGTCCAGGTCGTCCTCGCGACCAAGGGGGTTGCGGTCGGAACTACTTTTCCGATCGGCTTGAGCGCCCGCTCGACCAATACCTCGGCCGGCAACGGCCTCGTCTCCGACAGCGGCCAGGAGTGGGCCGTCACCCAAGCGATCGCATCGCTCGCCGGGACCTCCGGTCCGGGGACGCTGGTCACCAAGCTCGTCAACGCGACGCGAGCCACCACCGCGAATCCAGGAGCGACCATCACCTACTCGATCGCCTTTGAAAACTACGGTGGCTCCGCCGCGACCAACGTCGTCTTGAGCGACGAGATTCCGGTTGGCATCACCGCGCAGCCGCAGACGCTCACCTTGAACGGTACCAGCGACGCTGCGGCGGCGGCGCTGAGCGGCCAGCTGCTCACCGTGAAGGTCGGGACGCTCGCCCCCGGCGCGAGCGACGTGGTGACGTTTACGGCGACGGTCATGAACGCCGAGACGGCCGGCGCGAGCTTTGTCAACATCGCCTCGCTCGCGGCCGACGGACTGGCGCCCGTGGCGACCTCGCCGGCGAGCGTGTTGGTCGGCTTGGCCAACGTCGTCTACGACGGCTATGCCGGCGGGGGCACGCCGATCGCCGGCGCGACGATCACCTTGCGCGACGCGCTGACCCACGCCGTCATCGCGCTGCCGCCCAACCCCGGCGGCGCGGCGACCGCCGGTCTGCGCGGCCCGCAGGAGGGTCTGCTGGGCATCCCGGTCGGCGGCTTGGCGCCCAACAACGTCAACACGAACCCGTTTACGACGGGCGCCACCGGCACCTACAGCTTCGTCTTCACGACCCCGCAGCTGGGCACGGTGGCGCAGCCGGCGCAGTACGAGCTCGACATCACCGCGCCCAACTACACGGCGCGCCGGATCGCGGTCACGATCCATCCCGATGCCTCAGGGATGCTCTACGACGCGACCCTGCGCGATCTCGACGACCAGCAGCTCGCCGCACCCGGCACGTTCACGTTGGTCAGCACCACCGTCTCGCTGTCCGACATCTTCGGACTCCTCGGAAATCTGCCCATGTTCACGCCCCATCCGTTGACGGTCTCGAAGACCGTCGACCGCGACGTCGCCGCGGGCGGCGATCGTCTGGTCTACACCCTGGCGTTCGGGACCGCCGGCGCGCAGTTCGGGACGACCCGCGTCGTCGACACGCTGCCGGCCGGCGTCGTCTACGCGCCGGGGACCGCGCGCCTCGACGGCGTCCCGGCCGAGCCGGTGCGCAACGGGCGCATCCTGACCTGGACCTTGCCCAGCCTGACCGCGCAGCACACGATCGTCTACGCCTGCGTGGTCATGCCGTACGCCGCCGAGGGTTCGACGCTGGTCAACCTGGTCGACGTCGACGCGCTCGCGCCGAGCGGCGCGCAGGTCCAAGGGACGGCCACCGCCGACACGCGGGTCGTCTCGGGGGCACTCGGCACGCGCAGCGTCATCACCGGACGCGTCTTCGTCGACGTCGCACAGACCGGGCGCTTCCGCCCGGGCGACCGTGGCGTCGGCGGCGTGCGGATCTACCTCGAAGACGGCGAGTCGGTGACGACGGATCCCGCGGGCCGCTTCACCTTCCCGTCCGTCCGGCCCGGGCAGCACGTCCTGCGCATCGATACGACAACGCTCCCGCCGTCGGTCCGTCCCTTCGATGACCGGCGCTACGACAGCACCCGCAGCCTGCAACGGCTGCTCCACGGCATCTACGACGCCGGCCTGATGCAAGACGTCGAGTTCGCGCTCGAGCCGGTGGCATGAGACGCGCCGCGGGGCACGCCTTCCCGTGAGCTTGCGTCGTCGCGTTCGGCGGAGCGGGGTTGCCTTTCTGATCGCGGGGTTCGTCGTCACGACGCTCCACGTCGACCCGGCGGCGCATATACCCGCGGCCTTCGCCGAACCGGCGACCGCGCTCGTTGCAAGCCCCGCGCCCGATGCCAGCTCCGATCCGGAGGCCAGTCCTGATCCCGCTGCCAGCCCCGATCCCGATGGCAGTGCGCCGCCGAAGGGACCGCGCGGCGGCGACCTGACCCACTTGACGTTCACCGCGACCGGCGCGCTCAGCGCCGCGCTGGTCGACCCCATCGACGACGGCGTCGCCGCGAGCAACGCGGCCGCGATCGCGGTGCAGACGGTGCTCGGTGCCGGCGTCGAGGTGAAGGTCGGCGGCGAGGTCGTGCCGTTCGCGCGCATCGGCAAGCGCACCGTCGACGTGAAGACCGGCGTGACCACGTTCACCTACTACGGCGTGACGCTGCCGCCCGGTCCGAACGAGATCGCGCTCACGCCGCTGGGCGCCGCCGGGCTGCGCGGTGCGACGACCATCCACCATATCTACGGCCCCGGTCGTCCGATCGCGCTGACGCTGGTCGCCAGCGGCCCGCTGCGCGCCGACGGGCGCAGCATCGACCAGCTGCGCGTCGAGGGCCGGGATGCCTGGGGCCACCACGCCGCCGCCGGCGAAGTCGTGCAGGTCACCCTCGTCTCCGGCGATGCGCGACTCGAGCGCACGGCGAACGCGACGCCCGCGCCGCTGCAGACGCCCGTGCCGATGAGCTCGACGTCACCCGGGCCGAACGGCGCCCAGCCGACCCGGCAGACGGTCGGAATTGCGCTCGGTGCCGACGGCAGCGCGATCCTGCGGCTGATCCCGGGCTTGACCCCGGGCGAGATCGTGCTGCAGGCCATCGGCGGCGATGCGAGCTGCGAAGCGCGCGTCTTCCTCGCCCCCAACCCCCGCAAGCCCTTCGTGAACGGGCTGATCACCGCCGGCGCGGGCGCGGTCCCGGGGATCCCCGACGAACCCGACGACGTGGCGGACGGCACGAACTCGCGGCGCGGCCGCATCGCGCTGTTCGGAACCGGTTCGGTCGGCAACGCGGTGGCGACCTTCGCCTACGACACCGCCAACACGCTGGAGCGCACGGCCAATTATGCCGGCGCTGCCGCGACCGATCAGGGCGATCGGCCGTTCGCGATCACCGGCGACACCAGCGTCCTGCGCGATGACGCGCTCTCGAGCGACCACCTCTACGCGCGCATCGACAGCGGCCGCGCCAGCGCGCAGTGGGGTGAGTTCCGCGCGACGACCGACACCAGCTCCAGCGCGTTGGGCGCGTTCGACCAGCTGGTCGACGGCGCCAAGCTCGACGTGACCGGCGGCCAGGCGCGCGCCACGGTCTTCGTCGCGCGCAACGACGTCGGCTACGACCGGCGCGTCTTCGCGCCGAGTGGGCTCGACAGTGGCGTCATGCTGAACCCCAACATCGTGGTCGGCTCCGAGATCGTCCTGCTGGCGACGATCGACCAGCGAACCGGTGCGATCCTGACCCAGACCGCGCTCACCAACGGCGTCGACTACTCGATCGAATACGCTACCGGGCAGATGCGGTTCATCAACGTCCCGCTCCCGTTCGACTCGGCGTTCAATCCGCAAGAGGTCGTGGTGACCTACGAGTACGACGATCCGGGCAGCGCCGCCAAGACGCTCGGCGGTCACGGCGAGGTCGCCTTCGGGCCCAATCACTCGCTCAAGCTCGCCTTCGGCTACGTCAACGACACCAGCGGCGCCGGCAACATCACCTTGGCCTCCGAAGCGCTCAGCGGGACGATCACCGGCGGGTCGTGGTCGATCGTGCACGCCACCAGCAGCGGCTCACTGCTCTCGACCTCGGCCGACCAGTCGCCGACTGGCGGCGGCGGCGGCGCGATCCACGCGCAGCTGACCCGCACGGTCGGAAACGATCGCCTCTCGCTGCTCTTCGACCAGACGGGCCTGGGGTACAGCGATCCCTTCGGCGGCCTCTCGACGCCCGGGCTGCTCAACGAGAGCCTCACCTACGGCCACAAGTTCGCGGCCGGTCAGGGCGATCTCTCGCTCAACGTCAACCACCAGGGCAACGTCGGGATCGACGGCGGCGCGTCGACGACGCAGACCGAGGCGCAGCTGCGCGTGCGGCGCGCGCTCGGCAAGCGCCTCACGCTCAACGCCGAGATCGACCGCACGGTCGCGACCAGCTCCGCGGTCGGCCCGTCGCTGGCCGTGCCGACGCCCGCGCCGAGCGGTTCGCCCAGCGCCTACGACGCCGTCCCGATCCCCGCCCAGGAATCGACCCAAGTCAAAGTCGGCGCCGACTGGCGCGTCACCAGCGCCGCCAGCCTGAGCGTCGACCGGTTGGAGACGCTCGGCGGCGTGAACACGGTCGAGCCCTCGCAGACCGACGCGCAGTTGTCGTACGACCTTGGCAAGGCCGGTCGTATCTACGCGCGCGAGCGCTGGAGCGCGGCGCCGGTCGAGAGCTTCGCCGACGCGACGCAGGCGCTGACCGCCGGCACCGGCGGCTCGCGCTCGTTCGAGGTCGGCGTCGAGAACCGGCTCGGGCCGGCGACGACGATCGACGACTCGTGGGGCGTGGACCACACCGCCAACGGCAGCAGCATCTACAGCGCGCTGGGTGTGCAGGAGAAGCTCAACCTCG
>Ga0302324_100005426_pt1 | contig 27777 bp, 21 predicted proteins | sample Palsa_T0_1_FD_201949 | JGI IMG/M metagenome (GOLD analysis project Ga0302324, IMG submission 201949) | Peat permafrost microbial communities from Stordalen Mire near Abisko, Sweden - Palsa_T0_1 | ecosystem: Environmental > Terrestrial > Soil > Palsa > Peat permafrost | place: Sweden: Abisko...
TCAAAACCGGCCAGATGTTTCAGCCGATTCGCGTGGCCGTCTGCGGCCGCAAGAACGCGCCGCCACTATTTGCAACCCTGGAAGTGCTGGGCCGCGACACCTCAATCGCGCGCATCGATCAGGCAATCCGAAAGTTGCAGTAGGAGTTCCCGTATATATTATGAATCCCACCCCAGGCCCTTCGAACTTCGTCCGCGACATCGTCATCGAGGACCTAAAGACCAACAAGTACGGTGGCCGCGTGCATGCGCGTTTTCCACCGGAGCCGAACGGCTATCTTCACATCGGCCACGCCAAGTCCATCAATCTCAACTTCGGGCTCGCCGCGGAGTTTGGCGGCAAGTGCAACCTGCGCTTCGACGACACCAATCCTTCGAGGGAAGAAACCGAGTATGTCGACTCCATAATCCAAGACGTTCGCTGGCTCGGCGGCGACTGGGAAGGCCGGCTCTTCTATGCGTCGGACTACTTCGACCAGTTGCATGGGTGGGCGGTGCAACTAATCAAATCCGGGCGCGCTTATGTTTGCGATCTCACCGCCGACCAGATCCGGGAATACCGCGGAACTTTGACCGAGCCGGGCACCGAAAGCCCCTGGCGCGACCGGTCCATCGAAGAGAATCTGAACCTGTTCGAGCGCATGCGGGCGGGCGAGTTTCCGGACGGCTCACGCACCCTGCGCGCCAAGATCGACATGGCGTCGAAGAACCTGAACATGCGCGATCCGGTGATGTACCGTATTGTGCACGCCGAACATTACCGCACGGGCGATAAGTGGTGCATCTATCCGATGTACGACTTCACGCATGGCCAGTCCGATTCCATCGAGCGCGTCACGCACTCCATCTGCACGCTGGAGTTCGAAGATCACCGCCCGCTATACGACTGGTATATCGAGCAGTTAGGCATCTATCATCCGCAGCAGATCGAATTCGACCGCCTGAATCTGACTTATACGCTGTTAAGTAAACGCAAGCTGCTCACACTCGTGCAGGAAGGGCATGTGAAAGGCTGGGACGATCCCCGCATGCCGACGATTTCCGGCATCCGGCGGCGCGGTTACACACCCGAGGCCCTGCGCAACTTCTGCAATGCGATCGGCGTGTCCAAGACCAACGGCACCATCGAGCTGGCGCTGCTCGAACACTTCCTGCGCGAAGACTTGAACAAACGCGTGCCGCGGGTGATGGCGGTATTGCGGCCGTTGCGCGTGGTGATCGATAACTACCCCGAGGATCAAGTGGAGGAGATGGAGGCTGTGAACAACCCGGAGGATGCCGCCATGGGCACGCGCAAAGTGCCGTTCTCGCGGGTGCTTTACATCGAGCAGGACGATTTTCGGGAAGTCCCGCCCAAGCAGTTCTACAGGCTCTCTCCAGGGCGCGAAGTCCGGCTGCGATATGGCTACTTCATCGCCTGCACTGGAGTAGTGAAGGACGAAAAGACGGGCGAGTTAGTCGAGATTCATTGCACTTACGACCCCGCCACGCATGGCGGCAACGCGCCGGATGGGCGCAAGGTAAAATCTACTATTCACTGGGTCTCCGCGGCGCACGCCATCGAAGCGGAGGTGCGCTTGTACGATAGTCTGTTCACACGCGAAGATCCCAACGAAACCGACGAAGGTGAGAACTTTACCGCGAATCTGAACCCGCGCTCGCTCGAAGTCCTCGCCTGCGCCAAGCTGGAGCCTTCGCTGCGGGACGCGGTGGAGGGCGGACGTTATCAGTTCGAGCGGCTGGGTTACTTCTGCGCCGATCCGGATTCCGCTCCCGGAAAGCCGGTTTTCAACCGGACGGTGGCGTTGCGGGATACGTGGGCCAAGATCGAGAAGGCCGAGAAAGCCCAGCAAGGCGGCCAGAAACCCAAATGATCATTTTGGGAATCGGAGGCATTCTGGGCGACGCCGCATCGGCCATCTTAAGCGGCGGCTGTCTAGTGGCGGCCATCGAAGAATCCAAGCTGAGCCGGCAGGGACTCAAACCCGGCGCGCACACTGGCTCCGCGGAGCTTCCCGAACAATCCATGGCCGCGTGTCTCTCGCTGGCGGGTGTCACTCCTGAACAGGTTGACGCCGTGGCCATCGTGCGCCCATTCGCCGCCGGTCCGGAGGCGCCGCTCCACCTGCAGTTGCGCGCGCGATTTCCCAACAGCCGCATCGTGGTGGTGGAGCACCACACCGCACACGCGGCTTCGGCATACTATCCGTCGCCGTTCGAAGAAGCAACCGTGCTCACGTTGGACCACGCGGGCGATTTCCGCTGCGGCACGCGTTGGCGCGCGGCAGGCACGCAGCTTTCGCTCGAAAACGAGCTGTATTATCCCGACTCACTCGGCGATTTATATGGCCGCGTGACTGAGTTACTGGGCTTCCGCGCCAACCTGGAAGAGCACAAAGTACAATGGCTTTCTGCAGCGTCTGACGTGGGCGACGACCGGTTCCGCGATCTGTTCCTGGAAATCATGCCCATGCGCTATGCAGAGTGGCCCCGCTTGGACCGTTCCTTCTTCGATGCCGAACGGCTGACCTGCGGAGGCTTCAGTGCCCGTTTTTACGACCGGCTGGGACTCGCGGAAGGCGCCGCGGTGCCCGAAGCCCTGCGCGCTCCGCTGGCGGCCGGCATTCAGCGGGCCATCGAACATACGGTGGTCCGCATAGCGGGATCGGGCGCGCGTCAACTTTGTTTCGCCGGCGGGTTGGGATTGAACGCGCTGCTGGTCTCAGCGCTGGAACGCTCGTCGTTTGAAAATGTCTTCGTACAACCGGCGGCGGGAAACGCGGGCACCGCCGTCGGCGCCGTGCTGCAAACCTGGCACGCCGTCTACAACCAGCCCCAGCGCATCAGGCTCGAAAACCTCTATCTCGGCCCCAGTTACACGGCCGAAGAAATCAAGCGCGTGCTCGAAAACTGCAAGCTGCGCTTCCGCTACATCCTGACGACGGAAGAGACCATCGACACAGCCATTGCGCAGCTTGCTGAGAACCGCATAGTGGCCTGGATGCACGACCGCATGGAGTTCGGACCGCGCGCCCTGGGCAACCGCAGCATCCTGGCATCGCCGCTGGATGACTATGCCGCCGAGAACTTGAACGCGTTTATCAAGCACCGCGAGCCGTTCCGTAAGTTTGCCGCCTCGGTACCGGCGGAGCTTGCGGATGAGTATTTCGAATGCGGACCCAACGCGCGCTTTCTGGCCACTGTAGGCCGCGTTCGCGCGGCGCACCGCGGGCGCTTCGCGAGCGCCACCCTGAATGGCGATCTGGTCCGCGTACACACGGTTTCGCAGGAGGACAACCCGCTGTATTGGAAACTGCTGCACGCGGCTGGCAAAGCAACCGGCCTGCCGGTGCTATACAATACTTCGTTCAACCTGTTCAGCGAGCCGTTGGTGTGCACTCCGCGCGACGCGGTGCGAAGTTTCTACTCATCCGGAATAGATGCGATGTTTGTGGGGAACTTCTTTTTGCAAAAGTGACTCTGCCATGCGCTCCCTTCTGCTTTGCCTGCTCGGTGTGCCCCTCCTGTATTCTCAGTCTGCCAATAACAAGGATGACAAGGAGGATCTCAAGAATCCCGTAGCGGGCCAAGTCGAGGCCATCGCCGTCGGCAAGAAGCTATATCTGGAAGGCTGCAGCGGGTGCCATGGTCCCACCGCGGAAGGCGGCCGCGGTCCCAACCTGGCGCAGGGCGACCAAATCCGCGGCGCCACCAACCGGCACCTGTTGTCTGTCATCACCGAGGGAATTAAAGGCTCCGATATGCCGCCTTCCGGGTTGCCCAACGACAAGGTCTGGCAGGTTGTCGCTTACCTGCGCAACCTGACCGCCGTGGCTTTCGATAGCATGGGCACGGGCAACGTCCAGTCCGGCGGCGCATTGTTCTTCGGCAAGGCCGGCTGCGCAAACTGCCACACCATCCGCGACCGGGGCGGCTTCCCCGGTCCCGATCTTTCCAATATCGGCCGCGTGCGATCCTTCCGGCAATTGCGCGAATCGCTGCTGGATCCCGATGCGCAAATCGCCGAGGGCTACGGCGGCGTCACGGTCACCACCAAGTCCGGGCGGACGATCTCAGGCGTGGCCCGCGACAATACGAATTACGCGATTCAGATTCTGGACGCGCGGGGCGATATCCATCGCCTCCTCAAGGCCGATTTGCGCGAGGTGGCGGTTCGCAAGGGGTCACTGATGCCAGGCGATTTCAAGCAGCGCCTCGGCTCCATGGAAATCGACGACCTGCTTGCTTTTCTAGGCCGCCAGTCGATTCGCGACAGCGCCGCCGTGGTTGAAAGCCTGGCGGCCTCCACAGGCGCAACTTACGATTTGATTCGTGCAGGTGCCGGAGCAAACTGGCTCACTTATGCCGGAGATTACGCGGGGCGCCGCCACAGTCCGCTGACACAGATAACGCCGGCCAATGTGACGTCGCTGGTAACAGCGTGGGTCTACCACGTGGATGGCGCCACTCACCTGGAAGCCACGCCGCTGGTCTACGACGGCATCATGTATGTCACCAACAGCAACGAAGTTCACGCTCTGGACGCGCGCACCGGCCGCCCCATATGGAAGTATCGCGACGAACTGGCCAAGCGCAGCGACGTGAACCGCGGCATCGCCATTCTGGGTGACAGCGTCTTCTTCGTCACCAGCGACGCGCATCTGGTCGCGCTGAATCGCAAGACGGGCGGAGGGCTGTGGGACCGCGAGTATGCGGATACCACCCGCGGCGCGTTCGCCACGCTGGCACCCATGGCCGTGAAGGATCGCCTGATCGTGGGAGTGTCGGGCGGCGATACCGGCGTGCGCGGATTCATCGCGGCATTCTCCGCAGCCACCGGCAAAGAGATGTGGCGCTTCTGGACGGTCCCCGCCAAAGGCGAGCCGGGCGCGGAAACCTGGGGCGAATTGGGTCCCGAATGGGGCGGCGCGACGACCTGGCTCAACGGCACTTACGATCCCGAACTCAACCTGCTCTACTGGACCACCGGCAATCCCTGGCCCGACTTTTACGGCGGCGCGCGGCGCGGCGCCAATCTCTATTCCGATTCGCTGCTGGCGCTAGACGCCGATACCGGCAAGCTGAAATGGTATTTCCAATTCACGCCGCACGATACGCACGATTGGGATGCCCAGGCTTGGCCCGTGCTGCTCGACACGGTGTACGAAGGCCGCCCGCGCAAGCTTCTGCTGCATGCGAATCGCAACGGGTACTTCTACGTGCTCGACCGGACCACGGGCGAATTTCTGCGCGCCACGCCTTTCGTCGAACGGCTGAATTGGGCCAAAGGCATCGACGCCGAAGGCAAGCCCATCGAAAATCCCGGCATGGAGCCTTCGCCGAACGGGACGCGCGTGTGCCCCTCGGTGCGCGGCGCCACTAACTGGATGTCGCCTTCCTATAACCCTGCCACCGGCCTGCTCTATGTACCAACGCTGGAGCAATGCGATGTGTACAGCTCATCCGCCAAGACGCCGGAGCCGATGAAGAACTTCGCCGGTACGGGCGGTGAGTCGATCTCCAAGGAGCCCGGCAAGTTCTATCTGCGCGCGCTTGATCCGCGCACCGGCGAAAAGCGTTGGGAATACCTGATGACCGGACACGGCGACAGCTGGGCCGGAACTGTTTCCACCGCGGGCGGTCTGGCCTTCTTCGGCGACGATGACGGCCAGCTTGTGGCCCTAGACGCCGCCACTGGCCAAGCCCTTTGGCACTATTACCTGGGGCAGACCATCACCGCCTCGCCCATAACGTTTATGGCCGATGGCAAGCAGTATGTGACGATCGTTGCGGCTACAGACGTCTTCACGTTCGGGCTTTTCGAGCATTAACTTGGGAGGGCGGGCAATCCTGCCCGCAGCCGCCTTTCAGGCGGCCAGAGCCGGCCAAAAGCCGGCTGCGGCCAAGATTGGCCGCCCTCCATTTGGTTTTCATCATCCTGCGCGCGACTCAGCGCTAATGAGGCTCCGCCACCTCGCCCACAGGCACAAGCTTCGTATCGGCGCGGAACTTCTTGTAGTCGCGGTAGGTCACATCCTGCTCGATGTTGAACTCCTTGAGCAGCGCGACGCGCGCATCCAACTTCACCGCCATGTGTTGCGGCAGCCACACTTCGTCATTCACCCGCGTCTGCCCGAAGACTACGCACGAGCCTTTGTGGAGACGCGCCACCACCAACCCGAAGGAAACAGTATCGATACACTGGATATCGACCTTCTTCCACTCCGCCTCGTTCTTGTCGATCCAGGCGCGGAAGCGGAACTTGGGCAGAATCCTGGCTTCTTTCAGGTGCGGCTGATATCCCGGCCGGGGTTCGGCGTCGATCACATAAGTCTCACGCCCGTCGAGCGATTCGGTGCCCGTCAGGCGGGAGTTGTAGGCGTTCGCCACCTCGCGCACAAACTGACGGTCCTCTTCGCGCCGTTTCTCGCTCCTCTCCTCCCGCCTTTCGCGCTCCTTCTCGTCTTCGCTCGTGCGCCGGGCCACCACTTTTTGGACTCTCTCCTCTTCCTTCCTGGCGGCATCGCCGGAAAGCGGCTTGTCGTCCTTGGCAACCAGGCGGTGCACCTCCGCGCCGTAGAGTTCCATCACTTCGTAGGTCTTAGATTCTGTTGACTTCACGCGGCCCTTGCCATCGAACATGACTTCGCGTTCGGTGTAGGTGTAATCGCGCTGTTTTTTGTCGTTCCTGAGATCGGCGTCGGCGGCCTGGCGGAATAAGTCTCGGATCTGGTCTTCGGAGAGGGAGGGCGAACCGCCCGCTAGCGCTTTTGGTACCGCGCCGTCTTGCGCATGCAACCCTGCCGACAACAGGAAAACCGCAAGAAAACCCGGTCCGGCGCGCATAACGAAGTTCCTCTTGAATTAGACGACGCTCCCAGCGGAATATTACACACGTTCCTGATTGGTATTCGGTTCGCGCGGCGGGAAGCGGATAGGATAAACTGAAGGCGAGCGCCACCTATGAGCCGAGAATTCGTCGAACAGCGGGGCCGCAGCCGCATTACCCTACGCTGAGCCTGGAGCAGGTTTATGGCGCAATTACCTTCTACTTGGGCCACAAAAGCGAAGTGGAGGACGATAGAGCGGAGTGCGAGCGCGAGGAGGACGAATATAGCGCGGCGCATCCGCCCACGCCCGATCTAAAGGAGAAGTTCGAACTCATGCGGCAGCAACTGCAGGCGCGATGCAGACTGACGCATGATCCGCTTTCTGGCGGACGCCGGCCTCGACCATCAGCATTCATCCGGAGGCCTTATTCTTAATTGATACTGGAACGACGGTAACGTCAGCAGCGTGCCGCCGCATCGCGCGGCGATGGCATACTCACGACGCGAGACAGGCAAAGCGCAGCGTTAAATCCGTGTTAGAATCGGACTGTCATGCAATGCGCAACGGTCCAACCAGCGAGCTGCAGAAAAAATTGACGCAATTTTTTTCCAAGTGTGACGAAGGTTTCAGCAAAGAAGAACAGGAAGCGCGTCTACAGGGCCTTGAGCGTATCGCAAACTCTATTCGCGCTCGTCGTTCCAAATCCGAAGGACCTCAATCCACTCCGGTGAATCCTCGGAAAGGCCGTATTCCCGCATAGCTCCCTTTAGGTCGTCAGTGGTTCCGTAAATCCACTATCTTTCGAAGAGCCGCCAACCTCCGTCGGTTTTGCTCATGAGTTGCAATATCCACCGGTCGACGGCCTCTTCTCGCCTCCGCTCTGCGGACCCGCTCGATCTCGTCAGCCAATCCGATCCCCCGAAACCGTTCTACCGCGCGGCCAACTCCGTAGCGGGCGCCGGCATCGCAGCGCCCTTGCTGCCGCGCAGCCAAGTCTGGAACCTCTCCATATAAAGATAGATCACCGGCGTAATATACAAAGTAAGGAACTGCGAAACGACTAGGCCCCCCACCACCGCCAGACCCAGCGGCTGGCGCGCATCGGCGCCTTCCCCGTAGCCCAGCGCGATGGGCAGCGTGCCAAACAGCGCGGCTACTGTAGTCATCATGATGGGCCGGAAGCGCAGCATGCAGCCCGCGTAAATGGCTTCGAAGGGCGCTTTGCCCTCCACTCGCTGCTGCTCCAGGGCGAAGTCGATCATCATGATGGCGTTCTTCTTCACCACGCCGAACAGCATGATCAGGCCGACGAAAGCGCAAAGGTCCAACTCCTTGTGGAACAGCCGCAACGTGAGCAGCGCGCCGAACACTGCCGAAGGCAATCCCGAAAGAATCGTGACGGGATGGATGAAGCTCTCGTACAAAATGCCCAGCACGATGTAGATCACCAGGATGGCCACGATCAACAGGATAGACAGGCCCTGGAACGATTGCTGGAATTCTTTCACCGTGCCCTGGAAGTTGACGCTGATGGTGGCCGGCACGCGCAGGGATTGCACAGCCTCTTTCACCTGCTGGGGGCCATTGCCCGTTAAGACTCGTCGCCAAAAAGCGACTGCTGTGCCGCCTGTGTGCGGGCCGCTGCAGGTCCTGACCCGCGTGCCGCCGGAGTCCTGACGTATCCCTCGGCGCTGTCGATCCTGTCCAAGAGTTGGTCGAGGAATGGTGCCTGCCCCTTCAAGATCTTCGGCCTTGCGGACTCCACTTTGAACCACGCAGCCCGATCAACTTCCGGAAACGCCTGTTGTTGCCCCGACCTCGGGGGCCATTCCATGGAAAACGTGTTGCTCTTCAAACTGGAGGGATCGAAGTCCGCGCGGACTGCCCAAGCAAGCACTAGTTTGCCGCTCGGCTGTCTGACTGGGTCCAACCGTATGAAGTCGCCGGCAGGTGGATCCCCCACCTCTTCCTCGAACTCCCGTTTCGCCGCAGCTAGCGGCTCCTCATCGTCTGCAAACTCGCCCTTGGGTATCGACCAGGAGCCATCATCCTTCCTTGCCCAGAACGGACCGCCCGGGTGAACCAGAAGCACTTCCAGACCAGCAGGGGTTTCCCGAAACAGGAGAAGTCCAGCACTTTTCTTTGACATATTCGTTTCCCCACCCCAGACTGCGTTATGTATCCTCCCCGAGGTTAACGGACCGACCGTCACTAAGGAGGGCATCGTAAGACGCAGCCAATACATCATAGAGTCCACCGGCTTCTGTGCGCATTACCTCGAACGCAAAGCTCCGCTGGTAGCCGGCTTTGTAGGGCTTGGTCTCAATTTGAATCTTGCCATTAGGCAGCCGGTGGTCGAGTAATATGGCGCTTCCAAATGGCACGGCGTTGTGAAGCCGCACGTCGACTCGAGACTGAGCGCGTTTGCTTAGCCTGCTCCTAAAGTGAGCCAAGGCCTGCACGCTCCGGCGGATGGTGTGCGATAGATCGGCAGGATCCTTCGATAGGACGGGAGCGATCGCTGCCATGAGATCGGCGTGATCGGGATCGAGGAGCGATACTGTGACACTGAAGGTGCCGCGGCGCGCAGTCAGCTTTCGTTCCAGGGCCAAGCAGAGGTCGTGGAACGGGATCCCTGTCATCAGGTTGATGCTGACGAGGACGGCTGAGCTTTGCGCTGTCGACACGTAACGGTCGATAGTGGCAGCTTCTTCGCGAAAGCGTGGATAGTAATCTCGTGATGGGCAAAAGGCGGTGAGGCCGGCCTCAGCAACACCGTTCACGCAGGATCTGGCGGCTACCTTTTCGCGGTCCCTGGTGAAGTCGCGATTCAACTCTTCCAGTTCGGCCATCAAGGCCCGTGGGAAAAGATCGACAGCGATGCCAGCACGACGCAGCCGCAGAATCCCTTTTCCGGTTATTCGCTGATCCGGATCCAGCATTCCGATGACCACACGACCGACCCGTCGTGCGATAAGGTGGTCTGCGCAAGGTACCTTCGGGTGGTTCCGAGTCGTGCATGGCTCAAGCGTCGTGTATATAGTGCACCCGGCGAGCTTTTCAGTCTGGCAACTTCTTCTCAAGGACAGAGAACTCCGCGTGCTCGCGAGGATCTAGGTCGCCGCGGCAAGCGGAGCCGAGAACGCCGCCGTCACGGACCACAACCGCGCCCACGTACGGATGAATCTTTCCCGTTTCGCCACGGGAGCGTCTTGCTTCCTGGATTGCCAGCCGCATGTGCTTCTGCTCGTCTGACAGTGCCACCGCCACACCTCCTAGAGGGAAATGCACCAAGATGGACCCGCGATAGCCAACCCGGGCCGAAAACGACCGCTCTTGTGCAATGGCCCAACCGAAGCCTGCCCGCTACGATGACGGATCCCCTGCGATCACAGCCAAGCATGAAAACCTGACTCTATTGTACGCGCGAAAAGCCACCGCAGGGGGCGCCAGTGACGCTTCCAGGCTCGCCAACCGGGGAAGCCGGAAGACCGTCTACCGCGCGGCCAACTCCGCGGCCGGCGCAGGCATATCAGTGCGCTTGCTGCCCCGCAGCCACCCCTGGAAACGCTCCATATAAAGATAAATCACCGGCGTAATATACAAAGTCAGGAATTGCGATACCACCAGTCCGCCCACCACCGCCAGACCCAGCGGTTGGCGCGCATCGGCGCCTTCCCCGTAGCCCAGCGCGATGGGCAGCGTGCCGAACAGCGCCGCCACCGTGGTCATCATGATGGGCCGGAAGCGCAGCATGCAGCCCGCGTAAATGGCTTCGAACGGCGCCTTGCCCTCCACGCGCTGCTGCTCCAGGGCGAAGTCGATCATCATGATGGCGTTCTTCTTCACCACGCCGAACAGCATGATCAGGCCCACGAACGCGTAAAGGTCCAGTTCCTTGTGGAACAGCCGCAGCGTGAGCAGCGCGCCGAACACCGCCGAAGGCAATCCCGAAAGAATCGTGATGGGATGGATGAAACTCTCGTACAAAATGCCCAGCACGATGTAGATTACCAGGATGGCCACGATCAGCAGGACGGACAGCCCTTGGAACGATTGCTGGAATTCCTTCACCGTGCCCTGAAAATTGACGCTGATGGTGGCCGGCACGCGCAGGGATTGCACGGCCTCTTTCACCTGCTGGGCGGCATTACCGAGCGAAAAGCCGGGCGCCAGGTTGAACGAAATGGTAACTGCGGGCAATTGCCCGAAATGGTTGACTGTCAGCGGACCGGCTCCGCGCGAGAGTTTGACCACGGCATCCAGCGGCACCAGCGGCCCCTGCGTGGACCGCAGATAGATCTTGGACAGCCCTTCCGGCGTGCGTTGATATTCCGGCGCGACCTGCACGATGACGGCGTACTGATTCGCCGGGGTATAGATCGTCGAGACCTGCCGGTCGCCATAGGCGGCATACAGCGCGTCCTCGATTTGTTGCGGCGACAGACCCAGAGCGACGGCGCGATCCCGGTCGATATCGACATTGACTTGCGGGCTGGCGATCTGCAGGTCCGAATTCACATCCAGAAAGCCTGGCAGACTGCGCATCTTGTCGACCACCGGATCCACCCACGCGTAAATCTCCTTGAGATTGGGGCTCTGCATGGTCATCTGATACGCGCTGGTGCTGAACTGTCCGCTCACTGTGATCGGCGGCGGGTTCTGGAGGAACACCATAATGCCGGGAACGGCCGCCACTTTGGGCCGAACTCTCGCGAGAATCTGATCGGCGGTAAACTTCCGTTGCGCGCGCGGTCTCAGGGTGGCGAACATGCCAACCTGATTGCCGCCCATCATGAAGGCGCCGGTGTTCTCTACATCGGGGTCGTCATGCACGACATCCGCGACGGCGCGCAGGTGCTTGGCCATCGATTCAAAAGAAATGTCCTGGCCCGACAGGGCAAACCCGAAGAAGAATCCGCTGTCCTGGCTGGGGATGAAGCCGGTAGGCATGCCGAAAAACAGATACACGGTTCCGGCCAGCAGCGCGAGCCCAGCCATCAGGGTGGCGAATTGATGCCGTAGCACGCCCTTCAGCGTGTAGTCATAAGCCGACGCCAACCCGCGAAAGCCCGCTTCAAAGGCGCCATAAAGCCGCCCATGGCTGCTGGTGTGGCTATAGCGCAGGAAGCGGCTGCCCAGCATCGGCGTCAGACTCAGCGACACGAAGCCGGAAATCAGGATAGCGATGGCGATGGTGACGGCGAACTCATGCAACAGACGCCCCACGATGCCGCCCATGAAGAGTATGGGAATGAAGACGGCCACTAGCGACACGGTCATGGAAATGATGGTGAAACCGATTTCACGGGACGCCAATAGCGCGGCTTCCATACGCCCTTTGCCCATCTCCATGTAACGGACGATATTCTCGAGCATCACGATCGCGTCGTCCACGACGAATCCGACCGAAAGGATGAGAGCCATCAGGGAGAGATAGTTCAGGCTGTAGCCGAGCAGATACATCGCGGCGAACGTGCCGACGATGGAGAGCGGCACGGCCACGCCCGGAATGAGGGTGGCGCTCAGGTTGCGCAGGAAAATGAAAATCACCATCACCACCAGGCAGACGGTCAGCACCAGCGTGTATTCCACGTCGTTAATCGACCCTTGGATGGATTCCGCTGCGTCTCCGCCGATCTCGAGCTTGATGGATGGCGGCAGCTCGCTGCGAAATTGCGGCAGCAGCGCTCTGATGCTCTTCACCACTTCCACGGTGTTGGTGCCGGGTTGCCGCTGCACGGCCAGCATCGTACTTTTCACGCCGTTGAACCAAGCCCCTGTCTTGTCGTTTTCGAAGCCGTCGATGACGTTGCCGAGCTGCTCCAGCCGTATGGGTACGCCGTTCTTGTAGGAGACAATAATGGGCCGGTAAGCGGCGGCGCGCGTCAACTCGCCGCTGGACTGCACGGTGAATGCCTGCTTCTCGCCGTACAATCTGCCCGTAGGCAGGTTCACGTTGCTGCGCTGGATGGCCTGCATCACTTCGTCGAAACCGACGCCGCGCGCGGCCAGTTCATCGGGATTCAACTGCACCCGCACGGCGAATTTCTGGCCGCCAAACACCTGCACACGCGAAACACCGGAGACCGTGGACATGCGCTCCGCCAGCAGCGTTTCCGCGTACTCATCCACGGTGTAAGCCGGCAGCGTATCGGAAGTAAGGGAAAGGAACAATATCGGTTGTTCGGCCGGATTGGCCTTCTGGTACGAAGGCGGATGCGGCATGTTGGCGGGCAGCACTGCCTCGGTCTTGGCAATGGCGGACTGGATATCCTGCGCGGCGGCGTCGATATTGCGCGCCAGCGTGAACTGAACGTTGATCTGCGTGGTTCCCTGGGAGTTGGTGGAACTCATGTTTTGCACGCCCGCGATAGTGGAGAACTCGCGCTCCAGCGGCGTGGCCACCGCCGCGGCCATGGTTTCCGGACTGGCGCCCGGCAGCGACGCGTTCACCTGAATCGTCGGATAATCGACGGTCGGCAACGCCGCCACCGGCAGCGCCCGGAAGGCCACCGCTCCGAACAGCAGAATGGCGAACATGACCAGCGCGGTCATGACGGGACGTTCAATAAAGATGCGCGAAATATGCATGGTCACCGCGCCATCAGAGCGTTAAGTTGTCGACTTTCCCCGCCGCAACAGGCCTTATCTTGGCGCCGGGAAACAATAGCAACTGGCCGTCGGTCACCACGGTCTCGCCGGGCGCGACACCCTTGGCGATGACCGCTTTCCGTCCGATGGTGCGCGCCACGGTCACGGGCCGGGATTCGACGGTCTGGTCCGATTTCACCACGAAGATGAATTGGCCGCGCTGGCCGTCCTGCACCGCTTCGGAAGGCACCACGGTCGCGTTGCTCTGGGTACCCAGGGTGAGCAGCACGTTGACGAACTGGCCAGGCCAAAGCATGTGATCGGTGTTGTCGAAGACGGCTTTCAACCGGATGGTGCCGGTGTTGGTGTCCACCGTATTGTCAATCACTTTCAGAATGCCGCGCGCAATGTGGTTAGGCTCGGCGTCGGTGGAGGCTTGTACCGCCAGGCTCGCCTGCGCGTGTTGCCTGACCTCGCCGAGTTGCTCCTCGGGAATGCCGAACGACACGAAAATCGGCGCGATCTGGTTGATGACCACCAACGCCACGTCATTCACCTTGATAAGGTTGCCGGGGTGCACCAGCAGATTTCCCGTACGGCCGGTGACCGGCGAACGGATTTCGCAGTAGCCCAGGTCGAGCTTGGCGCGCGCCACGGCGGACTGATCGCTGTCGAGCGAAGCGCGGGCGCTCTCGATGGCCGCCTGGTCGGCGCGGACGGATTCGTGCGCGGCATCGGCGGCGGCGCGCGACTGGCTGGCCTGCATCTGCGAAGCCACGCCTTCCTTAGCGAGCTGTTCATAACGATAGCCGTCGGCTTCCGCGCTCTTGGCCTGCGCAGTATCGCGCGCCAGGTTGGCTTGCGCTTGCGCCAGTTGCGCGCGATCCTTGGCGGTGGCGGCTTCAGCCTGCGTCAGCGCCTCGCGATACGGCCGCGGATCGATTTCGAGCAGCAGGTCGTCTTTATTCACGTCGCGGCCCTCGGTGAAATGCACGCTGAGCAACTCGCCGGCGACTTGCGATTTGATTTGCACGGTCGACGAGGGTTCCACCGTGCCAATGACGCGGATCTGGAACGGCACGGCTTCCTGGGCCGCGACCGCCACGCTGACCGGAACGGGAGGCATCCCGCCGACGGCCTGCGCCTGCTGCTTCCCGCAGCCTGACAGAGATAGCGCCAACGCAAAGATGGCTAGGCAAGAAATCGGAGTTGTAAACTGAGAATTTTCCACGAAGTTTCCTCTATTGTACCCTGGAGGTTGCATGCCTGACATACGCGTTCCCAACTCGGAACGGTGCCTACGAGTGTTGCAGCAGACGCCCGGTATTCTCCGGAATTTTCTATCGCTCGCGACGCCGGAACAGTTGGACTGGCAGCCGTCTTCGGAACGCTGGTCGATCGGCATGGTACTGGCGCATCTGGCGGAAGTGGAGATCGCGGGGTTCCGCAACCGCTTTGCGGCGATGCTTGGTGCGCACCGGCCGCTGTTGCCAGGGCACGATCAATTGGCGCTATTCCGGTCCGGGACGCGGTTCGATCCATACGCCGAAATGGCCCGTTTTGAAGAAGAACGCGGCGCTACGCTGGCGTTGCTGCAAGGCATGCCGGACGGCGCGGGCGAACGCCTGGGGCAGCATGCGGAACTGGGGACTATCACGGTCGCGCAACTAGTGAACGAATTCGCCTTTCACGATTTGGGACACATCCGGCAGGTGATGGAATTGTACCGGTCGCTAGTGTTCTATCCGGAGATGGGCGTGTATCAGGGGTATTACAAGATCAACCCGTGAGGGACTATCTGAACGGTCAAAGCCCATGTGGTTGGATTCAAAGGCGGTGGCTGCGCGCTGCCTGGGGTAGACGGACAGCAGTGCGCGCGGCGACGCAGGTATATCGGATACTTGTCTCTGCTTCGGTGAAGGTGCCATGGCCCAGCGCCGGCGCAACAATAATCGCCTTCCTCAGCGTCGCGCACTTCGAAGATCGGATCCTTTCCCATAGAATGCAGGAGGCACGCCAGGATTCGCATCTCAGAATGAGGAGGCGGACACGGGAGGGCGCACGGAGTAAGCCCCGCGCCTGCACTGAATCGCGAGTAACGCCGCTCAGTAGTGGAACCGGCAGGCCAGAATCCGGATCTTGTCTTCGTGTACTTGATACGCGAGTCGATGTTCTTGATTGATTCGTCTCGACCAGCAACCGGACAATTCGTGTTTCAAAGTGTTTCAAAGGCTCGGGCTTGCCCAGACCGGAAAACGGGTCACGCTGAATTTCGCGAACTAGCCTCACGCTTCGAAGCGCCTGCGCCCGGCCTGTTTGGATCCACCAAGGAGATCCTCGAAAGCCGATGAATCAAATTCTAGGTTTCTCAACCACGGCATCGAGGGAGATTCCCTCCTGGCGTTGTCTCGCAGCCACAAGGCGTTGCTTCACGGTATCGGATTTGAGCAGGTATGCTGACGGCAGCCGGCTCGCCAGCCTCATTGGAGACGATCTGGATCTCGGCGTTTTCCATGCCTCAGCGTACCGCTGCCGCCCTTCACTCGCCCACGGCTCAGATTGCCCTCGCAAAGCGCCGCGCGGAGCTCGGCGGCATCCTTGGCGCCAGCTATGAGTGCGCGACATTTGCGCCCCGCCGCGCCCCGCGCGCACGATTTATTAGGGCTGCGCCTTGTGCGGGCAGGTCCCTTCACCGCCTGGCCGCGCGGATGCCGCGGATGCCACGGTGCAGCAAAAACAAGCTCAACCAGACCATGAACGCCCACCACACCCGGTAGCCGACGGCTGGAACACTCGTTTGTAGCCATCCGTCTCCAGAGAGGGCAAACCACAAAATCATCTTTGCTTCAACAACAAGCGGCAACAACCCGAAGGCGACCTTCAACAATGCGCCGAGCATAGGAGTTTTTGATCGTCGTCTAGAATCTGTCACTACTTCGGGGCTCGGGCGGGGTTCTGTTTGCCCTCGCCGCGCCCCGATTCGATTGCCATGTTATCCGGGGCTTCAGCATCTTCGCGGAGCTTCCGCGCATTGACGACGAGGCCACCATAGAAGGTGAACCCGTATACTCGGCACCAATCAAGCGCATGGCTTCCATACGTGAGGACTTCCGGCTCGGCGGTCGGTTGATCTATATGTACAGGGTTCTTACATTCGTTCGTCGGGAATGGGAACCTGGCGCACCTGCCGATTGGCGAGGCTGACGGAGAGAATGCGAATGGGTCCGTGACCCGGGCCCTTGCCCTTCTCGCAGAATCGACATCCCGGGTTATGGCAGCGCACCATACGGTGCAACAGCGAGCCCGGCAGGATAGTGGCAGGGTCCGGCATCTGGCGAATCAATTGCTTACGGGAAGCCAGCAGTTCGGCGATCTTGTCTTTCATCTCCAAACAATGAAAGATGGTTTGGACAGGAGGGGCGGACTTGGTGTGCCGCCCCCCAATTTTTTTTGAGAATCGCCCGCAATTCGGCCCACGAAGTTATGTGCCATCCAAATCTCAACTCCGCAGGCATGTCCGCGTGCCGTTCAAAGCCCGGATGCAGGTGTCCTGGAAAGACTCGCGCGGCAAGGGGCAGAGCCAGCCGGCTACGTGCCTGGACCTGTCCGCCGAAGGGGCCAGGCTGGAGACGGACACACCCATTCCGACGCGCACCATCATTACTTTGCATTCCACGCGCTTAGGCAGCCTGGGAACGGCATCGGTGCGCCACTGTGAGCGCCACACGTTGAATTATTCGATCGGTGTGGAGTTCACTTCTTTGCGATCGCTCGCCGGCCACGGCCGCACGCGCTGCCTGGAGGAAATTCAACTCCCCGCGGAGGGCCAGCCATGACCGCACCGGAAGTCCTGCCTGCTTCGCAACGGCCCGCCTTCTGGCCGGCGCAGCCGCCCACCCTGGCCGAACTCGACATCTCCCCCACGCTGGTGCAGGACATCTTCATGCGCACCGTGCGGGAGCAGGGCCAGTCCAGCCTAAGTTCGCTCCGGGAGCGTCTCAAACTGCCGCCCGCGGTGCTGGAACCCGTATTCCGCCAACTGCGCCAGCAGGCCTATCTGGACGTGAAGGGCATTCAGGACAACGACTACCATTTTGGACTCACGGCCGCGGGTAAAGCGCTGGCCGCCGAGCGCGCCTCCATGTGTGCCTACGCCGGCCCCGCGCCAGTGTCCCTCGCGGCATACGACCGCGCCGTGCGGCTGCAGGCGGCCCACGTGCAAGTCAGCCGCGATAGCTTACGGCAAGCCCTCGACGACCTGGTCCTCCCGGAACATCTGTTGGACCAACTCGGTCCCGCGCTGATCTCGCAGAAAGCGCTGTTCCTCTACGGACCCACCGGCAACGGCAAAACCAGCCTCGCCGAGCGCCTGCTGCGCGTCTATGAAGATGCCGTCTTGATCCCCTACGCCCTGGAATTGTCGGGCTACGTCATCACGCTGTTCGACCCCGTGCTGCACCGTCCGCTCACCGTACAGCCGGACGATCTGGACGCGCGCTGGGTATTGTGCCATCGCCCTTCGGTTACGGTCGGCGGCGAACTGGTCTCCGAAATGTTGGAGCTGCAGTCCGACGCTTCCTCAGGCGTCTACGCCGCGCCGCTGCAGATGAAGGCCAACAACGGCATATTTGTAATCGACGACTTCGGCCGCCAGGTGATTTCGCCGCGCGACCTGCTCAACCGCTGGATCGTGCCGCTGGACCGCCGCGTGGACTACCTCAGCCTGCACCACGGACAAAAACTCTGCATCCCCTTCGCCGTGATGGTGGTCTTCGCCACCAACCTGGACCCTTCGGATCTGGCCGACGATGCGTTCCTGCGGCGCATCCCCAACAAGATCTACGTCGAGCCTGTGACCGAACCGTCCTTCCGCGAAATCCTGGCGCGCGCGCTCGACGAACGCCACCTCTCCTGCGACGCCCCCACCGCGGCTTATATGGTTGAATTGTGCATGCGCCATGGCGGCGCGCTCAAGGCCTGCTACCCCGGGGACCTCTGCGATATCGTGCTGTGGCGCAGCCAGTATGCCGGCTGCCCGCCGGAAGTCGCCTGCGCCGAGTTGGACCGCGCCGCCGAGCAATACTTCACGCGCGTGCAGAGCTAAATGCGGGCACGCGCTTCGCGATACGATGTGGCTGACGATCGATGACCGCGCGCATCGGAATATTCGGGATCGGACTGGCGGCTTATTGGCCCCAGTTTCCCGGAATGAAAGAGCGGCTGGAAGGATACCAGCGTGCGGTGGAGGATCGCGTCCGCGGATTTGGCGGCGAAGTAGTTTCCGCCGGACTGGTGGATACGCCCGAGGCGGCGCGCGCCGCCGGGCAACTCTTCCTGCGCGAGGACGTGGACCTGATTCTGTGCCACGTGGCCACCTACGCCACGTCGTCGCAAGTGCTTCCCGTGGTGCAGAAGCCGCGGGCTCCGGTGCTGGTGCTGAATCTACAGCCCTGCGCGGCGCTCGATTATGAAACCGCGGACACCGCGGAGTGGCTGGCGAACTGTACGGTATGCTGCGTCCCGGAGATAGCGAACGCTTTCGCGCGCGCCAGAATCGATTTCCACGTGGTCTCGGGGCAGCTTAAGGAGGATGCCGCCGCGTGGCGTGAAATCGAGGACTGGTGCCGCGCCGCGGGTGTCGCGCGCGCCCTCCGCCAGTGCCGTATCGGCTTCCTGGGACATACCTATCCGGGCATGCTGGACATGTATGCGGACTTCACCACGATGCACGCGCAGCTTTGCGCGCACATTGAGGTGCTGGAGATGGACGACTTGGCGAAGGGGGTGGCGGCCGCGGGCGCGGATGAGATCGGCGCGAAACTGGCCACTGCGCGCGAGGTGTTTGCCATTGACGAGGGCGTGCCCGCAAGCGATCTCGATTGGGCCGCGCGGGTGGCGGTGGGACTCGACCGGCTGGCCGCGGATTTCGCGTTGGACGGCCTGACGTATTATTACCGGGGGCTGGATGGCAACGAATTCGAGCGCCTGGGCGCGGGGCTGATCCTGGGCAATACGCTACTGACAGCGCGCGGCATTCCCGCCAGCGGCGAAGGCGACCTGAAGACCTGCATCGCGATGCTGACGATGGATCGATTCGGGGCGGGCGGCTGGTTCACCGAGTTTTACGCGATGGACTTTCGCGAGCACTTTGTGCTGATGGGGCACGATGGCCCGGGGCACATCGCCATCAGCGACGCGCGTCCGGTGCTGCGCGGCCTGGGCTTGTATCACGGCAAGCGCGGCGCAGGCGTGTCGGTCGAGTTCAAGGTGAGGACTGGGCCGGTGACTTTGCTCGGTTTGACGCAGACCGCCGGCGGTGCGCTGAAACTGGTCGCCGCGGAGGGCGAATCGTTGCCGGGGCCGATTCTGCGCATCGGCAATACCAATTCACGGGTGCGGTTTGGGCTCGGGCCCGCGGAGTTTATCAACCGCTGGTCGATGGAAGGTCCCACGCATCATTGCGCGCTGGGAGTGGGGCACAACATGGCGCGCATCGGCAAGCTGGCGTCGCTGTTGAAGATCCCGCTGGCGGAGGTGAAGTGATGCAACGCGTCTGCTTTCTGCTGAAGGTGCGGCCCGGGCGGCTGGCGGAATATAAGGAGCGGCACAAGGCGGTGTGGCCGGAGATGCTGAAGGCATTGCGCGAAACCGGATGGCGGAATTATTCGCTATTTCTGCGTGAGGACGGGTTGCTGGTGGGGTATTTGGAGACACCCGATTTTGCGGCGGCGTTGCGCGGGATGGCGGAACGGGAGATCAATGGACGATGGCAGCGGGAGATGGCGCCGTTTTTCGAGGCGCTGGACGGGCGGCGGCCGGATGAGGGCATGCTGGCGCTGGAAGAGGTGTTTCATTTGGAGTGAATGGGATGAATATCACGATTTCTCAAGACGAAGACGGGACGTTTATCGCGGAGCGTCTATCGATACCTGGCTGTGTAAGCCAGGGGGCGTCGGAAGCTGAGGCCGAGGCCAACGTCATGGATGCGATTCGGGAGTGCCTTGCGGTCCGATCGGAGATGGGTTTGCCTGCAACCGTGGCGACGCGCGTGGTCGAAGTTGCAATCTGATGCCTGCGGTGCCGCTGCTCCGGCCGCGCGATGCGATTCGCGCGTTCGAGAAATTCGGATGGCAGGTGGCACGCCAGAGGGGCAGTCACATTGTCCGCACGAAGCCTGGGCACAGTACGACGCTGTCGATCGGCCAGGCTTCTCCTGGCGCACCCGATGAACGCCGATAAGACGCTCCCTTGGTCTACTCCAGAGCGGCTAGGGCTGCCTTATTCTTGGCTAGTTGCGCTTCGTAGTCGGCCTTTTTGGCTCGCATGGAAGTGACAACGTGCTCCGGTTTGCGGCTCAAGGAAGATTCATCGGAAAGTTGTTTGTCCAAGCTGGAGATGTTGTTTTCGAGCTGGCCGTTTTCCTTTTCGAGGCGTTTGCGCTGGGCATCCATTTGCGTCTTGGGAACGTGCAGCACCAGGTCGAATTGGGAAGTGGAGCGGCTGGCGGCGCCGGCCAGCGGCGGGTCGGGGCTGAAATCCAGGGTGACGCCGGACAGCCTGCGGATGGCATCGGCGTGACGCCGCGCGATCTCCAGCGCATCGCCGCGCGCGTGGAGCGTGCCCTGCAACTGCAGCTTGGGATCGAGCTTCATCTCCGTGCGCAGGGTGCGCGCCAGAGTCACGACCTCCTGTAGCGCTTCGATCTCGCGCTCAGCCGCGAAGTCCGTGTTCTGCCGGCTATACTGCGGATACTCGGCGAGGGCAATCGACACGGGGCGCGGGGCATCGCCTTTGAGCCGCTGCCACAATTCCTCGGTGAGGAACGGCATGGCCGGATGCAGCAGGCGCAAAGCCATCTCAAAGGCGGACAGCACGTTGCGCCAGTCGGCGTCGATGCCGGAGTTTTCCTGGAAGCGGGGCTTCTTCAGCTCCAGGTACCAATCGCAGAATTCGTGCCAGAAGAAATGCCAGAGCAACTGCGCCGCTTCGTGATAGCGATACTGCTCGATGGCCTGGTTCACGCGTTCGGCGCAAGTATTCAGGCGGCTGAAGATCCAGCGGTCTTCCACCGCTACTTCGATGCTGGGTCCAGCTTCGGGGCGGAAAGTTTCCAGGCGATTCGGAAGCCACGGCTCCACGCCGGAGCGCTCCATATTCACGAAGAGCAGGCGGGCCGCATTCCAGATCTTGTTGGCGAAGGCGCGCGTCGATTCCATGCGGTCTTCGGAGAGCACGATGTCTGTGCCTGGCGCGGCGCCCAACAGCAGCGCCATGCGCACGGCGTCTGTCCCGTACTTCTCGATGACCACCAGCGGGTCGATGGTGTTGCCGCGGGTCTTGGACATTTTCTGGCGCTCGGCATCGCGCACCAGGCCATGAATGTAGACTTGCCGGAAGGGGATCTCGCCCATGAACTCGCAGCCCATCATGACCATGCGGGCCACCCAGAAGAACAGGATGTCGAAGCCGGTAATGAGCAGGGACGTGGGATAGAACAGCTTCAAGTCTTCGGTTTCGTCGGGCCAGCCGAGGGTGGAGAAGGGCCAGAGGGCCGAGCTGAACCAGGTGTCGAGCACGTCGGGATCTTGCACCAATTGGGAAGAGCCGCAGCGCGCGCAAGTGGTGGGCGCTTCGCGCGCCACAATGATTTCGCCGCACTCCTGGCAGTGCCACGCCGGAATGCGATGGCCCCACCACAACTGGCGCGAGATGCACCAGTCGCGGATGTTGTACATCCACTCGAAGTAGGTCTTGGTCCAGTTCTCAGGGATGAATTCGATGCGGCCGGTTTCGACCACCGCGATGGCTTTTTCGGCGAGCGGTTTGGTGCGCACGAACCACTGCGTGGAGATGAGCGGCTCGACCACCGTCCCGCAGCGATCGCACTTGCCTATGGCGAGCGTATAAGGCTCGATCTTTTCGAGCAGGCCGAGGCGCTCCAGGTCCTCGACCACGCGGCGGCGGGCTTCAAAGCGATCCAGGCCGGCATAGGGACCGGCTTCAGCGGTCATGCGGCCGTCCTCGCCGATGACTTTGATGCGCGGCAGATTGTGACGCTTGCCGGCGGCGAAATCGTTGGGATCGTGCGCGGGTGTCACCTTGACTGCGCCGGTGCCGAATTGCGGGTCGGCGAGATCGTCGAGAATGACGGGGATCTGGCGATTCATCAGGGGCAGATCCACGGTGCGTCGGTGCAGGTCGAAATAGCGTGGGTCTTTGGCGTTTACCGCGACGGCGGTATCGCCTAGCATGGTTTCAGGACGCGTTGTAGCGACGATGACGTGGGCGGCGGTGGTATCGGTGACCGGGTAGCGGATGTGCCAGAGGTGGCCTTGGGTTTCGGTATTCTTGACTTCGAGATCGGAGAGGGCGGTCTGGCAGCGCGGGCACCAGTTGACCATGTACGCGCCGCGATAGATGAGGCCCTTTTCGTAGAGGCGGACGAAGACTTCGCGGACGGCGCGGGAGAGGCCGGGATCGAGGGTGAAGCGCTCACGGCTCCAGTCGCAGCTTGCGCCCAGGCGGATCATCTGGCGCTTGATCCGATCGCCATATTGGGCCTTCCATTCCCACACGCGCTCAATGAATTTCTCGCGTCCCATGGTGCGGCGGTCGAGGTCTTCTTCGGCCAGTTTGCGCTCGACGACCATTTGCGTGGCGATGCCGGCGTGATCGGCGCCGGGCAGCCAGAGGGTGTTGTCGCCGCGCATGCGATGCCAGCGAATGGTGACGTCGATTTCTGTGTGCTCGAGCATGTGGCCGATGTGCAGCGAGCCGGTGACGTTCGGGGGCGGAATGACGAGCGAAAAGACGCGCGGCAGGGCTTTTTGGGGGGTGTGGAAGATTCCGGAGTCAATCCACCACTGCGCCCAGTGCGGCTCGAAGCGCTGCGGCTCGTAGACCTTCTCGATTTGCATGGGAATATTTATGATATCAGCGCTTGGGCCGAGGCTTGGGTTCAGTGCGGCTTGGGGCGGCGCCTTCCCCGGAAGATCCCTCGGTTCGCACCAAGAGGTTTCTCTGTTCTAGAGGCAATTCTAATAGGATCTTCGCGTCGCCCGTAGCTTTGTATCGGGCCATCACGTCGGCGAATCTCCTTACATCAGCGAGTTCAGGTTCCGCGGCGCCGGATTTCCCCAGAACATCCCTCAATGCCGCGAGCGCGCCAGCGGAGGACGGCCGGTCCCCGGCAGCCACTTCACCGAGATATTCCCATACACCGCCGCGAAAAGCGGCCGCCCATGCGGGTCCGCTGACACGCACCCTCAGCGCAGCAAGGCGATTCTTGAGTTCGTCCGTTCTTAGCGATTGTCCCGTCAGTTCTACAAGGTCATGAAAGACTCCATGGGCGACTGCTTCCGTAGGGAGAATTTCGGCTGCTTCATCTTCTCTGTTTAGCGCAAAAAGCACTGCGCCAATGAGACGTAGGGCGTCCGGGTCATTCGTTTGAAGCGACAACGCACGGTTGACGGTGCGGGCTGCGGCCTTACGATCACCCAGCGACAATTCGCACTGCGCGAGCTTCACCCAGCCCCAGGCTTCTCGTGGGAAGAGCCGGCTTGCTTCCTTGAGAACCGGCAGAGCCTTCCGCTCTTCTCCAGAGGCTAGCAGACTCGCCCCGAGATTCGCTAGGATCTCGAACGTCTTGAACCCCCGCCGCACCAAGCCCCGAAGCAGCTTTGCGGCGTCGCGTGGCCTCCTTAAGTGGAACATCATCCTGGCGGCGCCGGCCGGATAACCGGAGTATAGCGGGTCAAGCCTTCTGGCCTCCAGAAACGCGGTCAGGGCTTCTTCATAACGCCGAAGTTCCTCCAGAACCGTTCCTTTTTCGCCCCAGAACGCGTCTTCCTTGGGGTTCAGCTCCAGCGCCCGATCAATCGCGGCAAGGGCGTCCTGCCTCTTGCAAGCGAGAAAAGCCTTGGCCAACGCCCAATGGGTTGCTGTGTCGCTTGGCTGATCCCGACTCGCGTCCTCGATGCGTGTGACAGCGCGCGCCGGATCGCCAAGGCAGATCAGTGCGTTCGCGTAGTGTACCCAGTCTTCGTCCCGCTCCGCGATTTCAGCGAGTTCTTCCGCAGCACCTCGTTCGGCCACGGCATCGCCCTTCGCGACGGTCTTACGCAGCTTTGCGCAGCTCTCCCGGACCAAGAGAGATAGGTGGGTGTGGCCGTCGCCCTCTTCATATTTGTGCAGTGCTGCTCTAAAATAATCGCTGTCCCAGCCAGTGTGGGTTTCTCGGAGCCGTGCCTCCAGTTCCTTCCTGGAAAACCAATAGCGCAGCAGTTCCACCAATAACGGAAGCGGCTCGCCGCCGTGGCTCTTGGCCTCTACGCAGATCCTGAGGAGCGGCTCACTGAGCTCGTAATAAGATTCGCGGCCATGCCGCTCCACCCGAACGTACCGAGCTTCCAAGAGTTGCTTCAGTTGCGATGCTGCGGTCTGCTGGCTCACAAAGCTCTGCGATGCTATGGTTTTCACGGTAGCGGGAACACGGTGGCGGCACAGAAAGTCCACAAGCTTCCGCTGTTGGGGTGATAGCTCCTTCATCTGCGACTGATAATACGGGGTCAATGCATCGATCGTCTTGCAGAGTAAAGTCAGCAAATCCCCCCGCGTATCCTCATCCAGGAAGTCATAGAAGACGATCAGGACCCGATGATTGCCCAACGCTAGGTGTTGCAGCGCGCGCACTCGGGCTCTTCCGCCCGGCGTGGTGAGAAACTGCGCCAGCCCGGTCTTTCCCTGGGCGATTGCCAGGCGGTGGAGCATTGTGATGCCATCCTCATCGTTCAGGCCCTGTAGGTTCTGGATCTCGAAGAAGCCATAGAATGGTGAGGCCTGGCGCTGTATGTCCTCCGATAGCGCTGTGGCGGTCGCCAGGATCGACCACTTCCTCGAGTTCTGGATCAGAGCGCGCAGCTTCTTCTGGCCGGTCTCGCCTAGGTTCCGCAGCACGGTATCCAGGTTCTCGATGATCAGAAGAAGGGTCTTAGCGCCGAGGCCCTCGGAGAGCATCTGCTCAGCGCGCTTTTCGACGGCTGGACCCGCGGCACCCAATAAGTCTTTGGTGTTTAATCCCAATGCCCGCATGATCTTGACCAAGAGATCCAGGAAGGAAGCCACGCCCCACTCATCCTCGTCCAACCAAGCGATTGCCAGCTTCGAGGCAGTTCCCCCCGATGCCATGAGCCTGTGGTACACAAGTGCCGCGAGATGGGACTTGCCAATTCCCCTCGGGCCTACCAGCAGTACGTGGTGCTTGGATTGCCCCTCCGCGCTTTCGACGAACAGTTCCACGAGCCGCTGCGCCAGATCGTGTCTTTGAACAAGGGTCTGTTCCAGCAGCGCCGCCGGCATGCTAGACGGGCTGAAACGAGAATGCAAAGCCTCGTTCATCTGCCTGACCCTCGCTCGAATTGCCACCAGCGCCGCACGATTTCGTAACGGAAGCCCCAGCAGCCGTCATCGGACCGATTGACATAATGATCCCGGCCCAGAAGATTGATTACGTCCCGGGTCTGTTCCGAGCCGGCGTCGTTTACCTGATGGCGGATGAGGTTCAGTAGTTCGCCAGATTTCAGCGGCTCGTTAAGGTCGCAAAGTGCATCCAGCGCGGCCAATGCAATGGCTTCTTCGGCAGGGCTGTAGTAGGTTTGGATCCGCTCACGATAATACTGGAAGTGTGCGGGATCCATGGGGTCAGTTAGAAGCGACTTGAGGGAGCGCTCAATTGCTTCCTCGCCAACTCTTCCGCCTGCGCTCGCGAGTCGCGCCACAAGGCTGTGAATGTAGAAGGGGAAATGCCCGGCTGCCCTGGCGATTACTGCGGCGCATTCCGAACTGCTGCCGACGCACGACAGCGATTCGCCTTCGACTAGGAGCCTCGCGAGCGTTGTGCCATCGCCCGGGTCGAGCGGTAGCACTTCCACGGTTCTCATGTCATTGGTGGGATCGTTCGCATAGCCACTCTTCCGCAAATTTTTCAAGACCTGGTGTAAGCCAACGGACCCGGTGAATACCATGCGGATCGCCGGATGTCCTTGCCGAATCGACCTAAGGACGTCAAGCACCTCCATTGCGGAGGCTTCTCCCTCTGCCTGCCTTACTTTGTAGAGGAACAGGGGAAGCTCGTCCCAGAAGAAGATGCATAAACCGGGGCTCGATTCGCACAAGTCGGCCATCAGGGCAAACAGGAGGTTCTTCCAATGTTGTCGAATCTGCGGAACATGAAGGTCGCCGATTTGCGTCCCTCCGAGCTTCGACAACAGCCCCCAAAAGCGCATGCGTGCTTTCTCGGTCCTCGATAGGCGTTCCTCAATGTCCGTATAGACGCTATCGACGAATTCTTGGGGCGTTCCCAAACCTTCGATGTCGCGGAGGACGCAGAAAGGCGCGCCCGCGCGTGCCGCAGCCTCTTTCTGCATCTTATTAATAATGGTAGACTTGCCGATCCTCCGCTCCGAGGTCAGTACAATGCTTTGCGCTGACAGGATTCGCCAGAGGTCGGAGATCAGCGAGTCTCGCCCGATTACATCGTCGGGACCAATAGTGCCACCCGGGTTAGCTTTCATACGTCGATTCCATTGTACAATGAAATCATCGTACGTCAAGAACATCGTACTTAATTGTCGAGGCGGAATCTTTCGTAGAGGCGGACGAAGACTTCGCGGACGGCGCGCGACAGGCCGGGATCGAGGGTGAAGCGCGCACGGCTCCAGTCGCAGCTTGCGCCCAGGCGGATCATCTTAGCTCCTCGAACTCCTGCCAGAACAGCATGTGGAAAAGGTACTGACGTGGCCTTCTCAGGCTGATTGATCGTGCCAATTCCGTTGCAGCCTCCTTTCCGCAAGATTGCCCTGACTCTTCATTGTAGCGAGTCCGCGGCTAGTGTGATGCGCGTCAATCGATCGGATATTCTATCGCAATCTTGTTCTTGCTTGCCGTTTATGGGTGGGCCGTCACGAAAAAGTGGCGGATCATCTGGCTCTTGATCCGATCGCCGTATTCCGCCTTCCACTCCCACACGCGCTCGATGAATTTCTCGCGCCCCATGGTGCGGCGGTCGAGGCCTTCTTCGGCCAGTTTGCGCTCGACGACCATTTGGGTGGCGATGCCGGCGTGATCTGCGCCGGGTAGCCATTGGGTATCGTCGCCGCACATGCGATGCCAGCGGATGGTGACGTCGATTTCGGTGTGCTCGAGCATGTGACCGATGTGCAGCGAGCCAGTGAACTAAACCGCTTCGCGGTAGTCGGCTTCGATCGCAGCTTTCAACCTTAAGTTAAGTAGCGTGGCGCGGGGCTCCTTTGAAACACTAGATTCGGTTGTCCCCAAAACGACCAATTCTGATTTC
>Ga0302324_100005430_pt1 | contig 27765 bp, 24 predicted proteins | sample Palsa_T0_1_FD_201949 | JGI IMG/M metagenome (GOLD analysis project Ga0302324, IMG submission 201949) | Peat permafrost microbial communities from Stordalen Mire near Abisko, Sweden - Palsa_T0_1 | ecosystem: Environmental > Terrestrial > Soil > Palsa > Peat permafrost | place: Sweden: Abisko...
TGCACGGTGAGGCGGAAGTCTTCTTGAAAAAGCGCATCGATGCGCAACACAGTATTCTTTTCCCCTTGCGCCTGCACCACATAGCGGACCGCCAGCGTTCCAACGTCGCCGCCGTCCTTGAAGTTGCGCGGGTCGATTGCGTGTTCGCGAACCTTGTAGAAGACTCTTCCACCCTCGTTCCATGGGGGAAACACGTGCGATCCGGTGGCGGCTTTTGCCCCGGAGACAAACTCATCTTTGTTGTATTCCTTGGTTCCTCGAATCACGCCGTTCTCCGCCACGTCCTCCACAACCTGAGCCACTTCGCTCTCCGGCACGGGGAGGTTGACGATAAGGCCCTCGCCGTAGGCGAGTTTCTCTTTGTCGCGGCCAGCGAGCGGAGCGATCGCCGATAAAAGCGCAAGGACCAGCGGCAACACATGCCGGAGCGAACGCGCCAACCCTGCAACTAGCGGCTTGCGCCGACAAACATATCCCATAGTCATATGACTTCCGACCCGAGTGCCAACCTCAATGCTGCCCAGAGTCTCGTACTATCATCGGCGCTGTCAACTCGCTGTCTCGCCAGGCGAGCGCCGCTCCCGAAGCAAAACATGTAGAGGAAGGATTGATTCAGGGGCAAAAGTAAAGAATCGTCAACGCTGAACTTCGTGACCTTGTAAAAAAAATGTAAAAAAATTTTCCAAGGCCCTTGAACTCTAGGTTTGACCCGTAGTAGGATTCCGCCCCGGTAGGGTGGTAGGACCTCCGCTCGGCTCTACCTCACAAAAATATGGGGAAAGATCGTCCTATCGAACGTTTTTTCAAGGCATCACCCATTCGCCTGATGGAATTCGGTCTTCATCTAGAACGTGATCTGATTTCGTTGAGGAGCCAGGCTATGCAAGCTTTGCGTGGTTTACGTCTTCGCAACATTTTTCGGTTTGCGACTTCCCTCGCATCTGTCGCTGTGGTATTCGCGTCAGTGATCCTTAGTTGCAGCCAACCCGCGCACGCACTCCCAGCCTTCGCCCGGAAGTACGGCCTGCGCTGCTCCGCTTGCCACGAATCCTGGCCGATGCTGAACTACTTTGGCCAGAAGTTCAAAGACAACGGCTATCAACTCATGAACGACCGCGATGCCCCGATCTGGCAGAATCCAGGTTACTGGCCGGTCACGTTCCGCATCACGCCCATCTGGCACCGGGTCAGCACCGGCAAGGTTGAGGTTGACACATATGCCGGGGGCCTGCCTACAGGGAATTCAGCCATCCAGCGCATCACCAGCTCCGGCTTTGACCTGAGCGGCCTCGACTTCCACACCGGCGGCACGCTGGAGAAAAACATCTCGTTCTATGTCCTTCCGTCCTCTGATCCGACCGGTGCGTTTCACTTCGAACAGGTGTTTGGCCGGCTGGACAACCTCTGGGGCAGCCCCTGGCTTAACATCAAGCTGGGTCGATTCGAACTCGACAATTTGCTTTCGGAAAAGCGCATCCTGACCCTCACCGGGAACGGCGGTATTTATCAGACGTATCACTTTATCCCAGTGGGCGATGGGAATATTTTCGGGCAGATCGGCGACAACCAGTTCGGCATCGAGTACATGGGGCACTCGTGGAACGATCGCACGCGCATTTCCGCCTCCCTCCTCAGCTCGAACGATGGCAACGTGAACCTGAGTACCGGCGCCAACGGTTATACCGGGTTCTTCGCCGGAAGCCAGGCTTTTGACGCGGGCCGGCTGGGCGTGCAACGCGTCGGGTTCTACGCCATGGTGGGAGAAGCGGCAACCTACTATCTGACCGCTGGCGGGGTTCCCATCGGTGGTTCTGGAATCAGCAATAAGAGCTTCAGTCGCGAAGGCTTCGTCGGTCAATTCTACTTCGGACCGCACGTTGACGTTCAGGTCGTGACCCAGCATGGCTCGGATAACGCATGGTTCGGGCAGGGTTATGGCAATGCAATCCTTACCGACGGCAATGGCGGCACAACTGCGACTTGCTCGAGTCCCACCCCCGGGTGTCCTCTGAACAATGTGCCGGGAACGGCTCTTCCGGCGGGGTCCCGGGCTCCCAGTTGGAACGGCGTCACCGTAGAAACCCACTACGTGTATAGCCCGCAACTCATCTTCATAAACCGCTTTGAGGCGGAACGCATGTCCCAGCAGGCAAACGGACCGGGATACGCCGGAACTGGTGGCCCCTCCGCTTCAAATTTGGGCAACATCACCACCTACACCATCGGCTATCGCTACAACCCCTTCATGACCAGCCGGGCTGGTTTTGCCTGGCACAACGAGTACAACTGGCTGCACCAGGACGGTACGGGGCCAAGTCTGGGTCTTAGCAGTGCCAACATCAATACCAGTGAGCTGTTGCTCGGGTTTGATTTTGATTTCTAAGCTCTGATTTAGAGAGAGGGATCGACATGGGGACTCAATTGCGGAACTGGTCGCTCTTACTTGTCGCTGCTGCGGTTTGCGCGCTCCCGCTGCCTTCCTTGGCGCAGCTCACGCAGCTTGATCTGCAGTCGCGCATCGGTACGGAAAGCCACATCGGAAACATTACCGGCCATGCCAAAGACGCCGCCGCTCCCTACCGCCGCTACTGCGTTGGCTGCCATGGTCCCTTGGGCGACGGCGAGGGCGAGAACGCCGCGTGGATGGACCCCCCCTTGTTGCCCAAGCCGCGCAATTTCCAGTTGGGCATTTTCAAGTGCCGCTCCACTCCCACCGGCACTCTGCCTACCGACGATGATCTTTTCGATAGCATCGCTCGCGGCTTCGACCGCTCCAGCATGCCGCAATGGAGCACCTTCACCAAACAGGAGCGCGCCGACTTGGTCGCCTGGGTCAAACACTTTTCGCCCCGCTGGACCAATGAAAAACCCGGAGCGCCCATCACCATACCTCCCGAACCGGAAGTCACTCCTGAACGTATTAAAGCGGGGCGCGATGTCTTTGCCCGCGTCCAGTGCTGGAAGTGCCACGGCGTGCTCGGTCAGGCCAACGGTCCTTCGGCCGCGACCCTCACCGATGACCTCGGCCGGCCCATCGCCGCCTACAACTTTACCGAAGGCTCTCGCCCGAAATGTGGCGATACTGATCGTGACATTTACCGAATATTCATGACCGGGCTGGACGGCACTCCCATGCCCTCCTTCGCCGACAACATCAAGCCTGATGAGGCTTGGGATTTGGTGTTTTATTTGCGCACTCTCATGAAGCAGAACAGCAAAGAAAAGCAAATGGCCAGGCAACTCGGACTCAAGCCAGTCGATCCAAATGCTCCGGCCGGACAACAGTGAGAGAGAACGGCGGGGCAATTGCGCCGCAAACGAACTTTCGGCTTCAAAGTTCTTAAGGAGAATTTCGATGAGGAATCGATGCAATTCGGCGGTTGTACTATCGGCGATAGTTTTGGTATGTTGTGGCGCGCTGATTTTGGGAGAGAACGTCAGCGCTGCGGGAGAAGGCAAGATTAGCGGAACCGTAAAACTCGACGGCACCGCCCCGCACATGAGGGGCATCGACATGTCGAAGGATCCGTACTGTGTCAAGGCCCACGCCACCGACCCAGCGCACATGGAGAATGTTGTCGTCGGCCAAGGTGGCGGATTGGAGAATGTTGTGCTCTATCTCTCCGAAGGCTTGACTGGCAGCGCCTTGACTGAAGTGCCGAGTCAAGTGCCTGTCTTTGATCAGAAGAACTGCGTTTACACTCCGCACGTTCTGGCGATGGACATCAACCAGAAATTCAAGGTCACCACGAGCGACCAGACAACCCACAACATTCACCCCAACCCCAACCCCATGACCGGCAACATTCCATGGAACCAGTCGCAGCCTCCTGGTGCGGCTCCAGTCGAGAAGAGTTGGAAGGCCACTGAAATGATCCCCGTTCAGTGCAACATTCATCCCTGGATGCACGGTTGGTTTGTCGTGGTCAAAGGACCCTATGCCACCACCGATGCCAGCGGCAGCTACACCATCAATAACGTTCCACCCGGCAGCTACACCGTAACCGCATGGCAGGAGGATCTCGGTACCCAGACGCAAAAAGTTACGGTCGCGGCTGGGGCTGCGGGATCTGCCAACTTCACGTTTAAGGCGAAATAGACGACCAAAGCTGCACGGCTAACTGTTGCATAGATCAACGAATCGCCGCAGACGACCCTGCGGCGATTTGACAATTAAGCCGGAGCATTCCGGCTAGAGGCGGGCCGATATGGCGAAGATGTTCGCAGTGGTCATCGTGCTGATCGCGATTGCTTCGGCAGTTCCCATCGTCATGCACATGTGGCCCATGCCACAGGATATTTCCGCTCACGGCCATCTCATCGACGAGCAGTTTGCCGACACCATGCTGGAAGCTGGCATCTCCTTCCTCGCCTCCCAAATTCTTTTGGCATTTTTCGTCTGGAGGTTTTCCGCTCCCAAGACCGGCGACAAGATCAAGAGTTTCCCCGGAGGCGCTGTCGGGTTGGTGGTCGCGGCCTTCCTGCTAGTTGGCACGGAGGTTCTTGCCCTTGGTCTGATGGGTTCCAAGGCTTGGGCCGCTGTGTACTTTACTGCTCCAGCGGCCGATGCCGTGAACATCCAGGCGCAAGCTGGGCAGTTCGCATTCTACTTCCGCTATCCCGGCCCCGATGGGACCTTCGGCCCGATCCACGCCGACCAGATCAGCGAGGCCAACGCCAACTTCTTCGGCCTTGACACGACACACGATCAGGATTCCAAAGACGACATCGTAACCGCCGAACTCGCAATTCCCGTGAACAAGGAAGTTCACCTGATTATGCATGCCAAGGACGTCGGGCACTCCTTTTATGTTCCAGAGTTGCGCGTGCAGCAGGACTTCGTGCCCGGCTTGGACGTCTCGATTCATTTCACCGCGACCAAGATCGGCAGGTACGAAATCGTCTGCACCCAACTCTGTGGCCTCGGACACTACAACATGAAGGCTTATCTGGAAGTGAAGTCCCAGGAAGATTACGATGCCTGGATCAAGCAGCAGGCGGCACTGCAGTAGCACGATCTGTCAAGAAGCAATACGCAGGTCGAAAACATCTCGTTTAAGGTGAGTGCAATGCACGATCTATCTGCCCACGCGGTGCCGCACGGAGCTCCGACAAGCTTCATTCGGAAACACGTCTTCAGTCTTGACCACAAGGTCATCGGGAAGCAATATTACGCCCTGGCTCTGGTCGCTGCCGTAGTCGGGATGTTCCTTTCCTGGCTCATGCGAATCCACCTCGGGTGGGGAAGCCTCGCCATCCCCGGTCTTCACCTGCTGTCCAGCAGCGGGGCGCCCGGCGATGTGATGACACCGGAGTATTATCTGCAGCTCATGACCATGCACGGTACGATCATGGTCTTCTTTGTGCTTACCACGGCCCCATTCGCGGCGTTTGGAAACTTCTTTCTACCCATTCAGACCGGCGCCGAAGATATGCCCTTCCCCCATTTCAACATGATGTCCTTCTGGGTAACCTTTGTCGCCTTCCTGGTGATGATCGCGGCGTTCTTTGTGCCCGACGGTCCGACCCTCGGGGGATGGACCCAATATGCCCCGCTCAGCGCGATCGGCCAGGTGGGCGGGCCCGGCCAGGGTTGGGGTGTGGTTTGCTGGGCTGCATCGATCGCAATTTTTTGTATCGGACAACTGCTTGGCTCGTTGAACTTCATCACCACCACGCTCGACATGCGCTGCAAAGGCATGTCTCTCATGCGTCTTCCACTCAGCGCGTGGGGATGGTTCATCACCTCGGTCATGGGTCTAACGGCCTTTGCCGTCCTAATGCCTGCCTGCATCCTGCTGATTCTCGATCACGTCGCTGGCACCAGCTTCTTTGTCCCTTCCAATCTGGTGATCGGAGATCACGTCCTGCCTCACACCGGGGGGTCGACGCTGCTTTGGCAGCATCTTTTCTGGTTCTTCGGACATCCCGAGGTCTACATTGCCATCGTCCCCGGCCTGGGCATCGTCTCTCACGTGCTTATTACGAACATGCGCCGGCCCATGCTCAGCCATAGAGTTCTCATTTATTCGATGGGAGCTCTGGCCGCGCTCAGTTACATGGTGTATGGCCATCACATGTTCGTCAGCGGGATGAACCCCGTCTCTTCGCTCGCCTTCTCTTTCCCGACGCTGGTCATCACCATTCCCTCGACCATCGTTGTGCTGATCTGGCTGGGCAGCCTCTATGGTTCTAAATTGCGGATCAATGCGGCGTCTCTCTTCTCTCTGGGCTTCATTTCCATGTTCATCAGCGGCGGGGTCAGCGGTTTCTTCCTGGCCCAGCCTTCCATCGACATTATGCTGCACGCTACTTATTTCGTGGTTGGCCACTTCCACTTGGTAATGGGTGTCGCAGCCATGTTCGGAATCTTTGCTGGAACCTATTTCTGGTTCCCCAAGATGACGGGCCGCATGATGAATGAAGGGCTGGGCAAAGCCCACTTCATCCTCAGTTTCATCGGCGCCTACTGCATCTTCATGCCGTTCCACTATTTGGGAATCGCTGGAAACGTGCGCCGCTACCAGGCCTTTACCGACGATTACCTCATTCCGCTGGTACCCGTGCACAAGTTCATCACCGTAGCCGCCTTACTTACTGGTTTTGCCCAGCTCATTTTCGTTTCCAACCTCATCTATAGCCGATTCAGGGGCGAACTTGCCCCCAGCGATAACCCATGGCAGGGCACTTCGCTGGAATGGAGCACGGCAACGCCTCCGCCCCACAATAACTTTGGCGATACCATGCCGGTGGTTTATCACGATCCCTACCAGTACAGCGTTGAGGGCGCAAGCACGGACTTTATCATGCAAACCTCGACGGAGAACGTCCACAGCCCCGACGAAGAAAAGTAATCTCCGCTCAAGCCGCACGGAAGTCCAGCGACGAAGCGCAGTCAGAATTGGAGAGTCAGCAGTATGGCAACCACGGTCCACGATTCGCCGACAATAGCCCCAACGAAGATCGAACCTGAACGACTGCCGAGCCACGGATCCGGCGGCGGTTGGCGCAATCTGGTTCCTGCCGGCGGAGAGTTGCGCCGGGTGAAGGATTCATCTCCTCCGCCCGCTAGCACCGGCATCTGGGTCGGTTTGGCGGCCATCACCATGACTTTCGCCGCCTTCACCAGCGCCCTGATCGTTCGGCAGGGTAACGCGCCGGACTGGCATCACTTCAATCTGCCCTCGATTCTATATCTCAACTCGCTGGTCATCGTAGCCAGCAGCCTGACTCTTGAAATGGGGCGCCGCCAGCTTGCAGCCTACATGAGCACCGCGAGGACCCAGGAAGGCGCCCCCGCCCGCTGGCTTGATGCAACTCTCGCCTTAGGACTGCTCTTTGTTGCCGGCCAGACTTTTGCCTGGCTGCAACTCCGGGCGCAGGGATTCGGGTTGGCCACCAACATCAGCTACTCGTTTTTCTATGTCTTAACTGTGACTCATGCTGTCCATCTGCTAGGCGGCCTCGGTGGTCTCGTTCGCGTGATCGGCAAACTGAACCAGTCGGTGCTGAAACGCAGCACCCTGAACGCAACTTCGCTTTATTGGCACTTCATGGGCGTGCTGTGGCTGTATCTGCTTTTGCTGCTGTGGATGAAGCTCTAACCCGTCAGAGGTAGGAGGCAAGATGAGCCAAGCTGATCTAACGATGCATGGACATTCCAACTCGGCGATGGCCGAGCCCACATTCTCGGTCCCGGCAAAAAAGATGGCGATGTGGTTGTTCATCATCGCCGACTCCGCCACATTCGCCGGGTGTCTAGTCGCCTACGGGTTCATCCGCAATGCCACTCCCGATTGGCCAAGACCCTTCCATAGCATCACCAACGTTGCCCTGATGACTTTCATCCTTCTCACCAGCAGCCTGACCATGCTGCTGGCCATCCGCTCGGCCCAGCAAAGCGACAAACCCGGAGCCTTTCGATGGATCATGATTACCGCCGTCCTGGGAATCGCCTTCGCCTTCCTTCACATTCGTGAATGGCTGGGAATGATTGGCGAGGGCGCAACGCTGTTCCACAATCCCTGGGGCACGCCGGCCTTCGGTGCGGCTTTTTTCAGCATCACCGGTCTCCACCTTCTGCACGTGACCGGAGGCGTAGTCGCTCTCATCGCCGTCGGCATCCGTTACCGCGGCGGGCGCTATAAAGCTGATGATCTCGAGATCACCGGCCTCTACTGGCACTTCGTCGATCTAGTCTGGATGTTCGTCGTGCCCCTGGTGTACTTGTTGAATCTCAGTCACTAACCACTAAGAGGCAGGAGGATGACAGATATGGCTGCAGCTGATGTGCACAAGAGCGGTGGAATTGGAAAAGAAGTGGGCGTCTATGTTTGCCTGCTGGCTCTCGCCGGGATTCAGTTTGTGATCGCATATCAGAACGTCAGCGCGTCCCAGATGTTTGTGCGTATGTTGTCTGTCGCCATCATCGAGGGTGGCCTTGCGCTTTTGTTCTTCATGCACCTCTCCGAGAATCGCGGTCTCATGTGGTTTGTGTTGATTTTCACGGTCGCTGTGATCCTCGGCATGCAATACGGATGGACCGACAGCTTCCGCCTGGTGGACGGCGTGCCCTGGGCTCGGTAAAATTTCCTTTGGGAAGAGCAGGACCTGAGTCGTGCGGTTAGACCCGCAATCGACGCTCGGCAATGGACCCGGTCTTAGCTCGCTGGGGTTACCATGATTCGTTGGAAATCGATCGGGTATGCGGCAATTGCTTTCGTGGCCCTACTCCACCTCCTTGCGCCTCTGTCGGCGTCGGCCCAAAGCTGCGCCCTCTGTTATACCCAGGCTGCGTCCTCGGGCTCGCGGATGATTCAGGCCTTGCGCAGCGGCATCCTGATCCTGATCGCTCCTCCAACATTCATGACCATCGGCGTAATCTTTGTTTGCTACCGCAAACGGAACCAGACTCGGGAGGGGAGCTCTGAGGATTCGAGACAAGAACATTCGATAGAGGAACAGAGCTGGTAGGTCGGCATGGCAAGACGACAAAGACCGGTTGGGCTTGCTTACTTTCTGTAAACCACGCCGCCCTTCATCACGAACGACACGTTTCCCAGCACGCCGATATCCTGCAACGGGTCGTTGGAAACAGCAATGATGTCGGCCAAATACCCCGGCTCGAGCGAGCCAATCTGCCCATCCCAACCCAGCAGCTTCGCTCCATTCAGCCAATCCGCCTGCAGCACCGCCAAAGGAGCCATCCCGTAATTTACCATCAGCACAAATTCTCGCGCCTGCGTCCCGTGAGGAAATGGTCCCACGTCAGAACCGACCGCTATCGGGACGCTTGCCGCGATTTGCTTGAGAAATTCCTGCCGGTGCAACTCCAGCATCTGCCGCTCCCTCGCCGCCTGCGCCGGCGTTTCCGCGTGAACGGCGAAATATTCCGCGATGCTGAAAGTGGGCACTGCAAAAATCTGCTTCTCGCGCATCAGCCTCATCGTCTCGTCGCTAAGCTGGTAAGCATGGTCGATGGAAGCCACGCCCGCTCGTGCCGCGAAAAGCGTCCCCGGTTCGCCGGTGGCATGCACCGCCACACGCTTGCCCAGTCGAGCTGCTTCCTCCACCGCAGCCCTCAACTCTACCTCCGTGTACTGATAGATCGTGGAAAACTTGCCGTCCAGCACGGTATCCGGACCAGTCTCATAAATCTTGACGAAGTCCGCGCCTTCCTTGAACTGCTGGCGCATCACCGCCACCAGTTCGGCCGAACTATTCGCGTAATCGGCGTTGGGTAAAACGTGCTGAACCGGGTTGTAGCCGATAGCGTCTTCGTGTCCCCCCAGAATATTGATCGCGTTCCCGCTGATCCGCATCCGAGGTCCGGGAACCATCCCACTATCGATTGCGTCGCGCACCGCGGTATCGGCGGAGCCCGCCCCCTCGGTCCCCATGTCGCGTTCTGAGGTGAAGCCCGCCATCAAATCGTCCCGCGCCGCGAGCAGCGCCATAATCGTGCGCTGAGGAACCGATTCCTGCACCGTCTGCAGATCCTCCGCGCCGGGATGGAGAAATAGGTGCACGTGCGCATCGATGAGGCCGGGCAACAGCATGCGATCGCCGAGATTGATCAACTCGGCGCCAGTCGGATGCTTGACCGTCGTACCCACTTCTACAATCCGTTCGCCCAGCACCAGCACTTCGCCCGGCCTCACAATTCTTCCGCTCTTCACCTCGAGCAACCCGGCAGCGTGCAGCACAATCGCATGCGAAGCGGCCGATTGCGACTGCGCCTGGGGCGGGCTCTGGGCCGCGGAATGGCATTGCAGCGACAGCACCAATAAGGAAAAATACAATCGGCGTTTGGTCATGACGTAAAACGAGGAGTCGGTCAGTATCAGTAGGGGATACTAGCACCTTCGATTTGCCAAGACTACAGAGCCATTGGCCCGCTTCACTGCTCCGTGCTCTTCAACTCCTGCAGCAAAGCCTTTTCCACTTTTTTCTGGTGCTCTGCCGTGAGTTTTCTCCCCTCCGATGTCAAGTAGAACGCGTCGATCGCCATTTGTCCTTCGGTGTCGATCAGCGCAATTTCAATGTTGCAACTCTGATGGGAGAGGCATGAACTGATGCGGTGCAGCAACCGCGGCCGGTCCTGAGCGATGACCTGCAGCAAGGTGCTCGTCGAGGATGCCGCGTCGTCAAAATCGACTCTGGTCTCGACTTTCACTTTTGTGCTTGAGTGCTTCTCACCGCGATGCCTTTCGCGCAGCATGCGATCGAGATCCGCCTCACCGGCTAACACCGATGCGATACTCCCCTTGAAGCGTTCCCATTCCGACAGGTTCAATTCAAGCGTACGGAAGCGGTCGGTAAAATAAAGCGTATCCACCACCGTGCCGGCCTGGTTTGAAAAGGCATTCGCTTTCACAATATTCATGCCCCACGCTGCCAACACTCCGGTGACGGTGGCGAATAGAGACGGACGATCCTTGGTGACGAGCGTCAGTTCGTACCAATGCCGGCCCCGCTTCAGGTCCACCTCCAGCGCGTCTTTGCCCAAGCCTTCCGCCATCTCCATGTGCCGCATCACGTCTTCGGGGGAATGCACGCGCAAATATCTCTGCGGAAATCCTTCGACAAAGTCTTTGAACCTCGCACCCGTAACCGGAGCCAGGCTGCGCACACGCGCCAGCTTTTCCCCGTTCGCATCCCCATGCACGCGCTGGTCCGCGCTGCGGTTCAAGTAGTTCGCGGAAGCAATGTAAAGCTGCCACACGTTCTCCGCCTTCCACGGGGTCAGGGCCTCCGGATTTACCGCCTTGATGTCTGCATAAGTCAGCAGGCACAGCATCTTCAGCCGTTCCGGCGTGCCCACCTTTTCTGCGAATGCGGCCACCGTTTCCGGATTGAAAATGTCGCGCCGCAATTGCGCCGACATTTCCAGATGATTCTCGATCAGGAACATCACCACCGCGCGTTCGCCCTCTTCCAGATCCAGCCGGTCCATGCATCGCGCCGCAATCTCCATACTCGCCTCCACGTGATTGCGGCCGGGCACTCCTTTCCCCGTGTCGTGCAACAACAGCGTCAAGTAAAGCAGTTCCGGATCTTCCAACTCCCCTAACAACTCCGCGTAGCGCCTATCCCACTCCGACTGCCCTTGATGGAGCCGGTGCAGAATCTCAATCGCCAGGATCGAGTGCTCGTCCACCGTGAAGCGATGATAGTAATCCCGCACCACCAGAGAATCGATGGGCTTCAGCTCCGGCAATAAAAGAGTGAGCAGGCGGAGCGAATGCATTGCCCGCAGCGCCTCGGCGGCATGGGATTGGAGCAGCGTTTCCTGCAGATAGAGCCAGAGCTCCGCACCTCGAGGCGGAGTGACCGCCAGCGCTGGAAGCGCTTGCTCGATCCGGTGCTCGGTGGTCGTACTCAATCTAAGTCCGTGATGAGCCATGAAATGGAAAAGCCGCAGCAGCATCTCGGGATCCTGTAGCGACGAAGCCTGCTGCAAAAAAATCATCCCGTCGACCACAGAGAAATCAGGATGCGATGGCCGCGATCGCCATCCCTGAACTTGCCGGCGCATCGACGACCAGGCCTCCGGGATCTCCTCGAGCAACTGCATCACAGTCCGTTGCACTGCGCGCGCGTGCCCGAAATAGATCCGCATCCAATCCGCTGGCGTAAGCTCCGCAGCATCTGCGGCGCCAATCCGGCGGGCGGCGGCTTCGTCCTGCGCCTCCCAGCTCAGTGCGTTGTCGTCGCGTCCATAGCGGAAATGCAGGAAGCACCTCGCCGCCATTAGAAACTCCAGTGCGGCCTCCAGTTGCTTTCGCACCGGCGCCCGCAGCGAACTGGCGTCGGGCCAATCCCGTAGCTTATCCATTGCCGGAATCAGAGCAAGCCAGCAAGCCACGTTGTAGTCGCGCAGCCCGCCCGGCGTTTCCTTCAGATTCGGTTCCAGATGAAAGACCGTGTGCCCGAACTTTCCATGCCGGTCTCGCGTTACTTCAGCCAGCCCCTGCAGCAACGGTTTCGCTTCGCGCATCACCAGCTTGGGAATTGTTTTATCGTGAAGCCGGGCGAACAGCTCCCGGTCCCCCGCCAGGTAGCGGCAGTCAAGAAGAGAGATGGTGAACTCTGTATTGTTGGGATCAAAGCGGTCGCACTCGGCAAGCGTCCGCGACGCGGGACTCAACTTCAGTTTCAGGTCCCAGACCTCCTGCGAGAAGCGCCGGACCGGTTCCTTGAAAGACTCCTCGCCCGCGCGGTCGGCGTGGAGAAACAGCAGATCGATGTCGGAATAAGGAAACAGCCAGCCCCGTCCGAAACCGCCTGTTGCCACCAGCGCGAAGCCCTGCGGTTCCCCTTCATCAGACGAAACGATGTCGCGCCACAGCCGCTTGAGAATTTCTTCGATCAGCCGCGTCCGTTGGGCAACTGCGGCGCGGCCGTCTCCTGTCGCCGTGAAATCACGCGCAATTCGCGCGGATTCCTCCGCTAGAGAACTCCGCAATTCACTGATGAGTGAAGACGCTGCCGTCATGACGATAGGTCAAGGAATCGTCGGTCGACGATTGATGATCGTTCGCTCGATGATCATCCGCTCGACGATTCGCTGCTCTCACGCCGCGTGTCATCTACTGGAAGATGGCTGCTGACACGCAGCTCTCAAGATGCCGTCCGGTCGCGTCCCGGTAGAATAGTCTCTGTTTCCCCAGTTCCGTTGCAAATCACGTCCCGATCGCCTTCTTACAATGCTCCTTCGCCCCGCTCCTCATTGCGGATGCGAATCGCGTCATCCACGCGCGTCAGAAAAATCTTCCCGTCGCCAATCTTGCCGGTGCGCGCCGCCACCAGTATGGTCTGCACGGCTTTCTCCACCATGCCATCGGCCAGCACCACCTCAAGTTTGGTCTTGGGGATTAGGTCCACGCTATATTCGCGGCCGCGGTACACCTCCGTATGCCCCTTCTGCCGCCCATGGCCTCGCACTTCAATCACCGTCATCCCCTCGACCCCGATCTCTTGGAGTGCGCTCTTCACTGCGTCCAGCTTGGAGTTCTGGATGATCGCTTCGAGCTTAGTCATTCGTTTGTTCTCAAGCGGGCACGGGCACTTCCGTAAGCGCCCATTCGCTGGACACAATTCTACACGCGCCTACTGTAACGGCAGGCATGATTTCACGGAAATCGAATGTATTTATCGCACCCATCAGGATTTGTTATTAACGACGCTCAAAACGATGGATGGATGAGGTGATGAAACGGTGGGCAAAGGAAATGACGGCAGATGAGACAGGGATGGGCCGGACGACTCGCTTCGCCCAAAATACCTGGCGTCGGCCGCAGACGCCCGTTACTTCGACTTCGAGAAATCCTCTACCGCGAAGAGTTGCCCACCGCGAGCAACCACCACACCCACTCCGATCGAGTCCATGTCCGCGTCCAGCAAGTTCGCCCGATGGTTCGCGGAGCGAAGAAACTCGGATTGAATCGCATCAGCTCCGGGGCCCTGCGCAACGTTCTCGGCGAGCGAGACAAAATGCGCGCCCGCCTGCGTAACGCGCGAAGCCAGGCCGGGCTCGCCGGCAAATCCGTGTTCGGCTTCACCTCGTTTCGCCATAGCTCCCGCGTGACGCCGCGCCGCGGTCGCCAGTGCTTCGCTCCATCGAAGCGGCGCCAAGCCCTGCTCTTGACGCGCTCGATTCACCGAATTGAACAACTGGCGCTCCGCCACGCTGGCGCCGGTCTGTGCATCTAGCAAGGAAAACGGGGAGAACATGATAATCGCCAGAGCCAGCCGTTGTACGGTTCGCATGTGGAAGTCATCTCCTGAAGAATCTTAACCCGGAGTTACCCATTTCCACTCGCCTCTCGGGTTATCGAAGGTCTCATCGCCACCACCAGCAGGCGGCACTCACTTCCCCGGCCCTTTTTGTCCTTCCGGAGGGGAGGCGGGAGGCTTGGTGAACTTGGCATCGTCCACCGGCGCGTTCTCCGTGACCCCGCTCAACTGAACCGTGAATCGCCCGCCGGGGCGCGCCAGGGTCCACCGGAACGGAATCTTCACACCGCCCGCGTCGCGATAGTCCGAGTAGTCGATCTGGGTTGGCAAGCGTCCGAGCGGCGTCTCTCCAAATCGCACCAGCCGCAACAGCAGGCCCGACTGCTCATCAAAGTACAATCGCAAAGGCGTCTTTCCCTCTCGCTGACCCACAACCAAATACGTGTTGCGGTCTCCCACCTTCTCCCTGCCTCGCACCTGCGCCTCACTGAACATATTCCGCAGATGCAGCGCAAAATGAAGATCTGCATCCATCGCGGCGGCGTCCACATCAGGCCCATGCATCTCTCGCACCGGCCGCTTCGGAATCCCCAGCCATCCTTCATGACCGTCGAACGCCGTGATGCTATCCCCGTCGGGCGTGTGCGTAAATGAGACCCGCTTGTCAGGTTCCTTCGAAAAAATCTCGATCGGAACATTCCTGTCCCCAAAGGTAATCGTGCCCTTCATCACCCGGCTGGTAATCTTCTCGACGGCCGCGGCCCCGCCGGTTGCCAGAAGGTATTTGTCGAATAACTTATCTGGAGCCGGCCCACTCCCCGGCTTTCCTTCCTCGCTCGCTCCCATTTTTTCTTCGTTCGGTTGCGCGTGCTCCAGAGCCGGTTTCGGCTCTTCCGTCATCACCGCAGGGGTCGCGACCGGATCAACGGCGCCTCTATGGCACGAGTAGCAAGTCACTTCTCGATGTCCCTCGAAGTTATCTTTATTGATCGCGAACATCATCTCCATCATTTTCCGCGCTGTCTGCTTGGGCTTCTTGTCGTCCTTCTCGAATGCGCCCTGCACGTGGCAGAACTCGCACTCCACTCCCAGGGACGCGCTGATGAACTGCATCGCCGGAATCAGTTGGTCCGCGGAAATCCCTTTCAGAGTCTGAATGTTCTTGAACTGCTCCTCGGTCTTTTTGGGCTCTGAAGCATGTTCTGAAGCTGGAGTGTTCGCCGGATTGCCAGCGGTCGCGCTTCCCGTCGTTTGTCCCTCAGCGCCGCCGATCTCAAGCGCACAAATCGAAAACAACGTCGCGCCCGCAAGAATAAGTGCACGCTTTTTTCCCTTCATCATTCTGTCTTTTGCCTCGTTCGGGTCAACCCGTGCTGGTAGCGAAAGATCAACAGGATTGTATTATTACAGGAGGCTGGCTCTGAAGTGAGTGCTTTGCAGTCCAGTGCATTCGACTTTCCTAAGACCGCAGCCGATTCGTGCTGCTCCCGCCACCGAATGCCGACCAAGAGCAGCCCGGTCCAAGTCTTCCATACCGTGTACCCCAGGAGCTCGATTGGCAAAAAAAGGACTAAGCTGCATCGCTTGGTTCGTCGCAGAGCCTTTGATAGTGCTCGCGTCCGCGCTGGTAGCCGGTCGTGAAAGCCTCTTCCACATCGACCCCCGGATGCTGGCGCCGGACGTCTTCAAGCGCGGCATTCATCTCCCCCGACACCTGGTCGAACTCGAGGCAACGGGTCTTTGCGTGCAGAGCCGCTTCGAATCCCATGCGATAAAACTTTTCGTCTCCGCTGAAAGTTCTTCCGGATTTCGAATAGTGCGTTTCTTCGGCGTCGCGTAAGCCGATCCACCACTGATCGCGCGCGTCGTCGATAGTCTCGGCTCCCTCCCCGCGCAGCAGATCGCGGAGAGACGAAGCCGATTCTTCGCTCTCTGCCAGAGCGACCACCACGCTGCGGCCTTTGCGAAGCGCGTCCTCGTAAACGTAAATCTCATCGTGCGGCAGTCCCTCCGACATTGAGGTTTCGACCCGTTCCCCTATGGCCGCTCCCGCCGTCGCCCCTGCCGCTCCCAGGATGCCGGCTCCGAGCAGACCCAGAGCCGAGATGGGGCCGATACCGGGGATCAGCGCGACCAGAAGCGACCCTCCCGTGATGCCGACGCCCCCTCCCATCAACGCGCCGATAGCCCCGCCCATGCCGGGTTGTTCAGCTTCATCGACGGGAAGAGCTTGCACCTCCTCTTCGACCTGCTGGACGCTTCCGGGTGTCAACAGCGTAACCCGGTCGTGAGGCACACCCGCTTTGCGAACTTCTTCCACTGCGCCCTCGGCAGTCGATCGACTGGTGAACACTCCACTGACGGCCTTCATAGGTCACGTCTCCTTGCTGAATTTGATCCCGACAGAAGTCCCGGCACGTTTTGAGACGCCAAGTGTGAGGATGCCATGATACTCGGCCGCAATAGATACCGGCAAGCCGTCAACTACCGTAACCTTTTGGCGTGCGCCAGCGTTATCTCTGTGTAAGACTACTCCGCGCGGAGAACTTGTTGAAGGCTCTGACCAAAGAACTGGACGAGCGGCTTCTGGTGGAAGCGGCGCAGAACGACCCGGCGCGCTTTGCGGAACTTTACGAAAACAATTTCGAGCGAGTTTATGCGTACGTTGTGCGGCGGGTGGGGGATCGCTCGGAAACCGAAGATCTGACCTCCGAGGTTTTTCATCACGCGCTGGCCAATTTGCGGAGATTTGAGTGGCGAGGGACCCCGTTTGCGGCGTGGCTATTCCGGATTGCAGCGAACCTGATCGCGGATCGCTGGCACCGGTCGGGGCGCGAAGTGGCGAACGAAGCGCGCGTTGAGATGGCGCAGGTCAGCGCGGTTGAGATCGAGGAAGTGGAACGCAAGGCGACCTTGTTTCGTTTGGTGGATACCTTACCGGTGGAACAGAGGCGAGTGGTTATGCTGCGGTTCGTGGAGCAGAAAACGATTAAGGAAGTGGCTCGGGAGATCCGTAAGACCGAAGGCGCGGTGAAGCAGTTGCAATTCCGCGCCTTGAGTAGTCTGCGGGCGCGCATGGAGGGTGCCGATGCCTAAGCGCTCTCTGAACTCGGGACAGGGCGGTCAACGGAAGGTCGAGCAACTGAACCAGGCTATCGACGCCACGCTGGCGCGGACTGACGGCAGACCGCCAAAGGTGGAGGCCGGCATCGAGCCTCTGGCGCGCATCGCCGCCGACTTACGCGTTCTGCCGCGGCAAGACTTCAAGACACGTTTGAAAAAATCATTTGAGAGGAGCACTTCTATGGCAACTGTAAGCCAACCAACAACGGCGCTGCGCACGTTTGCCTCGCCCAGGCTGAGCTTCAAGAGCGCGGCCAAGGCCATCTCGTTCTACGAGAAGGCGTTTGGAGCCAAAGAATCATGGCGCTTTGAGACCGAGCATGGCGTCGGCCATGCCGAGGTCATGATAGGCGATTCAGTGTTCACGTTATGCGAGGAATGGCCGGAGGGCGGCCGTTACAGCGCCGAGACCCTCGGCCAGTCGCCGATCAGTATGACGATCCAAACCCCCGATGTGGACGCTTTTGTCAAGCACGCTGTCGCGGCCGGCGCAAAGCTGACCATGCCGCCTACGGATCAGTTCTATGGACACCGGGATGCCAGCCTGCTTGATCCCTTCGGCTACACCTGGAACATCCACTCTATCAAAGAAGAGATGTCGATCGGGGAAATGCACCGCCGCTTCAAGAAGATGATGGCTGGCCCCGAGGGCGGGAAGGTCTCCGAGGATGAAATAAGAAAACGCGTGAGTCCGATCCGTCCTGGCTTCCGCATGGTGACGCCTTATCTGGTTGCGGAGGATGGACCGGCGCTACTCGATTTTGCGAAGCAGGCATTCGGGGCGGAAGAACTGCTGCGGGCTCAGACCCCGACAGGTGTCCACGGTGAGGTGCGTATCGGTGATTCGATCGTGATGATCGGCGGCGGAGTTGCGGGAAAGAAGTTCCCCTCCACGCTGCATCCTACTGCGCTGCACGTTTACGTGGAAGATGCGGATGCGGTCACTCAGAAGGCGGTCGCTGCAGGGGCGACCCTGATAGGGGAACCGCGCGATCAGGACTATGGCGAGCGCTCGGCCAGTGTGAGAGATCGGGCGGGCAACTTCTGGTATATCGCCACACATAAAGGCGAAAGCTATATCCCCAAGGGCCTGTACAACGTGAATCCTTATTTGCACCCGCTGCGCGCAGAGCCCTTGATTGGTTTTCTAAAGCGTGCGTTCGGGGCTCAGGAAGCGGTGAAAGAAGCTTCGCCCGATGGTGTGGTGCATCACGCCCAAATCCGTGTGGGCAACTCGGTGGTGGAGATGGGCGAGGCGCATGACAAACATGAGCCGATGCCCGCCATGTTCTATCTTTACGTGCCGAATGTCGACGCGGCTTATCGCCGGGCAGTGGCGGCGGGCGCGACCTCGTTCCAGCAGCCCACCGACCAGCCCTACGGGGACCGCAATGCGGGAGTGAGGGATTCGTTTGGAAATACGTGGTACATCGCGACCCATATGAAAGACATGACCAGGTAGGGCAGGAGCAGAGCTTGGCGGCAGAGTTTGTTCGGGTGTTCCGGCATTTTCAAAAGTGCCCATCGCTATTGCCGGAAATGTTGTAGCCTAAAGCATGTCGCCCAAGCCGCACCCGCCACGCTGGTATGCCGTTCCGGTGCGCGTGCTGCTCGTGACCTTTATCTGCACTCTCCTCGTCTTCGCTGTTGGTTTGCTGCTGGGCATTATCGGGATCGTGATTATCTCGGTGCTTCGCCACACCAACCCTGACATGACCATGGCCTACCGCCTCATCGCGTTGCCGGCGGCTCTGGTTGCGGGCAGCATTGTGTTCGTCCTGGTTCTCACGATGGAGATTCGCCACTACCGGCAATCCAAGACTCTCGCAGCAATCGAACGGACGAGCTGAGTCGGAGACACGTGGAGATACTGCAGGCGATACAATGAACTGAATGCCACCTCGCGTTGCTGTCCCAATGCCTCATTCGACGGATCGTGAGTACGCCTACCGCTCGATTCCGCAATACGAGCGCGCCGTAGAACTCGCTGGAGGCGAACCGGTACGTATTCCGCTCGACCAGGACCCCGCCGAAGTCATGAAAATCATCGAGCGCTGCGACGGCGTGCTCCTGCCCGGCAGCAATGCGGATGTCGACCCCGCCAAGTTTGGCGCAGCTCGGAATCTGCGCACCGCTGCTGCCGATCCGCGTCGCGACACTGTCGACGAGCTCCTGCTCCAGGACGCTTACAACATGCGCAAGCCCGTCCTCGGCATCTGCTACGGCCTACAAAGCCTCAACGTGTACCGCACCGGATCGCTCATTCAGCACATCCCCGATTTTCTGCCGGAAGAATTGCGTAGCCGCGTCGATCACGAAGCTGGAAAGACAGTCGCGGTAGCGCACGCAGTCGAAGTCGTGCCGGATTCCAAACTCGCCGGCATTCTAGCCGCGGAGGGAGAAAAACTCATCGTCCCGGTGAATTCCTCGCATCACCAATCGGCCGGAGAGATCGGAGACGGCCTTCGGATCGCCGCCCGCTGTCCCGACGACGGCATCATCGAAGCGCTCGAGGGGACCACTCCCGATCACTTCGTGCTGGCGGTGCAATGGCATCCCGAGCGTTCCATCAATCAGGACGAACCATCCCGCGACATCTTTCGGGCCCTGATTAAGGCGGCGGAGGTGCGGCACCGCCAGCTTAAAGATGAGTTTGAAGGCGTGAAGTGACCTACCTGTTGTTCTTTGCGGTCCTCTTGGGATCTTTGCGCTTCTCCAACAACACGACCACGTGCGCCACTGCGGTATTTTCCAGATTGAGGCCTTCGGGAGTCTTCGCTTTCAATCCGACGCAATCGACTGGTACGTCTAGCAACTGGGCCACGCGTTGCCGAATTGCCGCGGCGTGCAGTCCAATCTTCGGCGCCGCCAAAATCAGGGTGCTGTCGAGATTCGCCACGGCGTAACCCGCGGCACGCACGCGTTTCAACCCCTCACGCAAAAAGACTGCCGAGTCCGCACCCTTCCACTTCGGCTCAGAAGGCGGAAACAGTGCTCCAATATCGGGGGCAGCCACGGCTCCGAGCAGGGCATCTGTGATGGCGTGCAACAGCACGTCGCCATCGGAATGGCCGCCTAGTCCCCGTTCGTGCGGCAATGCGACGCCGCCAATCTGCAGTGGGATCCCCGGACGAAACTCGTGCGAATCGAATCCGTAGCCAATGCGAGTCGCTGGTCGGTGGTTCTCGGCTGATGGCATCAGGATTCCATATTCCTTGCAGATGCCTGGCTCATTTTTCGCAAGTAAAACTCGGCTAGCTCCATGTCAGCCGGAGCGGTGATTTTGATATTACACGGCGACCCCATGACTACCGCTACCTCGTGCCCTGACCGCTCCACCAGCGATGCTTCGTCGGTTCCCAGGAAGCCATCCGCCGCAGCTTCGTCGAACGCCTTCTTGATCACGTCGTACCGGAAGCCTTGCGGCGTCTGGGCCATCACGATGCCGGCGCGCGGAATTGTCGCCTTGATGAGCGCGCCCTCGGCTGTGCGCTCGACTTGCTTCACGGTATCGACAGCGGGCAGGCCGGCAATCCCCGCGCCATATTTCCTGGCGGCGTCGATTACTTCCTGAATGATTTCTTGGCTAACGAATGGGCGTACCGCGTCGTGCACCAGCACAATATCGTCCGCCCCGGCGGCCACCGCATTCAAGGCGTGCTCGACCGATTGTTGCCGGTGCTCCCCGCCGACAACGAACTCAACCTTCTTCTTTAATACGTCTTTTGCCGCGCCTTCGAGCCGCGCGCGAAATCCGGCGATCTCGTTTTCCCGCAATGCAATCCAGATCTCGCTCACCGCGTCGACGGCGGCAAACCGGCGCAGCGTATGGATGAGAATCGGCGTTCCGCCCAGTTCGGTGAATTGTTTCGATGGCGGCGTCTTCTTTTGCTTGCCCGCAGCGCTGGGCACGGGAGCCATCCGGGTTCCAAGCCCGGCGGCCGGAATAATTACCACAACCTTCATAGCGGGCTGTAAGTATACGAGGCCGGAGCCCCAGAGTCCAAATCATGCTGAACTCTGGCGCTTTCTCCTGATCGGCGGCTTCGAATCCTGGACGCTAGCCGCTAACTCAAAGGAACGTACTCGACCGCCCCCGTATCCCCATCAAGGATCATCTCCTCCGGAAACCAATAGGTCTCTTCGTTACCGTCGTCGTCGAGGTAGGAATAACCGATGTACACCGTCCCCATGTCCTGGTCCTGGAACGAGGCGTCCACGATGTGCGCGCCCACCGCACGGGCCAATTTCTTGTGAGTCTTGTACTTCTTGACGGGAATCTCTCCTTTGGTGTCGTGCCTGACGTGCAGGGCGGCGATCTTTCCTCCCTTGGTTTCCACCGACGTGTGGTAGTGACCTTTCTTGTCGATTTCATGATGCCCATCGGTTTTGAGGCTAGCGCCAATCAGTTTCTTCCCGTCATGATGGTTATGCATCTTGGCCGCTGCAACCGCTGCCGTGGCAAGCGTGAAGAGGCTGAAAATCACAACCATGGCAGCAAGAAGACGTTTCAGGCGATTCATCTTCATTCATTAACCTCCAGTTTGACGGTGATCGTGCCGTAAGGGTGGAAGTATACAACCTTTTTGGCCTCTGACCTGAGGCTTTAAGTGCAGCAGGCCCGATGGGCGTCCCGAACTCGGAAAGCGGCTTCAGATCCGCCTGCGGGGGCGGCCGGCGTTACGTGGAAGATCAGCAGGCAAGCGAGGAGTAAGGCTGCCGGGCGGATTTGAGTCCTCGAAACAACCTACGAAGTGACGGGCTTGGAGTCCACCAGCGCACCTGGAACCACCGGCGTCGCCCCCGATACGGCGCCCGTGGTCGGCACCGAGGGCTGGGCGGGAACATTTGGAGCACTCGTGCGGGCGAAGGCGCGCTCGTCCCATTTTCCAAAAATCATTTTGCCAGCCGTGGTTTGCAGCACGGAGGTCACTGAGACGTCGATCGTCTTTCCAATCATTTTTCGGGCATTGTCTACGACTACCATGGTGCCATCATCCAGATAAGCAACCCCCTGGTTGTATTCCTTGCCCTCTTTCAGGATAAATACTTTCATGATCTCGCCGGGCAGCACGATCGGCTTCAGGGAGTTTGCCAGTTCGTTAATATTCAGAACCTCGACTCCCTGCAGTTGGGCCACTTTGTTCAGGTTGAAGTCGTTGGTGATGATTTTGCCTTCATAAACCTTGGCAAGTTCGATCAGCTTAAGATCGACTTCGCGGACAGCGGGGAAGTCGTCTTCCACAATCTGGATTTGCAGCGTTGCCATTTTTTGCAGGCGCTGTAGAACGTCCAGACCGCGACGGCCTCGATTGCGCTTGAGCGAGTCGGAAGAATCGGCCACCAGTTGCAGTTCGCGCAATACAAACTGCGGGGTGACGATGATGCCGTCGAGGAAGCCGGTCTCGGCAATATCGGCGATGCGGCCGTCGATGATGACGCTGGTGTCGAGGATCTTGTAGCTCCTCTTACCTTGCTTCTCGCCCCCAAAGATTCCGCCCAATGCGGAGAGGTTGAGCAGGTCGCCCTTGCTCGCGCCCACGATCAGGCCTACATAGGCCATCAGCAACATCACCAGGATTTGCAGGAAATTCTGCGTTTTGCCGGGAGGCACGCTGCTGCGAATCACGAGCGCAAACAGGTAGGCTCCGCAGATGCCGAGAATGCTGCCGATGGCGGCGCCGATGAGCCGCTTCAGGCTCACCGTCCTAAGCTTCCATTCGAACAGCACGATGCCCGCTCCCACCAGTGCGCCTACGCCGGCATCCTGAAACTGGGACAACTGGAAAGGGGCGATGAAATAGCAGGCAACCGAAACCACGATGACAAAAAGAAGGCGTACAACAATCAATTCCACGGTAAGACCTCCGCCCGGATGCAGCTCCGCTTAGCTTCGGCGCGATGCACCGGTGCCTTTTCCTCGCCGCCCCGAGCGGGAATCGGCCCTTTTCGGCTAAGCGGGACGCGCAATAATTAACGGAATATAAATTGCGCCCTGTCCCGGCCCGTGGAGGCGCGGCCGGGATGACCTCAGTAAACCAACGACAAAAGTATATACCCGGAGGTAATAACCCGGGGAAACTTAAGAACTCGGGCTTTGTGGCCGTTCCACCCATCGATGTCCTACGGCGTTCTCCCGCTCTCCCTACCGTTTCGTCCCTGTCGTAGCCGGCGCCGTGACCGCATCTCAAAGCAGCGATCCAGATCTGCTGAATGAACATGCAGACGCCCAGTCACTGGGCCTCAAGGATAGCCCTGGAGGATGTCCATGCGAGCTTTCAAGTTCTTGAAGGTAGCGATTCTGTCGGCCCTGGTAGCAAGCGCGGCGCTGGTTTTTGCCCAAGACGAAAAGCCACAACCAGAGCCATCACGTCAGGAAGAAGCCCAACCCGAAACCCGGCAGGATGAAGCCAAATCCCCTCGCCAGGACGAGGCAAAGCCGTCAAACCAGGATAAGCAGGCAGAAAATAAACAAGAACAGCAACCAAGACAGGACCAAAGGCCGGGGCAAGAACGGTCCCAAGATCAGGCAATTCCGAATCAAAAGGATCACCCCGAACAGCCAAAGCAGCGTCATCCATCCGGGAAAGGCGGTCACATTCCGGACGATAAGTTCCGAGCTAGCTTTGGGCGCAGCCACACCTTTAACGCCAAAACCGTGATCGTTGCTGGGCAGCCACAATTCCACTATGGCGGTTATTCCTTTGAACTCGTGGATGCCTGGCCAACCGGTTGGGCCTATAGCGACGATTGCTATATCGACTATATCGACGGAGAATATTTTCTGTTCGATCTGCTCCATCCGGGCGTCCAAGTTGCAATCTTCGTTGTGATGTAGAGACACGCGCGCCTTTCGATTTTTCGGGTCGGTGGGCCTTGGAGTCCTTGATCCGGTTGTTCGGGATTCGCGACTCTCACAGGCCCACCTTACTTCTTCCCTCGTGGATAACCGCCAGCGCCTCACACGGTGCTGGAAACTGTGCTGCTACACTGGGCAGGATGAAATCTCTGGTGATCCCCAGCTTATCGGGTCCGGACTCGCTCACCATTCAAAACACTGCCGAACCGGCGCCTCAGTCGGGACAAGTGCTGGTCAGAGTTGCGGTTGGCGGATTGAATTTTGCAGACATCATGACCACCCAGGGCGGGTATCCGGGAACGCCTGCACCGCCTCTGGTTGCTGGACGGGAATTCGCCGGAGTCGAAGAAAACGGTGGGCGCCGCGTTATGGGCTATGCGCAATGGGGCGCCTTCGCCGAAAGAGTTGCCGCCTATTCCCACCTGCTGTGGCCCGTTCCCGAGCACTGGAGCGACGAGCAAGCCGCGGCCTTTCCGGTCAACTACTTTACCGCCTACCTCGCCTACTGGCAGGCAGCCATGACCTCCAGCGGCGAGTCGTCCCCCTCTGTCCGGCCGAGCCAAAGGCCGCGCCGGGTGCTGATTCATGCGGTCGCCGGGGGCGTCGGGACGGCGGCGGTTCAGATCGGCCACATTCTCGGCATGGAAATGTACGGGACGTCCTCCTCCGACGAGAAGCTGGCGCGCGTAAAAGAACTCGGATTGCAGCACGGGGTCAATTACAAGCTGCAAGACTACGAACAAGCGGTGAAGAGTCTTACTCGGGGCCAGGGCGTGGATGCTGTCTTCGAAATGCTGGGTGGCGAGCACACCGCGAAAAGCCTGCGTTGCCTGTGCGATTTTGGCCGCGTCATTCAGTACGGCACCGCTACGGGCAAGCAGCCGCAACTGGATGTTCGAGCGCTTTACGCCAAGTCAGCCATCTTGCAGGGACTTTGGCTCACGTATCTTTGCGCCCAACGCGAAATCATGGAGGCCGCCTGGAATCGACTCTCCGAATGGATCATGCGGCACAAGCTGGCTCCAGTGATTGGACACGTCCTTCCCTTGGAACGTGCGCGGGAGGGTTACAAGCTGCTGCAGGAAGGCAAGAATTACGGGAAAGTCGTGCTTCGAATCGCTTAGGCTACGCGGTCTGCGGTGCCATTTTCGATGGCATATGGTGAAATAAATGCCAGGAAGCTCCATTTAGACAAATCGGGGCGAGTAGTCCTGCCGAAGCCGCTGCGCCAGCGGCCAGGGTTGAGACCCGGTACAACCTTCGAGGCGACGGAAGCCGCCGACGGAATCCTTCTGCGTCCCATCACCGAACATCCATCGTTGGTGGAGCACAATGGCTTCCTGGTGCACACTGGTCGGGGCGCGGAGACCCTTGACTGGCAGCAACTTTCTCGCGATCTGCAAGCGGAACGCCTGCGTGATATTTTTAGGAGATAGAGATCAAGCGAATCGAATATGAAGGTAGGTTGCGACACTTCTGTGCGGGTTGCCGGTTCTGTTTTATCCCATCCCCACCATGCCCAATCGGTCTCACTGCTGAAGCAGATTCGTGGAGGAAAGCTGGAAGCTGTCGTCAGCGCGCATGGCACCGCTGGTGTTGACGGAAGCGCCGCTCACGCCTCCCGTTTACCGGAGCGAGGTTTGGCGGCTGCTCGCGGAAAACATTTTGCCTAATTTCCAGGTTGCCACATTCACCCCGGCCCAGTATTCATCCGTGTTGCAGCAGGCGGCCGAAAAGGGATGGACCGGCGGCTTGGTCTACGATGCTCTGCACCTCGCTTGCGCAATCAGCGCTCACTGCAAGCGAATTTATCGTTCAATCTCCGTCGCTTCCTGCAAGTTGCCCCCCCAATGCAGGATTCCATCTGCAGTCCCCAGTGCCCGGCGCGACTCCAGCAGTCGTTCGAAGAATGTGGCAGTTGCCCCGCTATTTGAGGACCGGGCTTTCTAATTCGATCCCGGTTCAATCCCTTCCCAGGAATCGAAGACGGCCGGTTAAAGCCCGTCCGTTGCCGTCGATATAAGTTGGCAGGGGATGAGTCGGGTCGAGAACTCCGTTGGCCAGTATGTCATTCGCGTGGTTGGTGACGTTGTCGAAGCCGGCGCGCAGTGCCCAGTAGCGCTTGAAAAAATGAACGCGTTTTTCGAATTGCAGATTGATGGAATAGTAGGCTGGCAGACGAAAGCTCCCGGGCGGATAGCCTGGAGCGATTTCTCCCTGGTCCGTGGTTGCAAGAAAGGGCAGTCCGGTGCGCACCTCGGCTGAATAAACCATATCCACCTTTTGCAGGATGGGTAGCTTGAAAAACGGCAGCACGCCATATCCCACGAAGCGGTTGGGCACATCCCATGGGTACGGGCCGGGCAACTGCGGGCTTAAGAGCGGAATATCCAAACTGAAATCGAAGACCTGGTTGGTGTGCGCGCGCGAGCGCGTGTAGGCCCCGACGATCTCATACTGCTGGCGAAAGCGGTGGCGGAGGCTGACTTGGAACGCGTCGTAGCGGTCGTCTCTTTCATTCCCCAGCAGGAAGGTTCCGTCCACCGCGCCATTCAGCGTGTTGTAAGCGAAGCCATGAACCCCGCGCTTCTCAAGAAACTCCAGCTTAAGAAAGATCGCAGCCGGGAGTTTCTTCTCCAGTCCGACGCTCCAGTTCAAGTAGCGCGGCGCAGAAAGAGAACTTCGATTCAGGGTAAACACAGTGGGGGCAGGGACGGGCTCGGTGGCGAGGCTGCCGTTCGCATCCGTTGGCTCGCCTTTAGGATTAAAGAAATAATCGGTTCGCTGTCCCTCGAAGGGCTCATGAATCAAACCCAGATTCGTAGTGTCATAGATAATTCCAATGCCCGCCGAAAGTTTGGTATTGCCTTCATCATCGAATACGTAAGTCCCGGCCAACCGCGGCGAGAACAGCGGAGTCCGGACGATTTCGTCCCAATCGAGACGCAGCCCGGGCTCGATGAGCAGGCGATGGGTGACCAGCCAGCGATCCTCCGCGTAGGCGCTCACCTCAACGTTATAAGCTCCGGAGTATTCGCCTCCGGAGAAAGCCGAGTATCGCGCGCAAGTTGAGGGAACTGCGGGAATGCCACTTGCATCGGTAGCGCAAGGCTGCGCGGCCTGATTAACCGGCGGCTCTCCGGGCTGAAGGAACGAAATCGGCTGGCGGATGAACGACGCGTCGTAGTTCAAGCGATCCACATCCGCACCGACTTTTATGTCGTGACGTCCATGCCACGGGTGCGGTGGAAGGTAAAGGTTCGATAAAGCCTGCACTCTTCGGGCCAGAGTGTACTGGTGCAGGTAATAGTTTCCCGCAGCCGCGCCTGTCGTCTGAATGTATGGACCATTTCCTTGCGGAGTGAATTCCACGCCGTACTGGTCGACACCGAATCCGCTTTCGAGCAGCGCGCCACCACGAAAATAGTATTGGTCTTTAAGCGAGCCCAGGTACGCGGTTTCGGCGTCCGTAGGAGTCGTGGACTGCGGCTGAAGAAAGGATAACCCGTCGTATTGATCGTGATAGTAGTTCGAAAGAAAGCTGA
>Ga0302324_100005431_pt1 | contig 27764 bp, 24 predicted proteins | sample Palsa_T0_1_FD_201949 | JGI IMG/M metagenome (GOLD analysis project Ga0302324, IMG submission 201949) | Peat permafrost microbial communities from Stordalen Mire near Abisko, Sweden - Palsa_T0_1 | ecosystem: Environmental > Terrestrial > Soil > Palsa > Peat permafrost | place: Sweden: Abisko...
GCGTCCGGCGTGCCCGTCCCCTCCGTGTATTCGCCGCCGGTGCTATGATAGCCGGTCTGGCCCGCCTCGGGGAAAATCAAGACGCCCGGCGACCGGCGCGCCAGCTCCACGATGTCCGTGGCCGGCAGGATCGTGGCGTCTCCCTGCCACATGCCGTGGGTGGGATCGTCCCGCGGCGGCCATCTCACATTCGTGTCCATGTAGATAAGCGTGCAACCCCACCGCTTCCTCGCGTAGGCGATCTTGGCGGCCATCTCCGACACCGGATCCTCGACCTGCGTGTGCTGCCAGCCGCCCGCGGAATCCGGGATGACGCGCGATGGGCGAATGCAAACGCCCGTCCTTAATCCGGCGTCCAGGAACTTCTTGAAAAACTCGTCCGCGACGGCGTCCATCTCCGGTGCTTCCCGCGGCAGGACGCGCGGGTCACCGAGATAACTGATGGCATGCGGCATCTGCTGCCCCTCGACATCCCAGAAGATCATCCCCTGGGCGCCGACTCGCTTGATCTCCGCGATGGAGCGGTCGCCAAACCGCATCAGCCGCTCGCGGAACGCGCGCCGTCCCGCGGGTGTCGTGACATCGAGACTTGGGTCGCCAAAGTAACCGCGGGGATTCTTCGGCCAATGCATCGCCGCCTGCGCCAGCGAGATCATTCCCACTGGCCGGCGGTCCGGCCAGTCCAGCCGGAACGGGAACGCCTTCAGGAATTGCGCATAGATATCCGGGACAACCTCTTTGGAGGGCGTCGCGGTGGGCGCGAATCGCAGGGAGCCGTGAAATGTCCACTGTTTGCCGGGCGCGAGGCCAGGCTTGAAGATTGTCTGAAAATCCACGCCGTTACTGGATTGGGCGCCGAATCCGGAAGCCGCCGCGAAGCCGATCCGCATCGGGCGCGTGGCGTCCTCCACGCACACAAGCAGCTTATCCACCCCAAAATCCGCGACGCAGACCGCCGGCGCGCCGTCCGTATCCACCGTGCTCGCATATCCCCACTTCCACGAGCCGCCCAACGGCCTCTTTGGAAAGTGCACGGCGAAGGGCTGATCGTCGATCTTCGCGATCTCCCTGCCGCCTGTATTCGTATAGGTGACGGTGAGCTCCAGCGCGTCTTTCTCCTGCCTCATCCGGGTTTCGATCGTCAGGCCGTCGTAGCTGCGCTTCAGCCGATCGCCTCCGTCCTCGAAGGGGAGTTGTTTCCATTCCGGCGCGAAGAGAGAGGCTCCCGGCGCGGCGGCTGGAGCGAGGAATTCGTGCCCATCGTAGAAGAGGGACGTCAATCCCTTATCGGAGATCTTCGCGGTTAAGGCGGGCGTCTGTCCCGCGCACAAGCCCGCGGCCATGCTGAAGAGCCAGAAGGCTGTCGCAACCCGGTTGATCGGCCGCATCACAGCCAGGAGTAAAAGGCCAGGGAGCGCCTGCTTTGGAATCGACCCGGGCTTGAGATCAAGGGCACTGGAAGATCGGGGTTTTGAGGAGTGTGGACTTCAGTATAATGGGACAGAATGTGATGGATACTCCTTCCAATCAAACCTGATTAAATACAATCAAATCACTTTTTCCACCCACTTTTATGAATCCGATCCCCCGCGCGATCGCGCCTCTCCTGGCAGGCCTGCTCCTCGCTGCCTCCTCCTCCCTGGCGCAAAATGCGGCCCCGGATGACGCCAAATCCAGGGAGTGGTTGGCGCAATGGCAGCAGTACATCACCAATGATTCGCGGAATCGCTATTGCGACAAGGAAAGCGGCGGGGAACTCGCGTGGCTCATGGGGCCGTTCATGGAGGGCTTTTACTACGGCTATCTGGCAACCGGCGATCCGCATTGGGTCGATCTGTTCGTAGATTGGACCGATTCATGGGTCAAGCGAGGGGTGAAGGAACCGGATGGGTTCATCGGATGGCCCAAGCTAAAGGCCGCTGGCACCGATGTTGACCATCTCGACGATTTCAATGCGGACAGCCTGCTGGGCGAGGCGGTTGTCCTGCGTCCGGTAGTATTGATGTCGCGGGAAATCCTTCGCACTCCCGCTCTCATGCAAAGATATGGCGCGAAGGCCGCGAGTTACATCCAGCTCGCCGGGCAGATCTACGAGAAGTGGGACCGGCGCGGAGCCTGGCGCGCCACCAAGGACGGCGGGGTCATTACCGTGGTGCTTCCATTCGGGATCGACGCGAACACCGGCGACTGGACCGATGGCTACGCCAGCCGCAACAGCCCCCATGCCGGCTTCTCGCATCCGGACAACCAGGCGAATCTCGTCGCCCGCTGGCTGCTGGCCATGTCCGATGTCACGAACAACCCGGCCTCTCAGGCCTATAAAGAACGCGCGGAAAAGTGGTTCCGCGTGATGAAGTCCCGAATGACGCTTCAAGACAATGGCACCTACCAGATATGGAATTACTGGCAGCCGGGGGGCGAGTGGGATTATCAGCCCAATGGCTCGCCGAAACATTGGATCGGCGTCCACCCAAACGGCGGCTATTACGACATTGATGTCGCTGCGATCGCCGACGCCTATGAACACGGCGTCGTCTTCACCAGGCAGGACATGGACCGCCTGATCGCGACAGCCCTGGCCGAAAAGCGCGACTGGCAAGGTCTCCTCCCCTACAGCCCGGAAATCCGGAATCGATTTGAAAGCTCCTTTAAAGCCGGGAGCTGGAGCGGCCTCGCAACGACTCCTTGGTATCTGTATCTCCGGAAAATGGCATATAAGAGTTCTTTTGGAGCCCATCCATGACAGGATGCCGTTGATCATACGCCGCGAGGATTGGCCGGAGTGGCATCCCTCGCCTTCATCGCGCTGCCTGTTTCCTGGACGGCAAGAACGGCGGGAAAAGGGTCGGCGCTGTGCTTACCGGTCGGCCGCTTTCATCGACCCAGGATTGCGGCGGCACGGTGAATGTCCTGACCGCGGGCTGGGTAAAGGTGAGCGTCACCGGCTTGTCGCCGCCGTTGTAGTAGAGCGGATGATCGCCGTGGGTGAGGAGGATCGGCGCGGGCGCGTCCAGGGTGAAGGCGGTTTTGCCGTCGCTGTACGATTTCCAGTCCCAGCCGCCGGAGAAGGCATCGGCGCCGCCCTGCGGCCGGCGGACGAGGATGCCCGCACCCTCCACCCGCACGGCGCCGCCGAGCAGCGCGGAGGTGAACGAGATCGTTTTCGCCGAGCCGTCCTTCACCAGCGCGATCTCGGTCTTTTCCCGCGGCGTGGTGAGCGTCTGGGCCCAGACGCCGTCGCCCGCCGCCAGCGGCTCGCCGTGGACGGACGGCACGTCGCCGTGCCGGAACGGATAGAGGACGGTGGCGAAGACCGCCGGTGCGTCCTGCGTCTTAAGGAAGCGGCCGGTCGGAATCGGCGACGGTTTGTTGTCGTTCGTCTTCCAGCCGAGCAGGACCGGGTTCTTCTGGCCCTGCACGACGTCGGCGGCGAGGTTCTCCTTTTCCAGCGGAATGAGCGCGATGTGTGCATCGGCGCCGGCGGTCGCGGGCGGGTTGTCGCTGATGATCGCCTGGCTGGAGGGATCAACGTGCGCCCCCGCGGCGTCCATGTTCCAATGGGCCTCGAACGTGTGGCGGCCCGTGCCGTCGAGCGTGTCGACGACGAGCGCGCAGTAGGGCCGCAGGTAGAGCACGCGCCGGGTGTGGCTGACCGACTTGTCGGGCGCGCCGATCCACTTTTGCGGCGAATACTCGATCGGCGCGAACTGGTTCTCCTGGTAGCCGTCGCTGTAGGTGCCGGCGACGTAGTCGAAGAGCGGGGTCGTCACCCACGGATTGCCGGCCGGCGTGAACGGCGCCGCGTTCTCGGGACTGTGCTGCCACTTGCCGTCGACGATGATGGTGTTGTGCGAGGGGGTGGCGATAAAATAGCGGCGGAATTGCGATTTGTCGTACGTGTACGTGCCGGGATCGAAGAGCAGATTGGCGTCCCAGGCGCGCAGGACGACCTCGAGCTTCTCCTGGTGCTCGTGCCCCGTGCCGGGCGGACCGGCGCGGAAGAAAAGGAACTCGTCCCAGCCCTCCCAGCCGCTGCGCATGGCGTAGAAGCCGGCGTCGGGCAGCATGGTGGAATTGGGCGGCTGCGTGCCTTCCTTGCCGTTGCTGGCGGCCCATTTCAGCAGCGGATCGTTGCCGAGCGTAAGCGCGTCCTGCGAGGTCTTCCGCGCATTGACTGTCCACGAATCGTTCGTGGGCACGACGTGGCCGGTCTGGTCCATGACGACGACTGGCGCGCGGTAGGCGTTGAGGATGGTCTCGCGAAACGAATCGGGGATCGGGAGGTTGTTGAGCTTGGCCATGTCATATGGCGCCTTGAGCTGCGACGCCGCCCCATAGTGATAACTGGGCGCCAGTTCCGACTCCATGCCGTCCGGCTCGAAGGTGCGGGTCGATTCCAGGGTGAGCCGCTGGATCGCGGTGTCGCGCCAGCTCTCGGCCGTCTTCATTTCGGGGAAGAGCGCGCCGACGGTATAGAGTCCGGCGCATTCGTCGGTCACCCAGTTGCCGGTGCGCGTCTGGTCCCGCAACCCGGCGGCGAGGAAGCTGGCCTGGTCGCGCATCATTTTCGCGTAGATCCATTGCGCGTCGGGCGTGAAGGACGGGCTGCCGCGGAAACGGAAATAGCAGTAGGGCCAGGAGACGTTCATGCGCGTGCCCGTGTCGAGCGTGCGCCAGAGGCTCGGCTTGCCCTGCCACGGGCTTTGGTCGACCGGGTTCTTGGCCGCAAAGTCCTCGAGCTGCGCCACCCAGGCCTGCGCGTACTTCTCGTCGTGAGTCACTTCGTACGCGTCGGCGAGGACCTGCCACCACTCCGTGCGCGAAACCACGCAATAGGTGAATTCGTTGGAGAAAGCCGGGTCCGAAGGCGGGACGGGATTGTACTTCCAGTTGAAGTCCTTGCCCATGTAGGTGACGGCCGGCCCGTAATGATAAGCGCCGCGCCAGACGCTGTTGTTGGCGATCTGGTCGGCGAGCGTGATGGTTTGTGGCGGGACTTTTGGCGTGGCCTGGCCCGGCATGCGAGTCCATTTGGCAGTCGAGATATGCTGGCGGTAATCGAGATAGGCCGCCTTGATCGCGGCCAGGTCGCCGCCTTGCGCGGCGGCCTTCACCTTTTCCATGCCCGGCAGGTCGAGATTCAGCTCAGCGATCATCTCCGCATCGGTGGTAACAGGGCCCGGCTTCCCAGGCGGCACGGGTGGCGGCGGCCCGGACCCCGTGGCCGCGGCCGAAGCGGCTCCGGCGGCGGAGAGGCTGGCGTAGGAGGCGCCTCCCTTCAGCGGCGTCACCGTTTCCGTGGGTGCGACCTTCCGCGCCGAGAAGTCGTCCAGGTAAAGAGGGCCGTTGGCATAGGAGAAAAGATCGGCGGAGGCCGAGTCCACATTCGGCGGAACTTCGATGACGACGGAAACCTGCGTCCACTCGGTCGGCATCGGCTTCGTGAGAACGACCGGGTTGCCGGGACTGGCCACGCCCTCGGCACTGATCTGGATATGGGCGTTCGGCACGTTGGCCTTATCCTTGCGGAACGTGAGCCGGATGGAGAATCCGGGGGTTCTCTTCGCGAACTGCGCCTGCGGCCCGGCGCGGTACCAGGCCGAAATCCGCACATGAGCGCCCGGCGTGAGCGGAATAGGCTCATGCCCGATACAGAAGCGCGCCGGGCCGCTGGAATTCAGCTCGGCGCAGGCTGCGCCGGAATGGGGATTGTCGGTGACGGTCGTGAAGGTGCAGTTCTTGTCCGTCGACTCCTCCGGGATATAGATGGCCCAGCCGGTCGTGCCCGATTCAAACCCGCCGTTGTCGGCCAGTTCCTGCGCCCGCAGGTTCGAGCCGGCGGCAAAGAGAAGAGAAAGTAGCAGGGAAATCCGCGACAGGCGCTTCATTTTTACATGCTAAGCGAGCGCGGCGGCGAAAGCTATATGCGTCATATACAATTTCCTATACTCCTTTAATAAGTTCGTCCTGAGTTAATCTCACATCTTGAGGGAGTGTCTAAAGGCATTGAACAACGCAACGGTTAAGCGCGAAAACAGCGACCCAAAGCCTGTAAAACGGGAGCCCGGTATTCCGCTCGTCTCGTCAGACAAGATGGTTCCGGCTCGCGCACCGGGTCGTCGACTTCGCGCGCGCGAACTGAAGCCTTGGAGTCGCACCGAGGCAATCGCTGCCGCACATTCCGCGCGGGGAGGACTCGTCGTTTTCTTGCGTTTTGGACCCTAACAGATGCGCGGGAGCTGTTCCCCCGAGAGCATATCAACCACGCGCGTGCCGCCCACCCGGGTCTTCATGATGACGAATCCGGGATTGTTGGCGGTGATTTCGCCGATGATGGCGGCGTCGGCGCCGAGCGGGTGGGCGCGCATGGCGGCGAGGACGGCATCCGCCGCGGCGGGCGGGACGATGGCTAGCAGTTTTCCTTCGTTGGCCACGTAGAGGGGGTCGAGGCCTAGAATCTCGCACGCCCCTTTCACTTCTTCGTGGATCGGGATTTTCGATTCGTCCAGCAGCATGCCGATCCTTGCGCTTTGGGCGATTTCGCTGAGCGCGCTGCTGACTCCGCCGCGCGTCGGGTCGCGCAGGACGTGAATCTCCTTGCTGGCGGCTAGCATGGCTTCCACAAGGCCGTTGAGCGGCGCGCTGTCGGAGGCGATCTCGGTTTCGAATTGCAGGCCTTCCCGCACGGACATGATGGCGATGCCGTGAACGGCGATGGAACCGCTCACGATGATCTTGTCGCCCAGCATGGCGCGCCCCGGATGAATGTCCACGCCCTCCGGTATGAGGCCGATGCCGGAGGTGTTGATGAATATTTTGTCCGCCTTGCCTCGGTCCACCACTTTCGTGTCGCCGGTCACCAGCATCACGCCGGCCGCTGCCGCCGCCTCGCGCATCGACTGGACGATCCGGCGGAAATCGTCCATCGGCAGGCCCTCTTCCAGGATGAACCCGACCGAGAGGTAGAGCGGGCGCGCGCCGCACATCGAGAGATCATTGACTGTCCCGTGGATTGCCAGCTTGCCGATGTCGCCGCCTGGAAAAAAGATCGGGCTGACGACAAACGAATCGGTGCTGAAAGCGGCTCGCGTCCCGTTAAGGGAAAGGATCGCTCCGTCGTGCAAGGCGTCCAGCGCAGCGTTACGGAACTGCGGCAGCACCACGCGCTGCATCAACTGCTGGCTGAGTTTTCCCCCGCTGCCGTGCGCAAGTACGATCTCCTTGTAATCGGAGAGTGGGAGGGGACAGGAGCCTATCATCGCGGAGGGATCGCCCGCGGGCTCCGCCTTGGTGGCAAGCGGCTGGATCATGCCGCGTCGCGCCCGGCTTCCGGGGTCATGGGATTTGCTCCTGTGCTTCCGGGATCTCCGGAATGTTGAGTTCCTCCAACTGCTCCATTTCCTTCAGCGCCCTGTAAGTCCTCTCGGCTTCCTCTTCATCGACCTTGCCCAATGCGAACCCCACGTGAACGAGCACGTAGTCGCCGGGGCCGGCCTCCGGCGTGTATTCGAGGCAGACCTCCTTGACGATGCCGCCGAAGTTCGCCTTCCCCATCTTCACGCCGTTGGAGTCTTCGCTGGTTTCAATAAGCTTGCCGGGAATAGCCAGACACATGATTTATCGCTGCCTCCTGCGTTTCTGTCGTTGAATCCGCCACCTTGCCGATGGCCACTCCGTCGCATATCAGCACCCTGTCACCCCGCTCCGCGTCCGTCAGGAGTTCGAGCGGAATATTTTTCATAGCGCCCTTCGCGCGTATTTTTCCCATCCGGATTCCGTGCTCGCAAAAGACCTCGACCACCTCGCCATAGACGAGATTCATGCTGCCTCCCATGCGGAAGCGGCTGCCGCGTGCCGCAGGGCCTGGGCGGCGGCCATGAGTTGTCCGAGGGCGATGCCGCCGTCATTCGGCGGGACGCGCTGGTGCCAGTAAGGCCGGAAGCCCGCGTCCGACAAGCGCTGGACGCACTGCTCGGTCAGATAGCGGTTTTGGAAGCATCCGCCGGAAAGCACGACCTTTTCCTCCCCGGTTCGTTCCGCGACGGCCACCACGATTTCCGCGAGGGTATTATGGAATAGGGCCGCTATCGTGCCTGTCGAGCGGCCGCGTTTTACGTCCTTTAGGAGTTCCTCTATCATCGGCTGCCAGTCCACGACGCGGGGAAGTCCGTGCCCGATCTCAAAAGGATAGGAGCCGGTCGTCCCCTCGCGGACCGCGAACTCCAGTTCCATCGCCGCTTCTCCTTCGAAGGAAACCTGCTGGCGCAAACCCAGAAGAGAGGCCACCCCGTCGAACAACCGGCCGGCGCTGGAAGTGACCGGCGCGTTGACCGCTTTTTCCAGCATTTGCCGCAGCAACCCCAGTTCGGTGTCCGAGAAACTTCGCACGGAAGCCAGATCCTTATTTTGCAGCGCTTCGCCGCCCCACATCTCGAACAGGAGGCCCAGCGCGGTGCGGCGCGGTTGTTTGATGGCCGCGCCGCCGCCCGGCAGCCGGAACTGCCGGAAATGGGCCGCCCGCTCGAACGAATCCTCGCCTGTCAGCAGAAACTCCCCACCCCAGATCGTCCCATCCAGGCCGTACCCCGTGCCGTCCCACGAGACGCCGAGCGCCGGCGGCTCGATTTCGTTCTCAGCCATGCAGGAGAGGACGTGCGCCCAATGGTGCTGGATGGGGTACAACGCAGCGGGTAATTGGGCGGCATACTTCGTCGAAAGGTAGTCGCGATGCAGGTCGCAAGCGATGGCGCTGGGCGTCACCTCGTAGAGGCGCTGAAAATCCGAGACGACTTTTCGGAAAGCCGAGTAGGCCTGGCTCGTTTCGAGGTCGCCGATGTGCTGGCTGATGAATATCTCCGTCCCGACGCTTAACGCCACGCTATTCTTCAAATGCGCGCCCACGGCCAGCACGGAGTGCAGCGCCGTTTTCCTGTGGATCGGCAGCGGGGCGTATCCGCGCGCGCGCCGGAGAACCATTTCCCGCCCCCGCACGACGCGCACGACCGAATCGTCCACGTGCCGCACGATGGGCCGGTCGTGGACGAGGAAAACGTCGGCGATGCCCTCGAGACGTTCCAGCGCCTCGTGCTCGTCGATGCAGATCGGTTCGTCGGTCAGGTTGCCGCTCGTCGCGACGATCGGAAAGCCGAGTTCCCGCAACAGGAGGTGATGCAGCGGAGTGTAGGGCAGCATGGCTCCCACGTTCGGGTTCCTGGGCGCAACGGCGTCCGCCAGACGCGACGCCCCCGCTTCGCGCCGCAGGAGAACGATGGGGCATTCCGCCGAGTGCAGCAGCCGCGCCTCCAGCTCCGAGATATCGCAATCCTCGCGCACCGCGTCGAAGGACGGATACATCACGGCGAGAGGTTTCTGTTCGCGGCGTTTCCGTTCGCGCAGCCGCGCCACCGCCGCGTCGCCTCGGGCATCCGTCATCAGGTGGAAACCGCCGAGGCCCTTGAGAGCGAGAATTTTTCCGTCCCGAAGGTTTTGCGCCGCCTGGCGCAGGGCATCTTCGCAATGCCCGAGAATCGTTCCGCCGGCGTCCCATAATTCAAGGTGCGGGCCGCACGTGGGACACGCATTCGGCTCGGCGTGAAACCGGCGGTCGAGCGGGTCGTTATACTCGCGTTCGCAGTCCGGGCACATCGCGAACCGCTTCATCGATGTATTTGGGCGGTCATACGGGAGGGCTTCGATGATGCTGAAACGCGGGCCGCAGTTCGTGCAGTTGATGAATGGATAGCGGTGGCGCCGGTCGGCGGGATCGAACATTTCCCGGAGGCAATCCCCGCAGAGAGCCACGTCCGGCATGATGAGGACGCTCTTCACGCCCTCCTCCTCGCTCGAGCGAATGGCGAAACCTTCGTAGCCCACCGGATCGAGAAATGAAAACTCGAGGCTCTGGATGATCGCGCGCGGCGGCTTGGATCTTTCCAGCGCGCCCAGGAACCGCCGGACCGCTTCGCCCGCGCCTTCGACTTCGATGAATACGCCTTGGGCTGAGTTCAACACCCACCCGTCCAGCGCGAACTCCGTTGCCAGGCGGTAAACGAAGGGCCGGAAACCGACTCCCTGCACGGCGCCCCGCACGGTGACTCTCGCGCGTTCGGAGTTCATGCGAGCGTCATCCTGGTTTCACGCGGCACGGCCACCTGCGCGACGCCATCCTTCACGAGCAAGGGGATCGGGTCAAGATGGCCTTCGCCATCGCCGATTCTCCGGCCGGCCGCGCGCACGTCGTAGCGGTGCCCGAGCCGGCATCCAAGCGCCTCTTTCTCCAGCGCGCCCAGGTGAAGCGGCATATTGCACGCGGGACAATGGTCGCGATAGGCATAGAAGTCTTCTCCCACCTTGCAGAGGACGAGAGGGATTCCGCCGGCGTGAACGGTGAGCATCCCGCCGTCGCTTAACTGATCCACGCGCCCGATGGTTTCCCACCCGGCCTGGATTTTCTTCTTCGGTTCGGCGACGTAAGCGTTTTCCACCTCGAACCCCATCAGGTCGGGACACGCCTCTTCGATGGCCTGCCGGACAGCCAGTTCGAGCGTCACCGCCGAGGAAGGGCAGCTTTCGCAGTGCCCGTGCAGCCGCAGTTTCGCCACGTCGGCCTCGAGGCTGATCAATTCGACATCGCCGCCGTGGCTCTTCATATAGGGCCGCACCTTGTCCAGCGCCTGGTGGAGGCGCGTCTCCAAATCCACGGGATGCAACCCGTGGATGAGCAGCAGCCCGCGCACGGCGGCGTCATCGAGCAGCGCGTCGTAAACCTGCCGGCTTCCTGCCTGCCCGACCACCTTTAGAATCCGTTCCAGGCCGCGCCCGTAAAATTCCAGGACGGACTCGAGACATTCCTGAAGCATGGCGCGCGCGGCTGGATTGGTCACCGTGTCGATCTTTTCGACCAGTTCCTGAATCCGTTTGGCCTGCTGATTCAGATCATCCGAACCGTTGCCGTTATGCGACATATTTGATCGTTTTGATTGCGCAATCCTGTCCCTGCGAAGGTTTGGCGGCTTTCCCGCATTCCGGGCATTGCAACGTGGGGATGGGCCCGCTGGAAAGTAGGTCGTCCCAGTATTTGGGCCGCCCGGCATAGGAGCAGTGGGGGCAAACGACCTCCGCATCGATCTTCTCGATCTCGAGGGTTGAATCTTCCATCGGCGTTTCCTTCGTTATCGACGAGATGCAAAACCGCAATTGCTCGGCTTCCACGCAGCTAAGCTCGCCCACCGCCAGCCGCACCTCGACCACTTTCATGATCTGCTTCTCCTCGACGAACTCCAGGATTTTTTCGACTATCGCCGACGCAATGGAAAGCTCATGCATCGGCCGCGTCTAAACCGCCAGCAACGCCGCCACGACCTCGTCCAGCCCGGCTCCCGTCTTGCAACTGGTGGGGATTACCCGGATGTCCGGCTTGAGCTTGTGCACGTCGTCCGCCAGCCTTTCCACGCTGACATCCATCGCCTCGGCCAGATCGATCTTGTTGATGACCACGACCGCCGCTCCCAGGAACATGTGCGGGTGTTTGCGAACCATGTACGGCCCTTCGGTCACGCTCACCACGACCACGCGCGCCTTCGAGCCGAGCGGGAACTCGGCGGGACAGATCAGGTTGCCGATGTTTTCGATGAAGAGGAGGTCCAGATCCTCCAGGGGGATTTTGCGCAGCGCCTTTCCCACCAGGTTCGCATCGAGGTGGCAGCCGTTCACCGTGGCGATCTGCACCACCGGCACGCCCTGTTCGGCTATGTCGTCCGCGTCATCGCTCGTGGTGGCGTCCCCGTTGAAGACCGCGACGCCGAAGCCGCCCCTCAGCTTTTCGACCAGGCGCGTGATGAGGGTCGTTTTCCCGGAGCCGATTGCGCCCATGAAATCGACCGCCTTGACCCCGTGCCCGTCCAGGAGCGCCCGATTATCGCGAGCCAGCTTCGCGTTGGCTTCCAGCAGGCTATGCTCGAGTTCGATGTCGTAAATCTCATCCGGAGCCGCCTCGAGCGTCTCGATCACGAATCGACCGCAGGCAGCTGAAGCAGTCACTTTTTTGCCATCCCCATTAAAGCCGTCGGCGTATGGAGTTCCTTCAGGACTTTGCCGCCGCCCAGATACATGTGAACTCCGCACGGCAGGCAGGGATCGAAACTGCGCACTGCGCGCATGATATCGATCCCCTTAAACTTGTCCGGGCCGTTCTCCTCGAAGATCGGGGTATTCTGCACCGCGTCCTCGTAAGGACCGGGTGTGCCGTAGATATCGCGCGGGTTTGCGTTCCAGGGCGTCGGGGGATACGGATGGTAATTGGCGACCTTGCCCTTGCGGATCACCAGGTGGTGCGAGAGGACTCCCCGAACCGCCTCGTGGAAGCCGCAGCCGATTGCCTCGTCGGGCACCTTGAAGGGAGTGAAGGTCGCCGTCCGCCCCGCGTACACTTCCTTCATCGCCTGCTCGACAAAATAGAGGGCGCAGCCCGCCGCGTACGCCTGGAAATAGGTGCGGGCCCGGTCGCGCTCGATGGCGTTGCTCCACTGCGGGATTTTCCACTCGAAACTCACTTCCGGTTTGAGAGCGGTCTTCGGCAGATTGATCTGCACGCTGTTGCCCGTCGCCTTGACGTAACCGATATCGACCAGGTTTGCCAGCGCCGTCGCCCAGAGGCGGGCAATCGGGCCGCCGCCGGTGTCCAGCGCGAGATGGTCGCCCGTGCGCTTGTCGAACCAGCGCGGCGACATGACCCACGTGTAGTTCCCGTTGAAATCGCGCTTCTGCGGTTTTGGAATCGTGGTCTGATTCCAGGGGTGCTTTTTGTCCACGGGATTCCCGAGCGGGTCGTGGGTGACGAACGTCTCCGAGTTATTCCAATCCTCATAATAAGAGGAGCCCAGAAGGATGCGGATGCCGAGGTTGATATCCACGAGGTTGGTGGTAACCAGCTTGCCGTCGACGACGACGCCGGGCGTGACGAACATTGCCTTGCCCCAGGACTCCATCGACTTGTAATCGTAATCGCACACGTTCGGATCCTGGAACGAGCCCCAGCAGCCGAGGAGGATCCGCCGCCGCCCGACTTCCTCGTATCCGGGCAGCGCTTCGTAGAAGAAGTCGAACAGGTCGTCGTGCAGGGGGACGACCTTCTTCATGAACTCGACGTACTTCATCAGGCGCACGAGAAAATCCGTGAAGACCTGGATGGAGGGCACCGTGCCGACTCCGCCGGGATAAAGCGTGGAAGGGTGCACATGCCGCCCCTCCATGAGGCAGAACATTTCGCGCGTCATCCGGCTCATTTGCAGCGTCTCGCGATAGAACTCTCCTTCGAAGGGATTCAGCGATGTCATGATGTCGGCGATTGTCCGGTAGCCGTGTTCCTTCGCGTGCGGCGAGTGAGTCTTTTTCGCCTTCTCCCAGACGCCGGGATTGGTCTCCTTCACCATCATCTCGCAGAAGTCCACCCCGACGAGGTTGTCCTGGAAGATGTTATGGTCGAACATGTATTCGGCCGCTTCCCCGAGGTTGACGATCCACTCCGCGAGCGCGGGCGGCTTGACCCCGTAAGCCATGTTCTGCGCGTACACCGAGCAAGTCGCGTGGTTGTCCCCGCAGATGCCGCAAATCCGGCTCGTGATGAAGTGCGTGTCGCGCGGATCCTTGTTCTTCATGAAGATGCTGTAGCCGCGAAAGATCGACGACGTGCTGTGGCACTGGACCACTTTCTTTTGATCGAAGTCGATCTTCGTGTAGATGCCGAGACTGCCGACGATGCGCGTGATGGGATCCCACGACATTTCGACGAGGTTTCCGGGTTTCGCGTCCGTTTTTTCCGAGGGGAGAGTAGCCGTTTCCATTTTTTTGAGTTGTTAGAATTGTTCTAGTTCCTGCCGTAATGCCTCGGGGAGTACCCTGTCGTGAGTTCCCCGCGCGCATGCCGCCATTTCGGCTCCTTGTTGACCGTCTTGTTCGTGATGCCGCGCATCATCCGGATAAAGCCGCCGTAGATGCCGCTCGCTGTCGTCGAGAGGGCGGCGCCTGGGGGCGCATCCATGAACGGCATGAACTTGTCCGGGAAACCGGGCATGGTGCAGCCGATGCAGATGCCGCCCACGTTCGGGCAGCCGCCGATGCCGCTCATCCAGCCGCGCTTGGTCACGTTGCAGTTCACCACCGGACCCCAGCAGCCGACTTTTACGAGGCATTTCGGGGAACCGTATTCGTGCGCAAAATCGCCCTGCTCGTAGTAGCCGGCCCGGTCGCACCCTTCGTGAACCGTTTTGCCGAAAAGCCAGGTGGGCCGGAGTTGGTCGTCCAGCGGGATCATCGGCGCCAGGCCCGCCACCTGGTAGAGCAGGTAAAGGAGCGTCTCCATCATGTTGTCCGGTTGCACCGGGCAGCCGGGGACGTTTACAATCGGAAGGCCCGCCTTCGAGCGCCACTTCCACCCGAGGTAATCCGCCAGGCCCATCGCCCCGGTCGGATTACCCTCCATCGCGTGGATGCCGCCATAGGTCGCGCACGTTCCCGCGCACACGATCGCCAGCGCCTTCGGGGCAAGCCGGTCGATCCACTCGTTCGTCGTAATCGGCTGGCCGGTATCCGGGTCCGTCCCCATCGCCGCCCAGTACCCTTCCTCCTTTATTTTCTCGTTGGGCACCGAGCCTTCGAGCACGAGAACGAACGGGTCGAGATTGCCGGCGGCGGCGTCGAACCAGAATTTCATGAAATCGTCTCCATTTTCGTAGGCCAGCACCGGATTGTGGAGATGCACCTTCGGCAGACCGGGTATGTTGCCCATCACGACATCCTCGATGCTCGGCTGCATCGCCGCGGTCACGGAGACGGAATCTCCGTCGCATCCAAGACCCGTGGTCATCCAAACCACGTGCACCTCTTTGACAGCCGGCGGACTATTCAAAACATTTGTGGGGGTTTCCATGGTCTGGTTCTCCTATGTTTTTAAGTGTTAAACGGAACGCGTTTTACCCCTTTTATCTTCGGGGCTCAAAATTGATCCGGTCCTATTCTTTTTGCTGTTTCTTGCAGACGGCTGGGGGTCGCGAACTACATCCTTTCCATCCGAAGATAGCGGCGCAGTTCGGGAAAATTAGCGGCTATAACGGCCACAAAAACCAGTAAGAGCAGCGGCAACAAGTAAAAAAGATTTTTTCCAGAGTTATTACAACAAGACATGTTCTTCACCTCCTTTCGCATGAACCGAATTCTCGCGAAGGAGATCGCGCACGAGCGTTTCGACCATCTCGACGGCTTGCGGAATGGCGTTCCGCACGATCTCACTCAAGCCGAATTGGCAGTCATCCGGTTCCAGATTCGCCGGCTCGCAACCGACCAGATAGAACATCCTGCCCGGCTCGCCGCCCAAAGTTTTGACCATTCGCAATACCGCCGCGGGATTCATGGAGTGCGCGTCCGGCAGTTCGGGCTCAGCCGTGTTCATGTCGCCAGGGTCGAGCTCGACGAGATAAAGCGTGCCGGGCGGTCCTCCGCGTTGCGTAACATCCACCAGGATCGTCGCGTCGTAGCCGTCCATGATCGCGTATGCGAGATCGTAGCTCCGTATTCCGAAGTCGGCGATGCGCACCTGCGCTGCCGGCTCGCGCTGCATCAATTCCCTCACGACCTCCACTCCGAAGGCGTCATCTCCGAAAAAAATGTTTCCGATGCCCGCTACCAGGATCCGCATTTATTCGCCCTCCCGCAACGGTTCGACCTCCTCGATCCCATAGAAAAAACGATGCCCCGGCTGGCGTAACATTCCAAGATCACGCCCCGGGTCGTCCTCGATCACCAAGGCGAGATGGATGCGCTCTTCGGCGTCCTGCTCGAGGGCTTCAATGATCGCGATCCTCCCATTCAGCGCCATGTCGATCGCATCGGCACGGCCCTTCGGGTGAATGCGGACGCGGTCGCCCGTCTTTAACCGGAACCCCTTTACGGCTACCGATTCCACCCGCGTGTTGGGATTGAAAAACTGCTCGTCGAACGCATTCGTCTCCCGCATGACGCCGTGCATCTGCAAAAGATCGCCGCCGCCAAGCGATTCCGTCCGTTGCAAAATTTTTCTCGCGAAATCGTCCACCTGCCGCATCTCGCTTTTCTCGTCGTCCGTCATCGTCATGATCCGCAGCGTGAGTATTTCGTCGATCTCCGTCCCGTCGCACAGTTCGCCGGGGCTTTCCGGGGCGATCTCGGGATAATCGTATAAGATAATCGGCGAAGAGAGCATCGTCGCGCGTTTCCCCATTTCTCCGGCGAGCACGGGCCACGTCCCTATGTTCTTGCAAGCCGCGGCCGCCCCGGCATACGCCGCCGGCGGATCGAGCAGGGACAAAAATTCGCCCTCTCGAGCATGAAGAATCGTATGCGCCGATGCGAACGTGCGCAAAATCAACTCGTTTTGATCCTCCCAGCCGTTCTCCGGCGCGGGTGTGTGGTTCGAGATTCGCACCGTCACCCTGGAGACTTCGGTGTCGATGGCTTGGGCCGCGATCTCGATTTCCCCTTCCATCGCCTCCTGCCGGCGGAGGATCGCTCCGACCGCCTGGTTTCGGCTGTCGCGGATCGGCTCCGTGGTGCGCGAGGCCGAAAAGGAAAAAGGAACCTTTCGTGGAGCATCCGCGAGCGCTTCGAGCGGCTGCGGGGGAATCGCGATCTCGCGTTCGACGGCTTCCTGCCAGGCCTGGTAAATTTTGTCGTCGACTCGAAGTTCGCGAACCCTTTCGAAACTTCCCGGCAACAGTTGGCCGGGCGACCCGGGCAGCGGAGCGGGGAACGCGTCGATCTCGCGAGCCATCGCCTGGAGAAAGCGCACGGTGACTTCAAGGGCCGCGCCGCCGGCCTCCCTTTTCACCAGGCACTGAGTCTGCATCACGAAGGGCTCCGCTCCGTCCTGGGCGGCGCTGTAGGCTTCGGGATACACCCGTCCAAACGTAAAGCGCGTCCGGTTTTTCTTCGAAGAAGCGCGATAGGGATAGAGGATGAACCCCTCGTACAGCACGGCGCGCGCGATTTTATCGACAAGGGGGTCGCTCATGGCTTCATCGCCAGCGCTTCGTTTCCCACGCCGGAAAGGCTCCCGTCGTCTTCCCCCAGCAGGCGTGCGACGGTTTGCTCCCAAGTCGCCAGCCCGTGTTTGCGTTTATAAGCATAAAGCCGCTCAAAAACATCCTTTTGCAGGAAAAGCCACGCGCTGTTCGGGTAATGATGCTCCATCATTCCCCTCCAGGTTTCGAACGGCATCCGGTACTCGCACTCCTTGTCCCACGAGATCGGCTGCACCTGCAAGCGTCCATCCGGAGCCGCGTAAAAAATCGTCCCGCTGAATAGAAACAGCAGCGGAATCTCTCCCTCATCCAGGGCGTGGAAATACTTCGTCGCGGAGATATGGAGATCGTAGGTGCACTGGACGGGGAGGATGACCTTCGCGCTCCCGGCAAACGACGGAACGGACACTTGCGCGTGAGTCCACAGCCGGTTGCGAAGCGTCTGTCCCCATTGTTCCGGCGGGCCGAAAAGCTCGCCCAGCCGATTCTTTTCCTGCGCATTGTAGCGGCGGCGCGGCGATTGAATTTGAATCTGCGCCTGCACGATGACGGAGTGAATGTCCTCCGTCTCGGGAGTGTTCCCGATCTCCAGCTTGAAGTGAAGGAGCGGCACGATCCCCCAGGCGGCCGCTTCCACCCCGGTTATTTGAAAGTTGAGGTCAGGCATCGCTGCTCCTTGCTCCTTTACGTCCCGCACCCCGCCTCGAGTCTCTCGAAGAACCCGCTGATTTCCTTCCACACGGCCTCTCCCCCGGAAAGCCCGCGCCAATGCATCCGGATCAACCCCACCAGCTCATAGCACGCGTCCACCGGCGCGATGAAATATTTCCTTGTCGTTCCCACGCGGTTCACCAGCAGAGCCTCGACGTCGCTCTGCATGCCGGCCAGAACGGGGTTCCCATTGACCAGCTCCTCCCACGAAGTCAGCGCCAACAACGACTCGGTAGCCCCCGCGGGACTGGGGTAGAGGGCAACCATCTTCCCCGCCGAAGTGCGAAAGAAGAACGCCAGGTTGATCGGAAGAGCGAAGCTTTCCCAGTCTTCCTCCGTCAGACGAAAGCCGGGGAGCGCCCGCGCATCCCGCGGTATCAGCTTGAATCGGCCGTCCACCACGTCCGAAAACCGAAGCCCGCACGGATCGCAGGCGCAGACCGCTTTTCGACTGCCCATGTCGAGCAGGTGCCGGTGAATCGGCGCGAGCCGGGCGTTGCAAAGCTCGCACCGCTCCTCCTCGGCCGCGCGTGCTCGTGTGAACCGGCGCAGAGTGGCAATCGCGTTTCCAGCCGCGGGGCTCACAGCCCCGTGGTTCACCTGCGGCGGTTGACTCTCTTCTACCACAAAGGTCGGGAGAAAAGGAAATTCAAGCGGGCGGCATATGAGGCATCCGCGGATCGATCGGCTCACGCTGTTCCGCGCCGATCCCCGTCGAGTCCCTCGCGGTGCGATGGGAGCGGCCTCCGCCCCGTCCGGGCTCCCGGCCTTTATTGAGCACCAATTCTTCGCCTTTGGTTGTCCCCGGCACATGCACGGGCTCGGGTGGTTTTTTCATTCTCATTGCGTATTCCTCCAGGGGTTTGAAGTCATGCCGCCGGTATGGAACCGATGAAGGCGATAATCCACGGCATCTATCCTTCGTTTCTGCCGGGCGGGTTGCGCGCACAAAATTCACCAGAACCGTATATAACCATAAATACTCTTTCACCATGAACCTCCAGCTCGAAGATAAACTCGCCCTCGTCACCGGCTCGACGGCCGGCATCGGTTTCGCCATCGCAAAAGCTCTCGCCGCCGAAGGCGCTCAGGTCCTCGTCAATGGCCGCACCGGCCAGCGCGTGGACGAGGCCATGGCGGCCATTTGCTCAGCCGTTCCGCATGCCCGGCTCGAACCGCTGGCGCTCGACCTTTCCAAAGCCGCGGCTGTCGTCGAGACCACGAAGCGCTTTCCAGAAGTGGAAATCCTCGTGAACAACCTCGGCGTGTACGAGCCAAAGCCGTTCGAGGAAATTTCCGATGACGCCTGGAGCGCCATCATCGAAACGAACTTCATGAGCGGGGTGCGCCTCGCGCGGCACTATCTGCCGCGCATGAAGGCGAAAAACACCGGGCGCATCCTTTTCATTTCCAGCGAGTCGGCCGTGAACATCCCGGTCGAAATGATACATTACGGCGTCACCAAAGCCATGCAGGTCGCCCTGGCGCGAGGCCTTGCGCAGACCACCGCGGGAACGGCAGTCACAGTGAACTCCATCCTCGCCGGTCCGACCCGTTCCGAAGGCGTCGAGCAATTCATCAAAAACGTCGCCTCGAGCCGCGGCATCACCGCGCAACAGGTCGAGAGCGAGTTTTTCAAGACCGTGCGCCCGAGTTCCTTGCTGCAACGCTTCGCCTCCACGGATGAGATCGCCGCGCTCGTCACCTTCGTGGCCAGCCCGCTTTCCTCCGCGACCAACGGCGCCGCCCTCCGCGCCGAAGGCGGAATTATCCAGTCGATTTTGTAGTTTTCTCTATAGCAAGAAGAATTTGGTTCCCGGCCCGGTTCCCTGGCGTTTCATCGCCTTAGGATTGTCCTTGATGAATTTGCGCAACCGGTTCACGTCCTGTCCCAGCTTGCTTGCCATCTCCTTTGCATTCATCCCATTTTTCCCCTCGGTAGCCATGATCGCGAGAATCTGCGGCTTCAACTGGTCATCCGTGACGGAAGGGCGGCGCACCCTCTTCGCAACAGGCGATTCGCCGGCCGGCTTCCCCGTCAGCCTCGCGAGTTCGGCTTCCTGGTCCGCGAGCGCCCTCCGGGTCGCCGCGATCTTGTTGCGTATTTCCGTGACGGCCCCAAGCTTTAGTTTTTCAATCTGCGCCTGAAGTTGTTCTATTTGTTCGAGTGCTGTGGAAGATTCCGTTGTCATAAGAGGCGATTCCAATAATGGCATCCGCCGTTTGCGTCAACCGGTAAAATGACGGAAAACCGCTGCTATTCACGGCTCTCAATCACCTCCGATTGTCTCATGCTCCGGCTTTGACGGAGAAACCGGGAGTGTTTTCGCTGAAGGGTTCTTCCGCGCCGGCTTTTCAGTCGTCCCGACACCACTCGCCGGCTCCGGTTCCCGGTAGCGATCCGACCAGAAGTCGAGATTGGTTTTCTCGTTTTCCTGTCCTTCCTGAAACCGGGTAAAGTCCCCATGCTTCATCGGCTCGAGCACCGTTTTTCCATTTATTTTCTCGTATCCATACCGTGGCGGAGGTGAAAGATCGGCAGTCTTCCGGTTGCGGCCAAATTCCTTGATCGTGATCCTGTTGAGAATATCCTTGGGCAGGTCATCGGTTGAAAGAATCGCATTGACCCAGCGGCCCAGTGTCCGGTCGTTCTCGCTTTCGGGTGATTGATAGATAGTATCGATCCACGTTAGGAGGCTCCCGCGTTCGCTGAGGTCCAAAGCGCCGGGATTCTCCTCTCCGTTCTCCGCGTCATCATTAAGGCAGAGATTGAAAAACCGCGTCTTGGGACCCGGCGAGGGATTCGGATCTCTTATCTTGTATTGCGCCCTGAAATCATTCCATATTTTCTCCCGCAGATCCTGTTCCTCGAGGTAGGGAACCACCTCCGTCTTGAAGTCGCGAATCGAACACGCTGCCGCCTCAAAAACGAGGTTATCCAATGGCATTTCATGAAATCTGGACACGATTTCGCAGCCTACAATCGCCCCCATCGAGTGCCCGACCAGCGTTATCCCGGGCCGTGCGCCGCCACCCGCGGCAAGCCGTTGCTGGGCATAATCGCAAAACAGCCCGACAGCGCCAGTGCGTCCCGTGGAATTGATTTGATCCAGCAAGTCAACCGGGCGGACGGGCGTGCCAAGAACGTTGGACTGATAAATTGCGAGGTTCTGCACGTCACGATAGGTAAGTTCAGGAAGGAACTCCGATTCCCGTTCAAACATAGTCCGGGTTCGCCTAAGCATGTTCTTCCAGGGTTGGGAGCCGAGCCATTCGAGGAGGAACGTGGAAGGAAGTTTCACCGGCTCGGTTAGCAGCCAACTGCCGAAATTAAGATCCCGTTCGGCTCTCGTCGTTTGATCCCTTGCGTCCGAAGCCGTAAGCCGCCCCAGTTGTATATCGAAAGGCGCTTCGTTTATCTGGGTATAGCGGACATTGGCAAGCCGGCTGCGCTTGTAAGCCTGCGGATGAAGCGTGTAGATGTCCTGGGACCAGAATTCAATGATGTTGAGAGGCATTCTCACCGCGGCGCCGCCGATATCCGAAAGGAGCATCGCGGGCGATGTCAGGATGGCCTTTGTGCGCTGGCGCAAACCTTCGCGGATCGAAAAAAGGTGTTGGTCGTAGGTCGGCATCAAGTCGGAGTTCCAACAGATCCCTATGAAATACTTCCCCGAATGCTCCCGCTCGAAGGTATCGGCCAGCAGCGCGGATTTCGCGATGGCGCCATCGACCGCGTTCAGGCCGCCATGGACATAAATCACAATTTCCTTTGGATGCTGCTTTTCAATCGAGTCGAACATCGCCTCCAGATAACCATAGAGCGCCTTCCTGCCTTTCAGCGCGGTAGCCATCCGCGAATTGAAAGGAGGCGGTCCGGCTGCGCTTCCAGAGAGAGCGGCGGCCTGGAGAGCGGCCGAGTTTACCTTCGCCCCGCGAATATCCTCATCGGCAAGAGGCGTATTCTTTGCGCTGTAGTGAAAGGTGCCATCCGAGTTGGTGGATCGCGTAATCAACGGCAGCAGGCCATTGCCATCCTCATCGACCGCGATGATGTGGTGGCAGTAGAAATTGGTGTCGTAAACCTTCGCCTGCTCGTCTTCCGAGGCGCGCCTGTCCGGCGGTTCCTGCCTGGAAACCGCCGCGTGACCGGGAGTTGCTCCCGCAAATGCGAGGAGACAAAAGAGCATGAGGGGGAGGCGCTTCATCCTCAAAATGCTACGAAGAGAAAGTTCCGGCAGTCGAGAGCAAATGTTTGGGGACTCGGGGAGTGGAGGTAAGGGGATTCGAACCCCTGACCTTCTCATTGCGAACGAGACGCTCTACCAACTGAGCTATACCCCCTAACACTTTTGTCACCAAAGGCTTACGATGTGAACTTCAGGTCCATTTTTGACCCTTACCCCACCCGCTTTGCCCCCCTGATGATTTTCGAATAGTCCATTTGAGTCCCGAAAAGTCAGGGTAAACGAGAATGCGAAGACGGCTGGCTCCGAATTCCCGTTCGGTGACGAGAAAAGACTATCGGCAAGAAAATCCTTCGGGCAAGGAAAAAGACCCGTTTAGACCACTCTTTCACTGGTTCAGGCTACTCCGGACCTCGAGGGCGGCTTGAAATGTGGATAAATGAAGGACTGATCCCCACCGCTTCGCGCTTGGAATCAGCACCTGTATTTTTAATAATTCTGTACTCTAAGTTCTCCCACCAGAGAGCCATGGCCATTCCATTCGAATCAACGCGTTCCTACGTCTACAGAGCCGCCCGATATGAGCTGCTTCCGCGGATTGCAGACATAGCCCGCGAATACGGGGACGAGCCGTTCCTGCTCCGTGAGATTTCCAAGCGAGTGCTTGCGGATACGTACACGCCGGAACAATTGGAAATTCGCATCAAGAAGGCGGAGTCGGACAAGACGGAGAAGATGAGCACCATCTTCGGTTTCTACATCCCCTTTCTTGCCGAGAATTTGCGCGTCTTCGAGAATCTTGGCGGCGGGATGTTCAAGAACATCTCGATCGATCAGGAACTGGCAGAAGCGGACGCCGTAGCCACCAACGTCGAGTCGAACGATTCGGGCACGATCTACGCATATTCCTTCCCCTTAATAAGAAAAAATGACGGCAGATACCCCATCAAGGTAGGATTGACCACGACAGGAGATACCAACGCGAGAGTCACGCAACAGTGCAAGCAGACTTGCTGCTTCGAATACCCTGTCGTTCTCCAAACATGGGAAGTTCAGCGGGTTGGCGCGGTCGAAGACGCAATCCATTCTATACTGGACGCACGAGGCTCAAAGCGTGAGGCACCTGGAACCGAATGGTTCAACACGACACTCGAAGAAATCGAGACCATCGTGAAGTTCGCTCAGCCGACACCAAATCCCAGTACCCGACAGTAATTGTAGGAAGCCGTGGGGCCGGTCCTCCAGTTATCCATATGGCATGGCAACCGAATTGGGGCAACTCTGCGCGCTGGACAGAGTGGCAAAGCTCGCGCCATTCTCGACCCCTCCGCAATTGGCCCGCTCGTGTCAGAACAACCAGCCCTGCGGCTCATGACGTCGTTGGGACTCCTGACAGCTGAGTTTGATCTCACCTTTGTGACGGTGATTTCTACAATGTCGCCTTCGGCGAATCCGGCTTGTTCAAGCCATTTCCCGGCAAGCCTGATGAAAGGCACCGCTTTCGATCCGCCCATGGTTGCTTTGGACTGGTAGACGCGATAGCCCACCCTTATCCTTCGTTGCGCTGTGAAGTTTACTGCTGCGAATAATTCGTTCATGTACCGATTCAAGCGATGCCTCACCCGAAGGTTTCAAGCGAGCAGTCAGCGCCAGTCCATCCGAATTGATCGCTCCAAAGGGACGTCAGCAAAAATATCTTGCGAGGACTAGAAGGCTCATCCGACCGGCTGAGACCGTCCTAGTCCATTCCAGTCGCATGGTTCGTGTGTTTCGGAAGTGTCTGGCGCAGTGGCACTCGCAAAAACATCGCGCATCGTCAATCAGACCATGGCTTGAGCGGGAGCAAATTCTTCCGCACTCCCTGGCGTGCGCGATGTTGATTGAAGTTCCAGAACCCAAAACCGAACCACTTTACGTCAAAGTGCCGAACTTCCCCGGCCTGTACCGCCACGCGAAGTCTGAGCGCTATTACGGCTCAAAGAAGGTGATGGGAAAGCGCCGGGAAGTCTCCTTGCGTACCACGGATCGCAAGATCGCGGAGCGCCGGATGCGAGAGTGGGTTACCAATCTGAGCCGGGTCAACGGTGAAGTGGAGAGGATTGCCCCGTCGTACGCGTCGATGGGAGTATCGAATTGCTGCCCGAAGGCCATGATGCCGAAAGCATAATCCTCACGGCGACCGGCACTATTCAGTACAGGATTGAGACGCCGATCACGGAGGCGAAGCCAGATGGACACTCGTTCATGCTGAATTCAAAAACCCACTACCAATCATCCGTGCGGAACGGCGAAGCGGGCAGGTGCTCCTTGTTATACAAGTTGCACACCGGGCTGTTCTCCCACGCGTATCTCACGGCCACCGGCTTCGGCACGTCCGGGCTGGAGACGACGACCGTGTCACCGTCGATTTTCGCCGCAGCCGGGAACCATTTCTTGTTCTCGCCCGCAATCACAAAACCCTTCAGTTCCGCGGCCGGAGGAGGGACATCGCCCGTCGCGACCCACGGTGGGGCGTCGATAATCATGCCGCTCCCCGTATTTTTAAAGCTGAGCACCACGTTGCCGCCCTCGACTTTCATCGAGTCGTACATCGGGCCGGAATAAACCAGGTCCTCCCCGTAAGCCACATGCCGCGCGGCCAGCGCCAGGCGATGCCCGACGTCGAACTTGTCCTTGGGATGAATGTTGGGCGGGTCGCCCACGTCGATAGCGATTGCCATTCCAGTCTTTGGCAATGCCAGCGCTTTCGTTTGGGATTCGCGGAGCCTAGCCCAGCCCGGGCCCGGGCCGGTACCGAAGGCCGCCAGTTGCACGAAAAGAAACGGAAAATCGCTCGACCATTTTTCACGCCAGTCGGTGATCATGCGCGGAAAGAGGGTGGCGTATTCGACCTCCCTGCCTTGGTTGGATTCGCCCTGATACCAGATCACGCCCTTGATCGCGTAAGGAATCAGCGGCGCCACCATGCCGTTGAACAAATTTGCGGGAGAATTTTGACCACCATCCGGATAAGCAGGGGCCGCGGGTTTGGGATGCGCCGGGGTGGGCGCGGGAGGAGGAGTCTGGTTCGCGGCTTTGGCCTTGTCCGCTTCCTGCTTCCACTGGCTGATCGCCACATTGTAGGCCGGCGCGTCTTCCGCCGTCCATTTTTTGTTCGCAACCCGGTAGGCGTCAACGAGCCCCGGGAAGGCCGCGTTCCTCTTCGCAAAGTCAGCCTCGACCTTGGCGTGGGCTGCCACATAATTGGCAAACGGAGGATCCTTCTGCAAGCCCGGCAGGCTCGTCCACGCCTGCGCCATTGTGCCTCCCCAGTAGACGCCGATCAGCCCGATGGGACGTTTCAGGATCGGGCGCAATTCCTTTGCAAAAAAGTAACCCACCGCCGAGAATGTGGCCACGGTTTCCGGCGTGCAGACGACCCATTTGCCCGGCACGTCGCATTGCGGCTCCATGGCGGTCTTCCCGACCACGGCGAAAAGGCGCAATTGCGGGTCGTCCGCCTTGGGAAGTTCCGTCGCGGCGTTGTGGGCGTGGGACAGTGAGAACTGCATGTTCGATTGTCCGGAACACACCCACACATCACCCACCAGCACATCGTCAAATTTGATCGTGTTCTTGCCGGCCACCGTCAGCGTCTGCGGCTTGCTTTCCGTCTTTGCGGGCGGCAGATCGGCGCGCCAGTTGCCGTTTGCTTCCGCAGTCGCCTTGGCGGTGCTGCCGCCGAGCGTCACTGTCACCTCCTCACCCGGAGCCGCCCAACCCCACACGGGAATTTTCGTGTCCTGCTGCAACACCATGTGACTGCCAAATATCGACGGCATTTTAACATCCGCGCGGAGCCCGGAGGCAGTGAGTAGAATGACGCCGGCGGCGCAGCGGAGGTCTCGGAACAAGGAACGGTTTAAGGAATTCATGGTAATCTGGGATTTCCCATTTGGTTTCTCGCCCACGGCCGTCGTGGGTCCTTTATCAGAATTTTCTCTCCACTTCTTTGCTTTACAAGATTTTTACATATGATTTTCAGCTTTCGTGTTTCGTTTTTGGCTGCTCTTTGGGTCTGTAGGTGTCGAGGCGACCCCGTTTACAGGCGGTGAAGACGATGGTGGGAACGGATGATCGAGGGCACCGACTTTGACACCGCCCACCGATACGATTACTGTTACAATAGGATGGAACAAATCGTCATTTTTCGCTGCCTTGGAGACGACACCACGGCGAAGGAGTTTCTGACTGCAAATCTCATCTGGCACGATGAGTATCAGGTAATGTTGGAGGTTTCTGAGTGGATTCCAGCTGATGCGCCCAACGTGATATATTTTCTGGATGCTGGACAACCCGAGGACCCAGCAGATTCAGTAACCTGTGTTAGATTCTCTGGAGAGAGCCAAGTTGGCCCACCATTTCGCCTCACCGGAACGCTTTTTCCGGAATTGACATGTAAAAAATGGTCACCTGAAAAGTGAGGCCCGCCAGATTTACTATCGACAGGATGATGCCGTGCTGATGGCAGGACGAAATTAACCGGCCCGGAGGCTCCGTAAAACCGTTTGTGTCCGGTGCGGCTCTTCACCTCGGATTGAATCCGGATGTCACCACGAGTATTGTGGACGGCTACGAGGCCATCCTCGTCGTTCTTTGGGAGGAAAGATTTGGCTTGAACTCCCCGAACCTTCCTGCTTTCCTGCATTCGATGAAGTTGGCTTCATCCGCTTCGAAAGGAAACTCATGAAAGATAAGGAATTGTTATTTTGCGCTCGTTCTCTGGGTGCTGATAAATGGAAAATCACAACCCCGTTTGGTAACTACATTATTATTCTTGAGGAAGATACGCTTGGAGAACCCTGTTACTGGGTTGAAACTCCCGTTGGTCACCGCATCGAAACCGAAGTGATCAACTCTCTCGATGAGGCAGAACAAATAGTCTCCAAGCACTATCATAAACACTACGCCAACTGAAACATGGCTTCCGCTCTCGATTCATTACTGGCCGTCATACGCTCCTTGAAAAGCTGAGGGGGGATATGCGCTGATGTGGGACCGACGGATCCACAGCTTTGAAAAGAGAGGCCCCAATGCTGCCGCATTCGAGGCGCCCGAACTCCGAACGATAAGGCGTGTTTTTTCTTGCAAGCCCAAACGGTAACCCTGTAACCCTCGTAGCGAGACCGCCGTCCAAACGCATGAAACTGGGTGTTATTATCGTCTTCTTGCTCTGCACAATTGCCCGTGCGGACGGTCTCATTTACATCCCTTCGTCCAATGTTCGGGGTCAGTGCGCCTACGTACCTGTCGTCCATCAGCAACAGGAGACCAAACTGTGCGTTCCCACCGCAGCTTCAATGGTGTTCCGCTTGTACGGTCAAGACATAACACCCCGCGAAGTTAAGTTATGGTCAATGGGCCGCTCCTATAACCCAAAGGTAAAGTTTCACAATTATACGGTTACCAAGCTCCAGGATATCGTGCCTGTCGCAATAAAACTAGGACACAGAGAGTGGCGGGTGCAAACTTACGGAGCAGATGAACGTTCGCTCAACGCAGGGTTTCAGCGGTTGAAGGCGCAACTGGACAATGGCAACCCATCTGTGGTTGAAGTTCAGCATAGCCATGTTGTATTACTCATAGGTTACTCCAATAAGCGAAGCTTGGTGGTTCTGGACGATCCGAAGCAAGGTCTGCGGGTAATGACATATGCGGATTTTTTACAGTACTGGTTTAACCGGGATGGGCTCAAGTGGGTATTATTGACTCAAAAGTAATGCGTGAGCTTTTGCGAGTGTGGTGTGGCGCCGTTATGAATTAATTTCCGTTTGTT
>Ga0302324_100005433_pt1 | contig 27760 bp, 26 predicted proteins | sample Palsa_T0_1_FD_201949 | JGI IMG/M metagenome (GOLD analysis project Ga0302324, IMG submission 201949) | Peat permafrost microbial communities from Stordalen Mire near Abisko, Sweden - Palsa_T0_1 | ecosystem: Environmental > Terrestrial > Soil > Palsa > Peat permafrost | place: Sweden: Abisko...
GCTATCGCGCAGGGCTCAAGATGGCAATTGAAGCCGGAGCGAAGGTGCTGGATCGGGGTGGATCGTCGCTCGACGCGGTCGAAGCTGCGATTCATGTTCTGGAAGACGATCCACTGTTCAATGCAGGGCGGGGCTCGGTCTTCACTTCCGAAGGAAAGAATGAAATGGACTCGGCCATCATGGACGGGGCCACCTTGAAAGCCGGCAGTGTCGCAGGGGTTACGCGGACGCGGCACCCGATTAGCCTCGCGCGGACGGTGATGGAGAAGTCACCCTACGTGATGATGATTGGGCATGGCGCCGATGATTTTGGCGCGAGCAACGGCCTTGAGCAGGAGCCTCCGAGCTTCTTCTTTACCGAGAGCCGCTGGCAGTCCCTGGTAAAGCAGCTTACGAAGGAAGGGAAGCCGATTCCACCGCGACCGGCCGGTGTGCCTGCGGAGGGCAAGGTGGTGCCGGTGGCGCAACTGGAAGAGTCGGCCGATTCGCACCTGTACGGCACGACGGGCGTGGTCGCGCTTGACCGCAATGGTAATATCGCCGCGGGTACTTCGACCGGTGGTCTGCAAGGCAAGATGCCGGGGCGCGTGGGCGATTCGCCGATTATTGGCGCGGGGACTTACGCGTCGAATCAATCGTGCGCGGTATCGGCTACCGGGACGGGCGAGTACTTTATTCGGCTCGGCGTGGCGCGCGAGGTCTGCAATCTGGTGCTCTTCAAAGGCATGACGGTGCAGCAGGCCGCCGATCAGGTTATCCACAAGGAACTGGACGCGCTGCATGGCGATGGCGGTGTTATTGCGATCACGCCGGACGGGCAGCTGGCGTGGAGCTTTAATACGCCGGGCATGTTTCGCGCACGGCTCATCGAAGGCGGCACTGTGCAGGTTGGTGTCTACAACGACGAGCCATGACTGGCTCTGAGTAGCTCAATGACTTCGGTGAAATGAACGGCGGACCGGTGCCAGCCATGTGCGGAGATGGAGAAGGTCGCTTGTGCCGGGTTCATCGTCGTCCCACTGGAATTGGATTTGCCGAAACAACCAGTGATCTTTGTTGCGAGTCAGGACAGCGGTGAAGCGGATGGGACGCTCCGATGAGGGAAAGCGAACCGAGCCGAGGCTCGCGACCCAGGCGGTATCACCAGACGACCAGATGAGTGAATCGTCCACGTTCAATCGGACGTCTCCCCACTGTTGCCAATCGGTTTTTATGAACTGCGCTACTGCGGTATCCCCACGCACCCACTCGGCGTTGCCACCTTCTGTTCCGAGAACAAGCACGTCGGCCGTCTTTGGGAAAAGCCGGTCCATGAAGGAATCCAGGCGATTGGGGTCGCGTTGGACATATCCGTCCTGAAACGCACGCAAAGATGCAAGAACACCGGTCCGGACGTCTGGCGGTGCATCGCCGGCCGGGGTTAACTGCTGAGCGCGGATCTTGTTTGGTGCTGCACTTTTCGAATGGACGCATGCGATGAAGCCGAGTGCGTAGCCGGTGCATAGCAGAAAGAATGCCGCGAGTGCGACGAGGACGTTCTTGCCAGGTTTTCTGCGAGTCACAAGTGCTCCCCTCCTTACACGGGAGATTGCCACCAATACTCGGCGCAGACTTAGTATCTCGAAGGATGCCTTACACTGTCCGCATGGCGCTTCAATTCACAACATCCTATATCCAGGATTCGCTGGCTGTTTTTCGTTACTACAAGAAGCTGGCCGAGCGTGCGATGGAGCAAGTGACCGATGAACAGCTTTTCGAGGTGCTCGATTACGAGGCCAACTCGATTGCGATCATCGTGAAGCATATGGCGGGCAATATGCGATCGCGGTGGACTGATTTCCTGACCACGGATGGAGAAAAGCCGGACCGCAACCGCGATAGCGAGTTTGCCGATCCGCCGGCGACGCGTGTTGCGTTGCTGGCGGAGTGGGAGGATGGTTGGAACCGCTTGTTTGGCGCGATTGAACCTCTGTCGGACGCCGATCTTGGGCGTAAGATTACGATCCGTGGTGAAGCGCATTCGGTGATGCAGGCGGTCAACCGGCAGTTGGCACATTATCCACATCACGTTGGACAGATCGTTTTGCTGGCGAAGCATTTTGCCTGCGAGCATTGGCAATCGTTGAGTGTGCCCCGCAACAAGTCGGCGGAGTTTAATCGCAAAGTTGCTGCGGGTGAAGCGAGCCAGCGATAAAGACTGACCCTATCGGAACACTTCGAATTTGTTCCAGGACAAATTGCACACTGGGCATCGTTCGTGTTCGTCCGGAGACTCCGACGTGTATCCGCAGGCCGCGCAGACATAGAAATCGCGCGGGGCTCTTGCCCATGCGTCTTTCTTCCCGGCTTCGATCAAAGCGATGGCTTCGGTGTAGAGCCGGGCTTGAGTTTTCTCGGCTTCCATGGCCCATGTGAAGGTCCGGACCGCGGCGGTGTTCTCGTGTTCGTTGGCCTCTTTAATGAAATCCGGATAAATGGAGTCGATCTCAAATTGCTCCCCGGCCAGTGCTGTCTTGAGATTCTCAAGCGTTGTTTTCACGTCCACTGGTTCGATCTCACAGCTGGCCTCGCCGCCTAACTGGCGAATGACGCGAGCATGATTCGCGGCGTGTATCTGCTCGGCCTGGGCCGCAGCCCGAAACAGGCTGGCGGCGCCGTGCCACCCATCGGCATCCGCCTTGACTGCGAATGCGACGTATTTGGCGTTGGCGTTCGATTCTCCTTCAAAAGCGGCGAGAAGATTCGAGATGGTTGTGGCGTTTTCAGTTGGAATTGTCGGCAACGTTTTCCCCCCAGACACCGATTTCATCGTAGGGTCCTGGGCAGGAATCGCGATGTGACCGTGAGTACAAACAGGAAAGGCACCCGTCCCCGGATGCCCTCTGTCTTAACTATTTCTAACAATTGCGGACTGAGGGTTACGGCTGAGCGGCCGCCGAACCCTGGCCGGATGCGTTGCGAGCTTCGGCCTTTTGCGCCAGAACTTTATGTGCGTTGTCTTCGAGAGCTTGCGCTTCAGGCAGGAAGGACAAGGCTTTCTGGATCATCGGATCCCAATCGGCCATGGCACGCAACCCTTGCAATTGGCCGAACTGGCTGGTGACGATGTACTGCCGGATGCTGACTTTCAACCAGTCGGAGACGCCGTTGATGTCGTTGTCGGTCCAATTGATGTTCTGCGCTGTGAGGAACTGCTTGAAGTCGGCAAGGACCGCGTCGTCGACCTGGAAATTTTTGTCGACGGAGCGATTGGAGAGGTAATGCGCGGCGAAGTGGAAGAACGCTGCCTTGTAGATCAGCTCGTCCTGGAAGTCGTTGCTCTTCGGCGCTTCCACTTTTTCATCCGGCGTGATGCCACCACCGCCGTAGACGGTACGGCCTGAATCGGTCATCTTGACTTCGCGATTGGTCGAGTCTGCAGCGGACGCGCCGGCGTGATTGTAGTAGTAGTCGTAGAGCGAAACGCCGGTATAGTTGCGCTGGATGAGGCGGCCGGACGGCGTGTAGTAGTGGTAGGTAGTGAGGGCGAGGCCGGTGTTCTCACTGAGGTTGTAGACGGTCTGCACGAGTCCTTTGCCGAATGTCGTTTCGCCAACGATCAAGGCGCGATCATGATCCTGCAATGCGCCGGAGACAATCTCTGCTGCCGAGGCGGTATTACGGTTTACCAGGACAACGATGGGAAAGGTCTTGCCGTCGTTGCCATGACTGGCGGTATAGACCTGATCGGGATAGGCGCGTCCGCGCTGTGAAACGATGGTTTGTCCCTTGGTCAACAGATGGTCGCAGACCTCGACAGCCTGGCTGAGCAAGCCTCCTGGGTTATTGCGCAGGTCGAACACGAGGCCATGCAGGTTGCTGAAGCCGTCGACAGCATCCACGACTTCCTGGGCTGTAGTCTCCTGGAATTGCGTGAGGTGAATGTACCCGATGCCGGGCTTGATCTCGTAAGCGAGATCGACCGAGGGATGCGGAATCTCATCGCGCACCAAGTCGAAGACGAGCGGCTTAGCCTGGCCTTCGCGAATCATGGTGACCTGAACGTGTGTGCCCTTGGGGCCTTTCAGCGCCTTGGCCACAAGGTCGGAACTCATGCCGTCCGCCGACTTGCCGTCAATGGCCGAGATCACGTCGCCGGGGCGAATGCCGGCGCGGAAAGATGGCGTGTTCTCATACGGCGTGATGACGAAGACTTTAGCGCCCTGCTGCTGGATGACCATGCCCACACCGTAATAGTGGCCGCGCTGATCCTCGCGCATCTTGGCGTAAGACTTGGGATCGTAGAAATTTGAGTGGGGATCGAGAACACGCAACATGCCAGGGATGGCGCCGTCGTAGATGGCGGTGTCGGCCTTGTCGCCGTTGATGGGCTCGGCGTAATTCTGCTCCACCAGCGCGTAGACATCGGTGAAAGTCTTCAGGCTATCGCGGATCTGGCTTTCGTCCTGCGATGACTGAGCGCCAACCTTGCGCTGCATGACGCTGCCCACAACGGCACAGACGACGAAGAAGAGAACAAGGGTAAAAAGGGCCCTGCGGGTGCGTGGGGTCATAGGCGGAAGGTACCTCCGGACGGCTGGTGCGATAGGCGTCTAGACAGGGCCGCGCAAGGCAGTCTTGGGCTAAAGTATATCACTCACTTATTTGACGGAACTGGGGTCATCGGGGATAGCGGAAAACCGAAGGTAAGCGGTTTAGGCCGGAGTTTTGACGGTTTCCTCGTTCGTTTTTCGCGGTCGTTGCGTTCACGAGCGCAGAGAGAATCGCGTCGTTGCTATCCGGGCATTTACAATGACGTCTATGGTTCAGGGGACAATCGATTGCCGCCCGTCCAGATCCGGCCTATGACTCTGAGTATTTTTCGAATTCCCGCAGTTTTCGTGTTGCTTACGGCGCTGCCCGCAGCTTCCCTCTTCGCGCAAACCCACACATCCGTTCCCGCCAGCCCCTACGGCGGCACCACGGTTGAGGAGATTATTGCCCGGGTAAACGACCAGATCATTACGACTGCGGACTTCCAGCGGGCGATGGAGGAGTCGGACCAGGAAGCGCGCCAGCATGGCGCCACGATGCAGCAGATTTCGGATTCGCACAAGGATCTGCTACGCAACCTGATCGACCAGCAGCTCTGGCTTTCCAAAGGGAAAGAGCTTGGAATTACCGGCGAGACCGAGTTGGTGAACAAGCTCAACGACATTCGCAAGCAATATAACCTTTCTACCTTGGAGGACCTGGAGAAGGCTGCCAAGGAGCAAGGGTTTTCGTATGAGGACTTCAAGGCCAACCTGAGAAACCAGATCATCACCCAGGAAGTGATGCGCGATCAGGTGGGGCGCAAGATCAACGTGACGCCAGGCGAAGTGCAGCGCTATTTTGAAGAGCACAAGCAGGAGTATGCGCAGCAGGAAAACGTCAAGCTGGCAGAGATCCTGATATCCACCGGGACTCCGGGAGCGGCGGGGTTAGGCGACGATCCACAAAAGGTGACGGACGCACAGGCCAAGGCCAATGATATCGAAGCGAAGCTTCATGCGGGCGGGGACTTCGGCCAACTGGCACGTAGTTCGAGCGAGGGCACCACGGCCTCAGAGGGCGGCGATCTCGGCACGTACAAGCGCGGGCAACTGAACCCGGTATTCGAAGAGGCGACGTTTTCGTTGAAGACTGGCGACTTCACCCAGCCGATTCGGACCAAACAAGGATTCGTGATTCTGAAGGTGGTCGATCACACGCCGGGCGGCATTCCAACGTTCAAAGACGTAGAGCCGGACGTAGAGAATAACTACTACATGAGCAGGATGGAACCCGCGGTCCGCGACTACCTGACGCAGATGCGTGATGACGCATCGATCGAGATCAAGACAGGCTACGTCGATAGCGGTGCGAGTCCGAACAAGCAGATTTTCCCGATTTCCTACTCGGCCTACACGCCGCCTTCACCCAAGAAGAAACGGAAAATTGAACGTACACGATTCCGCGAGACGACGCACGGGTTCCGGCAGAAGACGAAGCCTACGGAGCTGGCGTCGACAGATCAGACGCCTCCGCCGCCAGCACCCGACACAAGCAAGAAGAAAAAGGCCAGCAAGACTGAGCCGGCAGCAGAGAAGCCAGGCAAGAAGGAAAAAATTCGCTTCGGCAAAGCACCGACTAAAACGTTGCCATCAACTCCTGCGAGCCAGACGGAAGATGCAGGAGCGGGAACGCAGACTGCGAGTGCTGCGAACGAACCGGCGAATCCGCTGGAGGCTGCAGAACCGCCAGCGCGGAAAACAAGACTCAGCGAACGGGCCAAGCAGCCTAAACAGGCGAAAACGACTGCTCAACAGCGGAAAGACGCGATGGCGCCGCAGGGTCCTGATGCTGCCGAAGTGGCAGATCGCCAGACGCAGTCGGCTCCCCTGGGCTTGAACGGGGACAAGTCTTCAAAGAAGAAAAAGAAAGATTCGACAGCCGGCGAAAAGACCCGCTTAAGCGACAGGAAGAAACCGGCCGAAACAACGCCGCTGGAGCCGACGCCGGTTCCTGCGGTGCCGGGAGCACCCGCGCCCGCCCAGCAAGCGCCTGCTGCGCCTGCGCCGCAGCAATAGCCGCTAAGTCAGCGGCACTCGTACCCGGGTCGAGGACATTGGTCCCTGGCCCGGTTTTCTTTTGGGCTCCGTTTTGCACTGGCCTGATTCTGCATATTGGGCTCAGCGAGGTCGAGTGCGCTAAGCTTTCGTGCAGGATGAAGGATATCTATATTGCGGACCTGGTGGGATTCGAAGAAGGAAAAATCTTCGATGGATATTTTCTGCTGCTCTCGCGGCAGACGCGCAGCACCAAAACGAACAAGCCCTATCTCAGCCTGATTTTCTGCGACAAAACCGGCCAGCTCGAAGGGCGTGCCTGGGAGCCGGGTGATCCTCGAATTGCCAAGGACGTGGGACGTGGCGACATTGTGAAGGCGCGCGGCTGTGTTTCGCGTTTCGACGACCGGATCCAGATGAAGGTCGAGCAGATACGCCGTGCGGTCGCGAGCGAAGTGGATAAGGCTGACCTGATGCCTGCGACCACCTACGACGTGGATGCGATGTGGCGCGAGCTCCTTGGATTTGTCGAGAGCTTTACTGAGCCGAATCTGAAACTGCTGCTGACGACGATCCTGAGCAATGCCGAACTGGCGCAGGCTTATCGCGAGGCGCCGGCAGCGCGGCAATTGCATCATGCATGGCTCGGCGGACTGCTGGAGCACGTGATCAGTCTGCTCCGGCTCGCCGACCGCGTCGTTCCGAACTACCCGATTCTGCATCGCGACCTGGTGCTGACCGGCGTGATCCTGCACGACATTGGCAAGGTGCGCGAACTGGCATGGGATGTGGGTTTCGAGTACACGGTTGAAGGCACGCTGCTGGGGCATATCCAGATGGGAACGGAACTGGTGCATGAAACGATTGCCGGGGTGTCGGGATTTCCGCCGCGTCTGAAGACGCTCGTCGAACACATGATTCTGTCGCACCACGGCAAGTTGGAATTTGGTTCACCGAAGCTGCCGATGATTCCCGAGGCGCTGGTGTTGAATTTTCTCGACGATCTCGACGCCAAGATGCAGGCCGTTGCCGGTGAGTTTGAGAAGTGCGCGCGCGAGGGCAAAGCCGCCGATGAATTGACCGGGAAGGTGTGGGCGCTCGATCAGCGGCAGTTGCTGAATACGCGAGGATACCTCGAAGGCGGAGCCTAGGTGAGGAACCAGTCCCACTGCGCCTCGGTAAGCGGCACGACAGAAAGCCTGCCGATGAGCACCAGCGGGGAATCGGCGAAGAGCTTTTCGGCCTTGATGGCAGCCAGCGTCTTGGGCGATTTGAGACGCGTGCCAGCCTTTACCCGGACGACTGGCACCTTGGGATTGCTCGGATCGACGCTGATTACGGTGCCTGTGCCAACAGCCGTGCGTTCGTCGCCAGTGTGATAGAAAATCCACTGCGTTCCGGCCTTCATTTCGCGCAGGTTCTTCACGGCTGTGGGATTGGTGACGCCGTCCCAGACGCTTTCTTTGTCGCGCAGGAAGTCGTCGAAGGAGTAAGCGTCGGGCTCGGTCTTGAAGAGAAAGTAGGCCATAAAACAGTGGACAGTGAGCAGAGACTCCGCGCCAGCGAAGATCAGTGTATTGTCCCGAAAGCAGAATACACGAAGTTGGTCCCGGATTTGGTTATTCAATAAGGGTGCGCCGGGCCTCCCTTGATCACTGTCCACTGGCTGCTGTTCACTGTCCACTGATCCACTACAATCAAGAAGATATGATCCGTTTTTCAACTGCCGGGGAGTCGCACGGCGAAGCCCTGATCGCGCTGGTCTCCGGGCTACCTGCCGGTTTGCCGATCGATCTCGATTTCGTGAATCGCGAACTATGGCGGCGGCAGCAGGGCTACGGGCGCGGCGGCCGCATGAAGATCGAGACAGACAAGGTGCACGTGCTGAGCGGCGTGCGCCACGGCAAGACCATCGGCTCGCCGGTTGCGCTTGAGATCGCGAACCGCGACTGGAAAAACTGGGAAGAAAGGCTGCCGGTTGAGGCGGGCGACCCGTCCAAACACCAGGCCGTGGCTTCCCCGCGGCCTGGCCATGCCGACTTGGCCGGAGCGCTGAAGTATAACTTTCCCGATGCCCGGTATGTGCTGGAGCGGGCTTCGGCGCGCGAATCGACAGCGCGAGTGGCGGGTGGTGCGTTTGCCAAGCTCTTGTTGCGCGCTTTCGGAATTGAAATCGCCAGCCATGTGATTCGCGTGGGGCGTGCGGAACTGGATCGGACTGCGCAGTGGGACGAGATTGCCGCAGTTGTCGCTCGCGACGAGATCCTGCTGAGCTGTGTAGATACCGCCACAGAAGCGAAGATGAAAGAAGAAGTGGAAGAAGCCGCGCGCACCGGAGACACGGTAGGTGGCGTTTTTGAAGTCGTGGTGCACAATGTGCCTGCCGGCCTGGGGACCTATGCGACGTGGGATGAGCGCTTGGATGGGCTGCTGGCCTGGTCGGTGATGAGCTTGCAGGCGGTGAAGGCGGTGGAGATCGGGCGCGGTGTGGTGGCGGCTGAGTCTTTTGGGTCCGCAGTGCATGATGCAATTCATTACTCCGCCGAAGATACGGGTAAGCCGACCCGCTTTACGCGCGAACGAAACAATGCAGGCGGGATCGAGGGCGGCGTGTCGAACGGGGAGGACATCGTGGTGCGTGGCTACCTGAAGCCGATTTCGACGCTGCGCAAGCCGCTGGCATCGGTGCGATTCGACACGCGGGAGACGGCGAGCGCAAGCTATGAGCGCAGCGATATCTGCGTGGTCCCTGCCGCGGGCGTGGCGGCAGAGGCCATGGTGGCGCAGACAATCGCGAGCCTGGCACACGAGAAATTTGGCGGGGACTCGCTGCTCGAGATGAAGCGAAATTTTGACGGGTACATCGAACAGATACGGAGCTATTAAAAGGAAAGATGATTCTGAAGATTGTGAAATATCCGGAACCGGTGTTGCAGCAGCCCGGCGAGCCGGTATCTGAATTCAACAGCGAGTTGCGCAAGTTAGTCGCGGACCTGTTCGAGACGATGTATGCCTCGCAGGGCATAGGGTTGGCTGCGCAACAAGTGGGCGTTGCCAAACGTGTTGCGGTAGTTGACCTGAGCCAGGCCAAAGATCCTGCGCAGAAGCTGGTCCTCATCAATCCCGAAGTGATCTTTCAGGAGGGGAAGCAGTACGAAGAAGAGGGCTGCCTCAGCTTCCCTGAAGTCCGCGAGAAGGTATCGCGGGCCGCGAAGGTGCGGATTCGTGCTCAGGACGAGAAGGGCAAGTGGTTCGAGATGGACGCGGAAGAGCTGCTGTCGCGCGCATTTCAGCATGAAATCGATCATCTCGATGGCATGCTGTTCATCTTCCGCATGAGTGCTCTGAAACGCGATCTGAATCTGCGCAAGATCCGCAAGATGCAGCGCGAAGGCAAGTGGTAGAGTCGTGAAGCTGGTTTTCTGCGGCACGCCGCGCTTCGCTGTACCTACGCTGGAGGCATTGCTGGCAGCGGGTCACGCTATTTCATTGGTGGTGACGCAGCCGGACCGGCCTGTGGGGCGCAAGCAGGAGGTCGAGGCTCCGCCGGTCAAGCAAATCGCGCATGCTGCGGGGCTTCCAATTACCCAGCCGGAGAAGATTCGTAACAATGCGGAATTTCGTGGACAACTGGAAGCGATCGCGCCGGACGCCATTGTGATCGTTGCCTATGGGCGCATCATTCCGCCGTGGATGCTTTCGTTGCCGCGATTAGGCTGCATCAACTTGCACGCGTCGTTGCTGCCGAAGTATCGCGGCGCTGCGCCGATTCAATGGGCTGTCGCGATGGGCGAAACGGTCACGGGAAACACGACGATGCTGCTGGAAGAAGGGTTGGACACGGGGCCGATCTTGTTGCAGCAAGAAATAGAGATCGGGGCGGAACAGACTGCCGTCGATCTGTTTGAGATATTGGCGACGCGCGGTGCGCCGCTTGTAGTGGAGACTTTGGCAGGATTGGCCGCTGGGAGTCTTCAGCCGAAGCCACAGGATCACACGCGGGCATCGCTTGCGCCGATGCTCACAAGGGACGACGGGCGGATGGATTTTGCCGCGCACACTGCGACGGAACTCAAAAACCGCTGGCGCGGATTTCAGCCCTGGCCCGGCGCGTTCACGGTGCTTGATGGGAAGAAAATGATCGTGCATGGGCTGGAGGTTGCGGGGCACGCTGGCTTGAACGGATGCGAAGCGAGGGAGCCGGGCGAGCTCTTTGTGGACCAACACCGAATGCTGGTGAGCTGTGCGCGGGGCACTGTGCTTGAGCTTCTTGAATTGCAATTGGAAGGCAAGAAACGCATCACGGCTGCAGAATTACTGCGCGGGATGCATTTCGTTTTCGGAATGCGGCTGGGTTGATGGCGATGGCCGCGGTATCCCCAGCGCGCAAGGCAGCTTTTCAGATACTGCTGGCGATCGAAAAAACTCAGGCGCATTCGGATGATTTACTACGCGGCAAATCTGTTTCGGTTCTCCCTGCGGCAGATCGAAATCTTGCGACGGCGCTGGTCCTGGGTGTGTTGCGCTGGCAAATTCCATTGGATTGCCGTATCCGCGAGTTTCTCGACAAGCCAAATGCGCGTCTCGATCCTGAGATCCACATTGCGCTGCGTCTGGGCGCATTTCAGCTCTTGTACATGGACCGCATTCCGGCCCATGCGGCGATTGATGAAAGCGTGGAATTGGCGAAACAGGCCGGGCATCGTTTTGCTGCGCGGATGGTGAACGCGGTTCTCCGCAAGGTCGCTGGCGCGCCGCGATCTCACGGTTCCGTTGGTAGCGCGGAGGGCGCAGCGATAAATCAAACACATCCCGCATGGATGGTGGAGCGCTGGAGCAGGTTTTATGGAGCCGATGCGGCTCAGGTCATCTGCGCGCATGGCCAGAAGAAACCCATGGCGGCGATTCGCGTGGAAGGACCGGCTGTCGAAGACGATCTGCGCAACGCGGGAATTGAGTTGGGGCCGGGCCAGCTGCTGAACGCGGCGCGCGTGGTGACCGCTGGCGATGTGACAGGGACTGTGGCATTTTGCGAGGGGCGCGTGCGGCTGCAGGATGAGGGATCGCAGCTGGTCGCAGAGATCGCGGGCTATGGCAATTCAATCCTCGATTGTTGTGCGGCTCCCGGCGGGAAAACTCTGGTGTTGGCGGAGCGCAATCCCCAATCACGCATCGTGGCCTGCGAAGTGAACTCGCAGCGGCTTAAGCAGTTGCGAGAGCGTCTAGCTCCGCTTGGAGAGCGCGTCGAGTGTCGGCTCGGCGATGCGGCGGCGACGACCGAGCAAGACGCGTTTGACCGGGTATTGGCCGATGTTCCATGCAGCGGAACTGGGACGCTGGGACGCAACCCCGAGATTCGTCACCGGCTGCGGCTTGAGGACTTCGCGAATCAGGTTGATCGACAACGGGCGATCCTTCATGCCGCGTTGCGGGTTGTTCGCCTCGGCGGGCGTGTCGTGTACTCGACATGCTCGATGGAGCCGGAAGAGAATGAGGAGGTGGTTGCGGCGGTGCTCGCGGGAGCGCCCAGCGCGCGTGTGCGCCCGATCAAGGATCGGATCGAGGAGATGCGCGGCGAGGGTGTCCTGACTGGAGCAGGCGCGGAAAACTTGAGCGGCTGCGTCACGCCGGAAGGTTACCTGCGGCTTTTCCCCGGCGTGTTCGACACGGATGGATTTTTCGTTGCGGTACTCGAGAAAACCAACGACTGATCGGTGCGTCAATTATTCCGCAGCAAGTTTCAACTTGTCGTAATCGCTCGCCAATACAGCACAGATTGCCTCAACGACCAACTCGTGATCGCTTCGTTGCGGAAGCCCGGAGACAGTGGCGCTGCCGATCACGCCGGCCCCTGTAACCGCCAACGGGAATGAGCCACCGTGGGTGGCATAGTCGGCGACGGGCAGTCCCTGGGTTTCGAACAGGGTTTCATTTTTGATTTTCTCTATGAGTCCGATGGCATACGAACTGCGGTGGAAGCGCGCGACCACACTGCTCTTGCGCCTCACCCATTCCACGTTGTCAGGGGTTGTGCCGTCCATCGCTGCATAGAAGAGCGGTTGGCCAAAGCGGCGCACATCAATGACGACAGCGAGATTGCGCTCAACGGCCATGGTCCGCAGACGCAAGCCCAGCTCCCACGCTGTCTGCGCGTCCAGGTGCGGAAATACAAGCTCGCGCTCCTGCTGAGTGATCTGTTTCAGGTCTTCGTTCCATCCCATGCCGATGCATCCTTTCGCGTCTCAGCCATAGTACATGCGATGCCGAACCTCGCGAAGACCACTCATACTAGTTTTGCGCGCCTTCTTCCACGGCTATACCTCGCTGCGGAACAATGCCGAGGCGCTCGTAAATTGGGCGCATCTCCTTGCGCAGTCCGGGTAGGCGCGACCAGAACCAGAGTCCGCCCAGGATGCAGGCAGCGCCGCTGACAATCACGGTGCGCGGCGCTCCGATAGCGTGCGCCAACGCGCCAGCCAGAAGGCTACCGAAAGGGGCCATCCCGACGAAGGCCATGGTGTAGTAGCTCATGACGCGGCCGCGCATCTTTTCGTCAACCAGCGTTTGAATGATGGTGTTGCTCGCGGTGAGTCCTTGCATCATGCCGAATCCAGCCAAGAGGAGCAGTAGCATGGAAAGCCAGAGGTTGGCGGAAAGGCCGAAGCAGATGAGGCCCACGCCGAACGCGGTTGCCGCAATCGGGATCATTTTGCCAAGTCCTCGAACGGATCGCCGCATGACCAGGCTCAAGGCGGAGACGAGCGACCCCACACCGACCGCACCCATCAGAAAACCGAGCGTATGCGGACCGCCATGCAGAACCTGCGCCGCAAAAATCGGCATTAGCACCATGAATGGCCAACCCATCAGGCTGAGAAGCGCGAAAAGCAAAAGGATGGTGCGGATGGGTGCGAATCCCGCAACGTAATCCCAGCCCTCGCGGAGTTGGGCCAGCATGGAGGTTCTGCCGTGCGGCTCCTCCGTGGCCGCAACGCGCATCATCAGTAGGGAAGCGATGACGGCGATGTAGCTGACCCCATCGACCAAAAAGCACCAGCCCTCGTTCGTTGCCGCGATGAGAAGGCCTGCAAACGAAGGTCCGATCAAACGCGCGACGTTGACCATGGATGAATTGATGGCGATGGCGTTGGAAAGGTCGGCGCGGTCTTCAACCATTTTGACCATGAAAGACTGGCGGCCGGGCATGTCGAATGCGTTGATGATGCCCTGCATCGAGCTGAGTACAAGTATTTCCGCGATGTTGATGCGATGAGTCAGAGTCAGCCACGCCAGCGCAAGTGATTGGAGCATTGCAAGGGCCTGGGTCCACACCAGGACTTTGCGCCGGTCGATGCGGTCAACGATGACGCCGGCAAGCGGTGCGAACAGGAAGGTCGGGATTTGTCCGGCAAAGCCGACGGTGCCCAGCAGCAGAGAGGATTTGGTGAGGCGGTAAACCAGCCAGGAAGTTGCAACCCGCGTCATCCAGGTGCCGATGAGTGAGATGCTCTGGCCGCCGAAGAAGAGACGAAAATTGCGATGGCGCAGAGCACGCCATGCGTGCGAGAAATCGCCGGCAGCGCTCACGCGTTTCCGATCCTCTGCCTTTTGTGTCATCTGTTCTTTCGATGCGGATCGGTGCCAAATTGACGCGACTTACTTGGCGACGGTGAGCTTGACTTCCATCGTCTGGTCAACACGCGCGCCGCCGAGCGGCGCCTGCGCAATGATCGATCCCGGCGCGATAGGCGGGACGAGCGGGGCATTGCCGGCGCCGACACCAGGCACAGGGACATCGACAAAAGTTGGAGTATCGGTTTTAATGCCGACTCTCGCCAGTTCTGCTTGTGCCGCGACGATGGGCAATCCGGTCAAGTCGGGCATCACATAGCCATCGGCATTTTCATCTTCGGGCACAGCCACCAGCAAATTCACACTGGGCCGTTCGATGCCCTGGGCGTGCGCCGGGGGGTCCTGAGAGATGACGGTGCCCTCAGCTACTGCGCTGTCGGGCAACTTCGCGGTCACGCCGACATCGAGTCCGGAGCGCCGCAGTTGGAATGCTGCAACGCGCTGATCGTCGCCAACGGTATCGGGTACGTCGACCTTTTGCGGGCCAAGACTTTCGGCAATGCGCACATGCCACTCGCGGCGAACGACGGTTCCCGGCGCGGGCGATTGCGTGAGGATGTGACCGGCAGCGACTTCGCCCGAATAGTAGCGATTGTCGACATTGAGATTGAGACCCATGCCCGCGGCTTGGCTGCGTGCATCGGAAACCGTCATACCTTTGAGGGAGGGCACCTGTACCTCGGCGCCGTGAATGGCGAAATGCATGGTTGTGATCGCCGAAAGCATCGCCACGGCAACCAGGAGCATGATCAGCGAAGCCACCTGAAAAAGGTTGATGAAGAATCGGCGGTTCATGATTCAGGTTCGTCCTCGGAGTAGACGATCTCGTATTCGATGGGCATCGCCTTTTCAAGCATGAGAGAGACTGAGCAGTATTTGTTTTTTGAGAGCGAAACTGCGTCCTCAACTGCCTTGCGGTTCAGTTGGCCGCGGACCGCGTAGGTGAGCTTGATGTGCGTGAAGACGCGAGGTGGGGCTGGAGCCTGCGTAGCAGTTGCGGTGACACGGAGTCCCTTAAGCGACTCGCGTTTTTTTTTGAGGATACTGACCACGTCAACGGAGGTGCAACTGCACAGCGCCATCAGAACCGCCTCCATGGGCGTCGGTCCATGCGAATGCGCGGGGTCGGTGTCGAAGATGACCGTATTGCCGTTTTCCGCGATGCCCTCGTAGACGTTGTCGTGTCTCCACTCGCTGTACGCAATCATATTGTCGAATCTCCGCTCTACGATTTCTACTTCAGGCTACCTCGCCGCGCGTTGCGGTGTACAACCCGGCAATGCCGAAGGTGTAGGGCTGCCATTTGCAATCGGCGTAACCTGCAGCGCATAGGAGGGGCAGCAACTCATCCGGTGCGGGAAAGCGTTCGACCGACGCAGGGAGATAACTGTAGGGACCGTCCTCGCCGCAGATGGCCCGCCCAATAGCGGGTAAGATGCGGCGAAAGTAGACAGCGTACAGCTTGCCAAGAAGACCGCCGGGTTCGCTGAATTCGAGAATTCCCAATTGCCCGCCGGGCTTGAGCACCCGATGAAACTCGCGCAGGCCGGCTTCGTAATTTGCCAGATTTCTGAAGCCGAATGCGGTCACGATCAGATCGAGCGAACCGGAACGAAGAGGCAGATGGAGCGCGTCGGCTTCGAGAGCTATAGCGGCGGCCTGTCCAGGTTTCGCAAATTTCTGAGCCGCGCGGCTCAGCATGCCCCGGGCGAAATCGGCGGCAAGGATTGGCCGAGCGGAGCGCGGACGGTGCTTGAGCAGTGCCATGGTCATGTCGCCTGTCCCACAGCAGATATCAAGAATGGCAGCGTCCGGATTTGCGAGGACAGAGTGGAAACGCTGCGCCGTGCGTCTCCACCAGAGCTTGTCGATATTGGCGGAGAGCAGGTGATTCAGAAAGTCGTAGCGGGGGGCGATCGAATCGAACATGCGGCGCACGTTTTGCGCGGCGGCGGCTTCGTCCTCGGAGCCCACGGGCCTGGCGCCTGTGCTCGGCATCAGGCGCGCTGCTCCCGGGCTTGAACCAGCATGTAATTGACGGCTGCTTCCAACTCTGCCGGCGACACGTCTTCCACCACGCCCGCATCCCCGATTCCCACCGGCAGGACGAAACGACGGACGCCGCCGATATTCTTCTTATCGGCGCCAGTGGCCGCAATAACCTTGGTTGGGCGAAGCTTGAGCGACGGAAGCGGGCCGTAGAGATGGATCAGGTTTTCGAGGCGCTGAAATTGCGGGGGTGAGATGGTTCCACGCCGACGGCCAAGAAAAAGCGCAGCAATCATGCCCCAGCCGACGGCCTCGCCGTGCAGCAGTGCCTTGTAACGCGTGGCTTGCTCAACGGCATGGCCCACGGTATGGCCGAGATTGAGAATCATGCGCAGGCCGCTTTCGCGCTCGTCGCGATTCACCACGTTGGCCTTGATGCGGATGGATGCGGCGATCACTTTCTCGAGCGTCTTTGGGTCGCGTTTGAGAATCGCATCGGCTCTCTCCTCCATGATGCGCACCAGTGCCCGGTCGCGAATGATGCCTGCTTTTATGCTTTCCATCAGGCCCGCGCGCAGCTCTCGTTCAGGAAGGGTGCCGAGAGCGTCGATATCGGCGAACACCGCGATCGGATGATGGAAGCTGCCTACCAGGTTCTTACCTTCGGGCAGATTGACACCGGTTTTGCCGCCGACCGATGAATCCACCTGAGACAAGTAAGTTGTCGGCACCTGTACGTAAGGAATGCCGCGCATGAAGATCGCGGCCACAAACCCACCAACGTCGCCGACGATGCCGCCGCCAAACGCGATCACAAGTGATCCGCGATCGCCGCCAGCCGCGACCATCTGCCGCAGCAGCCGTTCGACGCTGGCCATCGTCTTGTGTTGCTCACCAGGAGACAGGAAAAGAGCAATGGGCGGATCAGCGAAAGAAGCGAGAAATATTTCGCTCCAAAGCGCCCAGATTTCAGGAGACGTGAGCACAAAGACTCGGCGCGGTACGCGGCCCGCTATGCGCTGAATGCGCGGCGCAAGCGTCCGCAGCAGGCCGCTGCCGGCATAGACGTCGTATTTGGCGGAAGGAGTCTCTACGCGAATGGTTTGCACGCGTCTTTCATTCTAAAGGATTTGGATTATGCACTTTGTTGAAGGACTATGAAATGGGCCTCACGATAAACTGGTGGCATGCGAATTGGAGTCGATTTTGGAACTACGCGTGTCGTCGTCGCAGCCGCCGACCGCGGCAATTTTCCCCTGGTACATTTTGAGGCGCCCGACGGTCAAATGCACGATTGGTTTCCTCCGGTGGTAGCGGCCCGAGACCGCGAGCGGCTTTATGGTTGGGATGCGATGGCTGTGCAAGACCAGGAAAGCTGGACACTGGTGCGCTCCCTGAAGCGCGCCCTGCGAACCGCGGGGCCGCACACCGAGGTGCATTTGGCCGGTCGGTCTCTGCCGTTGCGGACGCTTATGACGGAGATGATGGCGGTTCTGCGCAAACAGCTTTTGGAGTATTCGAATCTGGGCGCTGAGCCCGGCGAATCCCTTGAAGCAATGATGGGAGTGCCGGCGAATGCCAACAGCAACCAGAGATTCATGACGGAAGAGGCGGCGCAGGCTGCGGGATTCACGGTGCTCGGAGTGGTGAATGAGCCATCCGCCGCGGCCATGGAGTTTGCCTATCGCAATAGTGATGAGCGCAAGAGCAAGTCGCGCAATCGACTGCTGGTATACGACCTTGGTGGCGGCACGTTCGATGTCTCATTGGTGAGCCTGATCGATGGCGAAGAGATCGTGGAAGCTTCGGATGGAATTCCAAACCTGGGCGGCGATGATTTCGACGAGATTTTGGCAAATATTGCGGTTGTCCTTGCGTCGCCGCATCCTCCGTTTACGCCGTTTGAGCGGAGACGCCTACTGGACGAATGCCGCGAGAAGAAGGAATCGCTGAATACCAACACGCGCAGAGTGACCATTGACTTTGAGCGGGTGCGGCCCGGATTAAAAGAGGCGACAATTCCCCTGGATGTTTATTACGAGCGATGCCGCCCGCTGATTGAAGCGACGCGAGAGGTTGTCGACAGGCTGTTGAAGACGTATGCCGAAGGCGAGCTCGACACACTTTACGTAACGGGCGGAGGGTCAGAGTTGCCCGCGGTTGCGCGCGTTTTGCGCGAGAACTTTGGACGGAAGGTGCGGCGGTCGGCGTACATGCGTTCGGCGAGTGCGGTTGGATTGGCGATTCGTGCCGCTGCTGCATCGGACAAGCTGCACGACCAATTCAATCAAAATTTCGGCATCTGGCGGGAAGCAGATTCGGGCGGGAGGATCGTCTTCGACCTCATCTTTCCGCGCGGTGTGCAGTTGCCGGCTCCAGACGAGCCGCCTCTTCACTACGAGCGCGTGTATAAACCAGCGCACAACATCGGCCACTTTCGCTATCTCGAGTGTTCGCGGCTCGACGAGGAAAGCCAGCCCGTTGGCGAGATTACCAACTGGGAGCAGATTCAATTTCCTTTCGATCCCCAACTGTGGGGACATCCGGATTTGGCGGGGGAGCCGGTGAAGCCGCTGGTGGAAGTGAACGAATTGACCGTGCGCGAGGAATATTTCTGCGATTCCGAAGGCAATCTGCGCGCAAAGATTTCCGAAATGTCTACGGGTAATACGCGCGAATATCAGATAGCGCAGTTGGCTACCGCCTGAGCGTTGCCGATAGGAATCTATTCGTCGGCGTCCGGTTGATCGAAGAATGGTGAGCCTCGAAGTGAGCTTCAGATTGCAGATTGCGTTACGCCATGATTAGAAGATTTAATCTGCAAAGATTTCGACGTCACCTTGTACACTGCCGAGAACAGGAGGAATCCCGAATGCAGACCCGGATTCAAGGCACCACCATGCCGGTGCTCGACGTGCAGCTCGACCCTAACGAGAGTGTGTTTTCAGAGAGCGGAGAGCTTTCGTGGATGACCGCATCGATCCAGATGACGACGCACACCCAGATGGGGGGCGGTGGCGGGCTTTTCGGCATCCTGAAGCGCGTGGCTGGCGGTGGAAGCATCTTCATGACCGAATACCGGGCCTATCAATATCCCGGCGAGGTTTCGTTTGCCACCAAGGTGCCGGGGCACATTGTGCCGGTCCAGGTGGGTCCGGGACAGGAATACCTGGTGCACAGGCACGGATTCTTATGCGCCACGGATCAGGTCACCATCGGCGTGGGATTTCAGCAGTCGCTCGGTGCGGGCATCTTTGGCGGCGATGGATTCCTGCTGCAAAAGCTCAGTGGAATCGGGATGGCGTGGTTGGAGCTTTCGGGCGAATTGATCGTGAAGAACCTGGCTCCGGGCGAGATGTTGCGCGTGCATCCGGGACACGTGGGGGCATTTCAAGCATCGGTCTCGTTCCAAATCACGACGGTGCCGGGGATCAAAAACATGATCTTTGGCGGAGATGGGTTATTTCTCGCGGTATTGGTGGGGCCGGGCACTGTATGGCTGCAGACACTGCCAATTTCGCGTCTTGCGCATCAAATCAGTGAGTACCTTCCACGTGGGGAAAACAGGCAAGTGGTTCCGGCGGCCGGCGGTGCGCTACTCGGCGGCATTGTGGGATCAATTCTCGGCGGAGACCAATAAGGCCGGGAACCAGTAAGACAGGGCGAAGTTGCAGCCTCCGGCGGAATCCGCGCCGGCAAAAAAGAAAGTCGCGGATGACAGAAATCACTCGAAATCGTCGCAATGTTCGTGGCGACATCGTTTTCGTTTTTGTGCTTGCACTGGCCTGCTATGTCGTGTGGCTGGTTCGAGACGTACTGGTGCTGCTGTACGTGAGCGCGCTGTTTGCGGTCATGTTTGCGCCGGTAGTCCAGGCGGTTTCAACAGTGCACGTGGGGCGATGGCGGCCATTCAAGGGCATCGCAATCCTGGTGCTTCCATTGGTTGCGGTGGGAGTGATCCTCGCCTTTGGTTTTTTTGCACTGCCACCCGTCGCTCGCGATCTCCAAGAGTTCTCAAAGGAGATGCCGGCCCGCACTCCTGTTCTCTTGGAGAAGCTCAACCACATTCCATTCGCGGATCACATCGATGCCGGCGATCTCGACTCGCGCATCGAGGGCTTCGCCAGCAGCGCGGCGAGTTATCTCCTCGTCTCGATCAAGAACTGGGCTGGCGCGCTCTTTAGCATCGTCATGGGCTTCATTCTGACCATCTATTTCATTCTCGAAGGGGACCACGCGTATCGGTGGTTCCTGTCGTTCTTTCCTCCTCCAAGCCGGGGACGGCTGGATCTGACGCTGCAGCGGGCAGAAGTGAGAATGGGTAAATGGCTGCTGGGGCAGGGAAGTCTGATGCTTGTCCTCGGGCTCACCAGCACAATCGTTTATCTGTCTCTCCATGTGCGGTACGCATATGCGCTGGGGGCGTTGACGGGATTGTTGAATGTGATTCCGGTCATTGGCGCGGCAGTGTGCATCGCGCTCACGCTGCTAGTGGCCGCGATCGACTCATGGGGCCGTGTGATCGGCGTAGCGATTTTCTACGCCATCTATCTGCAGGTCGAGAACTCATTTCTGGTTCCGCGCATTATGAAAAGCAGGGTGGGCTTGCCGGGACTGGCCATTTTGGTGGCCCTGCTTATTGGTTCTGCAGTTGCGGGAGTAGTGGGGGCGTTGGTCTCCGTACCTACGGCCGTGCTGGTGGCCGAATTGGTGAATGAGTACCTGGTGAATAAGAACCCAGGGTGAGGGTAAGACCTAGGTCGCATCGCGCTCAAGAGCGCTTGCTACGTCGCGGACGACGGGTTGCCAATCGCCAAGCTTTGGTTGCCGGAAGAGACGCAGTGTGGGGTACCAGGGACTGTCAGTGCAATCCAGTTGCCAGCGCCAGTCGGGTGCGAACGGCAGCAGCACCCAGGTTGGGACTCCGAGTGCGCCAGCCAAATGTGCCGTCGAGTTATCGATGGTGAGGACCAGATCCATCGCCGCAATCTGCGCGGCGAAGTCGTCGATGTTGGAAAGCTGATCGACTTCTGGATCGATGAGAATGGGTGCATTCGCCGCCGCGGTTTGCTCGTCTAACCAATCGCGATCTCCATACTGCAGATTGATCCATCTGATGCCGGGCCGGTTGAAGAGTGGAGCAAGCCGGGTCAGGTCGACGGAGCGGCTGTGGCCCGACTTTCTATTTTTCGTGTGCCATGCCAGCCCCACCAGCTTCCGGCCATCGGCATAACGAGCGCGAAACTGGTTTTGCGCGGAAGGATCGGCGACGAGATAGGGCGATGTCGTTGCTTCGAATGCAGCGGTCGAGTTTCGGAACAGACCAGGCAGACTGCCGCTGGGCAACTGCGCTGCGATTTCTAATTCCGGGTGACTCGCAGGATCGGCTCCGCTGACTACATCGATGCCGGGAAACGAGCGCGCAAAAAGCGGCTTGAGACGCGCATCGCAATCGAGCGTGCAGCGGTTTCCTGTGCGCATCGTGTCCGGGATCAGTCCCGCGAACATGATCTCGTCGCCTATCCCTTGCTCACCCCAGATCAACAGGCTGCCAGAGGCAAGTTGCTCCCTGCTCCATAGCGGCTGCGCATAGGTTCGCATTTGCGTGTCGTAGTCTTCGGTTTGCCAACGCCGCTCGAAGTTTTTCCAGCCAGCGGCGAAGTCTCCCTTCAGCAGCAAGGCCATCGATTCGGCAACGGCGGCCTCGGCTGAGGCAGGATTCAGGGACAGCGCGCGCCGATAACATGCCAGACTGGAGTCCACATCCCCCTGGGATTTGAAGATGTTTCCCAGATTCAGATGAACCTCGGCCAAATCCGGCTTCAGCACCAACGCGCGCTGATAACATGCGCCAGCCTCGGCCAGCTTGCCTTGCGACTCCAGAACATTGCCCAGGTTGGAGTGATAGGACGCCGCATCACCCTTGATCGCGATTGCCTTGCGAATCAGCTCGACCGCAGCCTCATCGCGTCCGGTCTGGTAGGCGATCATTCCGAGCAGATGCAATGCGTCGGGATGATGGGGATCGATGGCCAAAGCTTGCAGATAGACTTGCTCTGCCTCGCTGAACTGCCCCATCTGGTGATGACGAAGTGCCTGCCGCACCAGATCCTGAGCGAGCGAGGATGAGTCGCGTGGAGCGCTTTGTCCTAACGGTTCAATCACTGTCTCTTGGGCACCATCTATTTGAGGCCCTGCATCGCAGCGTCGACGGCGACTTTCATCACGCCGCAATCAGAGAGGAACCGCACGAGCCCTCCGGTTAACGGTTCAGTGGGCTCGGAAAGCGACTGCGTTATGGATTGCGAGCTTCCCGCATTACCGCGCGTCCACCGCGCAGAGACACGGCGCAGATACGGAGCGTCTGCAACCGGTGCGTGCGGCGCGGTTGCCAATTTCATATCCCCGGATCCCTGCGCATCGAGAACGAGCGCGGTGAGACGCCGGGCCAGGTCGAGATTGAAACTCTCTGTAACAAAGACCGTTTTGCCGCGGGTCGTAATCACAACAGGGCCTTCATCGGTGGTAAAAGCCTTCTCTTCTGTTCCGTCATTGGTAGAACGTTGGGCGATTTCGATGGGCTTGAGGCCGGAATATTTTCGGCCTAGGTCAGCGGCGTAGAGGGTTGCAAAGGCCTTCGCAGAGGCACTGCTCTTCCACGCCGAAAAATAGAGCAGCGCGATCGATTTTGTCGAAGCCAAGTCGGCCGCAGAAGCGTTCCGCAATTGCCCGGCCCAATAGAGACCACCATCCCAGGCGGGAGTGAAATCGTTCGCGGCGGATTCGCCGCCGAAGATGCCGGCGAGAATATGCACATCGAGTTGGCCAACCTGGCCAATGTCATAGGGGCGATAGAGCCCATCGACGAGAGGATGAATGTCGGGAAGCAACGGCACCACGGGGACGTGCCCTTTCTCGTATTCGCGGGGGTTGATGATTTCCCAGGTCGATGTCGGCGGACGATCGAGAGCGCCGCTAAATGCCGCAGCCTGCCCCTGGTCCATCCATACATCCTGTTCAAAGCTCAGGCCCTCGCGATAGGGAAACATGAGCGATTCAGAGAGCAGCAAGGGAGCGCGGGCCAGCACAGGCGAATCTCCGGTACTTGCCATCTGCTGCTTGATGACATCGACGACTTCGGGATCCTTGATGAGGCTGTGCCCCGTCGGTTTGAGAATGTTATCCATCATGACGGCGGTGGCCTGGCCTTCGGTCACAGCTTCGCGCGCCGTGTCCAGTTCATCTTTCGCCAGGTGAACGGAGTCGTCGCCAGAGTTGAGGGAGACGTCCGGCGGTGTCTGGTCGCTCCATTTGTCCAGATCCACATGCTGATCCTGTAGAGCGTGCGTGAGCTCGTGCGCGAGCACGGGCTTCTGTTCGTCGACGTTGACCCAGTCAAGGAGATTGACCGTCTTCGATTTGGGATCGTAATAGGCCTCGATTTGCTCCTTGAGAAGCGAAAGAAGAAAAGGCTTCAGATCGAAATCGCGGTCAAGGAGGCCAAATTTCTTAAGGACGATTTCGCTGCGCTGCATGCGCCGGGCACCTTCGTCTTCGTTGAACTTCTCACTCAGGTAGCTTTCGACGGCCGTCCGCGTGGTCATCTGCCGTTTGACTTCGCTCTTGATCGGCAGCCCGGTTTCATCCGAGGAGAACTTCAGAAGCTGATCGACGAGGGCGAAGAGCTGCTGCGCCTGCTGCGGCGTGATATGAGTTTCTGCCTTGGACTTGTCTTTTGCTGAGGAATTGGCGGCTGGAGGGTTGGCGGGCGCCTGGGAAGGACTGGCCGTCTGCTGTGCGACTTCGAGGGCGGCAGTGGCTGTGCACTTATGAGTTGCTCCAGCAGGCGTAGCGAAGCAGAGCGCAACCGTCAAGGTGCAGATCCACCAGTATTTTCGAGCCGATCCTGAGCTCCATCTCATGCAGTCTCCTTTGACGGCGGATTCCGAGGGCACGCGGACAGCCTCCAATCCCAAGGCTATAATCAGGGAGCGGGCAAACGCGAGCTTTGGCGCGAACTTTGCGAAAGAAAAGCGGTTGTTGGGTCTCGGAACTGCTCCCCCTATGACGGAATCGGCAATTGCAACTACGGCTCTGGTCACGCCGCTCGCCGCGCAACTGATGGCGGCGGCCAAGCCACCTCGGCTTGTTGAGTATCGATGCGTACAGACTCCACAGGAGTTGGACGCGCCCGCTACGGAAACAGCGGCACTGACCTCCGGAGTAGCGGTCCACGACCTTGGCTGGACGCGGCGCGTGGCTGTGCGCGGCGAGGACCGATTTCGCTGGCTCAGCGGCATGGTTTCTAACACGGTGCAAGATCTTGCTCCGCATGGCGGAGCCTGGAACCTGGTGCTGAATGCGCAAGGTCGCATTCAGGGCGATCTCATGACATGGCGCGACGGCGACTTGCTCGAAATGGAGATTGCTGGCGACCAATATGCGCGCTTGCTGGCGCATCTGGAACACTTCATCATCATGGACGATGTGGAGCTTGTCCCGCTCGGCCTGGAGCCGTCGGCTGAAACGGCATTGGGGCTTACTGGTCCGCAGGCAAGCGAGGTGCTCGAGCGCATGGGCCTGCCGACGCTTCCGGAACCGATGACAGCGACGCATGTGGAGTGGAATGGGCTCGATCTCGGAATTCGGCGCGGCTTTGGCACGGTTGCGGAGCACTATGAGATTTGGACACCTATCGCTGGACTGACGCGCCTCTGGCGGACTTCGACAACGGCGGGAGCGATCCCGGTTGGCGTCGTAATGCTCGAAGCATTTCGCATTGCGGAGGGAATCCCGGCCTATGGCGTGGATATGGTAGAGCGCGACCTGCCGCAGGAGACCGCGCAGATGCGGGCGTTGCACTTCAGCAAAGGCTGCTATCTGGGACAGGAAATCGTCGAACGCATCCGTTCGCGCGGAAACGTGCACAAGCATCTGCGCTCGCTGGAGCTCGACGGGCCTCTGCCGAGTGCGGGAACAGAACTTCTGCTGGGTGAGGTTCAAGCGGGACAGATCACCAGCGCTGCGGAATTGCCGCTCGCGGGTGGGAGCCGCGTCTTTGCCCTGGGAATGATCCGCAGCGAAGCGGAAGCGCGCAACGAGCCTTTCATTTACCGTGTGGGTTCGGGCGCCGGTACTGCGCGGATTCTGACCACGCCCCCAAAATTCTGAATCGATTGGAAGCATAGCGCTATGAGCGATACCCCCAAGTTCGAAGTGATCGACCGCCGCAAAATGAAGGCGGAACAAGAGCAGGAACACGCACCGAAACAGCCAGAGCCCGCCGCAACGCCCACTGAGGTGTCCTCGGGGCCGAGGCTGGTGGTGTCCGAGAGTAGCGCCGAATCCGCTACGCAGAAGCCAGCCGGTGCCGCCATCGAAGAAGAACCGCTACCCGAGATGCCGGATGCGCCTTCGGTAGAGGAAAGCCGTCAGCAGAAGTCGGCATACGATGCATCCGCACAACGGCTTGAAGACTTGGTTCGGGCGCAGAATCCTGGCGTAGGAACGCAGCCGCCCGTGGGCTTTGAGCATCTTGTGCAGCAGCTTTATCTCTCGGCCATGATCCAGATGGGAGCCGGAGCGCAGGAAGGGCAGCGTCCGCGCGTCGACATCATGGGCGCGAGACAGACCATCGACATGCTGGGCGTGCTGGCCGAAAAGACGAAGGGCAACTTGTCCGAGCTAGAAGATCGCACGCTGCAGACGGCGCTTTTCGATGTGCGCATGGCATTCCTCGAGTTGACCAACATGATTTCGCTGCAGGGCGTTCAGCCTCCGCCACCGGCGAAACGCTGAACGGGGAATGGAAGGCCTGCTGACATTTCTGGGCACTGGAACTTCCATGGGGGTTCCAACGCTCGGGTGCAGTTGTGCAGTGTGCACGTCGCCTGATCCGCACGATCGCCGCTTGCGTCCTTCTGTGCTGTTGCGCTGGCATGAGGCAGGCCGGGAGCGTGTCGTGGTCATCGACACTGGGCCGGATTTCCGCGAACAGGCGTTGCGTACCGGACTGTCTCGCGTCGATGCTGTCTTCTATACGCATGGACACGCCGATCACATCCTGGGCATGGACGATCTGCGCCCGCTAAGTTTTGTGGCGGCTCGCGAAGGCGGGCAGATTCCCTTGTACGCCACAGAAGAGACAGCGGGGACTTTGCGAAAAGTTTTCGACTACACGTTTTCGCCGGAGGCGACCTATCCTACGCGCGCCCGAGTGCGCATTGAACCGCTGGAGGAGAAGACCACGGTACACGGCGTCGAATTTCTTCGCATTCCCGTGCTGCACGGGAGAATGGGAATCGTGGGATATCGATTCGGTCGCACGGCATATCTCACCGACGTGAGCACAATTCCAGAGACGAGCTTCGCGCTGATGGAAGGGTTAGATTGCGTCATTCTGTCGGCGCTGCGCCACAAGCCGCATCCCAGCCACGCCACGCTCGATCAAGCCGTTGAGTGGGCGCGCCGCATCGGTGCGCGGCAGACCTGGTTTACCCACATCGCTCACGAACTGGGCCACGCTGAGACGAACCGCACCTTGTCCGACGGTATGGCGCTAGCTTACGACGGGCTGTCATTCCCCGTGACTCTATGACAAAGCGCATGATCCCGGTTTACCGATCGCTGGCTGAGATTCCGGCGGACCTTGGCCCGCACGTTGCCGCAATCGGCAACTTTGATGGCGTGCACCTCGGCCATCGCGAGATCCTTTCCGGTGCGGTGGAAGATGCTCGGGAACGCGGTGTGCGCGCGCTGGTCATCACGTTCGATCCGCATCCTGAGCAGTTCCTGCGGCCGGAGGTTGCGCCGAAAATGCTTACTCCCATCCCCGAGCGGCTGCGCCTTTTAGTGGCAACGGGTGTCGACGCGGTGCTCGTGCTGCCGTTCGATTCCTCGCTGGCGAATATGCGCGCCGAGGAATTTGTGCAACGTGTTCTGGTGGGGACACTGCATGTTTGCGCGCTGCACGAGGGCGGTAATTTCCGGTTCGGCCATCGTGCGGAAGCGGGAGTCGAGGAACTGCGCGCATTCGGCGCCGCGTACGGATTCGCCGTTCACGTGCGTCGCGCGGTGCGTGTGCATGGGTTGGAGATTTCAAGCTCGGCGGTGCGCGGGTTCGTTGCTGCCGGGGAGATGAAGCGCGCGCGCTGGATGCTGGGCAGGCCTTTCGGCGTGCGATCGACCCCTGCGCGCGGACGCGGCGTCGGCACGCGGCTGCTGGTGCCCACGGTAAATCTTGCGGCCTATGAAGCGCTCTTGCCGGCATTCGGGGTATACGTCACGCAGTTGACGGTTGGCTCGCGATGCTTTCAAGCGGTGACCAATGTGGGCAATCGGCCGACATTCGAAGGTGTTGGATTTGGCGTGGAAACACACATCCTGAACTTTGAGCCGATCGATCTCAATGAGGAGACGCAACTCGAACTGGAGTTCCTGCTGCGGTTGCGCGGAGAGATGACGTGGCCCTCTCCCGAAGCGCTGAAGGCGCAGATCTTCAGGGATGTAGCGCGGGCGAAGCGGTACTTCCGGTTGCGTGCAGATGCGTGATGGGCGGAGTCTTCACTCCG
>Ga0302324_100005439_pt1 | contig 27748 bp, 13 predicted proteins | sample Palsa_T0_1_FD_201949 | JGI IMG/M metagenome (GOLD analysis project Ga0302324, IMG submission 201949) | Peat permafrost microbial communities from Stordalen Mire near Abisko, Sweden - Palsa_T0_1 | ecosystem: Environmental > Terrestrial > Soil > Palsa > Peat permafrost | place: Sweden: Abisko...
TGGGCCGGCTTGCTGCCCTCTGCCGCGAATTCGATCTGTGGCTGCATGTCGACGGCGCCTATGGCGCCCTGGCCGCGGTCGCGCCCGATTCTGCAGCATTGTTTGCGGGCCTGAGCGAGGCCGATTCTATCGCGGTCGATCCACACAAGTGGCTTTATGCGCCGCTCGAAGCGGGATGCGCCCTGGTGCGCGATGTTTCGAGTCTGCGTGGCGCATTTGCCTACCATCCGCCTTACTATCATTTCGGCGTCGAAGCGATCAACTACTTCGATCTCGGGCCGCAGAATTCGCGAGGATTTCGGGCCCTGAAGGTCTGGCTTGCGCTGCAGCAAGTGGGGCGCGACGGCTACGCGCAGACGATCTCCGACGACATACGTCTCTCGCGCGCGATGTACGAATGCATTGCCGGGAACCCGGAACTTGAGGCACTGAGCCAGGGACTGAGTATCACGACTTTCCGCTATGTCCCGCCCGATTTGCATGGGACGGACAGCAACGTTGCGGACTATTTGAACGATCTGAATCGCGAGCTGCTGACGCGTCTGCAACGGGGCGGCGAGGCTTACCTTTCAAATGCCATTATTGGGGGCAGGTACGCATTACGGGCCTGCATTGTGAATTTCCGAACCACGCTTCAGGACGTGAAGGAATTGCTGCCGCTCGTGGTACGGCTCGGCAAGGAACTGGATGGGGAGATGAGGCCGACAACCGGAGCAAAAACCCATTCCAAAGTTGGTGATCGTGGATGAAGTGGTCCCACCGATCGGCCTGATTGCCAGCCTGCTCAAGACCGGGTCGTAACTGTGCGTTGACGCTAATAGGCCAATGCGCTCCTCCAGCATTTGCGATTCCCAAGACGAATGGATCGGTCCTGAAAGACGCAATAGGCTCCGGGAGCAACCTCAGGCCGCAGCCTGCGACCATGCACAGAATTTCAGTCGCCATGCCGAGCAGCGACGGCCATGTACGTCCTTGATGTAGTCTGAATCTCGTTGCAGTGGCGACGTTGATTGTGCCCAGGTGTATCCGGCTGCGCATGTGAGGATTGCCTATGGATGCGGCGCGTAAGGTTATCGGCAGGCTGACGCAACCGGCTCTCTTCATCGCCCTGCTTTTCGCAGTGTGTCCGCCCGGGAATCACCGTCTGCGGGCTCAACGGCAGGGCGTGTCTGTGCCGGTTGGGGACACTCGCAATACCGATGTCCGGAACACCGACACTCACCTGCCACTGCCGGAGTTCTCCAGCCTGGGCGCATGGGAGCAACGCCGCACGTTCCTCCGCAATCAGATTCTGATTTCGGCGGGGCTTTCGCCGCTACCGGCAAAGACGCCCCTTAACGCACAGATCTTCGGCAAGATCGAACAGCCCGGCTACACCATTGAGAAGGTGCTGATCGAAACGTTGCCCGGGTTTTATCTTGGCGGCAATCTTTACCGTCCGCGCGATGGCAGGGCGAAGCATCCGGGAGTCCTGAACCCGCATGGACATTGGCCGTATGGGCGGCTTGAGAACCAGCCGCTCTACTCCGGTCCGTCTTTTGGAATAAGCCTCGCACGCCAGGGAAATGTCGTGTTTGCGTACGACATGGTGGGATATACAGACACGGTTCAGGCGCCGCACCGATTTGGCAGCGCGGAACAGCGGTTGTGGTCGTTTGGTCCGATGGGATTGCAACTGTGGGATTCGATCCGTGCGCTGGATTTCGTGGCGTCGCTGGACGATGTGGATGCGAGCAGGCTGGGCGTGGCGGGCGCGTCCGGCGGCGGCACGCAGACTTTTCTGCTGGCTGCCGTGGACGATCGCGTGCAGTTTGCTTCGCCGGTCAACATGGTGTCGGCGATCATGCAGGGCGGCGATCTGTGCGAGAACGCTCCCGGATTGCGCCTGAATACCAGCAACGTTGAGATTGCAGCTTTGTTTGCGCCCAAACCGATGTTGCTGGTCTCCGCTACCGGGGACTGGACACATAACGTTCCCACGGAGGAATTTCCCGCGATTCGGAGGATCTACGAACTCTACGGCAAGGGCGACCAGGTTGAGGTTGTCCAGATCAATGAAGTGCACAACTTCAACCAGTTGAGCCGAGAGGCTGTGTATCGATTTTTCGCGAAGGTGAATCCGGGGCTGAGCGACAATCGCGAATTGAGCGAGCACGACATCGATGTGCCGGGGCTGCAGCAGATGCTGTCGCTCTCAAATCGCTCGCTGCCGGCGGGCGCGCTCGACCTGAAGGGGCTGTTTCGTTCGTGGGAGGACAGGTCGCGGGCGCAGAACATGCAGATGCACGATGAAGCGTTTCTGCGCGAGCGGATGCGGCAGACGCTGGCGGTCGAAGTGCCGCAGAGTGCGATCGCCGAGGACGTCGATGGGACGTCGATTGTGCTCGGCCGGCCTGGGCGGGGAGATCGCGTGCCCGGTATCTGGATCGCGGGGACGGGGCGGACGGCGATCGTGGTGGATGCGAATGGGGCTGCCGGGGCGCTTGATAGTGCGATTGTGAGCCGCCTCAAAAAAGAAGGACGGCCGATTCTGCTTCTCGATGTCTTTCAGACCGGGTCCGCGAAGGCGCCGCGAGTTGGCGATGCGGCCGCGGGATTTGCGCCGAAGCTGCCGGCCGATGCGGACGAAGAGGAGCGCGCAGACGCAGCGGCCCGATGGCCCAGGTTTCTTACGTTCAATGTGTCTGACGATGCGGCTCGTGTGCAGGACATTGTGACAGCGCTTGCGTACGCGGGCAGGAACGGGGGCGCGTTGGATGTGTATGCTTCGGGCGATGCCGCGGTGTGGGCGACCTTCGCAGCGGCTGTGAGCTCTGCGCAGGTTGTGCTGCATCTTGAGAATGTGCCTGAGCTCAAGTCGAATGCGGATTATGTTGAGCATTTCAATGTGGCTGGGATTTTGCGCGCGGGCGGATTGGCTGTGGCGGAGAGGCTGGCGAATGCGAAGTAAGCCGATAGTGCTTGTTTCAAAAAAGCGCATTGTGCCAGGGCGCGACTTTACTGCCTGCGGAAAGACTCGAAACGGAGGGAGGCGGGGGTTTCAACCCTCGCATAAAAGCCAGGAAAATCAGCGCGGGCTTTACAGGCTGCGGAAAAACTCAATCGGAGAGGCAAGAAGTGTCAGGGCACGACTTCAGTCGTGCCGCAAAGCCAATCAAATCGATGGCGGGATTTAGCCCCTGCGGGATTGCGGCCTCTATTTACGGAAGCTTCTTGAAACACGCTCTAATTCCGTGACCGCGTGCATTCGTGGTCTCCCCTGTCTCAGAGTCGAGACCGGGGGGACCCAAGTCTCGCATGGAGGATTACGAAACCACAAAGTCGAGGTACCGGGTCTGCGACCGTTTGAATTTGTGCGTTGCTATTGGGTTTTGTGATATCCCAGGTCCCAAAATCGGGACCTGGGCATGCAGCATCGGTACAACATCATGCGGTCAGAGACCTGGAGCGTTATCGATTCAAATGTTTACAGTTCAGCAGGGGCTTCTGTGGTTCCCACCCTTTGTGCAAAAAGACGCACAAAGGATGGGGCACCCAGATTTTGTTAACACTCGATTCGAAAACGCTCGAATGAATCCGCCGGCGTTGCGAAGCAACGAGTGGCGAACGACAATGGGACAAAGGAGGATCAGGGTATGGCAACCAACGGGAAGGATCGCAGGGAGTTTTTGAAGCTGGGCGGCGCAACGGTGGCCGCGGTTTCGCTGAGCGCGTCGAGCTATGGCGCGGTGATGGGCGCCAACGACCGGGTGCGCGTGGGCGTCATCGGCTGTGGCGACCGCATGAAGAGCTCATTGATCCCGGCATTTCAGGAGCACGCGAAGGAGCTGAATTTCGAGCTGGTTGCGGTCTCCGACTTGTGGAACCGGCGGCGCGAAGAGGGCGCGGCCTATATCCAAAAGCTGAGCGGGAAGCCGACCGCGCCGGTGCGCAACAACGACGAGTTATACGCCCGCAAGGACATCGACGCGGTTCTCATCGCGACGGCCGACTTCCAGCACGCTCTGCATGGCGTGGAAGCCGTGAACGCCGGGCGCGATGCCTATGTCGAGAAACCCACCGCTCACACCATGGCAGACGCCCGCGAGTTTCTTGCCGCGGTCAGGAGCACCGGCAGGATTGTGCAGGTCGGCACCCAGCGCCGCAGCACTCCCAGCTACCAGAAGGCCGCCGAGTACATTCAATCGGGCAAGTTTGGCGACATCGTGATGGTCGATATGACCTGGAACGTGAACCAGCCTGGGCGCTGGCGCCGGCCCGACGTGGTGCCGCTTTTGAAGGAGCAGGATACAGACTGGAAGCGCTACCTGCTGAACCGCCCGTATGAGCCGTTCAGCGCGCGGAAATACCTTGAGTTTCGTCTCTTCTGGCCCTACTCATCGGGCATTCCCGACCAGTGGCTGGTTCACCAGATCGACACTGTCCACTGGTTCACCGGGCTGCCTCATCCGCGCAGCGTGGTGGCGAACGGGGGAATCTATCTGTGGAAGGATGGGCGCGAGAACTGGGATACCATGACGGCTGTCTTCGACTACGGCCCTCTCGACGACCCAGGCAAAGGGTTCCAGGTGCAGTACTCTTCGCGATTCACCAACTCCGCGGGCGGCGTGAAGGAACTCTACTACTCCAACGGCGGCATGATCGATATGGACAAGCAGCGCGTGACTCCGGACGGCGGCCTGCAATCCGGCGAGGCAGCGGCCATGGGCATGAAGGCGAATCTGCTGCCGAGCTTTCCGCTGGTCGAGCACGCCGAGGAGGTGTCGTCGTCGGCCGATACGGGCGGCGATCCCCAGACCTCAGCCAACATGCGCAACTGGATGGAGTGCGTGCGCTCGCGCAAGACGCCCAACGCATCCATTGAAGCAGGCTACAACCACTCGGTTGCTCTCTGCATGAATATTGCCGCCATTCAGACCGGTGAAAAAGTAACCTTCAACGACGCGACGCAACAAGTCATGGCGGGAGGGAAGGTGTATGAATAAACAGGTCGTGCGAGTCTTTCTGGCCGCGGCATTCAGCCTGGCGGGATGCGCGCTTGCTCAAACTCCCGGAAAGGGTGTCGCTGTCATCGCAGATGAGGCGCACCGGCGCGTCGACATCACCATCGACGGCAAGCCTTTCACCTCCTATATCTGGCCTACGTCGCTGAAGAAGCCGGTACTCTATCCCCTGGTCGATGAGGATGGCGTCACCGTCACCCGCGGTTACCCGCTGGATCTGCGCGCCGGCGAACGCGTTGACCACCCGCATCAAGCCGGCCTCTGGTTCAACTACGGAGATGTGAACGGCTTCGACTTCTGGAATAACTCGGATGCCATCAAGCCGGCAGAGCGCGGCAAGATGGGAACCATCCTTCACACTAGCGTGGTATCCACCAGGAGCGGACCTGAGCGAGGCGAACTGGCCGTCGAGTCGGCCTGGATGACGGGCGATAACAAGCAGATTCTGGGGCAAACCACACACTACACCTTTGCGCGCCGCCGCCACGCCCGAGTCATCGATATTGCGATAAGTCTCACCGCCATGGACCGTGCTGTTTTCCACGATGACAAGGAGGGCATGCTGGGCCTGCGGGTGGCCCGATGGCTTGAATCCCCCGAGGAGAAGGGTGGCATGTTCATGGACGCGCATGGAAACCCCACCGAGGTGGATGCGGCGCCCGTTGACGCCGGCGCTCCCAACCCAGCTTCGGGGTCCTACCTTACCAGCGAAGGCGATCGGGGCGCGGCGGCGTGGGGGACCCGAGGCCGCTGGTGCGCTCTCACCGGCCACACCGGTAACCATACGGACCAGATCGTTATCTTCGACCACCCCGGCAACCCCGGCTATCCCACTTACTGGCATGCCCGCGGATATGGATTATTCGCTGCCAATCCGCTTGGCCGAACGATCTTCGACCCGAAGCAGCCTCCTTTCAACTTCACCCTTGAGAAGGGTGAGTCGGTCACTTTTCGCTACCGGGTAATCATTGACTCCAGCACCGCTTTGCCCGCGCAGCTTGACCGCGAAGCCGATGCCTTCGCTGCCAAGGGGAAGTAGAAGCAGCAGGCACCCTGCCTGTATCTGCCACAGCAAGTAACCGCTCGCGAAGCTCCTGTATACTACGCCGACGAGCGTTGTCGATCCTTCCGTGGGGTAATTCAATCATGACGCGATTTTCGAGGGTTTTGTATGAGGGGCTGGCTTTCGCCGGCGTACTGGCATTTGCATTGGGCGCGAGGGCGCAGGTCAATCCCGACCTTTATGCCGGCCTCAAATGGCGCAATGTCGGGCCTTTCCACGGCGGCCGCATCGCCGCCGTTTCAGGCGCCATCGGCCAGACCGGCGTGTTCTATGCCGGCATGCCGCAGGGCGGCATCTGGAAAACCACCAGCGCCGGCATTACCTGGTACCCCGTCTTCGATAAGGAGACGAGCGTGGATTCGATCGGCGCCATCCAGGTGGCTCCCTCGAATGCCGACATTGTCTATGCCGGCGCCGGCGACGCCATCCGCGGCAGCCTCGGCAACGGCATGTGGAAGTCCACCGATGCGGGCAGCACCTGGAAGCATATCGGTTTGGAGGACTCGGTAAAGATCGCCAGCATCCTCGTCGATCCCGCCAATCCGGACCTTGTGGTCGTTGCGGCTCTCGGCGATGCCCTCCACCACGGCGGCGGTCTCTGGCGCTCCACCGACGGCGGCCAGACCTGGACAAACGTCCTCAAAACTCCCGACTACGACGGCGCGCGCGACGTGGAATACGCATTCGACGATCCCAGCGTGATGCTGGCCTCCACGCAGGGCTCAGGCGGCGGTTTTCCCGGGGCTGGCGCTGGCCCCAACGGCGGCCCTCCGCCCAAGCCCAAGCCGGCGCAGGTCTTCAAATCGACCGACGAGGGACTGACCTGGACCGAGGTCAAGATCCCCCATTTCGGAGGCCGCGTTTCGGTGGCCGTTGCCATGCATACGAATGGCCAGCGCATGTACATCATTGGCAACAACATCGAAAACGGCTCCGGGCTTTATCGCTCAGACGACGGCGGCACAACCTGGCAGCACATGGCGGGCAAGGACACCCGCATCAGCAACGGCCAGGGAAATTACAGCAGCGGCGTCTTTGTCGACTCGCAGAACCCCGACATCCTTTACACCGTCAGCACCGCCATGTACCGCTCCACCGACGGCGGTGTCACGTTCCAGGCCTTCAAGGGCGCGCCCGGCGGCGAGGACTACCACAAGCAATGGATCGATCCCACCAATGGGACGCGCATGATCGTCGGCACCGACCAGGGCGCGAGCGTCACGCTCGATAACGGCAAGACATGGAGCCTGTGGTACAACCAGCCCATCGCGCAGGTCTACCACGTCGCCACCGACAGCCAATATCCCTACTGGATCATGGCCGCGCAGCAGGATACCGGCGGGATCATGATCAGCAGCCGCGGCGCCTGGGGTCAGATCGACTTCACCGACTGGAGCCCGCTGCCCTCTTCAGAATTTGGCGTCATCACGCCCGATCCCCAAAATCCACACATCATTTATGGCGTCGGCTACGGCCCCGGCGGCGGCGGCAGCGGGCTCATCAAGATCGATATGACCACCAAACAGTGGCAGAATATCGCGCCTAATTTCGGTTCCGATTCCACCAGGTACCGCGCCAGCCGCGACTTCCAGAAGGAGTTCGATACTGCCTTCGATCCCAGCTCGCTTTACGTCGCGTACCAGTGCCTGCTGGTCACGCGCGACGGCGCTCATACATGGAAGTCCTTCAGCCCTGACCTGACCACGCCCAAGGACAAGCCTCAGGCGCCATGCGGCACGCCGCTGCCAACGCCTCCAGCAGCAGGAGCGACGACTCCGGCGAACCCAGCCGCCACGACTCCCACGACGCCTTCGGGGATACCGTCGACAACGCCGCCCGCGCCGGCACCGGCCACGCCACCCACGGGACCACCCCCGCCCCCTCCATCGATCACCGACTTCTCCATCTCCAAAATCAAGCCAGGCGTGGTCTGGACCGTGAGCAGCACCGGCCAGATCTACAACACCATGGACCGTGGTAAGGTCTGGACCAACGTCACCAACATCGCCGACCTTCCGCCTCACACCAACTTCAACAGCATCAACGCCGGCGATGAGGTCAACACAGCCTACATCACTGGCCGCATGGGCGGCGATCCGCGCTCCGATGCGGCCATACCCGCCACGGTCGACACCGACGTGCCGCTCATCTGGCGCACCACCGACGCCGGCAAGTCCTGGGTCCGCATCGTCAACGGACTGCCCAGCGACGAGCGCACCGGAAGCTGGGTCAATGTTCTGCGCGCCGATCCCGGTCAGCCCGGCCTGCTCTTCGTGGGAACCGAAACCACCGTCTATGTCAGCCTCGACAATGGCGACCACTGGCAGCTCCTGCGCCAGAATCTGCCCAGCACATCCATCCGCGACATCGCCCTCCACACCGACCACCACCAGAACGATCTCGTCCTCGGCACATACGGCCGTGGCTTCTGGGTCCTCGACGACATCACGCCGCTGCGCCAGATCGTAGCCAACGCCCAGGCCATCAGCTCCGCTCCCGCATATCTGTTCGCGCCCCAGGAGGCCATTCGCGCCCGCATCAACAGCAACTGGGATCAGCCCTTTTCTGTCGAGGTGCCGCACGCGCCTAACCCACCCTATGGCGCAATCGTGGACTATTACCTCAGCCACCAGCCCAGCGGGCCCATTCAGCTCCAGGTCTTCGACTCTCACGGCAGCCTGGTGCGCACCATGACAAGCACTTTGCCGCCGCCCATCGAGGGCGAAGCTTTTCCTCGCTACTGGCTGGCCACGCCCGAGTCGCGCGCCCTCTCCACCCATGCCGGGATGAACCGCGTCAACTGGGATTTGAACTACGATGACCCGCCCGCGTTGCGCCACGACCTTGAAGACGAAATGAACTCGGTCGAGGGCGAAACCACTCCCGGGCCGCACGGGCCGCAGGTGATTCCGGGCATTTATACGCTCAAGCTCACCGTCGACGGACAGGTCTACACCCGCAATGTGACCGTCGTGAACGACCCGCGCGCCGGCCAGAGTCCCAAGCTCATGGCCGATCTGAGCGCGCAGAGTCAACTCTCGCTGCTCGCGGTTCAAGGCATGGCGCAGAGCTACCGGGGCCATGACGAAGTCGATGCCGTCAAGGTCCAGCTTGCATCCCTGATGAAAGGCAACCCGCCCAGCGACGTGGCCGCGCATGCGAAGACGCTCGACGAGAGCCTGACCAAGATTGAGGGCATCATTCCGCCCAGCGGCGCTCCGTTCCGCCGCCCCAATCCCGATCCAAACGCTCTCAAATCCTTCCTTGCTCTGAACGACGACTACAGCACCATGGTCGGCATGATGCAGGTGGGCCTCGACATGGCGCCCACACCGGCACAGATCGACAATTGGGGGAGCGTCTGCTCCAGCTACAACCGCACCCTGACCGCCTGGAAGGCGATGGAGCCGCAGATCGCCGATTTCAATGCGGGGCTGGTCAAGAACCAACTGCAGCAGCTCAACCTCACGCCCAGCAAGCTCACTGACTCCCCGTGCAGCGTTTTGAGCCCGGCACGAGCCAATACGACACACACTCCACATTGACATCGAGTGGGGGTGCTCCGCTTTTCTGCCGCTTCCGGTGCGCTTGCTGCTAAAACACTCCGCCCGCCCCGACACAGAGCACGTCGAAGGTGTTGCCTCCGCTGTTCTGGGTGCTCAACAATTCGATATACACCTGGTGCGGCCCATCCGTAAGGCCGCTCGCTACCTGGGACAATTGGAGATCACCGCCCAAGGTTGGGTTGAAACCATCCAGCGTCGTGGCGGCGGCGCCATCCACGCTGACGCTGACTTGACCCATGGGTCCGTCGATCCCCCAGTATCCGACCAATATCTCTTTGCCTTTCACTGTGAAATCGAGCGTGCTTCCGGGGGAGGAACTCTGCAATCCTGCGTCAGGGTAGTCGGGGCGCGCACCTGGGGAAGCCGAAACCGAGACCCAATCCTGATTGCTTGTGGGATTCAAAGGAGGACCCAAGGTCCCGTTTCCCTGGACCAGCGAAGTGAACTCGAAGTCGCTGGAATAGAACGGCGCATGGGTTACGGGAACGGGCTCCAATGGTGTTCCCGCTGGGAAGTTGACGATCGCGATTTGCAGATTCCGCTCCAGGAACTGAGCCGCGTAGGCATGACCCAAATCGCTGGGATGAACCTGATCGGGAGTAATCTGCGCATCTGTGATGTTTCCGTTCAAGAGTTCCGGAGCAATCGCATCGAAGTAACTGACCATGGGGACGTTGTAATTTGCGCCGACGGCGGATTGCCAGCCCTGTTGGGTCGTTTGCGATTCCAGGTACCCCGGTTTGTAGGTCATCATGAAGAGCAGGATCACCGCCGGCTGGGAGGGCGCGTCCAGCAATTGCCTCACAAGGCCTTCGTACGTATCGCCGTCCTGGCCGGCGCCAAAGTCGTTGACAGCGAATTCCACGACGACGAGATCGGGATTATATGCAAGCACATCCCGTCGTGCGCGGAGACTCCCATAATCGGACCGGGTGCCACCTACGCCCGCGTTCACCAGCGTACTGGTACTCGAGGGGAAGATTTCGTTCCACCAGTCCTGAAGAAGACGTCCATAGTAATGGGCGCCATCGGATGCGCCCCCACCCGCCGTGATGGATCCACCGATCGTGACCATGGTGACAGGGGCGCCGTTGCGGCCCTTTTCGATGAGGCGCTGCAAGCGGGCCTGGTTGCCTGCCGCCAATTGCGAGGCGGCCAGCATGGCATCCGTTTCGTAGAGGACAGAGAAGCTCTGCAGAACCCCTGACGCCGGCGCGTAGAGGTTATTGCCGGCCTGGGTTGCTTGAATGGCGCAACTGCTTCCGCTGGCAAGTAGTGTCACAGTGCTTCCCGAAACCCTGCAGATCGAAGGAGTCGTGGACGCGAAGCTCACCTGCAAGCCGGAACTGGCCCTTGCGCTTATGGAGAACGGTGCAGTGCCATAAGTCACAGGAGGCAAAGTCATGAACGCGATGGTCTGCGTGGCGAGGGTGACACTGAAGTTGCGCGTCCAGGATGTTGGGCCGTAGTACTGCGCGTTGCCCGCCTGGGTCGCGGTGATGGTGCAGGCGCCAAGTGCCAGCAGGGTAGCCGTCTTTCCTGATGCCGTGCAGACTGACGGAGTGGTGGACGCGAACGCGATCGGCAGGCCGGAAGAAGCCGTGGCGTGCAGACTGACCGATCCCTTTGCCAGCGACGTTGCCGGAATCGAAGCGAAGGTGATGGTCTGAGTCGCATGGTGGACACTGAAGCTCCGCAGCACCGGCTGCGCGGCCGCATAAGAACTGTCCCCGGTCTGGGTTGCGTTGATGCTGCAGGTTCCGCTGGCCAGTAGCGATACGGAGCCTCCCGATACTTTGCAAATCGTTGGAGTCTTCGATGCGAAGCTCACCTGCAGGCCGGAAGAAGCCGTCGCGTGCAGGCTGAACGGAGCCACGCCATAAGTCTGGTCCGGCAGTGGTGCGAAGGTAATCGTCTGGGACTGATTCTGCGCCCAGATCCGTCCGGCGCCACAGCCGAAAATTAAGGAAACGAACGTAAGCAATCGCACAGAGCGGAAAGGGAATCCGGTATGGCTATAAGTAGAATGCACTTGAACTCCAGAGTGAGAGAGCGTGAAAAACAAGCCTGGAGATCGACAACTGCGGAAAATTCTTCGAGACAACAGCGCTACGCCCGAATGGGTGTCGCAGCGCTCTGAGACTCCGGCAACGGTTAAGAAGGGCCCGCCATTGGCAACCGATCTTGCAAGTCTATGATAGCAGTCTGGCATTGCTGCCATCTGTGGCCAATCGGAATACTCAGAATGAAGAATATCCCCTCATCACGCGCACCAGCAAGATAAATTGCGAAATTCCCGGCGAATCGATTTGAATGATTCTCGGAGCGATTACCCCACCGATTCGGCGAGATTGGCTCCGGCTACTCCTTGGCCTGGGCGGGCGTGTTGTAGAGATATACGTGGCGGAGTTGCTTCATTGAATTTAGCTTGGCTGCGGCGGCCGCTGTAACTCGCGTCCCACTCAGATTGAGATAGGTCAACTGCGAGAGCGGGCTCAGCCTGGCCAGCCCGTCGCCGGTTACCTGTGTCTCTTCAAGATGCAATGAGCGTAGATGTGTAAATTGCCTGAGCGTGTCGAAGCTCGCATCGGTCACGGCGGTGCGGCCCAGCTCTGCCTCGACGATGAACGGCGCGAAGGGCTGGAATTTGGCGAGCTGCGCGTCGCCAAAGCTGCTGGCCGCATCCACGGTGACCAGGATCAATCCATCTTCGGGCTTGCTGGATACGGGAATGAGTTTTGCGCCCTGAGACTGCGCCATGCGCTGGATCTCCGGCTCGAACGCGCGATAGTCGCCCACGGGCTGGAGCGGCGGCTCGGCGCGACCCTCGCGGATGGAAACGCCTGCCAGCGTAGTCGCGGTGGAAGACGCGCCCTGCTCCACCCACGCCTTGATCCATGCGATCTGCTCGGGCGCCAGCGGCGGATTGCCCTCGGCCGGCATGAACTGCTTGTGGCCGGGCGGCAGCGTGACGCGCTCGATGAGCACGCTCTTGCCGGCGTTGCCGGGAACGATGACCGGGCCATCCTGCCCGCCCCGCATCAATCGTTCATAGGAGTCCATGCGCAGGCCGCCTTTTGTTTTGCCCTCGCCGTGGCAGGAGACGCAGTTGGCATCGAGGATTGGGTTGATGTGCCTGGCGTAGAAAGAATTCTCGACCGGGGTGTCGAGGCCTGCCAGGCGCTTGAGGCCATGCGGCATGTATTGAGTCAGATAATTGCCGCCATGGGTGAGCGAGCCGCCCTGGTGCGCGGTCCACAGCAGGGCCAGCATCATGCACGCCAGCAGGACGGGATACACATAGGCCGCGCCGTGCGCAGTCCACGCGGGCCGCGCCAGAATGCACGCGAGCGCGGCAATGGTGAGCGCGATGCCGCCCGCCATATGGCGCGACACGCCCGCGCCCGCATCGCCGCTGCCGTAGGCGAGCAGAAAGCCGAGCGTGATCGCAAGCACGCAACTGGCGAAGCCGAGAGCGAGCACGAACCCGGCTGATTCGCGCAGTGCGGGGCGGAAGAAGCCGGCGATCTCAAGCAGCGGAACCAGCACCAGCAAGCCAATGGGCAGATGCACAGCGAGCGGATGAAAGCGGCCGAGGAACTGCTGCCAGTCAGCGTGCGGATGGCCGTCGAGACGGACGATCCACGGCAGCAACACCAGGATCAGGCTGAATGCCAGCGATACGATCCACGCGGCGCGCGTCGACTTGCTCGCGGGCAGAATCGCGTTGGCGCGTGTGGCCAGCCTTTGAACCGTCGTCACGCCAGCAGACCCGGCACCACGCTGGCCGGCACCGGGCCGGTGAGTTTCTGATCGAGACCCTGAAACTTATAGGTCAGCTTGTTGTGGTCGATGCCCAGGCAGTGGAGGATGGTGGCATTGAAATCGCGGACCGTGACCGGATCTTTCACGACGTTGTAGCTGTATTCGTCGGTTTCGCCGTATGTGATGCCGGTGCGCACGCCGCCGCCGGTCATCCACGTGGTGTAACAGCGCGGGTGATGGTCGCGGCCGTAGTTATCCGGCGTGAGGCCGCCCTGGCTATAGACGGTACGGCCGAACTCGCCCGCCCAGACGACGAGCGTGTCGTCCAGCATGCCGCGCCGCTTGAGATCGGTGACCAGCGCATAGCAGGCGCGATCGGTCTCTCCGCAGATGATGGGCAAAATTTTGGTGACGTTGTCATGCATGTCCCATCCCCGCTTGTAGACCTGCGTAAAGCGCACGCCGCGCTCGGCCAGGCGGCGCGCCATCAGGCAGTTGTATGCAAACGTGCCCGGCTCCTTGGCTTCGGGTCCATACAAGTCCCAGGTGGACTGCGGCTCACGGCTCAGGTCGGCAAGCTCCGGCACCGACGTTTGCATGCGATACGCCATTTCATACTGGGCGATGCGGGCATTGGTCTCAGGATCGCCCAGTTCTTCATAGGTCTGGCGATTGATCTCGTTGACCGCGTCCAGCATCTTGCGGCGCACCTCGCGGTCCACGCCGCTGGGGTCTGTTAAATAGAGCACCGGGTCGCCGCTCGAGCGCAGTCCCACGCCCGCGTATTCAGAGGAGAGAAACCCGCTGCTCCAAAGCCGCGAAGATACGGGCTGGTTGTTCTCCTTGGTATTGAGCTTGGTCTGAAGCACCATAAACGTGGGCAGATTGTCGTTCATGCTGCCCAGGCCATAGGCCAGCCACGAACCGAGGCACGGCTTGCCCGCGTTCATGTTGCCGGTGTTCATGAGCATGATGGCCGGCTCGTGATTGATGGCTTCGGTGTTGGTGGATTTGATAATGGCGAGATCGTCGGCCATGCGGCCGGTGTAGGGCAGCAGTTCGCTCACCCACGTGCCAGTCTCGCCGTAGCGCTTGAACTGCCAGTGAGAAGGCGCGATGGGAAAGCGCGCCTGGCCGGCCGTCATGCCGGTCAACTGCTGTGCGCCGCGCACAGAATCCGGAATGTCCTTGTCGTAGAGCGCAGCCAGGTTGGGCTTGTAGTCGAGCAGATCGACCTGCGACGGGCCGCCGGACATGAACAGATAGATGGCGCGCTTGGCGCGCGGGGCAAAATGCGGCGCCTTGAGCGGAGCGCTCGCTGCCGATCCATACGGCGTGGCGCTGTCCGGCGCGGCGTTTCCGCGGGGCGCGCGATCGCCAAGCAGGCTGGCCATCGCTGCCCATCCCAGCACTTTTCCGGTGCGGCCGAGGAACTGCCTGCGCGTGGCGAGCGCGGCCCATTCCTGCTTGAGGCCGGCGGGGATCGCGAGGCCCATCACGCTGGGGCCGTGCTCGGTATCGGTGCAAAGAGGATGCTGTTTCATGCCACTCCCTTGGTTACTTGTTCACGAGCTACTTGTTCACGGCCTCATCCAGGTTCAACATCTCGCTGGCCACCATGGTCCACGCGGCGAGTTCGGGCGCGGGAATTGTTGCATCGCTCTTGCGTTCGCCCACGGTGACGAGATCACGTGCGGCCTTCGGATCGGCCGCATAGTGCTTTTGCATTTGCTCGAGCGAGTTCTCAAGCACGGCGGCCATGCGTGGCGGCGGATCATGCGCCAGCAGGATCTGGCTCATCAGATCGATGCGCTGCTCGGGTTGCCTGCCGCCGTCCTTGATCACCCGCTCAGCAAGCGCCCGCGCCGCCTCAACCCATTGCACGTCGTTCATGGTCACCAGCGCCTGCAGGGGCGTATCGGTGCGCTGGCGTCGCGTGCACACCACATCGCGCATGGGCGCGTCAAACGCATCCATGTCCGGCATGGTGGCCATGCGCTTCCAGTAGGTGTACATGCTGCGGCGGTAGAGTGCGTCGCCCTTCTGCTGCTCATACACCAGCGTGTCGCTGCCGCCGATACCAATCTGCTCCCACACATTGGGCGGCTGATACGGCTTGACGCTCGGACCGCCAATCCTGTTCACCAGGATGCCGCCCGCCTGAAGCGCCACATCGCGCAGAGTCTCCGCATCCATGCGGAATCGCGGCCCGTGCGCAAGAAGCAGGTTCTTGGGATCCCGCGCCAGCTGCTCGGGCGTCGATTTCGCGCTCTGGCGATAGGCCGCGGACATCACCATCAGCTTGTACATGTGCTTGATGTTCCAGCCGCTCTCGCGGAACTCGCACGCGAGCCAGTCAAGCAGCTCGGGATTGGATGGGCGCTGGCCCATGATGCCGAAGTCTTCAGTAGTCTCCACGAGGCCCGCGCCGAAGATTTCGGCCCACATGCGGTTGACGGTGACGCGCGCAGTCAGCGGATTGTCGGCGCTGACGGTCCAGCGGGCCAGGGCCAGCCGGTTGCGCGGGACATCGGAAGGTAAACGCGGCAGATAGTGCGGCACATCCGCCAGCACGCGCTCGGTGCGCGCGGAGTAGACGCCACGCGTTAGCACATCCGCGTACGCCAGAGACGGTTTTTCCCACGAGACCAGCGTCAGGTCGCCGCCGTCCGATAGCTTGTCGAGTTGCGCATCGAGCTGCGCAATCTGTGCCTCGATGTGTTGCACGGACTGATCCACATTGGCGAAGTAGAACTCGCTCACGGTGTGGGCTTCGTCGGCATTCCACGTGGCAGCAGGTCTGGCCGCGAGCTCGGCGACATAGTCTTCAAAAGGAAGCCGCTTGACTTCGCCGGGGTCAACCACGCGAGCATACACGCGGATGTCTTGATAGCGCGTTTCGCGCGCGGGGTTCTGATCGGGATGACGCCAGCCCAGTTCCATGGGCGCTTGCGTGCGAATGGTCGACTGGGCCAGCGTGTCGCTCACGACCTTCGTCGCAACCGGCGCGCCGTTGACAAAGAGCCTGACGCCCGAGGCCTTGCCCGATCCATCATAGGTGAAGAAGATGTGCCGCCAGTGGCCATCGAGGGGCAGCGGCTCAGCCGTCGAAACCTTGATGGCAATCAGCGGCGTTGTATCCTCGGGAGGCTTGGGCGCAGGCGGCTCGGGATCTTTCTTCTTGGCGTCGTCTTTCTTCGCATCCTTCTTTTTTGGAGCTTCTTTCTTTGGCTTCGGCTTGTTAGGCGCAAGATCTTTCGCCGTCAGATCGGCGGGAGTGGGGAAGTCGAATTTCTCCTTGACTCTTTCGTCTTTCGGCTTCGATTTCGCCTTTGGCTCCGGCGGCTTTGGCTTCTCGTCTTTGTGAATTGCCAGGCTCTTGGGGCCCTGATTGACCAGCTCAACGCTCACGATTCCCTTGGTCAGCGAGATGTCCCAGCCGCGATTGTGCTGGGCCGCATCCATCTTCGACAGCAGCGTGCCGGACTCGTTGTCGAGCGAGTAGTTGGGCGCGGAGCGCATCATGAACCAGCCGCCCGAAGAGAATGCCTGGTTGGCTTCGTAGTCGCCGTTCTGGCCGAGCACGATGTGGGAGCCGATGTCCATGCGGAAGTCAGGCCATAGCCACGTGGTTTCGCCCCATTGCGGTTTGGACTTGCCAATGGCGAAGCTGGCCGGCTGCGCGTGCGGAGCGCTGTTCCTGACCAGGTCGCCGCCGCCTTCATCCAGGCGCAGCCGCAGCGCAAGCTTGTCGGTGGAGACAGGCGTTGCCATTTCACGCTTCGACGCGAGCCACCGATCCACCAACTGGCGCTCGTTGAGGTGAATGGCGCGCAGCCGCTCTGCAAGCTCCGATCGCTGGGCCCACACGCGGTTGTACTCCTGCTGGTTTTGCGGGCGTGGAACGCGCGCCACCGGCGCCCACACGGGCCGATCGTCGTTAAATGGCTTCTCTTCAAGATTGTTGAAGAAAGCGCTCAACGCGTAGAAGTCTTTCTGCGTGGTCGGGTCATATTTGTGATCGTGGCAGACGGCGCAGCCCACGGTGAGCCCCATGAACGTGGCGCCGTAGGCCTCGGTGCGCTCGCGCGCAATGTTCACGCGCAGCTCTTCGGGAATGGTGCCGCCTTCGTTGCTGCTCACTCCCAGGCGCACATAGCCGCTGGCGATGAGCGGGTCAAGACTCTTCGCAGGCAGCAGGTCGCCGGCAATCTGCTCCATGGCAAACTGGTCAAACGGCTTGTTGCCGTTGAAGGAGCGGATGACGTAGTCGCGGTAAGGCCAGATGTCGCGGCTGTTGTCGTAGTGCAGGCCGTAGGTGTCGGCGTAGCGGGCGTAATCAAGCCAGTAGCGGGCGCGCTGCTCGCCGAAAGTGGGCCGGGCAAGCAGGCCGTCGACCAGGCGCTCATAGGCCTGCGGCGAATTGTCGCGCTGAAATGCGATCACCTCGGCGGGCGTGGGCAGCAGGCCGGTCAGGTCCAGCGTCACGCGCCGGATCAGCGTCGCCTTGTCGGCTTCAAGCGAGGGATGCAGGCCTTCCTTTTTGAGACGCGCCACGACGAATGCGTCGATGGGGGTCTTGATCCATCGGATCGATGCGGCGTCCTGTTGCGCGGGCAGCGGCGGCCGGGACGGCTTTTCAAACGCCCAGTGCGGCCGATAGACCGCGCCCTGCCTGATCCACTCCTTCAGCACGGCGATGTCTGCGGCATTCATCGGCCTGGCCTCGCCCTGCGGTGACTGTGGCATCAGGTGGTGCGGATCCTTTGACTCGATACGCTTGACCAGCTCGCTCTGCTCAGGGTGTCCGGGTACGATGGCGTCCGGGTGACCGGGGCGCTTCCTGAATGCCGACTCTTCCAGGTCAAGCCTCAGCCCGGCCTTGCGCATCTCCGGGTCGGGCCCGTGACATGCGAAACAGTTGCTGGCCAGGATGGGCTGCACATCCTGATTGAAATCAAGATGCTGCGCGGTCTTTGCGACGGCCGCGGGTGGCTGATTTCGGTGGCAGCCTGTGGCGAGGTTCAGGAGCGCCGCGGCAAGGCAGAGCGCGGCCGGCCTGGCGAAGTGGGACAGCCGGTGCGCCATCTTTGTTTCAAAACCGGAGCTCGATTGAATCACCGCCAATGAGGCCCGCTCCTTTGCGTTTGCTTCGCCGCCTGCTGGGACAGCAGATAGAGCCGAGTCTGGACCCGCTGCCTGCGCCGGGGAAATCGATTTGGGCGCCGGCCACGAGGATAAACCAGCGAGTGCACGACTCGCCAGAAGTATCGAAACTGCTGGATTCTTGCTTACGTTGGCAAGTCTCGGCAGTTCGAGGCTCGGCAGACCCCGCTTTTGTATAATTCGCGAGACTTTCCAATCGCGTTCCGGCACGGGGTTCGGTGACGAAGGGACTTTCAAGAAGCAGAATTCGGCGCGGTGGGCGCGAGAGCTTCGGCTTGCTGCCTGCGAACCTGCGCCTGTTGCGTGGGCTCAAGACCCCTGCTCGCATTCAGCGGTTCATCGACGAGCTTGCGTATCAGTACGCGGACACGGCGGGATCTCCGCAGCGCGTGTTGCGCGAGCGCAAAGGGCACTGCATGGAGGGAGCGCTTATTGCCGCTGCCGCCCTGCGTCTCAATGGCCACCTGCCGCTGCTTATGGACCTGGAAGGCGTGCGCGACGACGATCACGTAGTGGCCCTCTACCGCGAGCGCGGGCTGTGGGGCGGCATCGCCAAGTCGAACTTCGCGGGACTGCGCTTTCGCGCGCCTGTCTACCGCACGCTGCGCGAACTGGCGCTCAGCTACTTTGAGCACTACTACAACCTGCGCGGCGAACGTACGCTGCGCTCCTACTCAATGCCGGTGAACCTGGCGCGGCTGGACGGGTTGAATTGGATGACTGCGGAGGAAGACGTCTGGTGCGTCGCTGAAGCGTTGATTGCGGCCAGGCATTACGCGCTGATTCCCGACAAGGTGGCGCGAGCGCTGCCGAGGCTGGACCGCCGCAGCTTCGAGGCTGGGATGCATGGCTGGACGAAGCATTGATTCGCGACGCGAGCGCTCTGTGGGCCGGTTCGAGGAAGATTCCTTCAGGGGCTAAAGCCCGCCAAATTTTCGGCCATAATCGGCACGACTGAATTCGTGCCCTGACACTTCGTGCTTCTCCGCGAAGATTCTTCCGCAGGGCGTGAAGGTTTTTTGGCAGCAGAGTAGGTTTCTCCTCAGGGAGTGAAGGTTTTTCGGCAGCGGAGTAGGTTGTCAGCAGGGCGTGACGCTCTACCGTCCAGAGTGCGGGCGGGCTGCTTCCGATACAATCCGATTCAATCGACTTCGAGATTTCCCCAGCAATCCAAACACCAAGGCAATCCCAACAACAGAGGAGCCCTCAGATGGCCGTCGCATTTCGTCTTGCTGTTTCTTTCGCTTTATTGGCGCTTCCGCTGGCTGCGCAGCAATATCCTGCCACGATGCTCGCCGGTCTTGAATGGCGAGACGTGGGACCCATGCGCGGCGGGCGCACCTACGCCGTGGCTGGAAACGCTGCGCAGCCTGACACCTTCTACATGGGCTCGGTGGGCGGCGGCGTGTGGAAGACCGAAAACGCGGGGCGCACCTGGTTTCCCATTGCCGACGATCCCGCGACGGGCATTCCCATCGGCTCCATTGGGGCGATTGCCGTGGCCCCGTCCGATCCGAACATTGTCTACGTCGGGACGGGCGAGCCCGACATTCGCAGTCAGCACTCCTACGGGATCGGCGTCTTCAAATCGGCCGACGCAGGCAAAACATGGAAGCCGATTGGCCTCGCGGAGACGCGCCAGATCGGCAAGATTGCGGTCGATCCGGCGGACCCGAATCGGGTGTATGTCGCCGCGCTGGGCCATGTGTACAAGGCCAATCCCGGGCGCGGAGTCTATCGCACCACGGACGGCGGTGCGCACTGGAAGAAGGTGCTGGCCGACGCCAACGACCCGGACAATGTGGGCGCAGTCGATCTTGCTCTTGACGCCAAGAATCCTCGCACACTTTACGCATCGCTGTGGGGCACGCGCCGTCCGCCATGGGCTGTTTATGCGCCATCGAACATGCCCGGCGGCGGGCTCTACAAGTCGACGGACGGCGGTGATACCTGGCATCGGCTGAGCGGCGGTCTGCCTGGTGACGGCTTCGTCGGCAAGATCGGCATCGCGATTGCGCCCAGCAATCCAAGCCGCCTCTATGCCGTGGTGGACGATCTCGGCACGGCCATCGCCCGCGGCTTCCGGCCCGGCGCGCCGGCGCCCAAGGAGCAGCCCAAGCCCTCGGGCGGCATCTATCTTTCAGACGATGCCGGCGCAACGTGGCGGCTGGTCAACAGCGAGCAGCGCCTGTGGAGCCGCGGATGGTATTTCGGCCAGATCGCGGTCGATCCCACCAATCCCGACCGCGCGTACGACATCAACACGGCAACTTATATGACGCTGGACGCGGGCAAGACCTGGGTGCCCGTGAAGGGCGCGCCCGGCGGCGACGACTATCACCAGCTGTGGATCAATCCGCGGGACGGCAATCGCATGGTGCTGTCCAGCGATCAGGGCACCGTGGTGTCGGTCGATGGCTCAAAGACGTGGAGCACGTGGTACAACCAGCCCACCGCGCAGATCTATCACGTGGCCGCCGACAATCGCTTTCCATACTGGCTCTATGGCGCGCAGCAGGACTCGGGCGGCGTGGGCGTCAGCACCTGGTCGCGCATGGGCACGCTCGACTTTCGCAACTGGGAGCCAACATGCCAGGCGGGCGAGAGCGATACGGTGGTGCCCGATCCCAAAGACGGCAATCTGCTCTACGGCAGCGGCGATCAGCGATGCAACCAGGCGCTCAATCTGCCTGCGCCCGCAGGTGGAGAGCTGCCGGCGTCCGATCCGGCCGATCCAAGCCGGCGCACCTGGACGTTGCCGCAGGTTTTCTCGCTGGCCGACGAGGCGCTCTATTATTCCAATCAATTCGTGTTCCGCACGCGCGATCGCGGCAAGACATGGGCGAAGATCAGTCCTGACCTTGCCCGCCAGCATCCCGACGTGCCCAAGACGCTCGATGCAGTGACCGCGAAAGATATCGATCAGCCGATGACGGAGCGGTTTGGCGTGGTGTACACCATCGGGCCGTCGCCTCTGGACGCGAAGACCGTATGGGTGGGTACCGACGACGGCTTGATTCACGTGACGCGCGACGATGGCGCAACATGGCAGGACGTGACGCCGCCCACGATGACCGCGTGGAGCAAGGTATCGCAGATTGAGGCCGGCCACTTCGATGCGCAGACCGCGTATGCTTCGGTCGATCGCCACCGCCTGGCCGACGATCGCCCGTATATCTACCGTACGCATGACGGCGGCAAGACGTGGAAGAACGTTGCCGATGGAATTCCCGTTGGCGCGTTCGTTAATTCGGTGAAGGAAGACACGCGGCAAAAGGGCCTGCTGTATGCGGCGACTGAGCTGCGCGTCTATGTGTCGTTCGACGACGGCGATCATTGGCAGCCGTTGCAGCTCAACATGCCGGTTACGTCGGTTCGCGACATCATTGTGCACGGCGACGACCTGGCCGTGGCCACATACGGGCGCGGCTTCTGGGTGCTGGACCAGATGGCCGCACTGCGCCAGGTTGCGGCGCGCGGCAGTGAGATCGCGGCTGCCAAAGCGTATCTGTTCACGCCGGGCGAGACGTATGCCATTCATCATGGCAGCCAGAACGGCACGCCGCTGCCGCACGAAGAGCCGCAGGAGCTGAATCCACCGGCGGGCGTGCTTGCCTATTACTGGTTGAAAGCCGCGTCCGCATCGCCGGTGAAATTGGAACTCGTCGATGCAAGCGGCAAAGTCGCGGCGTGCGTGGCCAGCGACACGCCGGTTAAGCCGGTGGATACCGAAGCCATCAATGTGCAGGCTTACTGGATGCAGCCCACGCCGCCTCCCTCCGCGCAGGCCGGCATGCACCGAATCGCGCTCAATGTGGTTGCGCCGCCGCGCTTCGGCATGGGCGGCCGCCGGCCGCCTCCGGCGCCGGTTGACGCATGCCATCCTGCCGGCAGCGCACCGCCCCCGGCAGACGCCACTCCCGCCAGGCCGGGACGCGGGCCGCAAGGCCTGCAGCCGGGCAATTACACCGTGAAGCTGACGGTCGATGGGCAGGAGTTGACCCAGCCGGTCACGATCAAGCCCGATCCGCGTTCGCTGCCCGGGGGCGCCGATGCCTCGCCGGATGACGATGACGACGAATAGTGCGCGCTCGAAAAATGGGGTGCGCGGATGCAGATCGGAGGCCCGCAGGCAGCATTTGGCATGTTGTAAGTGCTTTATTTCGACTGGTCGAAATGGATTTTTTTGACTTAATCCTTTTCTTTTCCATGGGTTGCGGAAAAAGCGGGGGAGGGGTGGGGTATTTTTGCGATGCGGGGCGCGGTCCGGGGGCTGGTTGCGGGCTCCTTGGGACGGTGGAAAGGGCGACCTGTGCGGCGCATGGTGGTTTCTCGCGTTGGGTCATTTTCTGACCCGCAATACAATTGTGCGCCAAATGATGGTAATTATACGCAAATGATTTTATCGGCTTTTTGCCCTTTGGAATGATCGAGTTGCGGGGTTTTTTGGCCAGACGGAGCAGTTCGGCCCGAAAATTTTTATGGGGCTGTTTTCGTTGATCGATGCCTGATTGGACCTTGGATCTTGGGAAGCGGGGTTCGTGGGTTCGCACCCTCATTGCCAGGTGGTGGAGGGGTGGGCGACCCGCCAACTCGGCTCATCCACCTCCCCGGTCCCCAAAGGAGATGGATCGGGGACACCCTCAACGGGACGGAATCCTCCTAGGGATCGGGGCCACCTGCGCCTGACGCACGAATGCCCTGGCCACAGAGGTCAGGGCATCGCTGCGTCAAGCCTGATTACTGCAACGCTACAGTGCTGCTAAAGGTACCGTTGTTACCGTTGTCGAAGAGGCGGTTGTCGCCGTTCGACTTGATGAGGCCGCCCGCCTGCCGAAATAGCCCGGTCTGGTTGTGGCTGATGGTGCTGCGGCTCACCTGAAGCGAGGAGCTGTCGCCGGCAGCAAGCCCAATGGGGAAGTCCGACATCGCGCAGTCGTCCACCATCACGTTAACACCCGAGCCGTTGGAGACGATGCCGAAGCTTGAGGCGGAAACAGTTGGCTCACCACTGAAGACTGAGTGCGATACCAGGGCGGTTCCAGTCTCCACCTGCACGCCGGTCGCCGAGTGGTGAACCTGGGTGTTGACTATCTTCGTCACGAAGGATGAGCTTCCCTCGACCGAGATTGCCGTATTGCCGCAGTTGTTGAAGCTGGAGTTTTCGACCGTAAGTTCCTTCGCTTCAGTAGCTGGCGAACCGGTTCCAACGGAGAGGCAGACACTGAATCCATCGACTTTTAGGTGATCCAGATGCAGTTGCGCACCGGAGTTCAAGAGGATGCCATAGACCTGGCCCGCGCCTTCGAGCGTCAGATTGCGAATCTGCACGATGTCCGCCACTCCGGCGGAGATGGTGAAAAAGGTGTCCGAGCTGGCGTCGAGTCCCTGCGCAAAGCCGCCTCCATCCACAGTGATAGCGCGCGTGATGGTCATTGGGCCGAAATCGCCGGGGTCGAGCACGCTGAGTTCACCGCCGGCTGTGGTTTTCGTCGCGGCGTAGGCGAAGGTAGCGCATGGAGCGGCGATAGGGCACAACCCCGCATCTTGCCCAGCGTTTGAAACCCAGGTGTGTGGTGTGGTCGTGGGACGTCCAATGGCGGCAGAGAACGCAGCGGCAGGGAACGCAGCGGCAAGAGTGAGGATGGCAAACTTCTTCAAAATGGACATGATCTTTCTCCTTAGGGGGATGCAGAATACTCAGCCTCAGGTGGGCTGAAGCCTCAAGCCGCATTTTCCGGCTCTCCGGTCTCGCGATGGAGTGGCGGGCGGAGCCAGTTTGTGACATCGAAGGTGTGAAAGTCGCCAAAACGAATCGGTGCTGCCAACCAGAAAACAGTCATGCGATTGTGTTCTGTCATCAACAACATTCATTTGATTCTTCTCTCGTTTGCGGGCGGGGGACTGCCCAGCGGTATGCGCGCGGGTATATGATTCCTGCGCCGTGGCCCGTGGGGCCGGAACAGCGCGCAATTTTCTCCGAGGAGGAAGCAACAATGGCGACAGCAACAGCAGTGCATCCGGGCAAGCTCAGTGAGAATACGAGCTTTCGCTCGCGTTATGGCAATTACATTGGCGGCAGGTGGGTGGAGCCCGCGTCCGGCCAGTATTTTGAGAACGTAACCCCGATCACCGGCAAGACCTTCTGCGAGATTCCCCGCTCCAACGCGCAGGACATCGAGCGGGCGCTCGATGCGGCCCACGCGGCGCGCGAGGCCTGGGGACACACCAGCCCCACGCACCGCGCCAACATCCTGAACCAGATTGCCCAGCGCATGGAAGACAACCTGGACATGCTGGCGCTGGCCGAGACATGGGACAACGGCAAGCCCATCCGCGAGAGCACGGCGGCCGATATTCCGCTGGCCATCGATCACTGGCGCTACTTTGCCGGGTGCATTCGCGCGCAGGAGGGAACGATTTCCGAGATCGACCACGACACGGTGGCGTATCACTTTCACGAGCCGCTGGGCGTGGTGGGGCAGATCATTCCGTGGAACTTCCCCATCCTGATGGCGACGTGGAAGCTGGCGCCCGCTATCGCCGCGGGCAACTGCGTGGTGCTCAAGCCGGCCGAGCAGACTCCGGCCAGCATTCTGGTGTGGGCGGACCTGGTGGGCGACCTGCTGCCTCCGGGCGTTCTCAACATCGTGAACGGCTTTGGCCTGGAAGCGGGCAAGCCGCTGGCGTCGAGCTCGCGCGTGGCCAAGATCGCCTTCACCGGCGAGACGACGACGGGCCGCCTGATCATGCAATACGCCAGCCAGAACCTGATCCCGGTGACGCTGGAGCTGGGCGGCAAGTCGCCCAACATCTTCTTTGCCGACGTGCTGCAGGAGGACGACGACTTCTTTGACAAGGCGCTCGAAGGGTTCACCATGTTCGCGCTCAACCAGGGCGAGGTCTGCACGTGCCCGAGCAGGGCGCTCATCCAGGAGAGCGTCTATGACAGGTTTATGGAGCGGGCGCTGAAGCGCGTGGCGGCCATCAAGCAGGGCAATCCGCTGGAGAGCGACACCATGCTTGGCGCGCAGGCTTCCAATGAGCAGTTGGAGAAGATTCTCAGCTATCTCGACATCGGCAAGCAGGAGGGCGCCGAGGTGCTGATCGGCGGCGAGCGCGCTCATCTGGGCGGCGAGCTTGAGGGCGGCTACTATGTGCAGCCCACCGTGTTCAAGGGCCACAACCGCATGAGGATTTTCCAGGAGGAGATCTTCGGGCCGGTGGTTTCGGTGACCACGTTCAAAACCGAGGACGAGGCGCTGGCCATTGCCAACGACACACTCTACGGTCTGGGCGCGGGCATCTGGAGCCGCGACGCCAACCGCTGCTACCGTTTTGGCCGCGCCATTCAGGCCGGGCGGGTGTGGACCAACTGCTATCACGCCTATCCGGCGCACGCGGCGTTTGGCGGATACAAGCAGTCGGGAATCGGCCGCGAAACGCACGCCATGATGCTGGACCACTATCAGCAGACCAAGAATCTGCTGGTGAGCTACAGCCCCAAGAAGCTGGGCTTCTTTTAGGCTGCGATTCAGAGCGGTTCGATGGGACCGAAACATTCTCGGCGGCGTCCCACCGTTGCGCCATGATCATTGGCGGACGGTGGGGGCCGAGGACATGCTACAACTGAATTACTATCCGATCGCCGCCAGCCCGCGCAGGCTACCGGTTTGGGCTGACGGTGCGCCCTTAACATCCTGTGGTGAAAGTCAAGATTCCGGGAAAAGCATCCCTCGGTGGCTAAAGCCGCGCTCATTTTGCGGTACTTACGGCACGACTAAAGTCGTGCCCTTTCAAAACCAGACTTTCACCAAAGGCTGTTAACGGTTTGTCTAGAATCCGGGCCGGCCTAACGCAAATTCGATGCTAACTGGCGGCAGCACGCGGGACTCAGAGATTGAGCAGACCCACGCCGGAGAGGAATGGTGTGGGCACAGGCGCGCCGTCGGTGTCGGAGATTATCGAAAAATTATGTTCAATTCATCGTTGCGGTTCACAGTGTTGTCGAGGCTATCGAGGGGCAGTGTGCCAATTTTGCTGGCTGCTTTTGCACTTGCCGTTGGCGCCGCAAGTTCACAGGCCGGGGCGCAAACCGCAACTGCAACCACGCTTGCCGTCACCTCCGCCGGCAAGACGGCGACCGATGTCCCAGCCGGGACCGTGATGACACTGACCGCAACCGTGAAGGCCGGCGCCACGCCGCTGACGCGCGGGCTGGTGAATTTCTGCGTGGTGTCCAAAGCCGCATGCACTGACGTACATCTGCTGGGCTCGGCGCAACTGACCAAGGCGGGCACGGCCGCGATCAAGTTGCGGCCCGGTCCCGGAAGCCACGACTGGAAAGCGGTGTTCGCGGGGACCACCAGCTACAAGCCGAGCGCCTCTCGAGCGTCGGCGCTCACGGTCGCCGATGGCATCTCTCTGACCGGTACGACCATTGCGCCGAGCGGGAAGGCCGGCGATTACACACTGACTGCAACCGTGGCTGGCGCGGGCAGCACAGCGCCGTCCGGAACGGTGTCATTCCTCGATAGCACCCAGGGTAATTCGGTCATCGCGAAAGCATCTCTCGCCGAGGGAGGGCCGGGTTTCTCGCTTTTCAACGCCCCCAATCCGCCATTTGCCGGCTTTGTCGGGGAGGGCGATGCGAACGCAGTTGCGGTAGCAGATTTCAACGGAGACGGCATCCCCGACATCGCCGCAGCCAGCCCGGTCTATTCTTACGACGACGGAGATCCTTATGTGACGGGAGGAGTAGTCGCCATTCTGCTGGGTAACGGGGATGGGACGTTCAAACTTGCCCCGAACAGTCCGAGTGCAGGTGTCAATCCGACTTCAATCGTAGTAGCCGACTTCAATGGGGACGGCATTCCGGACATGGCAGTATGCAACTCCGATGGCGGCGGGATTACCATCCTTCTTGGCAACGGTGATGGGACCTTCAAGGCAGCGGCCAGCCTGTCTGCGACAGGGGTCGATTTCATCGCCGTGGGAGACTTCAACGGCGACGGTATACCCGATATCGTTGCGAATGACCTTACCGTGTTTCTGGGCAAAGGGAACGGAACGTTCACTCAGGTGGCGCCGCAATCAGGCGGCGGCTCAAACATCAAGATGGTTGTAGCCGATTTTAACGGGGACGGCATCCTCGACCTGGCGACGATCCTTTCAACAGACGACGG
>Ga0302324_100005442_pt1 | contig 27746 bp, 19 predicted proteins | sample Palsa_T0_1_FD_201949 | JGI IMG/M metagenome (GOLD analysis project Ga0302324, IMG submission 201949) | Peat permafrost microbial communities from Stordalen Mire near Abisko, Sweden - Palsa_T0_1 | ecosystem: Environmental > Terrestrial > Soil > Palsa > Peat permafrost | place: Sweden: Abisko...
AAGGCGCCACATAGGACGATGAGGCCGCCGGCAATCCACGCCACAAACACCAGCGTTGCCGAACCGACGGCGCGAGCCATGTCGCTGGTGACGAGAAAAACTCCTGTGCCGATGGTGTCGCCGATGACGATCGCAGTCGCGGACCACAGGCCGATGCCGCGAACCAGATCGGCTCGTTCAATGGAATGGTGATTTTGATCTGCCAGAGGAGGCCTCGCGCTCACGAAGGTTCAGAGAGCCTACTCTGAGCAGGTTAGACCGTCAACCTGCGTGCACGATTTACGCGGTATTATCGAGGCCGAGATGCCGCGGCAGAAATCGGTATTGAGGAAATCATATTGAGGAACCTGTTGAGGAAAACATGCTGAGCGAGTTCAGATGGGACCAGCGCTACGGCGTCTCCGGAATCGAGGACGTGCTGACTCCGGCGCTGGTGATTTTTCAGGATTTCATTGCCGCAAACATCGAACGCACGGTCAGGTTGCTGGACGGCAACGCCGACCGCTGGCGGGCGCACATAAAGACTGCAAAGCTGGGTTACACGCTGCGCATGCTGGTGACGCGCGGAGTCCTCAACTTCAAATGCGCGACCACTCTGGAACTGCTGGTCGCTTGCCAGAGTGGGGCCGAGGATGTGCTGCTGGCGTATCCCACGATGGGGGCAAATGCGCGCCGCGCACGCGACATTGCGCAGCAGTTCGCGAACGTGCGCATTTCCGTTCTGGCAGAGAACGAGGCGCAGGTTCGGCAATGGCATGGCAGCCGCGTCGGAGTTTTTCTCGACATTAATCCGGGAATGAATCGCACCGGGATCGAGCAGAGCGAGAGCGAAACAATCGTCGCCATGGCCCGCACGATTGCCGGCGCCGGGCTGACTTTTCGCGGACTGCATTACTATGACGGCCAATATGGCGGCCTGGCAGCAGCTGAACGCACGCATGCAACCCATCGCGGCTATGATCGTTTGTTGGAAATTGTGAGTGAACTCGAGCGTGCCGGGATGAATGTGCCGGAAGTGGTCACCGCAGGCACGCCCACGTTTCCCTGCTCGCTCAGCTACGAAGGCTTTCGCCGCGGAGATTTCGTGCACCGCGTCTCGCCCGGAACCATTGTCTATTGTGACGCCACCAGCTTGCAGGAACTGCCCAACGAATACGGCTACCGCCCGGCGGCGCTGGTGGTGGCGCGCGTAGTGAGCCATCCGCACGCGGGGATCGTCACCTGCGATGCCGGCCACAAGACAGTCTCCGCAGATGCCGGGATTCCGACCTGCGTGGTCGTCGGACATCCCGAACTCACGCCGCTCTCGCCCAGCGAAGAGCATCTGCCGATCGCGGTGGGAGAAGGCGCGGCCGGCCCGCAGGTCGGGGCAATGCTGTATCTTTTTCCTCGGCATATTTGTCCCACGGTAAACAATTTCGATTGTGCGCTGCTGGTAAGGGACGGCAAGATCGAGTCGGTCGAGACCGTGTCGGCGCGAGGGCGGGAGGCGCCGCTGTTGCAGATTGCGGGTTCCGTTGACGCGCCCATTCTGCCGAAGTAAGATTCGCCTCTGGTATGGCCCCGATCAAATCGCGCCGAATCGTGGCGTCTTAATCAGTCGGATTTTGCTCGTGAATTGCAGGAGGACATTTATGCCAGTGCCTAACGCATTGAAATGCATTTTGGCGGGAGCGCTCGTGGTCTGCGCGAGCTGTCTGCCCATGGCGGCGCAGTCGCACTCATCATTTTTGGATGGGCGGTTGGACGGGGATTTGGACAGGGCGTTGCAGGTAGCCTCAGCGGCGGCGACCGCGAGCGACAGCGCATCGGGATATAACCAGCCGCCGAAAAACATTTTGGACGTGATGCTCTCCCCGTCACTGCCCTATCCTGACATGAGCCCGACGCACGACAGGATTCTGCTGGTTTCCTGGCAGAACTACCCGTCGATTTCCCGAGTGGCGACGCCTTTCCTGCGCCTCGCAGGCGTGCGCGTCGAGCCTAAGAATCACAGCAAGCATGACACCCCGGGCGGCTACGGCATTACGCGCTGCGCCACAGGCTTCGAACTGGTGCACGTGGCCGGGGGCGCGCAGGTTCACATTGCGCTCCCCGCGGGGGCTTGCCCGGGCGCACCCATGTGGGCCGCGGACGGAAAACGATTCGCCTTCGTGAACATCGCTTCTGAGTCGGTCGAACTCTGGATCGGCGACGGCATGAACGGGGAAGTACATCGCGTGCCCGGAGTTCGCCTCAACCCCATGTTCGACGATGCGATGCAATGGATGCCCGACCAGAAAACGCTTTTGGTCAAACTGGTGCCGAAGGGCATGGGCGCGCCGCCGCCCGAACCAGTCCTGCCGATGGGCCCTAGCATTCAGGAAACCGAAGGCGAAAAAGGGCAAAGCAGCACTTATGAAAACCGTGACACGCTCACCAGCAAGCATGCCGAGGATCTGTTCGATTACTATGCGGCGTCGCAGCTCGCCCTGGTCGATGCGGCCACGGGCGCGATCACGCCGATCGGAAAACTGGCAAACTACGAATCGCTCGATCCCGCGCCGGACGGTAAACACGTCCTCGTCACCGCGATCCACAAGCCTTATTCGTACGTCACCACTTACGATCGCTTTCCGAAGGAAGTCGAAGTCTGGGACCTAACCCAGCGAGTCCACATTCTTACTCATACCATCGCGTCGCTTCCGCTGGCGGATCGGGTTCCCATCCACGGCGTTCCGACTGGGCCGCGCGATTTTTCCTGGCGCGCCACCGAACCGGCAACGCTCGTCTACGCCGAAGCTCTGGATGGCGGCGACTGGAATGTGAATGTTCCGGCTCGCGACAAGATCATGCTTCTCAAGGCGCCGTTCATCTCATCCGCGGTCGAAATCACGCGACTCGAACAGCGCTATGCCGGCTTCTCCTGGAGTGAACAACCGAGCATCGCTCTGCTGACCGAGTACGATAATAACCGGCATTGGACAAGGACCGTCATCAGCAACGTCGACGATCCTCAGCAGAAGCCGCGCCTGCTTTGGGATCTCTCGACCGACGAGAACTATGCGGACCCCGGCCGTCCCGTCAGACGCCAGCTTGCGAACGGTTTCCAGGTGATTCGTCAGGACGGTGATTCGATCTACCTTGCCGGCACCGGCTCTTCGCCCGACGGGGATCGGCCGTTCCTCGATCGCCTCGATCTCAAGACCCTGAAGACCGAACGCCTGTTTCGCAGCGACAAGACTTCCTACGAACGCTTCCTTTCTTTTACCGGACCGGACACGCGGACGTTTCTTACCTGGCATCAATCGCCAACCGATCCGCCGAATGCGTTTTCACGGACGTTGGGAAAACCACTGGATGCGACCGCGGGAGAAGCAGTCTTTACTTCCGCCAGCGTCGCGATCACACACATTTCCGACCCCACGCCGGTGTTGCGGCAGATCAAGAAGCGCCTGGTCAAGTACAAGCGCGCCGACGGGCTGGATTTGTCGTTCACGCTGTATACGCCGCCGGGCTATCAGGAGGGCACGCGCGTTCCCACCATTCTGTATGCGTATCCTCTCGACTACGCCGACCCCTCGACTGCCGGTCAGGTTACAGGCTCGCAGGAAACTTTCACCCAGTTGTATGAATACAGACTGTTGCTGCTCGGGGGCTATGCAATCGTCGACAACGCGTCGTTCCCCATCATCGGCGATCCCAAGAAAGCCTACGACACCTATCTGGAGCAGCTCGTCGCCGATGCCAAGGCCGCGGTCGATGAGGCGGTGCGGCTGGGCGTGGCCGACCCCGACCGCATTGGAGTCACCGGGCACAGCCACGGCGCTTTGATGACGGCAAATCTGGTGGCCCATTCTGATCTGTTCCGTGCGGGCGTCGCTACCAGCGGCTCCTACAACAAGACGCTCACACCTTTCGGTTTCCAGAGCGAGCGGCGCTCGGTGTGGGAGGCGACGGATGTCTATCTGAAAGTTTCTCCGTTCTTCTTTGCCGACAAAATCAAGATACCGCTGCTCATCATGCATGGCGCGGAAGACGCAAATCCCGGCACCACGCCGCTGCAAGGTATCAAGCTCTACGAGGCCATTCGAGGCAACGGGGGTACCACCCGCCTGGTAATGCTGCCGCACGAGCCGCACTGGTATACGGCGTTGGAGTCGAACGAACAGATGGTTTACGAGATGCTTCGTTGGTTTGACAAATATGTGAAGAACGCTCCGCCGCGTACCGCGAGCAAATGAGGAACGTACTCCGCCCTCAGAAGAAACACTTCAAGCCCGCCCGCAGGATGCGGGCAGCTCAGGCGGAGACCACCAAACCGAATGTGCCACCCTCACGTTGGCGTGGATCAGGCCGTTCGGACTGCCGAACCGTGCATCGTTGTAGTCTTAATGGCTTCGAAGCGGGCCCAAGGGTCAGAGTTCGGACCCGAGTTCCGGTTTTCGTAACCCGATTCCTTGCCGTGTTGACAAAGAAGAAAAATCTGGTATCTTGTTGCCCCTTCCCCCGAATCGGGTCCCGGCAGCAAGCAGTAGAGAGATCATCAAAATCCAAAAGAGCGCATTTCGCATGGAACAGCTCATCACGCTGCTGACGAATCTGTTCAGCCTGACCAAGGTCGCCGCTGTGACTCTGCCGGGCCTGCTGGCGGCAGGCGGGCTGGCTCTGGTCCTGTGGCCGCCGGCGCCGATTGATCTGATTCCCGTGGTGGTCGCAGTTAGCCGGCCCGCAGAGCCGGTGCCGCCGTTCGACCAGGCCAATTCGCAGTCTCCGGTGGTTGATCACAAACAGCTTCACACCGCGGCGGCATCGAACTTTCCGCCGGCTTTTGAGGCGGCCTGCCGCATCGAGCACTGGCCCCCCAACGAAGACGCAGTCGCGCGCATCGAGCAGGCAGCCGAAGCCGAACAGAAGCAAGCTGCGTCGGCAACGACTTCCAGCCCGACCAGCGGCACCCTGCCTGACTGGGGGACTGACACGTTGAGCCGGTTGCAGGCTCTCGATCCAAAGCCGGGGCAGGAATCGCTCGCGCGGACCCGCAGGCAGCACATCGTGGAACAGTTCCTGCTTGACCTGGAAGCGAGCAACCTGACGCTGTGCGTGGACACAGAGAAGAGCTGGCAAGGTCAGGAGGAAAAAGAAATCCTGCAATGGACCTCTGATCTCGATCATCTGGAAAAGCAGCGGAGCGCGGCCCAGGACAACGTCATCGCCTATGAGAAAACCAATGACCGAACTCTCGCCGCCCGTTACAAACAGGACATGGACTCGCTGCAGGATCAGATCGACACGCTGAGAAACAGCATCCGGGGGCAGAACCGGGACGTGCAGGAACGGGCGCGCCGCATAACCGAACTGGTTGAGGAACAGGGTTCCATCGCAGCCCGGCTGGCGGATCCGGGCCGGCTGCGGCCGCGGGTGGGGTTTGACACATTCATGAACGCGCTGGTCAATCACGTTGTGGGTTTCATTCTGTTGTCGCTGGCGGCCGCGATTATCGTGACCGCGATCGACCGGGCCGCGTTCGGAGCGCTTTTTGAGGTGCTATTCGATGGATTCTGAAGCCAGACCGACGAGCCCAATGGGGCAGCCCAGGCAGTCCTCCCAGAATGCTCAGACGCCGCCTCAACACCACTCTGCGCACTCACAAACGCCTCCGCCCGAGCCGCCGCCTCCCGAGCCGCCGGTGCCCCGGCCGCCGCTGCCGACGTACCGGCTGATTCCCCTCACGCCGTCCCCGCCGGACAACACTACGAGGCCGGCCTCGAAGCCTGCCCCGAAGCACGATCCGCGCCCGTTCGCCCTACCGCAGCCACCGATGCACGAGGTTGTTTTGGTGGAAGCCGCCGACGGGCCCAAACCCAAGCAGTCACAAACTCCCACCATTGAGCTGATCTTCGTCCTGGTTCTGCTGGTCGTCGCGGGTGTGGTTGGACTGAAAAGCACGCCTCGGTATTTGAGCTGGAAGAATTGGATTGGGAAGTCCAAGTACTGGAAGGTGGTTCGGTATCCCCTGGCAGCGTTGGTGATTCTGCTGGCGCTCAGCTACATCGTTCCCATCTGGCCGTTTTGTCTGGCGGCGGAGCTGGGAGCAGTTGCGGTGGGCGTGACGGCGGGCTGGTGCGGGCTGGACTACGAACGCATGAAGGTAACCACGATCCCCGCACACCTGAAGAAAAATGGACACGCCGAGCTGGACGACCTCGGATTTTTCAACGCGCGCGTAGCCATGCGGAACCGCGACCTTTTCAGAATTTCGATTGCAGATATTCCAATGGAGCCGGAGCAACGCGCCGCCGCGCAGGGCTTAGTCGACCGTTACTGGCATGCCAAAGAAAACGGCGGCAGCAAGGAGACGCCGGCCGCGTAGCTCGGACGACCCCATGCCAAACGACGCCAAGGCCAACGAACTGAAGATCACGAAATGCACGGCCCGGCCCACCGCCGTGATCGTGTATTTCTCGGCGCCCCTTGTGGCTGCGGGCGGGGCCGACCCCAACCTGCCGGCAACCTACACGGTGTGGGAGCTGAGGCCAGCCGGGTCGGAGCAAACGCCAGCGCCGCTGGTTGCGGCAGCCGCAGTCACGATCACAAACGTCGTTTACGACACCATCATTCGCCAGGCTGCCGTTCTGGAGTTTGTGCCCAGGCAACAACCCGGGCAGATGCTCCTGGTCGAAGTCGACTCGGAAGCGAGGTCGAAAGGCGGCCCAATCTCCCCCACCGGCCGGCAGTACACCGTGCAAGTCGACGGCAAGGATGCAGCCGAAGCCGCAGCTGACGCCGCAGCCAAAGCCAAAGTCGAAGCTGCGGCCAAAGCTGCGGCTGAGGCCGTGGCCAAAGCCAAAGCTGCAATTGCAGCCGCAGCCGAGAAGGCCAAGGAAAATGACGAGGAGCTCAAGAAGATCCTGCAGCCGCCCTACGCCATGGGCATGAATCTGATTACGCGCGACGACTACAACACGCTCAAGAACGAATACTTCTCGCAGAGCGAACTGAGTCTGGGGCTCATCCTGCCCATGGTTCTGATTGTGCTCGGCTTGGTGCTGACGCCGCAGCTTGGGCTGGCTCCGCCGGGCTGGCCGACCGGCAGGGACTGGCACGAGCTGCAATTCTGGCTGCGCGGGCTGGCCTGGATTTTCATGTGCCTGGCCATGGTCCGGATCTCTGAGGCGATGTTCCTGATTGGGATGGAGCGCTACCACAAGTTCCGCCTGGAAGTGAAGCTGCTGATTCTGGGCAATTGGCAGAAGCAACAGGACGCCAAGAAAACCAAAGGCAGCGGCAGTTCCGGCAGCAAACCCTCAAAGCCAACCCCTCCTGCCGCGGGGACCGGCGCTTCGCTGAGCCTCAACTTGAGCCCGGTGACCTTGGATATTCGCACCAAACATTCCGAGCCGCCAGCGTCGTCCGACTCTGCTTCCGATACTGACAAGAGTGGCGAAAAAGAGGTACCGAACAGGGAAAAAATCGACCTCAACGATCTGAATCTTCGCGGCTTCATGCCGGGAGAAGAGCCAACTGGATCGAACACGTAGTTAGAACTGATAGCCCATGCTGCTCGCCGTCACAGTTCGCAAGGCTTTGGAGGACCGGTACCAAGCGACCGGCTATCAGAGCATCCGCGAGGCTTTGACGGCCTACGCGGAAGCGGCGGGCGCCGTCGTGGTTGCGCTCGACGACGCCGATGACATGGGCGGTTACGGTCTTCCCGCGGCCCTGGGCGGCGAGCCTGGCAGTCTGCTGCTGGCTCTGCGGTCGCTGCGCCAGAAAATCGGGCCGCTCGATAGCCTTCTGCTGGTGGGCGGGAACGACATCGTCCCGCATTGTCAGGTGGCCAATCCGGTGACCGACCGCGGAGTTGACGGCGATGCGGTTGTGCTCAGCGACAATCCTTACGGCACCGACGCCGATACTCTGGACGAGTACCTGGCGCCCCCGCTGGCGGTGGGCCGGCTGACGGATTTTCCTCGCGGTTCCGCCGATGATTTCGTGCAACTCCTCAACGCGGCCACAGCCAGCCGGAAGAGCAGAACGGTTCGCAGCCGCACTGCTGCCGCCGTGGTGAATCTGGATTGGTCGGACTTCAGCCGCGAAGCCGCCAGTCCCCTGCCCGCTCCGGTCGAGTGGTACTACTCGCCGGGTTATTTGATGAACCGCAGCCGCCGCGCCGACGCCGACCGGGAATTTCTCTACTTCAACCTGCACGGCTTTTCCGGGGTCGCGGAATGGCAGGGCTATGACTCCGTGCTGGAGCGCTTTGTGACCGCCGTGACTCCGGATGCCTTCGACCAGGAATACGTTTCTGGCGCCGTAGTCTTCGCCGAAAACTGCTACGGCGCGCAAACCGATGGGCGCACGCCCGCCAACTGCTGTGCCTTGCGGCTGGTTCAGGAGGGCGCGGCCTTCGTGGGGGCCACTGGCCTGGCTTATGGATCGCACCTGGCTCCCAGCTTTTTTCTCGACGACGCCGACGCATTGGCGCAGGGGTTCTGGACCGGCGTCACGAACGGGCTACAGCTCGGCGAGGCCCTGCGGCAGGCGCGCCAGCAGTACTGGGCGGACAGCCACACTCCGCCAAGCAATCCGTTCAAACAAAAAACTTTGCTGCAGTTTATTTTGCTGGGCGATCCCGGCTGGAACTGAGGAGATCGAAGACCTAATGAAAATTGCGCGTTGGACGCTGGTCGCGCTGCTGGGCTTTACCACCTGTGGATGGGCGCAGACGCATTCCAGGGAGCAGGACAACGTTCTCTTTTTTAATGCCGAAGCGACTCAGCAAGGCCGATCGTGCGTCGTGCCTCGAGCCTGGGTCTGGCGACAGCCTGTCGGACAGTGTCCCCTGCGAACGTTCAATCCCATCTATGCGACCCAAGGCAGGAGGATCGTTCTCACCGGGTCGAAGGCGGCCAACGAGATTTATCTGGATGAGGATTTTTTTATCCAGGGCCGTGACATGGAACTGCAAGTCGTCAACCGTAAGTTCCTGACGGACTATCAGATCACCATTGATCAGGTCACTCATCTCCAAACCGGGCCTAACGTCCGCAACCTGGACGAGGCTTCGAACCTGAGCCTGGGGCCGGCCAGCTTCGCCTCTTTTCCGCCCTCGAAAGGCGGAACCGAGGGCTTGACGGCGAGGACGGCCACGCAGATTCTGCTGCAGCTCGTGGAAGAGACCACGTCCAGCCAGCCGGAGACTGATTTGAATTCCGATGTCCTCGTGATTGAGCGCGAACGCGCCAAGCTCAAGGCGCAGATCGCGGATTTCACCACGCACTACGATTTGGTCGCGGGCAGCCAGATCCCTCCTAACCCTTTCAGCGACTGCGATGCGGCGGTGGGCTCGCCGGCTGTGATCCCGCTGCGGTATTGCCTGGAAGACGAATTTGATTCGGACTCGATGGGACTGACCGAGGGCGAGTTTCAGCTGGCCGACTTGCGGGTGCGGAAATTGATTGGCGCGGTGAACGATCTCGGCAAGAAGCTTTCCGCCAGCGACCTGCCTAATCAGCTGGTGAGTCTGGCCGGGGCGATCGCGCAATATGAGAACGACTTGAACATTCTGACCGGAAATCTTCAAGCCGCCGCCGACGCGGCGCAACTTGCGGGAGTGGTCAGCGAAGGCTTCCGTACACAGCTCCGCCGCCAGGAAATCAAAGTTCGCTTGCTCGAGAAACTCAAGGCCGCCGATTCGAAAGCGACCCTGGACGACGCTGAGATGAACAACCTGTTGGATCAATACGCAGGATCCGCCGTTGACGACAAAGGTTCTAAGCTGGCAATCGCTAACGGCAATCAACTGATCACGAGCGTGAACGCGTTGCGCGGCGTTGGGCCAATTGCGAATGCGCTGTGCAACAATGAGCCCTTCGGGGTTACGCCCCTCGCAATGCTGGAAACCGATGGATGCGATTTCCGCGGCAAGCTGGAACTATTCCGTACCGACATGGCCGTCACGCTGCCCAACGCAATCAACGAGTTCAACCAGAGCCTGGGCCGGCTGCTGTTCGGAATGAACGAAATCTACGATCGTTCGAGAGTCGCCGAACCGTTGCGCCAGAAGATCGGCCTTGGCGGACTTACGGATAACATATCCGCGCGTTACACCATTTGGGAGATCGACAATTTCCAGCGCTACAAAATTCACGGCGTAAGGGAGCCGGGCGCAGCGGCCAATGCCGATGCCGGCGTCATGACGCTGCCTCCGGCAAAAGGTGCGGCCGACTCCGGCACCACTCCAGCCAACGGCGGTTCGAACCCAGCGTCGAGCAGCAACCCCACCGCAACGGCCGGAACCGCGGCATCGCCTTCGGGCAGCGCACCGAATAGCGTCCCCCCCAGCCAAGGCATTGCTGTGGCCCACGGCTCGATTCAGGTACATGAGCTTTACCAGGCCAACGTTGTGGCCGCCGTCGCGTGGAGCTCGCTGAAGGATCAGTCCATCACCGCACAGGCTCAACCCCTGGCCTGCATCGGCACGGCAGCGATTCCAGACCCCAACTGCTTCGCTCCCCTGGTTACCAGTTCGTACAAGTGGAGCCCCATCGTGGGCCTGGACTACTACTTCCAGAGCCGCGACACTTATCCTCGCACCAACTTGCCCTGGTTATGCAGCGAACATCCATGGCAGTGTTTCGGGCTTATGGGCGCGGCGTCGGCGACCAAAGCGAACAACTATTTCCTGGGCGGCTTTTTCGAGCCGGTTCTGGGGGTTCAGTTTGGCGCGGGCGCGAACTTCGGCACGCGGACTGTCTTAGCCAGCCCCTATGCACGCGGCGTGCCGGTAGACATTACCGGCGACTTCCCCACTCACGATGGACGCGGCACGGGCTTCTTCATCAGCGCCGGGCTCGACCTCACCCTGTTCAGAAAAGTCTTTGGCAAGTTCACCGGAATCGGCACGTCGGCATCGGGATCATCCGCGCAATAGCACTTCGGCGAACTAGAACATCAGCCGCAACGCAAACTGCCCGATGCGGGGAGTCGGCCCGCGGAAGCTGCCGGTTGTGGTGATCTGGCCGAAGGTTGGACCTAAAAGGTTGGTCGCGTTGTTGCCCAGCGTCGGTTGAGCGAACTCAGGATGATTTAAAGCGTTGAAGAATTCGGCCCGAAATTCCAGCTTAATCTGCTCGGTGATCGAGGTGGTCTTGGCCAGCGCGATGTCGAGATTGGTCAGGGTTGGACCGCGCAGCAGATTGCGAACTACGCCGTAGGTCCGGTCAGCCGGGTTATGCACGGGATCGAGTTGCGGGAAACAGGGATTGGGATAGCCGCCATCGAAGTAGTTATTGTTCTCGAGTGGCACGTTGGAAAAACTATTGGGATTGAAGATAAAGTTGCCGGTGACCGGAGTGGTGCTGATCTCGCAGATCGTGCCGGTGGGGTCGGTGCCGTAGGTGACCTCATTGATCGTCCGCGTTTTGCGGTAATCGAATGTGGCGATTGGGGCGACCACTGCGGCGCGCGAAATTGCCGGATCGCCCGCGCCCGAGGAACCGGGGTTGGCAGGATCAGTGTAATCGGGCAACTGAGCTGGAATGTCGAACGGGAACCCGGTTCGATAGGTAAAGATGGGATAAAGACTCCAGCCTTTGGTGAGGCGCTTCGGACCCGTGGCCCACACGCGATCAAAAGGCATATCCCATCCCCCACTGAGGCTGATGCGATGGCGGACGTCGCTGTCACCGGAAGCATAGAAAAGATGCGGGCTGTAAGAGGGCACGGCGTAATTGCGCTGTTCGAAACCGGAGGCGTTGTCCAGGTTGTGGCCGTAGGTGTAAGCGACGGTGTAGTACACCGTGCCCAGGCGCGAGTCCTTGGGTTGCCGCGTGAGGCTCGCCTCGAGCGCGTTGTAGTTCGCCTGAGAGACGTTCTGGAATTCAGGAAGCGCGCCATAGCAGACAACATTGAGGTAGCTTCCGCAGTTGCCGCTGCTACTGTTTAGCAGCCGGTTGGTAGAGCCCAGCACCATGGGGTTGATGTCTGTCAGCGACGTCAGTCCACGCCCCGTGCTGCCTACATAATTGGTTTCCAGAACCATGTCGGCGAAAAGATTACGCTGCACGCTCAGGTTGTACTGGTAGACGTAAGGAGTGTGCAGGTGCGGGTCGTCCAGAAAGATGGCGCCGGAGGTGTTGACTGGTAGAAACGGTGTGAAACTGATGTTCGAGGCAGGTGGCTTCGAGGGAAAGCTGTTGGGCACCCCCAAGCTAACGCAGTTGCCCTCCGCGTCATAGTTGCAAGCGTTCTGAAAAGGTTGACTCATATACGTCAGCGGCGCGGTCACGGGACAGCCGCTGGAGCTCTGGCAACCTGGCAGGAAGTCCGGAGAGTTGAAGTAGAGTCCTGCGGAGCCCACGAACGGAGGCTGGCCGTTGAACTGAAGGTTATCTTCGCCTTTCAGAATGTCATAGAAAATGCCGCCGCCGCCGCGCACGCTGGTCTTGCCGCTCCCGCCTGGGTCCCAGGCGAAGCCGAAGCGGGGAGCGAAGTTTTTCTTGTCGGGGAAGTTCACGCCCGTGGGAGCTCCGGCATCGCCGGGAAACACTAATCCCGGCGGCGCGTTGGGAAATCGTTGCGACTGCAGCCCTGGTATCACCGAAAAAGAGCGCCCCTCGGTGTCATACTTGGGCGAGTTGTATTCGTAGCGCAGCCCCATGGTGAGCACCAGGTTCTTGTTCACGTGCCATTCGTCCTGGCCAAACACATCCGTGCTTTTGCTTCGAATGTTGGAGGGCGCGAGCGCGTTCTCGAAGAACGCGTCAGGAACGCCGAGCAGAAAGTCCGCGAAGTCATTTCCCGAGCCTGTGCTCGTGCCCGTATAAAAATCCAATTCCCCGTTCAGGTAGTAGCCGTAGACCAGATTTTCCTGATAGGGCGAGAATCCTGCCCCGAACTTCCAGTTATGTTTTCCCCGCGTCCAGGTAAGCGCCTCCGTCCAGGAGAAGGTGTTTTCGATGTAGCGCGTCGGGCCGTTTTCGCTGGGGCCAATATCGAAGCCGTTGTCCATATAAATGTTGGTGGGTCCGGTGGCCAGGTCGGGAGTGACGCCGGTAACCCCAAGCGCCTGTCCGGTGGGCTGATGGCTCAGCGTGATATCCGAGAGGTAATTGCTGCGGTGGGTCACGAAGTGGAATTCATTGACCATGGTTGGCGAAAAGATCCGCGTGTACCCCAGGTTGAAGAAGTAGTAATTAGCAACGCTGCTGCTGGGATATCCCGCCACGGTGGCGAAAGCGAGAGGAGAGATGCCATTGGTGCGGTTGAAACCAAGAGTGGCGGAAAACTTGTCTTTCGGGTTCAGGTTCAGATCAAGTTTCGCAGTCAACTCATTCCGATCATCCACTGCCGGGAGTGAAGCAGAATACAGACCATTTTGAGACGTTGGGATTAAGCCGGCGTTGATGTAATTCTTGGCTACCGGATCAAAGGCCGCAGGATTAATCTGCGCATTACGGGCGCCCCCGTTGGTAGACGCGGCAAAGTACGGATTCGCGGTCAGGAAGGCCACGACGCCCTGGTCAGGTGAGCCTCCGGTGGAAGCATTGGAAAAATCTCCGTTCAACTCCTGCGGCGTGTAAACCGGGACGTCGTCGTCCGGGATAGCCTGCACCTGCCGTTGCCCCTGGTAGGCAAGGAAGAAGAAAGCCTTGTCTTTGCGGATGGGCCCTCCCAGCGTCGCTCCGAACTGATTGCGCTTAAGGTCGAGCCGCGGAAGTCCCAAACGATTGTTGAAGTAGTCGTTGGCGTCGAAAGCCCTGTTCCGGATGTATTCGAAGAGGCCACCATGAAGCTGGTTGGTGCCGGACTTGGTAACGATGCTGATGATGCCCCCGCCGTTGCGCCCGTACTCAGCCGTGTAGTCGCTAGTCAGAAGCCGGAACTCGGCGATGGCGTCGGGATTAGGGTCGAGCACGTTACCGTTACTCAGCAAGTCGTTGTTGTTTCCGCCATCGAGCAGAAACGTCACGGAATCGGTGCGTCCACCGGCGATGCTATAGTTGCCCGCGCCCGCATTATCGTCGTTGCTTTCCGTGACCCCGGGCTGAAGCAAAGCCAGGTCCAGCATGTCCCGTCCGTTCAGCGGCATGTTGGTCAGCACTCGTCCCGTGATCGACTGGCCCAGAGTTGGGTTGACGGTTTCCACGGGTGCGGCCTCGGCCCCAACGTCGATCGTCTGACTCTCCGCACCCACTTCCATCTTGAAGTCGATGCGCAGTGCCTGGTTAATCAGCAGTTTCTGTTCCGTGCTGCTCACTATCCGAAAGCCACTGTGCTTTGCGATTACTTTGTAATTGCCGATGGGCAGCGCCAGCAACTGAAAGGATCCGTCTCTGTCAGTGGTTGCGGTGCGCGCGTTCTGCGTAGCCGTGTTGGTCACGGTAATCTCTACCTGGGGGATAACCGCGCCCTGCTGGTCGTAGACCGTTCCGAAAATCCTTCCAGTCGCGTCCTGCGCCGAAGACGCGACCAGCGCCACCATCACGAACAACGCCAGCGAAACCACCCGGTAAAGTTTCATTGTGATTCTCCGTGGTCGACCAACGCACCCAGGTTCTGATGATCAAGATTCCGACGATCAGGATTCTGGTGATCAAAATCTGCTCACAACGCCCATGAAAAAGCGGGTGGGCAGGGCAATCGCGGCCACGCCCGTTCCGCTTTTCAGCTACGGTTTCGATTTGGCTGTCGATGCTCGCCTTCGTGCCGACGGAAGTCCGCTTAGAGACCCTTGCTGCTCGAACTCTCCCAGGAACACGCTGCCGTCCCGAACTTCTTCGTCCAGCCAGAACAACTGTTCTCCCCCAGCCTGATAGATGACCGTGGTGAAATCCACGGGGTCGGCCGCCACCGAAATGCTGAGCTTCATGGTGTAGCGCCCGGCGTTGGCCGAATCCGGCGTTGCGGTTCCCGAGTATCCCGCGGTATCCGTCCCGTCCTGGCCGGTGGGATCGAAAATGAAGAAGGGATCGCTCAGAAGTCCGGTGGTTCCGTTCAAGGAACCGCCGCTAACCGATCCCTGCCCGACAAAATCGAATTCCCAACCAAGGTCGGGACCGCGGGGGTTGTTGTAGACCTGCGCTCCAAAGGCATAGTTGCCGGAAAAGCTGGCCGTGGACGTGTCGGTCTGCGGAATCAGAATTCCGGTGCCGTTGAGCCCGGAGTCGGGATTCGCGCCATCCAGATCCGCGATCAGAGCGCCGCCCAATCCCGTGGTAGGGTTATTCGGATCGTTCAGGTTGAGCAGTGGGTCCGTCATATAGATCCCCAGGACACTGACGTCTCCCAAGTCTCCGGCCGCGATCGTGAGGCTGCCGTATCCATCGGCGGCAACGGTATAGTTGCCGGAGATGGAAGCCGCGGAAACGATTACATCATTGTCGTATTCGTCGTCATCCGCGACACCACTGAATGTGCCGCTGCCCTGGTTCGTCGTAAACATGCCGGCCGCAGCGTAGAGACTTCCCAAAGAGTTGCTTGCAACTCCGAAAACGGAACTCCCCAGCGTTGCGTTGCTGAAAACTCCCGCGCCTTGGCCAAATACCGAGCCTACGCCCGAATCGCCGGCGTCGACATCGATGATCCGAATAGCCTCGGGACCGACCACGTAGTAGTTGAGTGCGATCCCTAGAGCGGCGCTGCTGATCGTGCCCCGCCCAAAAGCATCGGGTCCAGTGATCGTTCCGCTGAAAGCTACTCCCAGTGTCGGAGTCGTCGCAGCTCCAGCATCATCGACGTCGAAAGTGCCCGCCAGAGCTGTGCCGCTATTCGAGATCGAGAACACGCCCCCGAAAACAATCGACTCCAAACCAGGGTCGGTTCCAGAAAGCGTGAAGGCATAGTTGCCGTCATTGAGCGTACTCGACAGCGTCTGCAGGTCCATGCTTCCGCTGGATGTTGCTGATCCATCGAACTGCACAACGAGCGCGTGGTTTGCGTTCACGAACTGGACGCCAAAAGTTTCGACTCCGTTCAACCCCAAATTCGGGTTGTTCGTCGTGAGCGCGAGCGTTCCCTGCCCGGTTGAAGGATCCAGCGTCAGCGCGCCTGTCCCTGGCAGGATGATGTCAGGAGAAGGTTCCGGCGACGTGAGTCCATCGCCATCGTTGTAGTCCTGTTCGCCGCCCAGAACATTGCCGTTGCCATCCAGGGTCACGGACCCCGCCAGCGCATAAAAGCCCGGACCGTTGACGGACTCCAGCCCGCTCACATAGAAGGCAAAGTTGAGCGCTGTGTTGGTCAGAGTAAAGTTGGCTGGCTCCGCGCCGGATGCAACCGTAGCCGTCACCGTATAAGTTCCGACCGCGCCATTGGCGGTAAATGTCTTCGAAGTAGCCACGCCGCTGGCGTTGGTATGGGCCGTATTGACTCCGCCCACGAACGTACCGCCCGCTCCCGTCGCCGGAACTTCGAACGTGACCAGCGCGCCACTAATCGGGTTCTGGTTGCCGTCGACCACGGTCGCCACAAGCGGCCCGGAAAAATTAGCATTGACCGGGGCGCTTTGCGGCGTTCCGCTCGTCGCCGTGATCGATACCAGAGCCCCGGTTATGTTCGTCAGCACGAAATTGGCCGCAGTCGCCACCCCTGTGACCGTAGCCGTCACCGTATAGGCGCCCGCCGTCGCATCCGCCGTGAACGCCGAGGAGGTCGCCTGGCCGCCGGCGTTGGTCGTATCCGTTTCCGTATTCGATGAGCTCGAAGCGAATGCGCCGCCGGCTCCCGTTGCCGGAGCCGTGAAGGTCACCGACACCCCGCTCACCGGGTTCTGGTTACTATCTACCACCGTCGCCACCAGCGGCGCTCCAAACGCCGTGCTGACCTGAGCGTCCTGCAGCGATCCGCTGGTCGCCGCGATCGACGCCGGGGGCCCGGAAGTGTTGGTCAGATTGAAGCTGGTCGTCGCCGTGACTCCGGCAACGCTGGCCGTGACCACAACGGCCCCGATAGTTCCATTTGCGGTGAAGGTCGACGAGGTAGCCACGCCGGTTGCGTCGGTCGTATCCGTTTCCGTATTCGATGCGCTCGTGGCGAATGTGCCGCTCGCTCCCGTCGCTGGAGCTGTGAAGATCACGAACGCTCCGCTCACCGGCAATCCGCCCATCGTGACTGTGGCCACCAGCGGCGCTGAAAACGCCGTGTTGAGCGCCGCGCTCTGCGGCGTTCCGCTGGTCGCCGCGATCGCTTCCGATGGAGTATTGAAGTCCGAGCTGTTGCAGCTCGTCAAGAAACTTACCGACAGAAAAATTAAGCCGAGGACGCCAGCGCAAGATTGACGCTTCATAGCGATTCCCCCTCCCCAACCGTCTTCTCCACGGCCCGCCTGCGCGCCTGCGGTGACACGGGGAACCCGTGTTTGTTCCGGACGATATAAACTTCACCACCAACCTTGATGCTGCGGACCAGGAAGAAGGATTTGTCCCTGATCGTCTTCATGACGCCGGTCGCCTCAATCTGCTGCCCGGCGGCAACGGAGACGGCGCCCTCGCCCTGCAAACCGAACCTTCCCAGACTTGCATCCACCTCGCCGTAGGCAGTTGCCAGCAGCAGGTGCGAACCCACAATCATTCCCGGAGCGGCTTTCGTAAGTACGCTCGACACCGTGCCTGTGAGTGTGACTTCCGCGGTGGCGTTGTGGCTTACGGGCCCGGCCGCGCCCGCCGCTGCCGCTGTCTGTGCCTGCGTTGGACCTTGGGATGAGATCAGTAAAAAAACGACCACTGTACATAGCCCAGTCGACAGCGGTTTCATGGTTTGCCTCCGAGTTGAGTCTGGATTCACAATTTCCATTTCGGATCTCCGGGCCGCGCGTCACACCACTCGCCACCCGTCACTTGTGGGAACACGTCTTGCGAACACCTGAGGACGCTGGTCCGCATTTCATGTGTCCTAAGTGCCGCCCAGTTTACTCTCTATTGGGCAGCAACTGAAAATCGAAGTGCGGAACATGTGCGGACCTAACCTGCGGTCACATCCGAAGCGATGCCAGCCCGAGCTCGAGTCAGTTCGCTGCTGTGCGATATTTCGCTCACAAATCGGCCGCAGCAGCCTGCGCGCCCGACGCCACCGATCGGCGGAAGCTTCGCAAACGATGTCACAACGAACTGGGGTGCAGTGAGGAATGCTGGTAAGTGCTTGAAAGAATGGAGCCGACGAGCGGACTTGAACCGCTGACCTGCCGATTACGAATCGGCTGCTCTACCAACTGAGCTACGTCGGCCTGGCTTCGATTCTAAATGGCAGGCTGAAAAGCGTAAAGCCGTGCCCGACTCCGTGAATGCGGTGCAGACACACAGGAGAAGTGAGAAGTGACAACTTGCGAGCGCTCCCCGGATAGGGATCATCAGTGATATGATTCCCGCCGTGAAAATCTGCCCATACTGCAAGGAGGAGATAAGGGAAGAGGCTATCAAATGTCGTTACTGCCTATCGATGCTGGTGTCCTTGCCCCCTGCCGACGCAGGCGGAGCTAAGCAGGCTGAGGGCAGGGTCACTTACATCGTCGACGAAGGCATCGTCAAGTTTGCGAAGTTTGCCGCGGCTGTGCTAAGCATTTTCGTAATCGTCGGCGTGTACTTCTACGCAGGACGGTTCGAGGATCTCCCCAGCGAAATGCGCGGCGCGCAGCGAGACCTTCAAGACGAAGAGAAAAAGTTGACGGCTGCCAGGGATGAAGCTGCATCCCTTCTGGGCGCGATCTCCCAGACCAAGGAAAACGCTGACGAAGAGCTGAGGGAATTGAGCATCCACAACTTCCTGGCCCTGAATCCCTCGTTGGAAGCAATTGGACGCATTCAGTGGCCACAAGGCAGGGCCCCTGCTCCAATTCCCTTGAACCCGCCCCCAGCCCCTGAAGCGCCCCTTCCGCGAGCCGATTACGTGGCCGTCACCTACACTACTGATGAAGCAAATGCCATGGCTGTCGTGTTGACGCCGGGCTACTTGGCGGCAGCCGGTAATCAGCTGAGCGGCGCGGCAGCCGCTAATAAGCTGAGCGGCAAGACTTGGTATCCGTACTCTCATCTTCTCCAAACAAAGTACAGCAGCCGTCTGTCACAGTTCCCAGCTCGCCAATGGCTGGGCAAGTATTTCCTCACAAAAATCGGAACGAAAACCCTGCTCTGCTTTAAGTCTGAAATCCACTTGCATCAGGACGGCCAAGGCCCTTTCGAGGATCTCCTCCTTCAAATCATGGACGAGACCCACGCGAAGTTAGTCATAACAACTGGCACCTCCACCGCGATCGGGTCGAAGCTGAAACTGGGAGACGTTGTCATCGCGGCAACTTGCGTATTCGATCGCAGGCGAGAATCGTCGGACCTGAACGGACAGTCGGACCTGAACGGAAAGGTGGTAAGCAGCCCGGCGCCGACGGAAAGCCCTAGCTTTAAGCTGGCGAATGAACAACTGCTTGCGGCTATCGCCGACAATCTGTCTCCTGCGCGTGCAGAGACGCCCAGAATCTACTGGACTCAGGAGCAACTCGGGCAGCCCGATATTACTGTAACGACCGACTCCTTCACGATCGATGACGCACGGAACTCATCGGGACTGCAAGGGCTCGGAGCAGCCACGGATATGGATGACGGGATTCTCGGATTGGCCTGCGAGCGTCGCGGAAAAGACGCTCCTGCGTGGCTCTCCATACGGAATATCTCCGTTCCTCAGCTGACTGGGTCATCCCCCGATAACTTGAGGAACGCCGCCACGAGTTATGCCAGATATGGTTTTTGGACGACCGTGGAGAGCGCGATCGCGACCTGGGCCGTCGTCGACGGCTACAAACTTCAATGACCAATTTCTTGGGGGCAGCCGGGCAGACGAGCGCCTCGGTCTTGTGCTCGCTTCTCACGCCGCTTGCGTCGAAGCTTGTGCCGCAACCATGGCGTCATATTCCTGCTGCGAAGCTCCCGGCAGCAGCACCCACATGGTGTACACGCCGATCGCCGTACCGAATGGAATGTGGAACAGCGAAATAAACGCCAGCACCAGCACCACCACCCGCGCCCAGGCTTCGCGATGCAGCAACCCCCAGCCCGCGATGAATCCGCACGCCGCTTTGGCCAGGATGATGATTCCGATCGTACTCACGATCGCGGTCAGAAACCCCGTGGGAACATCCGCTGGCGCTCCCATTTCGTGCAGGTGCGCGAACAACGTATTAGCCAGAACAACCAGGACCAGCCCGGCCACCGCGTTGAATGCCGACATGGCCAGCCAGAGAATTCCGAGCAAGTGCGCATGCTGCTGCACGCGGCCAGGAATCACCTGCGCCACCAGAACCGGCCCCACGATCTGCTTGCCGCACTTGCTGCAATAAGTTTGCCCCACTTGCACTGCATTGCCGCATCCATCGCAGAACATGAGACCCTCCCCGAGTGATCCTGAAAACCTCAACTCCATCCACAAAACTCATTCAACAAAACGTGCTCAACATGAAGATACGGAGAATAACCGCCGGAGTTCCACCTAACGCTGCGGGCGAGATTACTCTTGCATCGGAAATGAAATGCAGAACATTGAAATGCAAAAACGAAGAGGCTACCCGGCAACAGGGCAGCCTCTTCTTCAAGGGAGAATAGTTCCAACGGAGCTTTGAAAATCCGTCAAAACTTTCTGCGCAAATCTTATGAGCCAAAAAAGGGGGGTGTCAAGCGATTTTTGTGAAATAAATGCATTTGTTTTCAATTAGTTACAGAACCAATCAATATCCCCCGCGAGTGTAGCAATTTGAGACGAATCACCCTCAGAAAGGTCCTAAGCCGATCTATCTAAAGGCACTTACCCAGGCTCAGGCAGGGTTTTCAGTCGCCGGGTGGCTCCTGTCACTCCCACTTTGCGGGACTGTTTCGACCACCGTTTCCGTCAGGCGCAGCGAGATGAATTCCATGTGTTCCGGTCGGTCAAACACCCGGTCAGGGTACCAGCGCTTCATCAGAATACGAATTCCACCAAAGGCCACCCCCGCTACCACCGCCAGCCCCCCGAGAATCCCGCAGAGCACGACAATGTTGAGGACCAGCGTGTAGAGCTGGTGCACTTGCGGATCAGAAGCCGGCGTATTCCAGGTAACGCTAGCTTCGTAATTCACCATTTCGAGTAGAGACTTCGCATCGCTGCCCGTCACGTCCCCACTGGCGATCGCGACCAGCGGCCCGGTGCGTTTGGCGGAAAACGAACCTGAGCTTTCCAAGTTCGACGCTCCCGCCTGCGGCTGCGTCATCTGGCGCGCAGCATTAATGCGGAGCAGATGATCGGCGGCAAGTTTTGGCGTCGGATAGGAAACCAGCATCAACGTCGCTTCCCCGCTCGGCGTCTCGTAGCGGGCGAGCGTGACTTCCGCACTGGCATTGAAGTCCACCAGGTCCGCGGAAACCGGCGCCGCCAGCGCGGCCAGCGCGAGCGGCCCCATCACATATTTCTGCGTATTCGCGAGGTAGCTCCTGTGCGGCAGGAACTCGATAAAACCGGGCAAGTTGGCCGAACTCGCGTCGGGCCGCGGCAGCGCTCTCGCCAACTCGCGCATCTGCTCGCCCGACATGGCCGATTCCTGACTGAACTGAGCGTCCACCAGCACATGCCCGCGGTAGAAGAGCACGCGCTGCCCTTGAAACGCCGCCTGATCGCCGATCTTGTCTTCTTTTTTCGTGCTCTCCGACGTCATCTCCGGCTGCAGATAGAACGTGTACGCTCCGAACGCTCCAGAGGCGTCGGCAAAACGCGCGGCCCGGATCTTCAACGTACGGCCGTCGTCGCGCGTGTAAGTGGCACGGGCTGCATCCGAGAAGCCGTATTCCTTCAGCACCGCTGCATTTGCCGCGTCCGCGAGTGCGGGGTCAGTGCTGGTTTGCGTCGGGCCCTGCATCTCCCATCCGCCAAACTGTTGTGGAAGGATCGCGGGAGCGGGCTGCGCCGAACGAGAAAGCGGGCGAACCGGTGTCTGCGCCTCCGACCGAATCGACACGACCGCCACGCCTGACAGGCAGGCCAGAAAAAACAAACTACCAACCGAACGGGAAAAGCTCATGACCCTCCGTGGACTCGCCCACGACCTTACCGCAATTAGACCACAGAGCGCCGCGAAAAGTTTCCTGAGGCTCGTAAACCATTGATTTAGCGGCACCTTGCTCAGCCAGCGAGGATGGTTACCTTCAGGCCGAACCCTACCCGTCGGGGCCATTCCCAACTCGCAATTCTAAGAGCAGACTATCTCTGGGTGATCGAATGTCTTCAGGCGGAAACGCGAACAATCGGCGTGGGACTCGCACCAAGGCAGTGATTCCGGTAAGAATGAGGGGCAAAGACAGCGCCGGAAAAGCATTCGAGGAACTGGTCATCACCCTCGATGTGAATCCGGACGGAATACGTTTGGGCTCGGTTCATCACGAATTGAACCTGCTCGAACAGATCACTGTGTTCTATAAGCAGCGAAAAATACAGTTTCGCGTCGTCTGGATGAAAAAGATGAAGGGAACTTCTGAGTTTCAGGTGGGACTGCAAGCTGTGGCCCAGGACATGGAAGCCTGGGGACTGAATTTTGCGGGCTATAAACGCCAGCCCGCCCCGCAGTCCGCGGCTTCGCAAGCTTCCGTTGGGGCGTAGGACAACGAGGAAGAAGAAGAGGATCGGCTATGAAGAAAGCTTTCCGCAAATCGTGCTCGGCCAGGCTTTGGTCCGGCCGGCTTTGGTCCGAAGAAGAAGGTCAGGACGTCGCCGAATACTCAGTGATGCTCGCGGTGATCCTCGTAATCGTCGTGGGCACGGTCCGCCTGATCGGGTCCAACGCCGGCAACATCTTCTCGCAGGTCGGCAGCGCCATCCAGTAAGCAGAATTCCATTCCAAAGCGGCTGCCCCATCCTTGTCGCGCGCATTTTGCGAGACAGGGTGGGGATTTTGATTTTTGAGGAATGCGTGAAGCCTCGGATTTAGCCTGCCTACTGCCCGGCAGCCTTGTCGAGTTTGCTGGCCACTTTCACGCCGCTTAATCCATCCACATATTTCGCGATCCCGCGGTAGAGTGACTCAGCGATGCGCTGCCGGTACTCGCTGGTCTCCAGGCGATGCTCGTCCGCCGGATTGCTGACAAACGAAATCTCCGCCAGGATCGACGGCATGTTGGCCCCGATCAGCACAATGAACGGCGCTTTCTTCACTCCACGGTCGCGGATGGCCGGGCTCTTGGCCGCCAGGCCGCTGTGCAGCGACTCCTGCACGTCTCCGGCGAATTCGCGCGATTCTTCGATCTTTTCTTTTAAGGCAATCTTCTTGACCAGATCCTGCAGTTCGTAGATGGATTTTTCCGAAACCGCATTTTCCCGCGCCGCCACTTCCAACGCCTCCGGCGAGGACGTGAAGTTCAGGTAATACGTCTCAACACCGCGCGCCGCGGCATCGTGGCTGGAGTTGGCGTGGATGGAAATAAACAGGTCGGCGCGCTGCTGGTTGGCGATCGCCGTGCGCGTCTCCAGCGGGATGAAAGTGTCGTCCCTGCGCGTGTAAACCACGTCCGCGCCCAGCCTGGTCTCCAGCAGTTTGCCCAGCCGCCGTCCGACTTCGAGGACCAGATCTTTTTCCTGCAGGCCATCGGGGCCGATCGTCCCGGTGTCGTGGCCGCCATGGCCCGGGTCAATCACGATCCTGCCGATTTTCAGCCCCAGCGCGCGGATCAGCGACCGGTCGCCGCTGGCCGTCGGTCGGGCCTCGTGGATGCCTGCGTCCGTTGACTTCCGGCTGGAATCAAGACGCGGCAACGGTTTGTCTCGCGCCGAACCGCTGGCCGGAGGATCGCTGGCTGCCTTCTCGTCGGGTGCGGCAGCATCTGAATCGCTTTCGCTCTCGGACTGGTGAGGAGTCACAGCGGGCGCAGCATGCAACCGCACCGCCGGAGTCGAGGGTTTTTTAGCATCGCTCTTCTTCGTGTCGCTCTTCGCTACCTTTGCCGTAGGAACATCGGCCTCATCGTCGAGGTCCGCTTCCACAATCACCTTCTTGACGGCCGCCGGCTTGGCCGGCCCCGGTGACGGATGCGGCTTCGCACTCGCCACGTTGTCGTTGGACGCATCCTTCGTGACGTCCCCCGTGGCGTCCCCTGGCACATGGGGACTCGACCCCGCCTGCGGCAACGCTTCCATGTCGGCCGTCGCGGTATCGGCGTCCTTGAGTTCTCTCGCACGCGCCATCGTGCCGAGCGCGTCCTTGCCGTTCGCATCTTTGCCGTGAATATTCTTCCCATGAATATCAATGATCAGCCGGTACGGATTCGGCAACAGGAAGGCCTCGTAGTCCGAGAGATTGTCGACTTCGAGAACTACCCGCGTGCGCCCCGGCTGAAACTGCGCCACCCGGATTTTTTTCAGGAACCCGTCATCCACGTCGAAACTCTTGCCCACCAGCGTGGACGCCAGTTTGGTGCCGCGCAGATCGAAGAAAATGCGGTCCGGATTGGCGATGCGCTGCGACCCAAACTTGATGTCGCCCTCCAGATCAATGGCGACGCGGGTATAGTCCGGCGTGGACCAGTGCCGGATCCCGGTCACGCGCGGCAGCCGTCCTGCTTGCGCCTCGGAGGATTCCGGCGCAGTTGCTTCCGCTTTAGAATCCGCTTTCGTGTCGGTCTTTGACGCGGCCTTCGAATCGGTGTGCGAATCCGCGTCTTCCGGCGGAGATTGCCTGGCAGCTTTGCTCTTGTCCGTGGTCTCTTTGCCCGGCTTCTTCAGCGCCTCAGCCTTTTTCTCGGCGGCGGAGTCGCGGTCGAGTTCCACCACCGCCTGCCGGGCATCTTCCACCAGCCGGTTGTGCGGATAGCGGTGCAGGAATTCCTGAAAAACGCCCCGGGCCTGACCGGGATCGTTCAGATCGTCTTTATAGATTTCGCCGATTGTGAACAGCGCATCGCAGCGGTACTTGCTGCCGGGATACTCCCGCCGCAGAAACTTGTACTGGGCGATAGCCTCATGCAGAATCTTGTCGTCCTCGAAGTGCCGCCCCATCTCCACCAGGGTCTCCGCCACGGCCACCACGCTGGGATCGGCCTTGGTGGACGCAGGAGCGCCAAAATATACGTTGCGATAGGCGTTGAGAACCCGCTGGTAGTCGCGCCGGGTGCGGTCGGCTTCAGGGCGCCCGTTCAGCGCCTCGCGCATGCGTTCGGCATTCGCAAAATGGTCGCGCGCCCACGCTTCAGTATGATGCGATTCGGTGTGATGCGTGCGGGCATGGGCTGGCATCGAGGAAAGCGCCACCAGCAACAGCAGCACTCCCCAGCGCCCACCACGCTGGCTCGATTCCATTTTCAAAGTCGTCGGTCCGTAACTGTCTCGATCCAACGTTGCAGTTGAACATCCTGGCTTGACTACGTTTAGGTACCTGAGAGAGTCTCACTGCTACAACGGGTGCCGTAACTCTTAATCGGTGTTGCTGATGTAAAGCACGCCCCGCGCGTCCCGTTGCACCCGCACCGGATCATGCGACGGGCTGGACGGAGTCAGGTCAAATCCACCATAGTAAAGGTTGGTGATTCTCCGCACATAGTTCTGGGTCTCGGGGAAATGCGGAACGCCTGCACTCCGCGCCACCGCCCCCGATCCCGCGTTATAGGCAGCCAGGGTCAGATTCACGTCGCCGCCATAATTTTCCAGCAGTTGCTTCAAATGCCGCACGCCCGCATCCACGTTCTGCTCGGGGTCAAACGGATTCTTCACATTCAGCTCTTTCGCCGTCGAGGGCATTAGCTGCATCAACCCCATCGCGCCCTTGCGCGAAACTGCATTGGAATTGAAGTTCGATTCCACCTTCACCACGGCGCGCACCAGGTTGGGGTCCACATTGTGCCGGGCAGCCGCCATCACGATCGACGAGTCGATTTCTTCCTGCGAGGCCTGATGTCCGCCGGCGTTTGCCATCACGATCTTCGCATTCGCCGCCAGCGCCGATTCGTGCCTGTAATACTGGCTGACCTCCGCCGCGGCCGACCGCGCCGCCTGCATCGAAGCCGTATTCGCCCGCGGCACCGGCTTCCACCGATTTTCCTTGCTGCTCCAGTACACCAACGACGAGCCTTTGGCCTGTGGGGGCGAGGTCGTATGTTTCTCCGCCGGAGCGGGATCGTTCACATAAACCTTGCGTCCGTGCTCCTCGGTCGCGGTAATGATCTGGGGCCGGTCTTCGTGTTGGCGGTCTTCGTGAGGACGATCGTCACCCTCAGCCGCCCACGCGCGCGGCGCGGCCATAACCGCAGGCATAAAAACTAAGGAGGTCGCAAGTGCCGTCGTTCTCGTCAGCATTAGTGCGAGTTGCAGGCGCTTTCGCATAATCCGGGCGTTCCCTTTCACCGAACCTTCGCTCGAAGAGCCCTTCAGACAGACCAAGCCCTCCGCATTTTTCTACCCGGAACCTGACGGAGAATTCTTACCAGAGTAGATCGATTATAGGTGGCAGGGGGTAGGTGAGCAATCTCCCATAAGGGAGTAGAACCACTGGAGTAATCCTTGTAACCAATTGGAAAATATGGTCATTAGAATCCTTTAAGACTTCCGCGCCCGCCCCCGTGGTAACCGCCGCGACGTTACCGGCGCACTTCCAACCACCGCGCGAACCAAGAGCCTCACATAGAAGTGTGAGATCGACCCTGTGTTCTTCTGTGCCCTCTGTCGTCAAGGCTCTCACGCCCGGGGCAGAAGTATCATAGGTCGAGGCATCGTAAGTCAGGAGTAGCAGCCGTGGCCCATCATCCACCCAAGCGTCGCAAAGCGGAAATCGCCCAACCCAAGCTTCGTCCACCCAAGGTCCACACCGAACTCGGCCGAGCCGCCATCAACATCTTTGCCGCCAACGAGCGCATGAACCAACTCCTGATCGAACATCTGGACCCCGCCGCCTGGACGGCCAAACTAAAGACTGCCGAACTAAAGACGGCCAAATTACCAGCGGCCAAAACTTCCGGCAAAAGCCGCACCATCGCGGCCATCTTCACCCACATGCACAACGTCCGCACCAAGTGGGTCAGGCTTACGGCTCCGCACTTGAAGGTTCCACCTCGGCTCAACCGCACGCACTGCACGCCCCAGCAGGCCCGAGCGGGATTAGCCGAGAGCGCTGCTCGCTGCACCGAAATGCTTGCCGAAGCGCTCGGCGGTAGTGCGGAGAGTGGCGGCCGCGTCGAGAAGTTTCCCCGCGTCACGCAGTTTCTTAGGGACGGCTGGGCCAAGCCCTGGCCAGTCGGCCCGGAAATGCTGTGCTACATGCTGGCTCACGAAGCCCACCACCGCGGCCAGGTCTGCATGCTCGCGCATCAACTCGGATTCCCGCTGTCGATCAACGTAGCGTCCGGCCTCTGGAACTGGGAAAAACTGTGGAAAGACTGCGGCGCGCCCGCCGGCCCCGGCGAAGGTTCCTAAGGAATCGCTCAAAGACTAACTGCTTTTGGCTCACTCCGGCTACGACGCCTTCAATGGGGTGGCCTTCGCGTCCCACTGGAATACCTCCCCCAGCGGGACGTTGAAGACCTGGGCGATCCGGAACGCCGCCTCCAATGACGGCGAGTATTTCCCCGCCTCGATGGCGGCAATCGTTTGCCGGGTGAGCCCGATGCGCTGACCGAGATCGGCCTGCGACATTTCGCCATTCATGAAGCGCAGGGTGCGAATGCGATTAGAAATCGATCCTTGCATCATCATGCCGCCTGCAAGCGATAGCTCGCCACGACTACGCTGTAGTGAACCACTTCCGCGGCAACGATCCAGTAAATCGCAGCATTGACGAT
>Ga0302324_100005443_pt1 | contig 27743 bp, 24 predicted proteins | sample Palsa_T0_1_FD_201949 | JGI IMG/M metagenome (GOLD analysis project Ga0302324, IMG submission 201949) | Peat permafrost microbial communities from Stordalen Mire near Abisko, Sweden - Palsa_T0_1 | ecosystem: Environmental > Terrestrial > Soil > Palsa > Peat permafrost | place: Sweden: Abisko...
GCAGCCTGAATTGAGTTTGTTGGCCGCCGTAGAACTTAATCAATTAGCGAGTTTCTCTCTCACATTGTCCAGTTTCTTAAAGCTCCGTTGCTTTGCGAGAGCGTTTGCTTTGAGGTCTTTTCGATAGATGTGACGGAAGAGGCCTTCCAGTTCGGCAACCTCATCTTCGAAGATGTTCTCCCACACTTCGAAGATTGAGAAGTGCGTCCACTTGTTTTTCTTCGATTCTTTATGTTCATCCAGCCTTGAGCGCGCTCCCGACTTATTGCCCCTCGCCATCCCGATATAGACGACATTGTACTGCTCTTGCCCTTTGACCTCCCGCCTTCGGTAAAGGACGTATATTCCGCGTGTGTTCTTGGGTATCTTTCGTATCTGGTCGATTTCGCAGTACTCGAAGCATCTCTTAATCAGTTTTAATTCGCTCACCGGCATAAAACCCTCCCTTCTGGCGACGAAACATTTTACTCCCGCATTCGCAATAAGAAAGTCGCTGGCATTGTTGCTTCACGCCAATATCCTGTTCGAATACAAAGCCATCCCCACTACCGCATCCATCCCGAGCGCTTCGAGGCTGTCGATTTCCTCCTGGGTGGTGATGCCGCCCGCAACCACCAGGCTCCGCGACGTTGCTTGCCGGATCGCGCGCACTGTCTCCATTGGGATTCCGCCCATTAAGCCTTCCGTATCGATATGCGTGTAAAGAAAAGTTTCGCAGAAGGGTTCGAGCGCCTGAATCATGTCGAACGCGGTGACGGCCGTCTCTTTGCGCCAACCGTCGATCGCAACCCGGCCGCCTCGGGAATCGAGGGCAAACACCAGCGGCGCGGCGCCGAGTGCGCTGGCCAGCGCGGCAGCGCCTTCCGTGTTGATCTTGCCGTCCTTCAACAACGTCGATCCAAGTATGACCCGGCTGGCGCCCGCCTCGAGAATCTCGCGTGCCGTTTCGACGCTGCGAATCCCGCCGCCAACCTGGCATTTGAGCCGCTGCAGGATCTGATTCACGATCGGCCGGTTATTCCCCGTGCCGCGGGCGGCGTCAAGATCGATGACTTGTACCAGCGGATACTTGGAGAAGCGCTCGATCCAGTAGTCGAAGTTGTCGAACTCCAGCGCTTTTTTCTCGCCCTGCACTAACTGCACAATCTTGCCGCCCATCAGGTCGATTGACGGAATCAGCATGCCCACCTCACGGGTACTCCGGCATCGCGCAGTTCGCGCTTCAGTTCCGCGATATTTTCGATGCCGAAGTGAAAAATGGACGCCGCCAGAGCCGCGTCAGCACGACCGTCTTGAAACACGTCGATGAAATGGCGCGCGGATCCTGCGCCGCCTGACGCAATGACAGGAATCGAAACCGCCTCGGCCACTTCGCGAACCAGTCGGCAGTCGAACCCGGATTGAGTTCCGTCCCGATCCATCGAAGTCAGCAGGATCTCGCCCGCTCCGCAATCCGCCGCCTGGCGGGCCCACTCGATCGCATCGCGGCCGGTCGACACGCGTCCTCCGGCAACAAACACTTCAAAACTTCCATCGACCTTCCTTGCGTCTTTTCTTGCATCGATGGCCACTACAACGGCCTGCGAGCCAAAGCGCCCCGCAATCCTGCCGATCAATGCGGGGTCGCTCACGGCGGCTGAGTTGATGGCGATTTTGTCGGCGCCGGCATCGAAGACGGCCGCAGCATCCTCGAGCTGGCGAATTCCTCCGCCCACCGTAAACGGAACAAATAACGAACGCGCCGTCGCCCGGACCGCGTCCAGCATGGTGCGCCGATTGCCGCTGGTCGCGGTAATGTCGAGCAGCACGATTTCGTCGGCGCCATTGCGCGCGTGCGCCATGGCACATTCCGCGGGATCGCCTGCGTCGCGCAGGTTCTTGAACCGTACTCCCTTCACCACGCGGCCGCCATCCATGTCGAGGCAGGCGATGATGCGCTTGGTCAACACCTCACACCTCGCAGAAATTCTTCAGGATCGACAAACCTATCTCGCCTGATTTTTCCGGATGGAACTGCACTCCGAAAACGTTATCGCGCTCGACGGCAGCGGCAAACTGCAGTCCGTATTCGCTGGTCGCGGTCGCGGCGGGGATCACCGGCGCATGGAAAGAGTGTGTGTAGTAGACGTGCGACTCCTGCGGGATGCCTCGCAGCAACTTTGTGTTTTCCTGCACCGCCAGAGAATTCCAGCCGACATGCGGCGATTTCACGGTGGCCGGGAAACGCCGGCACGTTCCGGAAAAAATTCCTGCTCCCGCCATCCCGATTTCCTCCTCACTTCCTTCGAAAAGCCACTGCATTCCCAGGCAGATCCCGAGAAACGGCTTGCCGCCGGAAGCGCCTTGCAATAGGGGTTCGCGCAGGCCGGCGCGGTCCAAAGCCTGCAGAGCGGAAAAATGTCCCACTCCCGGCACCACGATTTTGTCCGCCGCTCCGAGCGCCGCAGGCTGGTCCGTCACCACAACTTTAGCCCCAAGATAGTCGAATGCCTTCTTCACGGAATTCAAGTTGCACGCGCCATAATCCACGATGGCGATCATAGGAGTCCCTTGGTGCTTGGGAGCATCCGGCGCAGGCGCCGGTCGCGGGAGCAGGCCACGCGCAGAGCTCGTGCGAAAGCTTTGAAGAGCGCTTCGATCTTGTGATGGCTGGATCGTCCATAAAGGACGCGGGCGTGAACATTGGCGCGTGCGCCGCGCGCAAAACCCTCGAAGAAATCCTGGACCAGTTCCACCTGCAGATCGCCCACCCGCACCGCGCGGACCTTTGTGTCGACCACTGCCGCGGCTCGCCCTCCGAAATCGACCGCCGCCAGCGCGAGAGTTTCGTCCATGGGCATGACGAAGTAACCGGCCCGCAGAATTCCGCGGCGATTTCCCAAAGCGCTGTCGAAGACCTCGCCCAGTGCAATCCCGACGTCCTCGACAGTGTGGTGCTGGTCCACATCCAGGTCGCCGGCGGCTGCGAGTTTCAGATCGAACGCGCCGTGGCGCGCGAAGAGCTCCATCATGTGGTCCAAAAAACGGATCCCCGTCGAGACCTCGTACCTTCCACGACCTTCGATCGTGAGCGCGATGCGAATCTCGGTTTCCGCCGTCTTGCGATGCAGCCTGGCTTTCCTCATGCCTTCACCCCACCATGCTCCCCGAGTTTCTCGACAACGTCGTCTCGACCACATCGCGCAGCGCGCCAATCAGGGTTCGCGTATGTTCGTCCGATCCCACGGTCAGGCGCACGCAGCCCTCGCATCCAGGGTCGGCGCTCCGATCGCGCACCAGGATTCCGCGTGCCCGCAAAGCCTGAATAAATTCCGCGTGCGCGGGACCGACGCGTACGAGTACGAAGTTGGCGTGGCTGGGCCAGTAGTGCAGGCCGAGCGAGCTGAGCGCCTGCTCCAGCGCGGTCCGGCCGCGCCGTACCTCGGCTACGTAGCGCTCGACATATTCCTGATCGCGAAGCGCTTCCGGCAACACAGCCAGAGCGACCGCATTCACGTTGTAGGGCGATGCGACGCGGCGCACCATGGCCATCTGTCGCGCATCGCCGGCGAGAATGCCGATGCGGAGACCCGCCAATCCGTAGGCCTTGGAAAATGTGCGCGCCAAGAATAGATTTCCCGGCCATTCGCCGTGGTTATGATCGAGCATCGTCTCGCCGTGAAACTCAAAATATGCTTCATCCACCAGAACAGCCGCCTGGGGCGCCGCCCGAGCGACTTGCAAAAGGACTTCGCGCTCCACCGCCGTTCCCGTCGGATTGTTCGGATTCGCCACGGCAATCAGCCGTGTACGTTCACTGATCCGGGAAAGCAGTTCGTCCAACGGAAAGGAGAAATTCTCGCCGGAGAGAATCTGGATCACCTGAGCGCCTTCGGCTTCAGCGAAGAGGGCATACATTGCAAAAGTGGGCACGACAATGATCGCTTCGTCCCCGGGATCGAGATAGGTCGCGCAAAGCAGATGAATGGCTTCATCCACACCATTCGTGAGCAGAACCTGAGCTGCATCGAGCGTCAGAAAATCCGCCACCTCGGCTTCCACCGGTTCGCGCTCGGGATACCGCGCCAGGGCTTCGTTATCGAGCGATCGCAGCCGCGCCAGTACTAGAGGCGAGCAGCCGATTGTGCTCTCGTTGAAATCAAGACGCAGTCCCTTACGACCCGCCAGGGGTGGCCGGTAAGCATGCAAACTCTTCACGGCAGCGCGCGGCTCAAGCAGGCGCGGCTCAGGCATACGAGCACCTCACTCGCAGCGATTCCGCGTGTCCGCGCAAGCCCTCTGCTTCAGCCAGAACCATGGCCGCCGGTGCGATTCGGCGAATCCCTTCGCGGGAGATTTCCTGGCAGGCAATGACGCGGACGTAATCCAACACGCTCAAGCCGCCACGAACCCGCGCCATCGTTCCGGTCGGCAATACATGGCTCGGACCTGAGATGTAGTCGCCCGCTGCCTGGGGAGTACACTCCTCAAGAAAAATTGAGCCGGCGTTTCGCACTGCCGGCGCCAGCGCCGCCGGTAATGTGAGATGCTCGGGCGCGATCCGGTTCGCGGTCTCGACTGCGTCGTCGAGAGAAGCAACCAGAATGATGGCTCCGCGACGGGAAAGGGATTCAGCAGCAATCGGATTTGCGCGCGTGCGCTTCTGCGCCTCTGCCTGGACCGCTTTGGCCAGTACCCGCGAACTCGTAATCAACACGCAGAGCGCGTCGGGATCATGCTCCGCCTGCGCCACCAGATCACAGGCGATGAAAACCGGATCGCCATCCTCGCTGATCACAACCGCTTCGGTAGGACCCGCCAGGAACTCAATGCCGCAATCGAACGCAACCATTTTTTTGGCGGCCGTCACGTAACGGTTTCCCGGTCCCACGATTTTGCTCACACGCGGAATGCTCTTCGTTCCATAGGCAAGGGCCGCGACGGCATGTGCTCCGCCAACTCGGTAGAACTCGCGCACGCCGAGAAATGCGGCAGTCGCCAAAGTCGCCTGCGTCGGCCGCGGCGAAACTACGCGAATCTGCGGCACGCCAGCCACCAGCGCCGGAATCACCGTCATTAGCAGGGTGGAAGGCAACGGATAGCGGCCGCCGGGAACATAGCAGCCGACCGAATCCAGCGGACGCACCAGTTGCCCCACGCAAACTCCGGGCTGAATCTCGCGCCGCCACTCCTCCGGCTTCTGCCATTCGCAATAGCGTCGAATGTTGTCCGCAGCCTGCGTGATGGCATCTTGCAACTCCGGAGAAATTTTCTGCCATGCGTCATGCAGGTCGGTTTCCGACACACGCAATGGATCGTTCCCGCCTAATCCATCCCACCGCACTGCGTAACGGCGTAAAGCTCGATCGCCATCGCGCCGGACACAGTTCACGATGCGCCGCACCGCCGGCCCAACCTCCGCCAGATCGCTCGCGCCGCGCTGCTCGAGTTTCCGCACGAACCGGTTCTTCCCAAGCCCCTCGAGAATGCGCATTACATCACCACCTTATTCAGCGGATACTCGACGATGCCCTGGGCGTTCGCTTGCTTGAGCTTCGGAATCAGCGACCAGGCGCTTTGTTCTTCGATGACCGTATTGACCGCGACCCACTCGCCATCCGCCAATGGCGCGACCGTAGGATTCTGCAACGCAGGCAGCAGGCCAAGAACCGCGGATAAATCTGACTTACGCACGTTGAGCATCAGACCGACTCGGCCCAGCGCGGCGATGGCCCCGCGGAGCATCACGGCCAGATTTTCGATCTTATGCCGCCGCTCGAGATCGGCCCAGGCTGCCTTGTTCGCGATCAGTTGCGTGTTGGACTCCAGCACGGTTTCGATGATTCTCAAGTGGTTCGCGCGCAGCGAACTCCCGGTCTCGGTGACTTCGACGATGGCATCAGCGAGCAATGGCGGCTTCACTTCAGTCGCGCCCCAGGAGAACTCAACCCGCACCGGCACGTTGCGGGCGGCAAAATAGTTTCGCGTGAAACTCACAAGCTCAGTGGCAACGATCTTGTCCTTAAGGTCTTCCGGTTTTCGGAAATCCGAATCTTCCGGCACGGCCAGCACCCACTTCACTTTTCCCATGCTCTGCTTGGCATAGATCAGGTCGGTAACGCTGACCACATCAAGGCCGCTTTCCAGCACCCAGTCGAGACCGGTCAAGCCTGCGTCCAGCGCGCCGTGTTCAACGTAGCGCGCCATTTCCTGCGCGCGAATCAGCAGGCATTCGATCTCCGGATCATCGGTTCCGGCGAAGTAGGAGCGGGCGTTGGTATAGACGCGCAGCCCGGCGCGTGTGAACAGGTTGAGCGTCGCTTCCTGCAAACTTCCCTTCGGAATCCCCAGACGAAGTTTCATCGCCGCGTCTCCTCCTCCGCGGCCTGCGCCGCGCCTGGCGTCGCCGTGCCAAGCGTTGCTGTGCCGAGCGGTAGTTCCTGCGTAAAGCAGGATCTCGACCCTGTATGGCAAACCTTGCCCTCGCCCAGCACGCGGACGCGCAGCAGCACCGTGTCGCGGTCGCAATCGGTCCATGCCGTCACGACCTCCAGGCAATTACCCGAGGTTTCTCCCTTGGTCCACAGCGTCTGCCGGGTGCGGCTGTAGAACGTGACGAACCCGGTTCGCAGTGTTGCCTGCAGCGCTTCTTGATTCATGAAGCCCACCATCAACAACTCCCCGGTGGCCGCATCCTGAATCACTGCGGGCGCCAGGCCTTGCATTTTGTCGAAGTCGATCTCCATCGCAACCTCCTCTTTCTATTCCTTCCCAGTGCCGCAAACTATTTCCAGTGCCACGAACGTGCGCAACAGAAATAAAAAGCCCGCTGCGCGTTTGCGTCAGCGGGCTGGGATTTCCTATCAGTGCTTTTAGGCTATGATCCGTAGTCCTCCGCCGACACACTCATCGCGTGGTGATGGTGGTGATGATGATGGTTAGCCGAAGTCATAATGTTCGATGTTATGACAGTTACTGTCTCTCCGTCAATTGCGTTCCGCATCGCAATCTTGAATTTGTTCGATCACTTCTTTGCGGCAAATCAAGGATGCTAGAATGCGCCGTCGGATTCGCTCCACCGCGAAGGCGGTCAAATGAAGAACGAAAGACCGGCGGCCATTGTATTTGCGATATGAGAAAAATCTTTTTCAACGCGCGCGGCTTGCGTTCCGGCTGGCGCCTGCTCATTTTCGTCGGCATCTTTGTCGGACTCTCATACCTCCTGGAAAACTGGATCATCCCGAAGATCTTCCATCCCCAACAGCGTTCGTTCCTTGATCCTGTAGGTACCGTTTACAGCGAACTGACGTCGCTCATCGAGGTGCTGTTTGCCACCTGGATTATGGCCCGCATCGAGCGTCGCCGCTTTCCTGATTACGGCATTCCGGTACGCAACGCTTTCGGGGGCGACTTCTGGGTTGGACTCGCCTGGGGCATGGCTTCTACTTCTTTGCTCGTGGGCTTGATTGCAGTCTTCGGCGGCTATCGCATCCTCGGACTCGCAATCCATGGCGGCGCGTTCTGGTACTTCGCAGGCCTCTGGATCATCGCCAACCTGCTCATCGGATTCTCCGAGGAGCTTCAGTTCCGCGCCTACCTCCTCACCACGCTCGCCGATGGCATTGGCTTCTGGACAGCGGCGATTCTGCTCTCGATCGGCTTCGGCGCGCTGCACTATTTCCTCAAGCCGCACGAGCGCTGGGAAGACTTCGCCTCTACCGGCCTGCTGGGTCTGTTCGTCTGTCTCACGCTGCGCCGCACCGGCTCGTTGGCATTCGCCATCGGCTTCCACGCTGCCTTTGATTTTGCCAACCTCTTCGTTTGGTCGGGGCAAAACGCCGGCGAGTATGCCGTCGGCCACCTTCTTGAAGCCCGCTGGCAAGGCCCGCAATGGCTGACGGGCGGTCTGCTCGGTCCCGAAGCCAGCTGGATGGTGTTTGTGGTGATCGCGCTTATGTTTGGGATCTTCGATCGATGTTATCGCCACAAGAAATTTCCGCATACTTAGTAGTGGAGAGACGGGCGCCCCGCCCGTCCCGCCGGGTGAGGGCGCCCGGCCCTCCACCGACATGCTGCTGACTTTGGATTGGTGGCGAAATACCTCAGCGAGCCGAAAAGCTGTAGACCGTGACCGTGTGATAAGTAGTCCCGGGCTTCAACTCGGTCGTCGGGAAATCAGCATGATTCGGTGAGTCCGGAAAGTGCTGTGTTTCCAGGCACAACGCCGCATGCAGCTGTTCCGGTTTTCCACCCTTGCCTTTGATGGAGCCGTCCAGGAAGTTTCCGCTGTAGAACTGAATTCCCGGCTGATCCGTCAGAACTTTCATTACGCGGCCGCTGCCTGGATCATAGAGTTCGGCGGCTTCCGTCAGTTTCCCGCCACTGCTATCGAGCACCCAGTTGTGATCGTAGCCGCGGCCAAGAACGAGCTGTTTATCGTCCGCACTGATCCGCGCTCCGATCGCAGTCGGTTTGCGGAAATCAAACGGAGTCGAGGCAACGGATTTCAATTCACCGGTCGGAATCAGACCGGCATCCACGGGGGTGAAGCGCGATGCATGGAGAGTGAGTTGATGACTCAGGATGTCACCCTGTCCGGCGAGATTGAAATAGGAGTGATTCGTCAGATTCACCACCGTGTCTTTGTCCGTCGTTGCCCGATACTCAATCCGTAAATCTCCCTTCACCAGCGTGTACCGAACCACGGCCGACACGTTGCCCGGATATCCCGCCTCGCCGTCTTTGCTCAGATAACTCAGTTCCACCCCATTCTCGACCGCCTTTGCCTTCCACACCACGTTGTTGAAGCCGTGCGGTCCGCCGTGAAGAGTGTTCTCCCCGTTGTTCAAAGGCAGGGAATACTTCTTGCCATCCAGCGTAAAGCTGCCGTGCGCGATGCGATTCGCATAACGGCCAATGATCGCCCCGAAGAACGCAACAGAAGTCGAGTTGAAATTGCCTGCGTACCCGTCGAGATCATCGAAACCAAGCACCACATCCGCCGGCTTGCCGTTACGGTCTGGAGCTTTGAGGGAAACTACAATTCCACCGTACGATGCGATGCGAGCTTCGTAGGAGCCGTCGCTCAGCGTAAAAATTTCTACCGGAGTTCCATCCGGCATCTTCCCAAATGACTGGCTTGTCACTGTCGTCTTAGCCTCCGCGCTTATGGAAAACAGCCCTAACCCCAACGCCCCGATTGCTATTGTCCGCAGGACTTTCTGAACGTTCATTGCTGCTCCTCGCATTGCCTCTACTGCTCACGATTTTTTACCAGCGGTCAGGAGAAATATGCGACTGGCCACCGATCCGACGCTATTCTATCGGGAAAGATCAGTACAGGCGAGTGTCTGAATGAACTGCGCGTGCTCACCGCAAGCCTACCAGTTCGGTGACGTAATCTTAGGATTTTTCCTCGCACCCCATCACTTTATTGAAAAACTCCCGCTCCGCATCAGAGTATTGCATTTCGTAGGATGGCATCGTTCGTGGCGTCCGAAGGACTCGGCGGTAAAAGCTCTAAGCATTTGTCCCTGACTCAAGGTTCTAGCCAAGGTTCGATTTTCTCTGCGTACTCTGCGTCCTCGGCGGTAAAAAGCTCTAAGCAACAGGTCACTGATATGATGGGCGGTCTCCGACGATGTACTGTCGAGATAAATCTTGTTAAATAAATCTGGGAGCGCACGGAAAGCAAAGGCATGGATCAAGATCAGACTAAAGCCCACCATCAATCAGGGAATCCTCATTTTCGCGCGCCGGGCGCCGACATCTACTTATACGTAATTTCACTGATCGCAGCCGTTGGCGGCTTTCTTTTTGGTTACGACCTCTCGATTATTACGGGAGCCGTGTTAGTGCTCAAGGGTCAATTTGCACTCACTCTCGGGCAGGAGGCATGGGCTCTCGGCAGCGCGTCGGTCGGCTGCATCCTTGGACCTTTTCTTGGTCCCGTATTGTCTGACAGCGCCTTGGGGCGAAAATGGACCCTGATGATTGCGGCGGGTTTATTTCTGGCCGGTACGGTCGGAACCGCCCTCGCGAACGCGATGTTTGATTTCAACCTTTACCGCATCCTGGGCGGGGTTGGCGTTGGGCTTGCTTCCGTGGTGTCACCCATGTACATCGCGGAAACATCGCCCGCCCGCATCCGCGGCCGTCTCGTAACCCTGAATCAGCTCGCGATTGTAGTCGGCTCGACCGCTTCTATCATTGTCGCGTACTTCCTTTTGAAAACTGGGATGCCGGAGGCATGGCGGTGGATGTTCGCTTCCGCCTGCGTCCCCGGCCTCGTCCTGATCGTGGGGCTGTTCTTTGTTCCCCACAGTCCTCGCTGGCTGGTCGAAAAAAATCGCCTGCCGGAAGCGCGAAGCGTATTAACGAAAACCGACGGGGCGGAGAACGCCGATCTGGAAATCAAGGACATTCTCGCCAGTATTCACGAGGAAAAGGGAAACATCTGGGAACTCTTTAGCCCCGGCGTGCGCGTGGCCCTGCTCATTGCGGTTGGGCTCGCATTCTTTCAGCAATGGACAGGCGTCAGCACGCTGACGTTTTATGCTCCGATCATCTACCAGAAAGCCGGTTTCACGCAGGTGAGCGGCGCCATCGGTCAGACCGTGATCATGAATATCTTTAACATCATCGTCACTGTCATTTCCATGTTAATTGTCGATCGCGTCGGCCGAAGACCGCTTCTGCTCTGGGGAGTTGCCGGCATGGGCCTCGCTCAACTCCTGATGGGCACATTTTTCTATCTCGGGCTGCATGGTTTCTTCATCGTAGGAGCCATGTACTTCTGCATGGCAACTTACATCGTCAGTCTAGCTCCGCTGACCTGGCTCATTATGTCCGAGGTTTTCCCCACCCGTGTTCGTGCCAAAGGAATGGCCACGGGTTCGGTTGTAGTGTGGGTTTCAACCGCAACCTCAATCTTTTTCCTGGGAAATGTGATGAGCGTCTTAGAGAAGACCTTCGGCACGGCGGCGGGAGTCTTCTGGGCCTATGCAGTGATATGCCTGGTTTGTTGGATATTTTCTTACAAGTTGGTTCCAGAAACCAAAGGCCAGACTCTCGAAGACGTTACCCGAGACTTCCTTCAGCGAGCTAGGACGTAGCTATGTCAGGATAAGGTTTTGCAACTCCCTTTACCGGCCCGAAAGCATCCAACGCAAGCTTGCGTCAATTCGACCTCAATTCCGTGGAGGTAATGCCTGTCCATACCGATTGAAGATTACGCTATGATTGGCGACTGCCACACGGCGGCTCTGGTCTCAAAAGAGGGTTCGATCGACTGGCTCTGTCTTCCGCACTTTGATTCCGGCGCCTGTTTTGCCGCGCTGCTCGGAACCTCTGAAAACGGTCATTGGTCCATTTCGCCCTCCGAGCCGATCCGCGCCATACGCCGCCGCTATCGTGACGGAACTCTGATTCTGGAGACTGAGTTTCAGACCGAAAGCGGATCGGCAACCCTGATCGACTGCATGATTCCTCGCAATGGCATGCCTGAGCTTGTGCGCACTGTTGTCGGCACCAGAGGGCAGGTCCGTATGAACCTGGAACTGGTGATTCGATTCGACTACGGCTCGGTGCTGCCTTGGGTTCTGCAGACCGGGAGTGGGATTTCCGCCATCGCCGGTCCGGACATGATCCGGCTGCGCACGGATGTTCCGCTTCGCGGTGAAAACATGCAGACTAAGGCAGACTTCACCGTTGCGGAAGGACAAAAGGTCTCCTTTAACCTGACCTGGTATCCGTCACACCGGCAGGAACCTGAACCGCTGAACTGTGACGCGGCGATCGAGAAAACAGAGAAATGGTGGCGGGAATGGTCGGATCGCTGCACTTATCAGGGTCAATGGCGCGATGCCGTGCTGCGTTCGCTGATCACATTGAAGGCCCTGACATTTCTGCCCACCGGCGGAATCGTAGCCGCGCCAACCACTTCTCTGCCCGAACTGCTGGGCGGCGTCCGCAACTGGGACTATCGCTTCTGTTGGGTGCGGGATGCGACCTTCACGCTGCAGTCTCTGCTCAATGCCGGCTATCTGGAAGAGGCGCGAGCGTGGCGGGAATGGCTTCTGCGAGCCGTCGCCGGCAGCCCTGCCGAATTCAACATTCTCTATGGGCTTCGCGGCGAACGCAGGCTCACTGAACTGGAATTGCCGTGGCTGCAGGGATACGAAAAATCCGCCCCAGTCCGCACCGGCAATGCCGCCTACAAGCAATTTCAATTGGATATCTTCGGAGAGGTGGCCAACACGCTTTTTCAGGCGCGCCAAGCCGGCCTGGGACCACCGGAGCACGAACGCGGGGAGATGGCCCTGGCGCTGTTGGAATTTCTGGAGACGGGATGGGTTCAGCCCGATGATGGCATCTGGGAGGTGCGCGGCCCGCGCCGCCATTTCGTTCACTCCAAGATGATGGCGTGGGTCGCAGTCGATCGCCAGATAAAGAGGGCAAAACTGGGCCGGCTTTCGCTGGATATACCTCGATGGGAAAAACTTCGAGACGCCATCCATGAGCAGGTTTGCCGGCAGGGTTTCGACGCGGACGTGAATTCTTTTGTGCAATTTTACGGATCCCAGCACCTGGACGCGAGCATCCTCATGATGCCGCTGGTCGGCTTTCTACCGGCGAATGATCCGCGCGTAATCGGCACGGTTAAAGCCATCGAAACCAATCTCATGCAGAACGGTTTTATCCAACGGTACACGGAAGACCCAGCCGTCGACGGCATGCCCCATGGCGAGGGAGCGTTTCTCGCGTGCTCCTTCTGGTTGGCGGATAATTACGAGTTGCAGGGTCGCCATGATGACGCCGTGCGGTTGTTCGAGCGCCTGCTGAGCATCCGCAATGATGTTGGTCTTCTGTCCGAGCAATATGATCCAATCGCAAAACGTCAGCTGGGCAATTTTCCCCAGGCCTTCTCTCACGTCGGCTTGGTGAACACGGCTTTCAACCTGACCGGCGGGTCGAAATCATAACGCGCTGTCTCGCCATACGGCACGCGCGACCGCGACGTATGGCATTATTGAGACGCGTGTGTGGGGACGGGCGTGTGGGGACGGGCGCCTCGCCCGTCCAAGCCGAGCGCAGCTCGGCAGCGCTCGAATGCCAGCGCGCACACCGTTGAGTCGGAGATCATCATGGCACCGCATCCCGGTCGTAGCGTCCTCATTCCGCTGACGCTCGGCCTCCTCTTCTGTCTCACTGCCTGCAGCCGCCCGCCCGCCGCCGACTCTTCGAACTCCGATTCGCAAAAACTTCCATTCGATCGCCTGCCCCACTCCACCGGAATGTCACCGAGCCAGTCGCTGATTCCATCCACTACGAAACTGCCCGAGGGAACGCCCATCCTGATTCGCCTGCAGAACGTGCTTTCCAGCGCGTCGGCGCATTCGGGAGATCCCTTCAGCGCAACCGTCGATGAGCCGGTCGTGGTCGACGGCCAGACGCGGATTGCCCGCGACACACTTGCAACCGGCCGCGTCCTCGAAGCCAAGCCCTCGGCTGGCGCGCGCGAACCCGGCTATTTGCGGATCGTGCTGGTGAGCCTGAATGTCGGCGGCCGGCAGATCATGGTCTACACTTCCAGCATCTTCGCGAAAGGTGGCCCCCGCGAGGAACGAAACCCGGCCACCGGCGCGCCTTTGGACGCCAGTCAAAGAGATAGAGATAAAGATAAAGGCAAAGATAAAGACAAAGATAGGGATCGCGATATTGCTTTCGGCACCGATCGCCGTTTAAATTTCCGTCTCGCCCAGACCGTGGACTTACAACAACCGGCAACAACAAACGAGCATTGAGCTAACAGGCAGCGGAAAAATCTGGGACTAGCATTTGCTCGTGTAGGGACGGCCGCCCTCGGCCGTCCAAGCCGAGCGCAGCTCGGCAGTTGCCAGTGCACAGCAACTCACAGACCGCGCCTCCGAGATCCGGGTGCCCCGTCCAAGCTCTGCTTGGGCGGGCCCGCGTCACCTGAGACCGATGCCTCGATCATGGTTTAACCACGGCGCGAATATCCGCGCTCTCCATGACTCGTCTGGGATAACCATCTCTCGCGACAATCAACATCGCGCGGCCAATCTCTTTTGTGGTCAACACGTGATTAGGAAAGATTTTTCGGAGCAGCGGAAGCAATGGCTTACCGATTTTATAAAAGACACGGTAGGATTTCGTCTTCGATTGGATTCCATCAAGGGGCTGGATCATCCCCGGACGAAAAATGTACGCGGTAAAAGGCATTTTCAATAGTGCGTTTTCAGTCTTTCCCTTGATTCGCGCCCACATGACAAGTCCACGCTCTGAGCTGTCGGCGCCCGTGCCCGAGACGTAGATGAAAGTCATCCGAGGGCTGAGCCGGCATAGGACATCCGCGGCCGCCATGGTCATTGCGTAAGTTATACGTTTGTATTCCTCCTCGTTCAGTCCGCTGGCGGAGACGCCAAGACAAAAAAAGCACGCATCGAAACCCGAGAGATTAGTCTCAATCGTTTCATAGTGCCATAGGTCCGAATGTACAATCGCGCGTAATTTCGGGTGAGGCGCCGCGCTAGCGGTCCGGCCAACCGTCTGCACGAGTTCGACATTCGAGTCCAGAAGAGATTCGCGCAGCACACCCTGGCCGATCATCCCAGTTGCGCCGAAGATTATGACCTTCATCGTCGGTCCGCTTCCTTTCGGTTCCTGTGCAGGTGATCTTGTGCAAGACTCTCAATCCCGGCTTCTGCCGTGAGATGGATCGCTTGACGTTGCCACGTCGAGGTCCAGGTGCAGTCGTTGGGTGGGATCTACCGAGGGAGCCATGCCGGGCGCGTAACAATTCCCATCCTTATTATAGTTAGCACTATTGTTAGTTGGGCAGCCTCGGGCGAAATCAGCCCGCTTGGGCGACTGAGCAAATTGCCAGACTTCTGCGAAGGAGATCCCGCTGGATCCCGGTGAAAGATTATTTCTCGAAATGGTGCATCCAGGCGACGGCGGACAGGAGTCGTTCACGACCCAGTATTTGATTTTTCTTCCACCCGCATTTTGCTGAATATCTTCCGCGGTCACAACCGAGACGCCGGCGGATTCTCTCGAAGCAATTCCCGAACAGTAGACACCCGCTGCGAATTGGGCGGAATTTACTCCGTCGACCCAGGCGTGAAGATAGACGCGTTGTTCCCGGAGCAGACGTCCGCCTTGTTCCTGGTCGAGAAAGATGATGGTCTGCAATGGAAATCCTTCCGCTCGGGCCGCCCGAACCGCCGCGTCCGCATCGGACCTGCCCAATCTGGCCGCCCCCACGGCCGATGATTTGATTTCCGCATAAGTGCGGCCGTTGAAGAGAACCAGGAAGCCGTAACCGGCAGCCTCGATGATTTTCCGTTTTCCCGTCCATGAATTTGTTTTCGCTCCCGGCGGCGTATTCAGCCAATATCCGGAATAGGAGAACGTCTGGTGGAGGCTCTTCAAGTTCGCGTCTCCGGGATAATCGTTGCGATCGAACCCTACGTAGGCAGCTTGTGTTGCCGGATGCGAGCTGGAATCTGGCGTGAGCTGAAAACCGGCCGTCAGCAACGCCATGATCGCCGCGATTGGCAGAACCGCTCTCATGTTGCCTCGTATGTGCCTCGTCTAGTGCCTCGTCCCTTCGCATGATGGACTGCACTGCCGTGACTGCACTACCAATGAACCAGACCCTCGGGGTCTTCTACCAGGACGACGTCATATTTTTCCAGCATGGGCAGCAGAACGTTTTCCAGTTCGCGCTTCCACAATTCTCCTTCATAAAACTTTGCTTTCATCGGCTCGCGTGTAGTTCGATCAGGAAAGCCACGCATAAAAAAGAATGTGTCGGGATCCTCTACGGAAAGAAATGGACCCAATATTTTCATCCCGATTTCCTTGTGCGCCGGGATGCTCTTGGAGCGGAATATCGCAAGGAATTCGGCGCGCTTGCCGGGCTTGGTTTTGTAGGTGCGCATTTCGATGATCATCTACCGTCTCCGCCAGCATGCTTGCGCGCCATCACGGGCGCTCAGACCGTCATCTCTGCGTCTTTTTGACGCTCCGCTTTCGATGCCGCCGGCAAGCGCAGGCGAAAGGTGGTGCCGGCGCCGACGATGGAATCGAATTCCACCGAGCCGTAGTGCCATTGCATGATCTGGTAGGTTTGGGCGAGGCCGATTCCGCTTCCGCCTTTGTCGCCTTTGGTGGTGAAGTAGAGTTCGAAAATTTTCTCCTGCGCTGCGGATGGAATGCCGCAGCCCTGGTCGAGCACTTCCGCCAGAATCATTTCGTCATCGCGCCGCGCCTTCAGTGTCAGCGTTCCATCTCCGGTCATCGACTGCAAGCCGTTCAGCACCAGGTTCAGAATCGCTTGCCGCATCAGATCGGAATCCACACGCACTATCAGCGGCTCGTCGTCCTTGGGAAAATCCAGCACGATGCGCAGTCGCTGGCGCGCAGCATCTGGCGCGGCCAGCTGAGATACGTTCTCCATGATCTTGCGCAAGTCCAATTCTTCCAGCCGCAAATCGCGGGGACGAGTGAAGTCCACCAGGATTTGCACCACCCGGTCGAGCCGGTGAATTTCGCTGCCGATGATGTCCATGTGGCGGCGTGTTTCGGGATCGTCCTGGCGCAGTTTATTCTGCAGCAACTGCAGATGAAGCACGATAGCGTTGATCGGGTTCTTTACTTCGTGAGCTACCCCTCGAGTGAGGCGGCCGCTGGCGGAAAGACGCCTTGAAATTTCAATCTCATCCTCGATCCGGCGCACCGATTCGGTATCGCGCATGGTGAGTAATGCCCCTATCGACGTGCCTCTCTCCTGAATGAAATCAAGCGACACCTGAACCCTGTGGCCGTCGGCAGCGTCGAAGTCATACTGCACCAGCGGGCGCTGCTTCTGGAATGCCGGGAGAACCACGGCGCCGAGAACCGTTCCGTCGGAAAAAATCTCCGCGGCGGTGCGGCCAAGAATTTCGCGACGCGGCCGTCCCAGAAATTTTTCCGCTGAAGCGCTCACCAGGACTACTCGCGAATCTCGGGTGAAGAGCATAAGTCCGTCCTGCAGCTTGGTCATGACCTGCTCGACATTGTCTTTCAGGGCGGAAAAAATCTGGTTGGTATCGCGAATCTGGCGCCCGAGGTGCGCGATCTTGAGCGACACCAGGCCGACCTCGTCATCAGAGCCGGACTCCTCGGCGGGCAGCACGTCTCCGGCGCTAGCGCTGTCGAGATTGCGGCTGATGGCTTTCAGCGGGCCGAGTGCGACATTGGACACCACCGCCGCCAGCACCAGCGAACAAAAAATCGCGACTACCGAAAAGAAAGCTGCCTGCTGCAGTCTCGGCGTCAATTCGCTGCGCAAAAAAACTGTGTTCACGCCCACCCGCACGCTGCCAAAGATTTGGCCATCGAGTTCCAGGCCGATGCTTACGTCGTAAACCGTGCCCGGGCCGTAGAGCATGCGCAGCTGGCGCCGGAAGCCGGCGTCGCGCAGCGCGCTTAAGGGAGACCGCTCCGGCACCGGCTTGCCGTTCAAGGTTGGATTGGTGTCGAGAATCGCCAGCCCGCTCGGATCAATGATGGCGGCGTCATAGATGATGCGGGAATTTCCCACCACCGATTCCAGCATGTCGTTCAGGTTGGTGTCGGTCTGCAGATAATTCGTGATGGCGGTACGCATCGCTTTGGGATTGTTGGTGTCAACCCGCGTGCTGGTGAGATCGGGAACCGCTTTGGAGGCGGCGTATTCGAGCTGGTTGGTGAGCTGCGAAGCGGTTTCATCCGCCCACAGCAGGCGCTGGCGCAACAGTTGCGACAGATAAATCCAGGAAAAGCCGACCACCAGCGCCGTGAACAGCGTAGTGATCACGAGCACGATGATGACTTTGCGTCTCATTTTAAAGAAGGTCGCAGGGCGTTCGTCGTTGGCCGATAGTCGATAGTCGTTAGTCGTTAGCAAGGACTCGCGAACGACTATCGGCCAGCGACGAACGACTAGCCCCGAAACAAAGACCTGCAACAAAAACCTGACACCCGAAAGCTGAGAGCTGATAGCTGACAGCTGCCCCTCTCACTCCCCCTCCGCCTCCGCCAGCAGCGTATCCTGTGGCCGCCCGTATTCTTTCAGTTTGTTATGCAGCGTCTTCAGGCTGATGGCTAATATCTCAGCCGCTCGAGTTTTGTTGTTATTGGTCGACTGCAGCGTTTTCAGGATGAGCAGCTTCTCCGCTTCTGCGACCGTCGTGCCCACGCCCAGGTGCACGGCGTCGGGATCGTTGACCACCTGCCGCACGCTCTGGCCAAAGCCCGGCGGCAAGTGCTTGGTTTCTATCAGGCCGCTTTCGCAGACGATTACGGCGCGTTCCAGAGTGTTGCGCAGCTCGCGCACATTCCCCGGCCAGGAGTAAGTCTGGAACATATTGAGCACGGCCTCGCTCACGTCCGCCACATTGCGATTGTGCTTCTGATTCATGTCCGCAAGCAGGCTTTTTACTAAGTCACGGATATCTTCTTTATGCTCGCGCAGGGCCGGCATATGTATATTAAAAACGTTGAGCCGATAATAGAGGTCTTCCCGTAGTTCGCCATTGGCCACGGCATCGTCGGGAACCTTGTTGGTGGCGGCGAGCACGCGCACGTCCACCGAGGTCTCGACCTTGCTCCCGAGGCGCCGGAGTTTGTGGTCTTCGAGGACCCGCAGCAGTTTCGCCTGTGTGCCCACCGGCATCTCGCCAATCTCGTCGAGCAGCAGCGTGCCGCCCTCGGCGAGCTCGAAGCACCCGGTGCGGCGTTCGAGAGCGCCCGTGAAAGCCCCCTTCTCGTGGCCAAAAATTTCGCTCTCGATCAGGGTCTCGGGAATCGCCGCGCAATTGATGGGGACGAACGGTTTGTTGCGCCGCGGACTTAGATCGTGGATGGTCCGCGCCACCAGTTCCTTGCCCGTTCCGCTCGCCCCGGTGATCAGGATCGAGGCCGTGCTCGGCGCCACTAACTCGACCAGGCGGAAAATCTCCTGCATCTCTGCCGACGCGCCGACCAGAGTTCCGAGCGCTCCCTTATCGCGCAAGCGGCGGCGCAGCGATTCGTTTTCGTTGCGCGTATTCACGATTTCGCCGATGTTGGTGAGAATCGAGCGCAATCGCCGGAAGTCGATGGGCTTCTCAATATAATCCTGGACGCCCAGCCGGCCGGCATGGAATGCGGTGTCGGTCGCCTTCTGCGCGGTTACCATCACCACCGCGATCGGCTGCGTCATGTCGGCCAGTTTCTCCACCAGTTCCATGCCGCCCATGCGTGGCATCTTAACGTCGGTAATCACGATGGCGGGAGCAAAGGAGGGAATTTTTTCCAGAGCCTCCACTCCGTCGGCTGCGGTGTCGGTGCGATAGCCCCAACCCGAGACCAGTTCGGCAAGTCCGGTTCGTTCGTTCTCTTCGTCTTCGACAATCAGTACACGTTCCTGTGTCATATTTCCTTTGCTGTCGTCCAATCAGCATTATTCAGGGAAGCGCGCCGCCCCGCAACCCGACCAGATATAGGAATATCAATTTGAGATAGAGCGAGGGCACAGCGTTCTACAGAAAACCGGATTCGCGAACCACAGAAGGCTACAAAAAATATCGGCAAGTAATCTTCTTCTTTTGAAAAACCGACTGCTTGCTGTAGAATTCGGTGTTTCCCATGTGCAGCCGATCCGTGCGTGCCATAAGGACTCATTTATCCCAGTTCTATTTAATTAGCTTCTAGGTTTTGATTTCGGAGGAACTCTAATGTCACTTTGTCACGAGACTTACCGGAGGTTCGCGAGTGTCGCGCTCGTCCTGGCCATTGTGCTGATTGCGTTGCCGGCTTTGCTGACCGCACAGTCTACGCCCGCACCCGCGGCGCCAAGTTCATCTTCGGATAGCTTCCCCTCGGTGGAAGTATTCATTGGCTATCAGTGGTTAAACCCGGGCGGAAACGTCCCCGATCAGAGCAGCCCGCCCAACGCTGTGCAGACGCCGTCGATGTCCAAGGGCTTCGCCGCCAGTGGGACCTACAACCTCACCAAGTATCTCGGTATCGAAGGCAATTACGGCGGAAGCTCGAATTCCACCAACGCCAGTGTCAACACCTTCACCGGTGGGCCGAAGTTGACCTTTCGTGGCGAGAATAATGTGAATTTCTTCGCGCACACGCTGATTGGAGTGGAACGCCTTGACTATAGGTATGACCCAAGCAGCAAGGGCGTTGTCGGAATCCTCGGCGGCGGTATGGACCTCAAAATCTGGAAGTACGTCTCGATACGCCTCTTTGAAGCGGACGTCCAGTTGTCGCACCAGAATTTCGGCGGCGTCGTTCCGCCCAGCGATGCCGGGTTGCGCCGTCCAGGTTTCACCGGCGAAGTGCTGCGCACTGGTCTCGTGTTCTCCTCGGGCGGCGAAGCGCCTGAAGTTCTCGTCGGCGCGGCCTGCTCGGTGCAGAATTCCGACGTGATGGTTGGCGAACCGGTTCACGCCACCGTCGCCGCCAGCAACTTCAATCCCAAGCATCCTCTCACCTACACCTGGGCGAGCAGCGGCGGCAAGATCGAAGGCAAAGACACCGGCGCCACCATCGACACCAATGGCCTCAGCGGAGGCAGCTACACCGCCACCGCCACCGTCACCGATCCCAAGGCGAAGAGGAACAACACCGCCAGTTGCACCGCTAACTTCAACGTGAAGGAACTCCCCAAGAACCCGCCGCAGGTTTCCTGCTCGGCGAGCCCGGCATCGCTCCAGGCCGGTGGTACCTCAACCATTACTTGCACCTGCACCAGTCCGGATAACGTTCCGGTAACCGTGGGTGGATGGACCTCCAGCGGCGGCAGTATTTCCGGCAGCGGAAACACCGCCACTCTGAACACGACTGGCGCCTCGCCCGGTCCTATCACCATCGGCGCTACCTGTACCGACTCGCGTGGCTTAACGGCTTCGAGTTCGAGCTCGGTGACCATTGAAGCGCCGCCACCACCACCGCCGCCGCAAGCCACCAAGGTGAACGAGTGCGCTTATCCCAACGTCAAGAAGCCATGGCGCGTCGACAACACCTGCAAGGCTGCGCTGGATGATGTTGCACTCAAGTTGCAGCAGGATTCAGACGCCAAGCTGATCGTCGTCGGAAACGCCGATCCGAAGGAGAAGCGTAAGAACCTGGCCGGCGAGCGCGCAGTCGACGTGAAATTCTACATCTCGGGAGGCGAAGCAAAACAGAACATCGATGCCAGCCGGATCGAGACCCGCACCGGAAACGCCGGCACGGCGACTTCGGAACAATGGATCGTTCCCGCCGGCGCCACGTTCCCCGAGGCCGACAGCACAACGTCGGTCGACGAAACCAAGGTCCTGCCGATTCCGGATCATCCGAAACCGGCGGCCAAAAAGAAAGCGGCAAAAAAGGCCCAATAACTGATCTGTAACAAGCACGAAAGGCAGCACGAAAGGCCGGAGGGGCACGCCCCACTGGCCTTTCTATTTTTCTGCACCTCGGTAACCTTGAACCGATCGTGCTAGCCTGTCTAATGTGTAATGCAGGGTGAATATCGTTCGCCGGGGGTCAAAATACGCCCATGGATTTCATAGGGATACGAAACGCTAATCGGAACGCTCTCCGCACAAGTTTGCTCGTTCTCGCTGCCACTCTCGCCGTCACTCTTATGAGCACCGCACTGCTGGCCTCCGGGCCCTGGCAGGCATTGGGTCCGGATGGCGGCGATGCCCGCAGCCTGGCCTATGACGCGCACAATCCCGATCACATCCTCCTCGGCACCAGCACCGGCCAGATGTTTACTTCCAATGATGGCGGACGCTCCTGGTCGCGCCTGGCGCGCCTCGGTGGCGACGACTACGTTCTCGACCACATCTCCATCGATCCGCAGGACTCCAACCGTATTTTTGTGTCGTCGTGGAGCGCATCAGGCCAGAAAATCGGCGAAGTCTTCCGCACCCGCGACGGCGGCGCCACCTGGACCGTGCTGCCCGCAATGCACGGCAAGTCCATCCGCGCCATGGCCATGTTCAAGGGTGACTCCAGCGTCCTCGTGGCGGGCGCGCTCGATGGCGTCTACCGCACCAAAGATGGCGGCGATAACTGGGAGCGTCTGTCTCCCGCCAACTCCGCCGAGATCAAGAATATTGAATCGATCGCGGTCGATCCCAAAGATCCCAATACCGTTTATGCCGGAACCTGGCACCTGGCCTGGAAGACGTCGGACGGCGGCGCCAACTGGCAACATATTAATAAAGGTATGATCGATGACTCTGACGTGTTCTCGGTCATAGTCGACCATGACAATCCCGCCGTGGTCTTCGCCAGCGCTTGCTCCGGAATCTACAAGAGTGAGACTGCCGGCAATCTGTTTGCCAAGATTCAGGGCATTCCGTTCTCGGCGCGCCGCACCCGCGTGCTCAAGCAGGATCCCACCAACGAAAATATTGTTTACGCCGGAACCACCGAAGGACTCTGGAAGTCGGTCGATCTCGGCAAGGTATGGAAACGCGTCAGCGATCCAGAGGTTGTGGTCAACGACGTCTACATTGATCCGCGGGATTCCAATCACGTGCTCCTCGCCACCGACCGCAGCGGCGTGATGGCCTCCACCAATGGCGCATCCAGTTGGACCACGTCCAACCAGGGCTATGCCCACCGCTATGTTTCTTCCATCCTGGCCGACGACAAAAACATCAATACGCTCTATGTCGGCGTCGTCAATGACCGCGAATACGGCGGCGTGTTCTACTCCCATGACGCCGGACAACACTGGTTGCAGAAAGCAGCCGGTCTTGGCGGAAAAGACGTATTCGCTCTCAAACAGGCTTCCAGCGGAGTGCTGGTCGCCGGCACCAGCCACGGCATGTATTCGCTGGAGCACAGCGCCACCGAGTGGCACCCCATGAACGTAGTGGTAATCGAGCAAACCGTGAAGACGCCGAAAAAAGGTACGCGCAAGGCAGTCACGAAAGTATCCATTCAGAAGTCGAAGCTCGATTCGCGCGTCAACGATCTGGAACTCGGTTCCACACGCTGGCTCGCGGCAACCACGACCGGCATCTACTCCAGCACCGACCAGGGAAAAACCTGGAAGGGCGGGCAGATTCTCGGCCAGACGGATTTCGTTTCGGTGCGAGCCCAGGATTCCACCGTGGTCGCGGCGACCCGCTCCAGCGTGCTGGTCTCCAATGACAGTGGCTTGACCTGGAAACTGGCCGGTCTGCCAAACTATGTGGTCAGCATCCGCGGGGCTGCGATTGCTTCCGAAAACCAGATCCTGATCGCCTCACGCGAGGGCGCGTACCGCAGTGGTGACGGCGGCGCGACCTGGGAACATGCCGTCAACGGCCTGCCCGATAAGGACATCACTTCGGTCAGCTTCGACTCCGCTCGCAAGCGCCTCCTGGCCACCAGCGACGCAACCGGCGTGATCTTCGAAAGTCGCGATGGCGGACGTTCCTGGCAACGCGGTCCGGACAGCGGCTTCCCGCTGCGCCGGGTCAGCGTAATCGGCGGACGCTTTGTAGGCGCGACCCCGTTCGATGGCGTAGTCCTGCAGCCGGAAAATGAATCAATAAGCGCAGCCGCCCAAACCACCAGCTCAGAGTAAGACTGAATAAATAACCACCGACCGGGGAGGCGCCAAGCTTCCCCGGTTTTTCTTTGCCGACTGTGGCGCGGACACTCCTGTCCGCGAAAGCCGGCAGTGAAATAAAGTTGAGCGTTAGCCAATAAGCAGCTAGTCATCTCCGCGCAGCCGCGGTTGAGCCGGACCGTAAATCCCCGCGACCCTTGCGTTCTTCTCATCGGTAGGAAACAATCCTGGTGGCACCGCTCATGCGCATTGTCTGCCGATTCGCGATAGCTCTTTGGCTGATTTTCCCGGCTGCGGCAAACCCGCAACAGGACCCAGCAGCCTCCGCGAATTCCTCCGCACAAACTTCGCCTCCGCCTGCACCCAAAGAGAATGCTCCGGAACAAAAGTCGCCAGCAGAGAACGTCCCCGCAGCGCAGGCCCCGGCAGCAGAGCCCACTCCAGCCGTGCCCGCGAATCCGCAGGCTCCGGCCGCGGAGCAGAAAGTGTCACCGACACCCGCGCAGAAAAAGACCGGTTCAACGAGCGCAGTCAAGAAACGCCGCAAGCGCCCCGCGCCAGTGCCCGATACTCCTCCGCAGAAGGTGGTGGTGCGCGAGGGCGGAGCCCGGGAACCCGCGGCGCAGATTGCCCCCGGCCTGACTCCCGAGGAAGCGACCCGCGAGCGCCGGAACGCGGAACGGTGGCTGGGTTCCACCGACGACCAACTGAAACAGCTGGCCGATCGCACGCTGGACACGCAGAAGCGGGAGACGGTAGGACAAATCCGCAACTACATGGACGGTGCGCGTTCGGCGTTAAAGGAAGGCGATGTCCGGAGAGCAAGTACGCTGGCCCAGAAAGCACATTTACTATCAGAAGATTTGCTGAAGCACTAGCCACTCACCGTGTGGGGACGGGTTAGGTGTGGGGACGGGCGCCTCGCCCGTCCAAGCCGGGCGCAGCTCGGCAGTTGCCGATGCACCACGACTTCCTCATTCGAATTACCTTTCAGAACGCCGGCCCTTTCCCGCTCCACCGGTAAAACCGAATCGGATGTTTCGGAAACGCGTCCTCCTGCGCGGCATCGAAGTGCGCCACCACGCCCGGCCAGCGCTGCGCAAGCACGGCCGCGGTAGGGCCATCCACCCAAACCTCGCGCCCAGCGGCGAGTTCACGGTCCGCATCCTGCCCGAAATCCGCCACGCCGTTCACCGGATCGATCTGTTTCCAAGTAGTCCGCGGATTGAAATAGCGGATGTACCAGTCGTCCACAATAAAGTCGCTGTAGTAGACCACGGTTCGATCGGACCACACCTCACCCATCCGGTGGGCAAATCGAAGCGCCTGGTTGTAGTCTGGACGCGAATAGGGAAATATGTAGAACGCGAGATTCGCCAGCGCCATGGCCGCAACTAGCAGAGCCAGCCGGTAACGGCGCGGGCCTTCATATCCGGTCAAAGCCAAAGCGACGATCAGAATAATCGCCGGTAGACAAAATAACTTGTAGAAAGTATTCCAAGGCAGCCAGAAGAAGAGAAAGACAGCATAGGAGACGAACCAGACAACAGCCATTCGCATCGGCAAAGTTGGCGGAAGCCTGAAGTGGAGCAACCGTAGTTCTTTCCGGTGTCGGAAAACGACGGTCAGCAGCGCGGTCAACACGACCGCCAGCAAGACAACCGTAATCAGCATGAACGGTCCGAAGAACTGAAGCAGCCGGCCGGTGCCTCCAAAAAACAATCGCGGATAATTCATCAGCGTAATAGCCAGATCCTTCGGCATATTGAAGGTGAACGTCACATCCGGGGAGTGAAAAGTCAGCCAGTGCACAAAAGCACTCACATGCGTAGAACGTTGCTGCAGCCAGAACCCGGCGCAATACACCGGCAGCGTGACTCCCGCTGCAACCGCGCAATACCGTAGCAGGCTTCGGCGACCGCCCTTCAAATAGACGCCTAACGCAGCCGCGGGAAAGAAAAAGATCGCAAGCTGATGGACCAGCATGGCGCCCGCGTGCAGCAGTCCGACCAGCAGGGGCCGGGGCTTCGAACTCGTGCTCAAGACGTGGAAGCAGGCCACCAGAAAAAGCACACTCGGAATATAGGCGTCAGCGTCGGTGGCAAATCTCCAGAAAATTGCCGAGAAAGCAAACAGCAAGGTCAACATCGTGCTCAGGTACACCGACTGCGTGAGCCGAAACAGCGTTCGCTGCACGATCCGGACGCATGCCGCAGCCAGGACCATGTTCATCGCTTGAAGCACCGCAATCGCCCGCACCTGCAGCCCAAGGCCGCGCACCGCGATCCAGGCAAAATACCCGATGCCGTCGTAGAGAAGGTGATTCGGGCGAATCAGACTTGCCCAAAAGAAAGGCGATCTGAATCCACCACACTGTTCGATATCCTGAGCGAAAGAAACGCCATCCCAGTAATAATTCCTGGTGGGTAAAGCCGCATAAACTGCAAATACCGCTACGAATAGCCAACGGGAGATCGTTTCCGGCTGCGGAGAGCTGGTCGAATCAGCCCAACGGCTAAGGCTCAGAGGCATACTGGGAAGAAATCAAACTAAAAATTGTCATCCTGAGCAAATAAAAAAACTGTCATCCTGAGCGAAGCGAAGGACCTGCTGTTTGCCAACCGCAATCATGCACGTGGACGAAATAACGACAGCCCGCCTGCGTGGCCCAGCCTACTCGCTCGTGAAGTAATCCACCGCCACCGGGTTCTCGAACAGCGAGTAATCGCGGGTCACGACCGTGATGCCGCTGTCGGTAACGAAGTAGCGTTCACGATCGGCTTCGGCATCGTATCCGATGGTCGTGCCTTCCGGAATATGCACGTCGCGGTCGAGGATGGCCTTGCGGATCCGGCAACTGCGTCCAACGTTGACGTGCGAGAACAGGATGCTGCTTTCGATTTCGCTGTAGGAGTTGACCCGCACATCCGGCGAGAGCACGCAATTCTGCACCGAGCCCCCGGAAATGATGCAGCCGGACGAAACCAGTGAATCGAGCGAATGGCCCATACGTCCCGGTTCGCCAAATACAAACTTTGCTGGCGGATACTGCCGCTGGTGGGTGCGGATCGGCCATTGGTCATCGTAAAGATTGAAGACGGGAGACACCGAAACCAGGTCCATGTTGGCTTCGTAATAAGCATCAAGCGTGCCCACGTCACGCCAGTAGAGCGCCTCTTTCTTGTTTTCGTCGACAAAATTAAAAGAGAAGACGCGGTAGTCCCCCAGCATCTTGGGCAAAATATTCTTGCCGAAATCGTGGCTCGAATCGGGGTCCTCGGCGTCTTTGAGCAGCACCGGAATGAGCACGTCGGTATTGAAAATATAGATGCCCATCGATGCCGAAATTTTTGTTGGATCATAGGGCGACCGGATTTCCGTCTCTGCTGGCTTCTCCAGGAAACCGGTAATGCGATTGTCGCGGTCGATTTCGACCACCCCGAAATGGCGGCTTTCCGACGGGTCGGTCACCAGCGTCGCGACCGTCACGTCAGCTGCCGCATCCTGATGCTGCTTGAGCATGCGCCCGTAATTCATTTTGTAGATGTGGTCGCCGGAGAGGATGATTACGTACTTCGGCTGCTCCGAGCCGATGGAATAAATGTTCTGGTAAACCGCGTCGGCCGTCCCCATGTACCAGTTCTCGCTGACCCGCTTCATCGGCGGCAGGATTTCGATGAACTCGCCGATTTCCCGCCCGAAAATGTTCCAGCCTTCGCGAATCTGGCGATTCAGCGACAGCGCCTTGTATTGCGTCAGGATAAACACGCGGCGCAAGCCCGAGTTCACGCAGTTGGAAAGCGTGATGTCGATGATGCGATAAATGCCGCCGAAGGTTACGGCTGGCTTGGCGCGGTCGCGCGTGAGCGGATAGAGGCGCTCGCCGGCGCCCCCGGCGAGTAGAATTCCCAGCGTATCTTTCATTGGCACACCGTCATCGGCACACCGTATAGATGCAGCATGCAACCGGGAAGCTGCCCCAGTTCAACGCGACATACTAGCACAGGGAACGGATTTCGCAATCCGGCGGGACGCGAGCAGTGGCACCGCCCACGTAGCGGCGGACGCATTCGTCCGCCCGCCAAGCAATGATGAGCAATGCAAGAAGGATCCGCGCCCGGCAGCCTGCCCTAGCAGTGTACGATCTTGCCGCTCTTGATGC
>Ga0302324_100005444_pt1 | contig 27743 bp, 24 predicted proteins | sample Palsa_T0_1_FD_201949 | JGI IMG/M metagenome (GOLD analysis project Ga0302324, IMG submission 201949) | Peat permafrost microbial communities from Stordalen Mire near Abisko, Sweden - Palsa_T0_1 | ecosystem: Environmental > Terrestrial > Soil > Palsa > Peat permafrost | place: Sweden: Abisko...
GTGGCAAGCAAGGCCTTGAGGTCCTCCTGGAACTTGGCGACATCACCTGAAACATCGAGCACGAGATTGCCATCAAGGGCCAAAGTCCGGCGGGGCGACATTGAAGAGTGTTCGGCGAGTCCCGCCTTAGGCATGTCGACGGTGCGGAGATAGGAATATTCGCCGTAGGCGGCTGTAGGGTCCTTCATGACGTAGAGCTGCACCTGAAGGGAATCCGAGCCTTGGTTGTAGGCGCATTGCTCTCCGGAGCCAAATCCATACTCGGCGGCGATGCTCGCGGGGTCTCCGGCCACGAAGCCGTTCGGCTGCGAAAGGTTAAGCTTGGCCCGCGCCGAGCAGGTCCAGCCGGCGAAAGAGCCAGGCAGGATCTGTTGCGCGAAGGCAGGCGAAACGGCCAGACACAAGAATGCGATCAGGAACGCTAGATATCTGCGCATGGACACCCTTCTTAGATGCCGCAATCTTACTTGGGGTTCCCGGCGGATGCCAGAGCAGTGGGAGCAAATCGACCGTCCGGAGTTGTGTGGTTCTCGGAGATGAGCTTCTGCTTGTTGACGGTGAGGCTATTCATGTTGTCGAGATAGCTGGCGATGCCGCGATAGAGGCCGTCGGCGATGCGCTGCCGTTGATCGGTCTTGCGCAGAAGCTTTTCATCGCTGGGGTTGCTGACAAAAGAGATTTCCGAAAGCACAGAAGGCATATCCGCGCCGATGAGGACGACGAAGGGAGCTTTCTTCACGCCGCGGTTGCGCTCGCTGCGGCTCACCAACTGGAGTCGCTGCGTGAGCGTGTCCTGGATATCGCCGGCGAGCTCCTTAGACTCCTCGATTTTTTCGTTGCGCGCGATCTTCTTGATGAGGTCCTGCAGATCGTGCAGCGATTCCTGGGCATTAGCATTCTCGCGGGCGGCCACTTCCATGGCGTCTTCGGAATTGGCGAAATTCAAATAGTAGGTTTCGATTCCGCGGGCGTCTGGATCATGACTGGAATTGGCGTGAATCGAAATGAACAGGTCCGCCTTGGCTTCGTTGGCGATGGCCGTGCGTTGTTCCAGGGGTATGAACGTGTCGTCTTTGCGAGTGTAGACGACATCCGCGCCGGGCAGTTTATCCTCGATCAGTTTTCCGAGCCGCAGAGCCACGTCAAGACACAGATCCTTTTCCATCAGGCCATGAGGGCCGATGGTGCCGGTATCGTGGCCGCCGTGGCCGGCGTCAATGACGATGCGGCTGATCTTCAAGCCGAGCGCGCGCGTGAGGGAACGCTGCCCATCCCGAGTCGGCTTCGGCACCGGCGGCGGTGTAAGCTCCGCGAGCTTCGGCGTGCTCGTCTTCGGCACAGGGGGCGGCGCAAGCTCCGCGACCTTCGCGGCATCTGATTTCGCGGGCGTTTTTGGAGGCAGTGAATTCAGCTTGGCAAGCGCGCTGGCCGTGTCCGCGTGCGGTATGAGGGTTGCAGTTTGCGTTTTCGGCAAGAGCCCTATTGGAGCAGGAGACGATGGCGACGGATCGGCAGCCACACCGTTTTTCGCGATCGCCGGCGTAGCAGTGGCCGAGCGCACGTCGATCACCAGCCGATAGGGATTGGCCACCAGAAACGCGGAGTAATTCTTGGCGCCATCCACATCCAGTACCAGCCGCACAACGCCTTGTTTGTTTTGCGCAACACGCAGGGATTTCAGCAGGCCGGTGTCGATTGTCCAGGTTTTATTGGAGAGCTTGGGAATGAGCCGGGCCTTATAGAGATCGAAATAGATTCGGTCAGGGGCGGCAATTCGCACCGCATCGTACTTGACGGTGCCGTCCAAGGCCACAATGATGCGCGTGGCGTTCTGCGCGTTCCATGTCTGGACGTCTTTCACAGCCGGTGTGCCGCTGGCGGCAAGCTGCGGATCGACGCGCGTGCCGGTAACCTCGGGAGGCTGCGGGACAGCGCTAGCAGCGGAATTGTCGGCACCGAGGCTCGAGGGGCTCGACTCCGATGAGGCCACCGCGACGGAAGCAGGCTTGGCGGCCGGTGCGGCTGGTCCACCAGCGATTTCCTTGAGCGCTGCGCGGGCCTCGGCCGAGCGTTCCGAGTGAGGAAAGCGCTTGAGGTATTCCTGGAAGCCCGCCGTTGCATCATCTGGCTTCGCGAGATCGTCTTTCTGAATCTGGGCGATGGTGAAAAGCGCCTCGCCGCGATAGTGGCTGCCGGGATACTGCTTCACGAGGAAGTTGCAGGCGCTGATCGCGGATTGAAAATACTTGGGATCGTAGAGGCGGCCCATCTCCCGATACAAGCGGCCCTCGGCGATCAGGGCGGGGGTAACTTCCTCCGCCTGCGCGGAGATCAAATGCACCTTGTGATAGGCGGAAACGGTCTGCTTGTAGTCGGTGATCGAACGATCCTTCTCGAGATAGCCCTCGAGTTGGGTGCGCAACCCCACGGCGCGTTCGAACTGGTCGCGGGCGTCGGATTTCTTGTCGGCACGGAGAGGGAGGGCGAAGCACACCAGAAGCGCCGCAGCCATCCCAAAAGCGATGCCGGGCCGGGCGTTGGGCAATGCCCCCGAAAGCGAAACGCAGCGTTTCATTTCATTGATTCGTAAAAATCAGGCGCCCGCTAGAGTCCACTTCGCGCCTCACTGCCAGCCGGGGCGGCTCCCAAAGAGAGTGGTTGCGGCCCGAATTCGGCTCAAAATAGGCGTCGGTCACCTTCTGTACGTATCTTCGCGTTTCCGCATACGCGGGAACGCCATTGCTAAGATCCACGGCGCGCTCGCCGGCGTTGTATGCCGCAAGCGACTTGGTCAGATCGCCGTTGTAGCGATCGAGCAGAGATCGCAGATACTTCGTGCCGCCTTCGACGTTCTGCGCGGGGTCGAAGGAATTGCCCACACCGTAGCGCTGCGCGGTCGAAGGAATCAACTGCATGAGCCCGACGGCGCCTTTGGGCGAAATCGCGTGCGGATTCCAGCCGGATTCGGTATTGATCACCGCCTTAACCAGCGCGGGATCGATCTTGTTGCGCTCAGCCGCTTCTCGCACGATGCTATCCAACCGGGCATCGGTCTCGGCGGCGGCGCGAGTCTGCGGCCGGGACCTCGACAGCCCAGAGGGGGAGCCAATAGTACCTCTGGCGCGGGCGGTAGGCGAATCTTCGTTTGTATAGACCACTTTGCCTCGACTATCCATCGAAACCTGAACTTGAGCGCGTGCCGGCTGGGCTAGCGATAACCCAGCCGCCAATATAGTGACGAGAATAAGACCGGCAGTCCTAGTTCTGGCGCCGCGCCCGGTCAGGGGCACAAGGGGGAAGGCAGATGCTCTTAATCTCAAATAGGAATAGGGCATAGGGCGCTCGCGAACTACTTCCGTTCGCAGCGTGACGTTCTGGCAAGAGGATTATAACAACCGGTCTATTAGGGGGTAAACGGACCGCAAGGCTGTTTCTATCCCAGATGTGTCTTTTCCGCCAGCCTCGGCCAAATCGGGCCGGCCGCCGCCAGAGCCGCCGACCAGCTTGGCAAGCTCCTGAATAATCTTGCCGGCATGGAGCTTGGGGATTAGGTCCTTCGTAACTCCAGCAATTAGAGATACTTTGCCGTCTTCGGCGGCCGCCAGGACAACTACGCCGGAGCCAAGCTTTTGGCGCAGGCTATCGACCATCTGCCGCAGGCCTTCGCGGTCCGCTGTAACGGAAGCGGCGAGTACGCGGACACCTTTGATGTCGCGGACGCCGTCGAGGAGTCCTTGGGCCTGCGAACCGCTGGCTTTGCGCTTGAGGCCTTCGAGCTGCTTTTCGAGTTGCTTGGTCGATTCCAACTGGCGCTCGATCGTGTCGATCAGGCCGCTTTCGGTGGTGTTCAGAAGCTCCGCAGCGGAGCGCAGCGTGGTCAGTGCGCGCTGGTAGTCGGCCAGAGCGGCGTCGCCGGTGATGGCCTCGATGCGGCGGACACCGGCGGCGGTCGATTGCTCGCCGACGATCTTGAAGATACCGATTTCGCCGGCGCGCGTGACATGAGTTCCGCCGCAAAGTTCCTTGCTGTAGAAGCCGCGCGGAGAGGTGGCGTCCGCAATGGTGACGACGCGAACGTTGTCGGGATACTTGTCGCCGAAGAAGGCGAGAGCGCCGGAAGCGAGGGCGTCGTCGATATTCATGATGTCCGTGCGGATTTCGGGATTGCGCAGGATTTCCTGGTTCACCTGCTGCTCGATGTCGGCAATTTCGCTGCGGTCGAGCGCGGCGAAATGCGAAAAATCGAAACGCAGATGATCGGGCGCGACGAGCGAGCCGGCCTGCTTCACGTGCGTGCCTAAAATATTTCGCAGAGCTGCGTGCATCAGGTGCGTGGCGGTATGGTTGCGCATGTTGTGGGCGCGGCGTGCCGCATCGGCGACGGTGGCCACGCGGTCGCCGACTCGCAAGTCCTCTTTGGCGACGATCCGGTGCGCGATCAGTCCGGTGACCGGGTAATAGGCGCCCTTTACTTCGGCTACTTCGAGCGTTTCCGAATCGTCGTAGAAGCCGCCGGTGTCCGCGACCTGGCCACCGGATTCGGAATAGATGGCCGTGCGGTCGAGAACGATCTCCGCTTCGGCGCCCTTCTTGATTTCATCTACCGGGCCTTGCTTGGTGATGATCGCTTCGATGCGGCAATCGCGCATCGCTGTGCCGAAGTAAAAATCGGGCTCGGTCTTGTATGTTTCGGCGAGCTTGGCGTAGGCGGGGTTCGCGACGTCCTTGTTTCCGCCCTTCCAGGAGGCCTTCGCGCGGGTGCGCTGCTCGGCCATGGCGCTGTCGAAGCCGGCCCACTCGACTACGATTCCCGCGTCGCGAGTTACGTCTTCGATGAAGTCGCGCGGCAGGCCGTAGGTGTCGTACAGGCGAAACGCCTTTTCACCCGCATAGGTGCGGTTGGAAGATCCGGCGAGCTGGCTCAGGTCGTCTTCCAGCTTCATCAGCCCGGTATCGACGGTGCGCTGAAAGCGCCGTTCCTCTTCGGAGACGACTTTCTGAATGTGGGCGCCGGCTTCTCCCATTAGTTCGGGATAGGCTGGGGCCATCAGCTCGCGAACGGCAAGAACCATGTCGCTGAAAAACGGCTTCGGCGGATCAAGCAGGCGCGCGTGGCGCATGCCGCGGCGCATGATCTTGCGCAGCACGTAGTCGCGCCCTTCGTTCGAGGGAATAACGCCGTCGCCGATCAGAAACGTCGTAGCGCGGGCATGATCCGCGACGATGCGAAATGAGGCATCGAGTTTGGGATCGCTGCCGTATTTCGACGGCACGAATTTTTCAGCCTCATGAATAAGAGGTGTGAAGAGATCGGTGTCGAAGTTGCTGATTTTGCCCTGCATCACTGCGGCGAGGCGTTCGAGGCCCGCGCCGGTGTCGACGGAGGGCTTCGGCAGGGGATTGAGCGCGCCGCTCGTGTCGCGGTTGAACTGCATGAAGACCAGATTCCAGATTTCGACGTAGCGGCCGCAGTCGCAGGGAAAGGCGCAGTCCGCATGGCCTTGATCGGAGGCGGCGGGGCCCATGTCGTAGTGGAGTTCGCTGCACGGACCGCAGGGGCCGGTGTCGCCCATGGCCCAGAAATTCTCTTTCAGGCCTGGGATGGGAATGACGCGATCCTTGGGCGCGCCCACTTTGGCCCAGAGAGCGGCAGCTTCGCTATCGGCTTCGAGTTTCCGGCCGGGCGCAACCTCCGCGCCGCCGAAAACCGTGAAGTACAATTTCTCAACTGGAATTCCGTACCACTCTTTGCTGGTGATCAGCTCCCAGGCGTAGGCGATGGCTTCTTTCTTGAAGTAATCGCCGAAAGAAAAATTGCCGAGCATCTCGAAAAATGTGTGATGGCGGTTGGTGAAACCGACGTTTTCGAGGTCGTTGTGCTTGCCGCCCGCGCGAACGCATTTCTGACAACTCGTGGCGCGGCGGTAGTCACGCTGCTCGAGGCCGAGGAAAACATCCTTGAACTGATTCATCCCGGCGTTGGTAAAAAGAAGCGTGGGGTCGTTCGTCGGGACCAGCGAGCTGCTGCGCACGACACGGTGGCCCCGCTCCTCGAAAAACTTTAGAAATGTCTTGCGGACTTCGTTTCCGGTCAAGGCGTCCTCAGGTCGAGGAGTTTATTATACCTAGAATTGCAGCGCCGGACGCGCGGGGGTGTGGTGACAGGGACGACTTGCTGCGGGTAAAGCAGTGCATCGGTCAGCGCTTCGCGCCATCGAGTTATGTCGGGGCTGAAGCCCCGACCCACTAAGAGAGAACCCCTAAGAATTTGGACCGAAGTAGCGATAGTGACCGGTGATCTTCCAATTAAACAGCACGTTCTTCCATTTGGGGTCCCTGGCCAATGTTGTGGACGATCATATAGCGGCCCGTTAGTGGAGACTTGCGATCCACGATGATACCGATGTGGGGAACCCCGCCGCCGAGATCCCAGGAAACCAGGTCTCCGGGCGAATAGTCGTCCGCGTGGTTCGTAATCGGAAGTGATTCTCCTTGGCGAGTGAAGAAGACCATCAGATTTGGAACTCGGCGATGGTCGATGTTCGGGTCGGGCTTCCCAGGAGATCCCTGCCAGCGGCGAGGGTAGGCAGAAAAGTCCCGGGCGATATCTTCATGAACTTCCTTCTGCAGATCGACGCCTACTGCTCGATATGACCGAATCACTTCATCCGTGCATACTCCGGTATCCGCGGGAACGTCGCCGCCAGGATAGGGAATTCGCACGTAGGCGGGGTCGTAACGGACGTAGTGATGCGTTCTTTCGACGGCTGCTGAGACAAGCCTTTGCAGGAACTGCTGATGAGCGGGCGATTCGGCGTGGATCGACTGCGCCAGCGGGACCGGCAGCGGCGCCGCTGCCCAAGCAAGCAGAAGCACCAACCCAAAGCCTCGACCGATGATGTGGCGAATCGGAGTCACGGATAACCTTACAGATTTGACCCCGATGGTCGCCAAAAGTGCCCGGTCTCGACGCGAATTCATCAAGCTTGTGCTGTTGCCATATAGGGGCCAGTTTCGTAGTGAGGCTATTCCTTCGTACCTTTGGCCTTTGCTTCAGCCGCTGCTGTCCACGGCGGGACGACGCCGTTCATGCGTGCGTAGGCGATGGACTGCCCCAGATGCTCGTGCGCGTGGGTAACGATCAGATAGACGATGTCGCCTTCACAGGCGTCGGGCCCGTATTTCTTGACCGGCTTCTTGAAATCGGCGTTGGACATTTTTCCGATAGCGGCGCGAGCATATTCAAATGACTGCTTCAGTTGATCGATAATGCGGGCCTTGTCGGTGGTCGATGTTTCGTAGCCCTTCGCTTGGGCGGCGGATGTGGGCGCCGGCATGGTGCCAAGATCCGAGGTGATCGTGAAGTTCGCGCCGGCTATGTGCAGATAGACTTCGGCGATGGAACGAACACCCGGGCCGGGCCGCCAGGTATATTTCTCCGCCGGGACAGCCTGCGCCAGGCTGACGAATTTCTTTTGTAAATCCTGCAGGTCGAGCAGGGCTTGCGGTTTGAGGTCGTAGCTTGGTGGTGTAGCGTCGGTTGATTTGGCGGTGGACTGGCCTAGCGCGTGTGCTGGATTGGCGCCGACCAGCAGCGCGAGGAGAGCGGCAAAGCTTAGGGCGAAACGCGACGCATTTTTCATGTGTATCTCCTCAAGGGGGCGTCTTTTATGGCTTGTCATCGGAAGACGCCTTTCGATGCCCTCTATAGACGGCAATCCGGGGAAAAGGTACTTCGCGAGGATGCAGATGGTTCTTCGATTTCAGTGGCCAAGCGGCCGAAGCGGTTAGGGCAGGGAATGGGTCCGGAGAAAATCCCAGATAGTGCGGGTAGCGTCGAGGTTCTGGCTGGCGACATCGACTATGAATTTAGGTAGGTATTGCGCGCCTCCGGGCCAGGCATGGCCTCCACCCTCGATGGTGTAGACGACGACTTCAGTGCCGTCCCTGCCGCCGCCCCAAGTTTCGCGGTGCACGTGTGTCCCGTCGTCCACATGATCGGGCAGGTCGTCGGCGTCAGGGTCGCCGGCAGCCCCGATTTGATCCTCGGTGCGCCAGAAGCGGGCGGCATCGGTGAGCGAGACGCATTGGCCGCGGCTCCGACCGTGGCGCAAGCCGACTTTCCCGCCCTCGATGGGCACTAGCGGGTCATTGGTCCCATGCATGTAGAGAACGGACATTGGGCGCGAAGGTTTGCACCTGGCCAGGAGCTTTTCAGGCATGGTGGCGGCAACGGACGCGATAGCGGCGATTCTGTCGCCCAGGTCGCAGGCCAGCTTATTCGAAAAGAAGCCGCCGTTGGATATTCCAGTGGCGTAGATGCGGCGAGGATCAATGGCGTGGTCGCGCTCGATGTCTTCGATTACGGCGCGAACGAAAGCCACGTCATCCGTGGTCGAAATTTCGCGGTCGTCGTTCCAGTTTCCGCCGATGCTGTCGGGGTAAGCGGCAATGAAGCCTTCGCGATCGGCGAGGTCGTCAAAATGCGTGAATCCCGGCATGTTCCAGGCATGGCCTCCGCCGCCATGGAAAATCAGGACCAGCGGAACGCCCCGCCCAGTTGGCAGGGCAGCAGGGACGTGGAGAAGGTAGCTGCGCTCGGTGCCGCCGACCTCAATCGTATGCTTGGCATCCTGGCGCGCGGCCCTGATGACCTCCGCAAGCAGCGACCATCGGCGGCCGGACCCGGCCAAGAGCCCGAGGGCTGCCAACAGCAGAAGAATGACGACGAGCGGGCGCATAGGCTTCCCCAAGATTAAACCCGGCAACCGCGATTCTGATGCACGACGAAAGGCGAATTTCGAATCGCTAACCTGGGTTGCCAATCGGGCGATTCCATCGCTGTTCGCGAAGTGCTATGTTACGGCTATGCGAGCTGTATTGCTTTTGGCGATGATCGGCATGCTTGCTTCGGCAGGCGAGGGAACCACGGCAACAGCTGTTCCGGATTTGGCCGCACTCAAAGCGATGCAGGCGCGGTTTGCCCCTACACCACTAAAAGTAGACGTGTCCGGTCTTTCCGCGGGCGACCTTCAGGCTCTGACCAAGTTGATTGAGGCATCGCGCATTGTGAACCATATTTTCATGGAGCAATTCTGGAGTGGGGATCTAGCGCTCTACCAAGAATTGCAGCGAGACGATACGCCGCTGGGCCGCGCGCGACTGCACTATTTCTGGCTGAACAAAGGCCCGTGGTCGGAGATCGACGAGCACAAGGCTTTCATTTTCGGCGTGCCGGCGCGCAAACCACTGGGATCGAATTTCTATCCCCAGGGCATGACCAAGGCGGAATTTGAAACCTGGGTCAAGACGCTTTCGCCGGCGCAAAAAGATCAGGCCGAGGGATTCTTCACCGTCATCCGGCGCGGCTCGGACCGCAAACTGAAAATCGTGCCGTACAACGTGGAGTACAAAGCCGATCTGACCGCGGCGGCCGAGCTGCTGCGAGAGGCGGCAGCGTCGACGGACAATGCCACACTGAAAAAGTTCCTTACCGCGCGAGCCGACTCGCTCATTTCGAACAACTACTTCGACAGCGACATGGCGTGGATGGACCTCGACGCACCGCTCGACGTCACCTATGGCCCCTACGAGACCTACAACGATGAAATCTTCGGATACAAGGCGGCTTTCGAGGCATATATCAACCGGCGGGACGATAAAGAGAGCGCGCGTCTGGGATTCTTTGCGCAGCACTTGCAGGACATCGAAAACAATCTTCCCGAGGACGCCAAGTATCGCAGCCCCAAACTCGGGGCCGCTGCGCCCATTCGCGTGGTGAATGAAGTGTTCGCCGCGGGAGACGGCGCCCATGGGGTGCAGACGGCCGCATACAATCTTCCCAACGACGACAAAGTAGTGCAGCAGAAGGGCGCCAAGCGCGTGATGCTGAAAAATGTGCAGGAGGCCAAGTTCGAAGCCACGCTGCTACCGATTTCGCGCGTCGTGCTGAGCGCGGCGGATCAGAAAGACGTGAACTTTGATGCGTTTTTTACCGCCATCGTCGCACACGAGCTGATGCACGGGCTGGGACCACACCAGATCACGATCGGCGGACGCGAAACGAATCCACGCCTGGAGCTCAAGGAGCAGTATGCGGCCATCGAAGAGGCTAAGGCGGATGTGACCGGTCTTTTCGCGCTGCAGTTTCTGATGAATCAGGCAGACAAGGGACAGATTCAAGCGCCGCTGGCGCACGGCCCGGATGCCGAGCGGCAGCTCTACACTACCTATCTCGCTTCCGGCTTCCGAACCGTGCGGTTTGGCCTGCAGGACTCGCATGCCCGAGGCATGGCCATGCAGTTCAATTACTTGATGGACAGAGGCGGATTCGTGGCCAATGCAGACGGGACTTTTTCCGTGAACTTCTCCAAGGTAAAGGAAGCGTTCGCGTCACTCGACCACGACCTGCTCACGCTGGAAGCGACGGGGGACTATGAAGGCGCGAAGAAATTGATGGCAAGCGGCGAGATGCGTCCTCCGGTGAAGAATGCGCTCGAGCGGCTGAAGTCACTTCCCACGGATATCGAGCCGATCTTTGTTACCGCCGACGCGCTGGCGGGCGGACATCCTCCTGGCGAGGCAACTGCGTCGGCGCGCTAATTTTTTCTTCGACCTAATCTTTCATTTCTTCCGGCAATTCTTCTGCAACTTGCGGCACGGGCAAGCTCGTGAGCTTGCGCAACTCCGCTCGGATGGTGTCCGAAGAGAAGCCAGCGCGCAGCAGGCTGCCGTATAGCGAGGCGATTTTGCGCTGGTCCAGCGGTCCGCGGATGTGGGTCATGCGGCGCTTCAGGCGGGTGCGCACGGAAGCGGCTTCATCCGTTTCGGCGAAGACGGCGTCGAGCGCCGCTTCGATATGGCGATCGGGGACGCCGCGAGTGCGGAGCTCGCCTGCGATGCGAAAGCGTCCCTGTTTACGCAACTGCGCATGCTGACGAGCGTAGTCGAGCGCGTAGCGATCGTCATCGAGGTACTTCTGTTCGCGCAGCCGAGCGATTACCTGCGATGTGAGGTCCTTTTCTTCCGTGCGGCGGTCGAGATAGACGCGCATCTCGTGGATGGAATACGCACGTCGCATCAGAGCGCTGATGGCGGAGGCGTAGAGTTCCTGTTCGGTTGAAACTTGGCGTGGGGCGGATCGGGAACGCACGAGGGAAGCATAGAGGGACAAGAAGCGAGAGGCAAGGAGGCAAAGAAAGGAGCGGACTCCGGAAAATGCTTCTAGCGGGTGCTGCCGAGGCGTTCGAATTCGTTCATGGCGCGCTCCATGTCCTCGCGAGCCGCGTCGGCCGAGGAACGGATGCCCTGGACGCGCAGGCGGAAGTCGTCCGGGTTGGATGCGCGCATTAGCGCTTCCTCGAGGGTAACGAGGTTGCGCGAGTAGAGATCGAATAGCGACTGATCGAAAGTCTGCATGCCGTACTGGCTGGTGCCGGCGGCGATGGCATCGCGGATCATGCGGGTCTTATCCGGATTGATGATGCAGTCGCGAATATACCCGGTCGAGATCATCACTTCGACGGCGGGTACGCGGCCTTCTCCGTCGCTGCGGCGCACCAGGCGTTGGCTGATGACGGCCTTCAGCGTGGAGGCCAGCTGCAAGCGAATCTGTTTCTGCTCGGGCGGCGGGAAGACGGCGATGATGCGCTGAATCGTCTCGGTCGCGTCAAGAGTGTGCAAGGTCGAGAAAACCAGGTGGCCGGTTTCAGCGGCCAGCAACGCGGTCGAAATCGTCTCCAGGTCGCGCATTTCGCCGACCAGCACCACGTCGGGATCCTGACGCAAGGCGGCGCGCAGCGCGGTCGAGAACGAAGAAGTGTCCACTTCGACCTCCCGCTGATTGATGAAGCCTTTTTTGTCGCGGTGCAGATACTCAATAGGATCTTCGATGGTGATGATGTGCTCGGGACGCAGCGAATTGATGCGGTCGATCATGGCTGCAAGCGTGGTGGACTTACCGGAGCCGGTTGTCCCGGTGGTGAGCACCAGGCCGCGTTGCTCTTCGCAAATCTGCGAAAGAATGCGCGGCAGCTCTAGCTCTTCGATGGTGCGAATCTTCGTGGGAATCACGCGCAGAACCATGCCGACGTTGCCCCGCTGCTGAAACACGTTGACGCGGAAGCGTCCGAGGCCGGCGACGCCGTAAGCCATGTCCAGCTCGGCGGTTTCCTTGAACTTCTGCTTCTGCCGGTTGGTCATCATGCTGAAGGCCATGGAGAGCATTTCTTCGGGCGTGACCCGAGGAACGTCATTCAGCCCGTTCAGCAATCCGTCGACACGCAGATAGGGATGGTTGCCAACCTTGAGATGCAGATCGGAAGCTCTGCTTTCGACGGCGCGGCGAAGGAGATCGTCTACGTTGATGGCCATGGCAAGAGCGCAATAAGCTCGTTCGAGTAACGCTAGCATGCGCCGGAAGGGCTAGGAAAGGCGCCATGCCGGGGCAGTTTCTAGGGGGACAACCCTGTCCTTTAGGAGAGGGGATGAAGAACCCCGCGCGACGGGTATCGATATGAGCATTAGTTTGCCGGAGGCTACGAATGGGGCTGATCGCGGAGGAAAAAGGCGTTGTAGACCATGCCCGCCAGGGCGCCGCCGAAGAGAGGTCCCACCCAGTAGACGCCGTGGTTCTGCCAGTGGTGCGTGGCCAGAGCCGGACCGAAACTGCGGGCGGGATTCAGCGCTGCTCCGGTGAAGGGCGCGGCCACAAGAGTCTCGATAGCCACCGTGAGCCCCACGGCGAAGCCGCCCACCCGCGAGGAGGTCCCGCCGACGCCGGCAGCGTCCACAACCGCCGCAAAATAGACGAACACAACGATGAATGTGAGCACGCCTTCGAGCAGCATGGCGTTCCAGCGAGAGAAGTCCGTCATCGTCTCGGGGGTAATCCATCGAAGCGCATCGAAACGCCAGCCGGTGTCCGGCAATACGGCAATCAAAACATAGGCGGCGGCCACTCCGCCAAGGAGTTGCGCGACGCAATAAAGAAGGCCTTGGAGCCAACCCAGCCTGCGCGTGACCCACAGGCCTACGGTCACCGCGGGATTCAAATGTCCGCCGGAGATGTGCGCCATGGCTCCGACCATGACCGCAACGGCAAGCCCGTACGCGAGCGCGCAGCCCAACGCGCCGGGGCTTTTCTGATTTGCGCCGCGCAGGTATTCTTCCGCGCAGATCGCACCCGCCGCGGTGAATACCACCACAAACGTTCCAATGAACTCAGCGGCCAGCTTCTGCGGCAAGTTGTACAAGGGCAGCTCCACACGTAGGGCAGGAATCAAGCCGCACGGATTCTAATGGATTCAGGAACGAGCGGTCAAAAAACTTGGGCAAGAAGCTGGAATCGTCCTTGGTGGTCTAGCGAACCGCCACACCACTCGGAACATTGGCCGGGACGCTGGCGAGCGAAAGCCAGCCGTGGCGATCCGGTCTCTTGCCGCTGGTGATGGCGAAAAACTCTTCCTGGATGCGTTTGGCGATGGGGCCGCGCGCGCCGCCTCCCACCTTGATGCGGTCAATCGAACGGATGGGGGTAATCTCGGCGGCAGTGCCGCAAAGAAAGACTTCATCGGCAAGATAGAGCATTTCGCGGGGAATGGTCTGCTCGGCGACAGGAATGCCCATGTCACGGCAAATGTTAATGATCGAATCCCGGGTGATGCCGGGAAGCGCGGAGTTCGCAAACGGCGGAGTGATAACGGTACCTTTCATCACCAGAAAGACATTCTCACCGGAGCCTTCGCTCACGTAGCCATTCACATCGAGCGCGATGGCCTCCTCGTACCCGTTGATCTTTGCTTCCATGCGGATTAGCTGCGAGCTCATGTAGTTCGCGACAGCCTTGGCCATCTGCGGCAAGGTATTCGGCGCCGGGCGATTCCAGGAGCTCACGCAGATATCGACTCCGTCTCGCAGGGCTTCTTCACCGAGATACTTTCCCCACTCCCAGCACGCCATGTAGACCTCGATCGGGCACGTTCGTGGGTCCACGCCCACATCGCCGTAACCGCGCAGAACGATGGGACGGATGTAACAGGCGGTCATTTTGTTGGCGCGCACCAGTTCGAGGGCGGCCTGGCACAGGTCGTCCACTGAGAACGAAACATCCATGCGATAGATGTGCGCCGAGTTCGCCAGACGCTGCATGTGATCGCGCAAGCGGAAAATCGCCGGGCCGCTCACAGAGTCGTAGCAGCGGATGCCCTCAAAGACGCCTGAGCCGTAGTGAACAACGTGGGAAAGGACGTGAATCTGCGCGCTGTCCCAGGGGATGAATTTGCCGTTGTACCAGATCTTTTCCGTCTTCGACAGGCTCATAAAACTCTCCGGCGTTCGGGAAACGCTCCGCTCTTATAGCCCTATAACCGGCATTGTAGCATAGGGCGTTCCTCTAACTTTTGAGTCCGTTCCGCCCGGACGAGCGCGCGGCAGAGTCCAATTTGGACGCTACCGCGGGCCGCGAAAGATCGCTAATCGTGGTCGTCCTGCTCTTTTCGCGCGGGAGAGAATCCGCTTATCCGTCCCCACGCAGTGGTGCGCCAGTTGTCCGTGATTTCCTTGGCGAGAATCCAGGGCGGGAGCGGCATGTAAAGGAACAGCGAAAGAGCGTAGACGTAGGGCTCATACAATTCGCGAAGCTCTTTCAATTTGGTGCGCGCGGCATCGCTCTCCCGGACGGCGAAACCTGCGCCGGAAAGCATTCCGCGTATGCGATCGAAGTCCTCATCGGGCAGCCGGTCGACGGGCGGCTGGTGGGGAGGCAGATGGAAGAGTTGGGCGAGGTCGACGACGGTATGCCGGCAAATGGCAAATGTCAGGCGCGTCTGGCGCACGTTCGTGTCGTCGATCGACGTCAGCAGCACCGCAGTGGTGTCCAGAATCGCCGCCAGAGCTGCCACCCAGGATTCATTGTTGTGCTGGGATCGAAAGTAGGCCACGGGAGGATAGGAAACGTGGCTTTCGAGAATCTCGGCGGCGGCCCGTTCCCAATCCCGCAAGAGCCGGTCGAGAGCCTCAGCGCCCTGCACTCCGGAATGCCGCCGCAGCAGCTCAACCGCGGTGGGCGGCGATCCGGCCCGCGCGTCGAGCAGGACGATATTTACTTCACGCCGCGAAAACGCCTGATAGATCACGGGAAGGTAGCTGAGCACCAGAGCCAGGAAACCGAAACCCAGACCGCTTTCAGCCACCACCAGCACTCGTTCCGCCCAGGTGTGCGGCACGACGTCGCCGATTCCCAGCGTGAACATGGTCGTGCCGCTCAGATAGACGGAAGTAGAAAAGTCGGGTGCGGCGGGAGCTCCCCGGGAGACCCCGTAATATACCAGTCCAAATCCAAAAACGATCGCCGCTGCCCAAAGCACAAAGAGAATCAGGAGCGACAGGGGACCGTAGATGCTGAGAAACGACTCACGCCTCCTGGCCTTGCTGATTCTGTGGGCGATGGCACGCCAGGGAAGCCACGTGATGCGATAGACAAGCACCGCGAAGCGGAAACGGCGCGACACCCGTCGTGGCAGCACGATGGTTTCGAACGCCTCCCACAATACACCGGTGACGATGAGCACGCCCGCTACGACGGCAAGAACCATGTGGACTTATCCTTAATTGAGGAAAAGCTGCTACGGAACGAGAACGATCTTGCCGTGCGCGCCAGCCTCCATAACGGCGACATGGGCGCGCGGCGCCTCGCCAAGTGGGATTTCCTGGCTGACCACCGGCCGAAGCGATCTATTTTCAAGGCCGGCTACCAGCGAGGAATGGATGCTGACAGTCTCCTGCGGCGTGAGGTTCCAGAGGCTCATTCCCAGGATCGTCGCGTCGCGCATCATGATATCCCGAGGAGTGATCTCCACGTTGCCGCGGCTCCCCACCACGACCGCGCGCCCGCCGGATGCTAGAAGGGGCAGATCGCGCCCCAAGTTGACGTTCGCAAGCATCTCCAAAATTATGTTGAAGCCTTGTCCGTTGGTGGCCGCCATTGCATCGTCGAAGTGGCTATCTTTCCTGTGGTCGATGGCCACGTGTGCGCCCTCCGCGAGGATGAGTTTCAATCCTCGTTCCGATCCCGCGGTGCCAACGATCCGCAGTCCGGCAGCTCGCGCAAGTTGCACCGCGGCGATTCCTACGCCCCCGCTCGCGCCGTTAATCAGTACGGTTTCTCCTCCCTGTGCGCGCGCGCGATGAAACAATGCTCGAAATGCCGTGCCATAGGGAATGTGCATCGCAGCGCCTTGTGCGAACGAAACGTGAGCCGGCAGCGGAAACAGAGTCCCCTCCTCACACAACACCTGTTCGGCGTATGTGCCGCTCAAGGATCCCGCCAAATACACGCGGTCGCCAGGTTTGAGTCGCGTGACGTCCTTGCCGATGGATATCACCACACCCGCGCCGTCCAAACCCGGTGTGTAGGGGAGGTCCGGCTTTCTCGGGTAGATGCCCGCACGAATGTAGGTGTCGGCGGGATTCACGCCGGCGGCGTGAATACGAACGACTACCTGTCCGGGGCCAGCCTTCAGATCCGGAACTTCCTGAATCTGCATCACCGAGGGCTCACCGAACTCTTTCACGACGATCGCCTTCATGGGCGCTCCTTACCAGGTATGACTAGTTGTAGCAGCCTTGAAATTTTGATGTAGGTCGGTGGACCCAACGATCCTCCTGGCGCCGCTACTGGTTTGAATTTCCCTGTAGCATCTGCGCCGGCATGCTGCGATTCCCAATCAACCGATAGCTCTCGCGGATGTGGCGTAAGTGCGTGCCGGAAATATTCTCCCATGCGCCGAAGAGAAGAAAGGGCAAGAATGCCGCCAGCACCCACAGTTTGGCCCGGCGCGGCACTTTGGATTCCGGTTCCCAACGGAAGAGTTGTCGGGAAATCTCAAAAGCCACCAGCAAACCGAGCGCGAGCGCGATGACATCAGTGGCGATCTCAGTCCCGCCGGTGAGATTCGTTGTTGCGGATTCAAGTCCCGTAGCCAAATAGGTCGCGGGAATGAATAGGGCGAGGCGTTGCAGCCATCCGGGGAAAATCGCCAGCGGAACGGTTGCGCCGGAAAGGAAAAGAAAACCCATCCAGATGAGGTTGTTGATCATCTGCGTTTCCTGCATGGTATTCGTCACGCTGGCGACGATCAAGCCGAACGCTGCGAACGCACCAGAGCCCAGCGTGATCAGTATTAGGATGGCCCAGAGGTTGCCCCACGACTGCAAATGGAAGGCATACTGGCAAAGGACCACCTCGATCACCGCGATTGGCAGAGTGAGGAAATAGTTCGACAGGATGCTGGAAGCCAGCATTGCGCTGGCAGTGATAGGCGCAATCCGAAAACGGCGCAGGATGCCTTGCTCGCGGAAAGTGACCAGCTGAACGCTGAGTCCCCAAAAACTGCCCATAACCGTGACCGTGAGGATCGCGCCAAGGACGTAGGCGATCTCCTGGCGGGAACCTCCCCTGCCGAAAAATGTTGCCGCACTGAAAAGAAAGATCAGCGGCATGAGGATGCTGAAGAAAAAGAAGGCGCGGTTCCGAAGTGCCAGGCGCATGCGCATCTTCGTGAGTGCCCAGACGTTGCCCAAATCGTACGCTCCCCTCAACCTCGCGTCGTTTCCGCCCTCAATCCCGCAAACGGCGGCCGGTCAATTCGATAAAAACATCCTCGAGAGTCGGTGAAAACATTTCCAAGCTTTGAAGTTCGTTGCTTTCGGTTTCGAGGTGCTTGACCAGCGCCACGATCGTTTGCGGCGGCTTCGTTGAGTGCAACACGTAGGTCCCGTCAAAGTCCCGCCAATCGGACACGCCCTCGAGCCGCCCCAACATTCCGTCAGCCATCGGCCGCGCCAGGCGTATCTCAATCCGCGTGGTCCCGGCCGAGCTGTGTTTCAGCTCGCGCGGCGTGCCCAGTGCGATCACCTTTCCGTGATCGACGATCGCTACGCGGTCGCACAGGCGTTCGGCTTCTTCGATGTAGTGCGTGGTGAGCAGTACAGTTTTCTTGTCTCGCTTCAGCCCTTCGATGATGTCGTAGATCTCGCGGCGCACCTGCGGATCGAGTCCCGCCGTCGGCTCGTCAAGGAATACGACCTCCGGATCGTTCACCAATGCCATGGCCAGCGCCAGCCGTTGCTTCTGTCCCCCTGAAAGATGGCTGTAATAGGCGCCGCGTTTTTCTTCCAATTGGAAGCGCTTGATCAGCTGCTCGGTGTCGGCGCGGCGATCGTAGAAATTGGCGAATAGCTCCAGCGCTTCGTGAACGCGCAGTTTATCCGGCAGGGAAGTGGATTGCAGCACGGCTCCGATCTTCTGCTTGAACTGCTGGCCGGCCTTTTCAGGATCCAGGCCACACACTCTTGCCGTCCCGCGGTCCGGGGTGCGCATCCCCTCGAGAATTTCTACGGTGGAAGTCTTACCGGCGCCGTTGGGGCCGAGCAGCCCGAAAACCTCGCCCTCCTGGACGGCAAAGCTCACCCCGCGCAGCGCTTCTACGCCGCCATAGTTCTTGTACAGGTTCTCGACTTGGATGACTGGATCGCTCACGGAAGAAGTCCCCGGCTTCCTGGTGAAGTTTCTATCATAAACCGGATGCCAGCGCGAATCAGCGCCGCTTCGGGCTCTTCTTCGCGCGCACCGTCGCGGCCGGTCGTTTCATCCGCTTGATTGACTTGATCCGCTTGGTGCGCCTGGTCCCCTTGATTCTCTTGGCCGGCGACCAACCGTGGCGCTGCATGTCGATCGCGTGGCCCTCCATCGTGACGCCCTCCGATTCCAGCAACCGCTGCTGCAGGCTGGCATGCGGTTCCGGCATACGCACCTTGCCGCCGGCTCCAATCACGCGATGCCACGGGATTCCGCGTCCACTCGGGCAAGCCGCCATAGCGTAGCCAACGGCACGGGCTCCTCCCGGCAGGCGGAGCGCTCGCGCCAACTCTCCGTAGGTCGTCACCCGGCCGCGCGGGATTTTCTTCACCATTCGATAGACCGGCGCCCAGGACATTCTGCTTTTCTCCTCTCATGTGGTGGCCGCTGTAGCTAGTTCCGAATCGGAACACCTAGCGCTCGAATTTCAGCATCTAAATAAGTGCGTGGGAGTTTTTTCGTTTTTAGTCTCGGTCCGGCCACTACCCCCTCGAAACACAGCCCTGCTTGCGTTCCGCTTGGTTAGTAACCGATAGGATGCAACCTTTAGATACGCAAAGCATCGTACCATTGACGGTGTAGTGGACGGGTCATACACTACGCTCGTTCCACGGAATTCCCGGCCCGAAAGAGGGGGCGATGTGGCTTTCGTTCGGCGCAGAGGCAATAGCTACTACCTGGTGCACAACGTGCGCCGTCAGGGAAAGGTACAGCAATTGTATCTGGCGCGGCTTGGGGAACGCCCGCGGATCACGGACGACATCGTGCGGAAGGTTTCAAGGAACCATCCGTTCGTCGAGGTCGATTGGTCGATGCTGCGAGAGCAGGTGAACAGCCGCGTCGAGCTTTTCAACATCAAGTCGCCGTACGTCCAGAACCTGATGCAGTCGTTACGCACTCTCAACCTGGACTTAGCCGATCTGTCGCCGCCGCTTTTGACGCTGGCAGACCGCGCCAACTCCAGCCGGGAATTGGTCACGCAATTGCGATTGTTACGGTCGACGCTCGATATCAAGCTGGATCAATTCGAGCGATCGGGACCGCGCAATCCAGGGGGCGGGAGGCAGTACCGATAGGGGGCAACGTCATGGGCGCGCAAGGCTTACAACTCGATCCGAATCTTCGGAGTGTGGAGTCGCGGGACTTCGAAGCGGGGCTGCGACGGAAGATCGTCGGGCAGGATGAAGCGGTGCAAGCGGTGGTGGATCTCTACCAGGTGTTCCGCGCGGGATTGAACTCGCCGGGGCGGCCGGTCGGGAATCTGCTGTTCCTCGGGCCGACCGGCGCGGGCAAAACCCGCGTGGTTGAGGCCACGGCCGAAGTGCTGTTCGGCGATCCACGAGCGGTGATTAAGGTGGACTGCGCCGAATTTCAGCACTCACACGAAATCGCCAAACTAATCGGTTCGCCGCCGGGATATTTGGGGCACCGCGAAACGCATCCGCTGATCACGCAGGAGGCGCTCGGCCAATATCACACCGAGAAGCTGAAGATCAGCTTTCTGCTGTTCGACGAAATCGAGAAGGCGTCCGACGCGCTGTGGCAGCTGCTGCTAGGGATACTCGACAAGGCCACGCTAACGTTGGGCGACAACCGGCGAGTCGATTTGTCGCAGACGATGATCTTCATGACCTCGAACCTGGGAGGCAGCGAGATCACCGAGCTAATGACCGGCGGAATGGGTTTTGCGCCGCTGGTACGGGCGGAGTCGAAGCCGAAGCTGGACGAGAAGGTGGAGCGGACGGCGTCGGAGGCGGCGAAGAGGAAGTTCGCGCCGGAATTCATGAACCGGATCGACAAGGTAGTGGTGTTTCATCCGCTGCGGTCGCAGCAGTTGGAACAAATCTTGGAGATCGAGCTGGGAATGGTACAGCAACGGGTTCTCGAAACGGCCAAAGGGCGATTCCTGTTTCGGGTGACGCCTGCGGCGCGGGAATTTCTGCTGCGCGAGGGGACGGACATGAAGTACGGGGCGCGGCACTTGAAGCGCGCCATCGAGCGGCACGTGGTCTATCCGCTGGCAAGCTTGCTGGCAACCGAACAGGTGTCCCTCGGCGATGTGATCTCCATCGGATGGAATGAGGGAGACACGGCGCTGACCTTCTTGAAGGATCCCGAGGGCGCGCTTGTGCCCTTGCCTGTCACCGTACCGCAAAGGATCAGTGATGCAGCGGCGGCTATCTCGGACGGCCGGGAAGTTTCCCTGCCGGCTACGACGGTCGCAACGGCGGAGGCTTCCTCGCTGCCGAAGGCGACACCGGCTCGCGCACATCGCAATATTCCTACGGAGAGGGCCAGGAACGACAGGGAGTAACTTCTAGCGTCGGGCCGCGGCGACCGCGATGGTAATTGGAACTCGCGAGCGCCGCGCCCCTCGATCTGCACCCGGTATCGCCCGCGGAATTCTTCCCCTTACCTGCTGCTAAGGTTTCCACCGCAGAATAGGTTTGCGCGCGGCCGTCACTTCATCCAGTCGCCCCACGCGCGTCGCGTGCGGCGCGGTCTTCACGAGCTCTGGATTTGCCTCCGCTTCTCGCGCGATGGCCTGCATCGCCTCGATAAAGCGATCGCACTCTTCCTTTGATTCCGATTCGGTCGGTTCGACCATCAACGCACCGGGCACGATAAGCGGAAACGCCGTTGTGTAGGGATGAAATCCGTAGTCGATCAGGCGCTTGGCAATGTCCATGGTGTTAACGCCGTGCGCTCGCTGGCGCGCATCGCTGAACACCACCTCGTGCAGCGACGGCAATTCGTAGGGCAGGTCGAAATATTCTTCCAGATGCTTGCGAATGTAGTTGGCATTCAGCACCGCGTCCTCGGTAGCCTGCCGGATGCCGGGGCCGTACGCCAGCGTGTAGGCTAGGGCGCGCAGCAGCACGCCGAAGTTTCCGCAATAGGCGCGAACTCGTCCGATCGACTGCGGCCTTTTGGGATCGTACCCGTAGCGTTTGCCGTCATGCCGCACCACTGGTATCGGCAAGAACGGCTCAAGAAATTTCTTCACCAGCACGGGACCTGAACCGGGACCTCCTCCTCCGTGCGGAGTCGAAAATGTTTTGTGCAAATTGAGGTGCATCACATCCACGCCAAAATCGCCCGGGCGCACCACTCCGGCGAGGGCGTTCATGTTTGCGCCGTCCATGTATAACAAAGCTCCGCGTTCGTGCAGGATCGCGGCAATTTCTTCAATGCGCTCCTCGAACACGCCCAGCGTGTTGGGATTCGTGAGCATGAGCGCGGCCACGTCACCGGTGCAGAACTCGCGCAGGTGATCGGTATCGATTTGCCCGCGCTCGTTCGATTTGATGTTCTGCACTTCGTATCCCGCGATGATGACCGATGCCGGATTTGTGCCGTGCGCCGAATCCGGAATGAGCACCTTTTTTCGCGCGTTCCCCTGGCTTTCGAGATACGCGCGGATCATGAGCAGGCCGGCCAATTCGCCTTGCGCTCCGGCGGCCGGTTGCAGCGTGGCGGCGTCCATGCCGGTGATCGACAGCAGGCACTTCTCGAGATCGTGGAGAATGCGCAGGCAGCCCTGCGCGAGGTCCGCATGCTGCTCGGGGTGCGCGTTCGCGAGGCCGTCGAGCCTGGCGACGTGCTCGTTCACGCGCGGGTTGTACTTCATGGTGCAGGAACCCAGCGGATACATTCCCAGGTCGATCGCGTAATTCCATCCGGAAAGGCGAGTGAAGTGGCGGATGGTTTCGATTTCGCTGACTTCGGGAAAACCCTCGATGGCATCGCGCGCGAATGCCTTCCCGAGGGCCGCCGCGGGATCGACAGCCGGCACATCGAGCGGTGGAAGCTCGACGCCACGCTTTCCGGGCGAGGATTTCTCGAAGATCAGCCCCTCATTCAGGCTGACGTGCTCGCGCGCCTCTCCGGATGCCGCCGGTGTTTCGCTTTCGGTCGTTTTCAAAGACAAAACTGCTTCTCCTTAGAGCGGAGTTTCGAGAATTCTCTTGATCGCAGCCGCGAGCCGCTCGATCTCCTCGCGCGACGTAAGCTCGGTAACGCAAACGACGGCGCGCTTGGTGAGCTCCGGGTAATGCAGGCCCAACGGCAACGGGCCGATGATTTTGTCACGCATCAGCTGGGCGTTGATCAGCTTTACCGAGCGGGGAAACTCAAGAACGAATTCGTTGAACGAAGGACCCGAGAAAACCCGCCGCACGCCGGGAATCTTTTCGAGCTCCGCCTGTGCGAACCGAGCCTTAGCCAGATTCTGCAGAGCCATCTCGCGCAGGCCCTCTTTTCCAAGCAGGCACAAATGAATGGTGGCCGTCAGCGCGCATAACGCTTCGTTGGTGCAGATGTTTGAGGTGGCCTTCTCGCGCCGGATATGCTGCTCGCGAGTGGCAAGCGTCAGCACGAAGCCGCGGCGTCCTTGAGCGTCCCTCGTTTCCCCCGCCAGGCGCCCGGGCATTTGCCGGACGAATTTTTCGCGCGTCGCGACGACGCCCACATACGGACCGCCGTAGCTGGGCGCGAGTCCGAGCGATTGTCCCTCCATGGCCACGATGTCCGCCTCCGCAGGCGGCCGGACAATTCCCAGCGAAACGGCTTCCGCGATGCAGCCGATCAAGAGCGCGCCGGAATCGTGCGCCATTTTTCCCAGCGCGGGCACGTCTTCGAGGACACCGAAAAAGTTCGGTGATTGCACGATAATGGCAGCGGCGTCGGCGAGTTTCTCCGGCGAGATCTCGGATGCGTTCATTTGCCCCGACTGGGTGTAGCCGATTTCCTCGATTGCCAGGCCCAGGTTCTTCGCATACGTGTGCAACACCTGCCGATACTCGGGATGCACGGATCGCGCGATGAGCACGCGATGCCTGCCAGTAATGCGCTCGGCCATAAGCACGGCCTCGGTAAGAGCCGTCGATCCGTCGTACATCGAAGCGTTAGCCACATCCTGGCCGGTCAACTGGCACACTAGAGTTTGAAATTCGAAGATGGCGGTCAGCGTGCCCTGCGAAATCTCGGCTTGATAAGGTGTGTACGAGGTCAGGAACTCGCCGCGCTGGACGAGCGCGTCCGTGACCACGGAGCGGAAATGCTGGTATACGCCGGCGCCGAGAAACGAAGAGTAGCCCTGCGCATTCTCCGCGGCGCGCGCCTGGAAATAGCGGATGATTTCTGTTTCCGAGAGCGGGCCGGGCAGGGGAAGCGCCTCGCGCAAACGGAATTTCTCGGGAATCGATTGAAACAGGTTTTCGATCGATCCAGCGCCCGTCGCGTCCAGCATCTGTTTGCGCTCGGACGGGCTCTTTGGCAGATAGCGCATTAGTGCGCGGCCCCAGCGGCGGCTTCGGTGATGTACGCCTGATACGCAACCGCGTCCATCAAGCCGGCGATTTCCTTGGCGTCGCCCAGGCGCACTCGAATCAGCCAGGCGGAGCTATGCGGCTCCGTGTTGATCTTGTCGGGAGTGTCCGCCAGCGCCGAATTGATTTCCACGATCTCGCCCGACACGGGAGAAAAAATTTCGCTCACCGCTTTTACCGACTCGACTGTGCCAAAGGACTCGCCGGTCTTCACCTGCGCTCCTACCTTGGGCAGCTCCACGAAAACGACGTCGCCAAGCTCGTGCTGCGCGTAGTCGGTGATGCCGATCGTTCCGATGCCGCTCTTCACGTCGATCCACTCGTGTTGCTTTGTGTAGCGATAGTCTGCGGGGTACATGAGCGATTCCTCCGAGATTCGATCTACGCGGCGCGTTTGTAAAACGGCAGCGGCACAATGCGCGCGGATCCTGATTGCCCGCGAACGTCGATATCTATCGCCGTCCCGGGCGCGCTTGATTCCAGCGGAACGTAAGCCATGCCGATGTTCTTCTTCAGGAAGGGCGCCGGGCCGCCGCTCGTCACGCGTCCAACATCGTGCCCTGCGATGCGCACGGCATGTCCGTCGCGCCCGATCCGCTTATCCTGCATTTCAAAGCCTACGAGCTTGCGCTGGATGCCGTCCTGCTTCTGGCGCTCCAGCACGTCGCTTCCAAGAAACGCACCCTTGCCCAGCTTGCAGATCCACCCCAAGCCCGCTTCGAGCGGCGTGGTGGTCTCGTCGATCTCATGTCCGTAGAGGCACATGCCCGCTTCGAGCCGCAGAGTGTTTCTCGCTCCCAGCCCGCATGGAATGATGTCCGCGGTCCGACCCGCATCGAGCAAATCATTCCAGAGCTTGTCGGTGTATTGGGGGTCGAAATAGATCTCGAAGCCATCTTCTCCCGTGTATCCGGTGCGCGCGATCAGGCAGTCGACACCGCTTACCTTTCCAAATGCGAAATGATAGTAGCGGATGTCGGCAAGCGGCGCAGGAGTCAACCGCGCCAGGATTTCCCCGGCACGCGGTCCCTGTATCGCTAGCTGCGAATAGCGCGGGCCGGCATTCTCAATTTTCGCATCGAAACGATTGTGCGAAACAATGTGCTCAAAATCGAGTTCCTGATTGCTGGCGTTCACGCACAGCAAATAATGCGACGGCGAGATTTTGTGCACCAGCAGGTCGTCGACAAATGTTCCGCAGGCGGTCATCAGGCCGGAGTAATGGGCTTGGCCTTCGATGAGCTTTGAAGCGTCATTGCAGCTGACCCACTGCACCAGGTCGAGCGCTCCAGGCCCGCGAATTTCCAGCTCGCCCATGTGGCTGACGTCGAAGAGGCCAGCCCTCGTTCGCACCGCCTGGTGTTCGGCGAGAATCCCGGAGTATTCCAGCGGCATGTCCCATCCGCCGAAATTGACCATGCGGGCTCCCAAACGACGGTGCGTCGCGTTTAGAGCGGTTTTTCGAAGTTCCGCGGTGGCCGGTATAGTCACTGAGAATTTCTCGGGAAAATAGCGAGAAAAACGAAGCTAGCATGCGGGTTTTCGACTGTCAAGAAAGCCCGGGGATTTGTTTTTTTCGCCGGCGGTTGACCGGGCGGCAACTTTCCCGTGCTCCATGCTTGTCCGGCGGGCAAGCGTGGCCTACCATGTAGTAACGCCGGAGCGCGCGGTGGGGGGATTATGGTAATCACAGTTTGCTCGCAGTGCGACAAGCCAGAGGCGAAATGCACCTGCGACAAGTACTGCTGTTTTTGCCAATCGCTGTACTACATCCGGTTGTGCGTCGATGGCCTCTACTACTGTCCCGATTGCCGGGAAGCCTGCGAAATTCGCGTTGCTGAGACCGATGAGCGATAGGCCCGGCCAGATAGTCTGCACGGTTGCAAGCGACTCCCGCCTGATCGCCGCCGGGGCTGCCGCGGTTTCCTCGCATGCCGCCCGGCGTGCCGGCTTGTCCCGCGAAGAACAAGACGAAATCGCCGATGCCGCCATTGAAGTCTGCGAAAAGGCGTTCCGATTGAAAGGCGCGTCCCAAACGCCGCACGCGCCTCTGCGCATCAGAGTGTCCGATCTTCCCGACAGAATCGAAGTCACCCTGGAAGCAGATGAAACTCAAGTGCATGCAGCGCACACCCCGGTAGAGACCTCATTGAAGCGTCCGCTTGCGGAACAGGTCCGTTATGAGGCGGGCGAAGAATACTTCCGCATGACCATCGCACGGCCGTCAGGCGCCCAGAACTCCAAGGCGGCCGGCGGCGATTCACCGGCCCGCCACTAGCCCGATCCCTTCTTAACTCGACGGCGCAAAAGCATGCGAGTGGATGAGCGAAAGCAGTTGCTCCTGGCTCAGGGGGATGTCGATTTTCAGCCGGTCGCCGCTGGGAGTGACGCGTACCTGATCGAGCGCGCTGGCGAGTTCCGGTTGCGACTGCGCCTGCTGATACCGCCTGTAGAGAATTCCCGCCTGTAGTGCAGCCCCCAAAAGGTTGGCGTCATCGGTTGAGCTGCACAGCGTTTGGAAGTGCGCGTCGATATTGTTGTCGGCGCTCACGCTGACGGTCATGGCGCGCAGCCGTTGAATCATGACCGTGGCCTGCGGAAACTGAGCCATTTGCGGCAGCAGCTGTTGGACGCCCAGATGGGTGTAGCTCTGGTCCATGACCGCCCAGATGAGGCCGGTTCCGTTGGTTTCGTTAATCAGCGGAAACATCACGTCGTTGGTCAGGAGGCTCTCGGCGACGCCAGTGCGAACGTCGATCATTTTTTCCAGGGCGGCGCGCTGGCCGAAGGCGGCGGTGTTGGAATCGATGAACGTGAACAGGATGTCGCCCGCGCCCGTCCCGCTGCCGAAGGCGTATACGTGATAACCGTGAATATCGAGCATCGGCAACTTTTGCTGTTTAAAACGATCCTCCGTGGATGACGGATTGAACGTGCCGAGAGCCACGCCAATGACTTGTTCGCTTCCACCCTTGACCATTGTAGTGGATGCCCAAGCGACTTCGTCCACTTGCGCGTTGGGATCAACGCCGGCCGAGGTCAGGAATTGCTCGAACTGGCGGAAACGGCTGGGCAGTAGCTGCTCGCGGAGCTGGGAAAACCATGGAAATTGCCGCGCGGCTTTCAGATCGGCGTAGGCGAATTCCCCCACTTCCTTGGGGAACATTCCGGTGATGGCCGTGCTCAGCGACCCAGCGGTGCATGCGGGCGCGCAACCGAGCGCCAGGGCCGCCAGAAAAGCGATGAGAGAGATTGTCTTCGGCAAATTGCGCGGTATGAAGCGAGATTGCTTTTTTTTCATGTGTTCCCCCTCAGGTACTTGCTGAAATCTTGCGTTCGGAAGTCTGCTGATTCACGACAACGCGCGCGGCGAGAGCCTCCGCATCAGAGCGCGCGCGGCGTATAAACTCAGCGTCGGTCACGGATTCGAGATTGACGGTAACGTTTTCCAGGGCGCCGCGCACTGCTGCTGCAGCCATCAAACGCCCGACGCGGACGTCTGAGATCATAGACGGGCTCGAGATACGTTCCAGTTGCCCGAGCTTCTCAAATAGATCGGCAGACCGGCGCGCGATTTCAAAAGGTGCTTCGATGGCCCCCTTTAACGCGTTCTGAATCGCCACTTGCCGAATCTCCCGCTCCGCGGCAGAAACGCGCGGCAGCTTGTGCGCGGCGACGACAGCTTCGTAGGAAGCCGCATCAAGATCGATGGCCGTGGTAAGCCTTTGCGATGCTTCTTCGAAGGCCGCCGCGGCCGCCGATAGCTCTTCGGCGTG
>Ga0302324_100005447_pt1 | contig 27735 bp, 26 predicted proteins | sample Palsa_T0_1_FD_201949 | JGI IMG/M metagenome (GOLD analysis project Ga0302324, IMG submission 201949) | Peat permafrost microbial communities from Stordalen Mire near Abisko, Sweden - Palsa_T0_1 | ecosystem: Environmental > Terrestrial > Soil > Palsa > Peat permafrost | place: Sweden: Abisko...
TTTAACGAGGCCGCCCGGGACCTCGACTCGCCACCATCCTCACGAGCCGACCACGTCGAAGCCTGTCGTCCCCGAGGATGTACTGCCGACCCAGTGTAGCCGTGTGCGTGAACCGGCGAGAAAAGGCCAAGGAAGGAGAGACTGCAAGAGAACAAAAAACGACGCGGTTCCGGGCCGCTTGAGGAACCCGCTCCGTCCAGCCCGGAAGCCTTTCGGTTTGGGTGGCGCGGCCTCACACCTCGGTGGCCTCGCTCTTTGCGGCTCGGTTCCGCGTCTGGATTCAAAGTAGCTCTGCCGTTTGGGGATTGCAACCCCTCTCCGGCGAAGACCCCGCACCTTGCGAAAAAAACGGCTGTCGTTAGGTGACGCTTACCGCTGCTGCCACAATGGAGGCATGGACAGTGGCGAGTTTTCTCTACCCGCACCCCCGGTCTCCGGGCCGTCCGCAGTGCCAAGCTCCCTCCCTGTGAACCAGTCCTACCCCTCCCAGGCGCGCCCGGTCACAGCCGCGATCGCGCCGGTACCCACCCCTACATCGAGTGGCGGCGGGAACCCCTTCGGCGAGCAGCGCGGCGCACGGAGCGGCGGATCGGGGCCCGTGGGCAATCTGCGCAAGCGGATCGGCAGCGCATTCGCGGGTCTGGTCGCGTTGATCGCGAAGTTCTGGGCGGTGATCAAAGGCGGGCTGCTGCTGCTCCCGAAAGCGAAACTGCTCCTGACCCTGGGCACGGCGCTGGTTTCAGTGGTCCTTTACTCGCTGGTGTTCGGCTGGTGGTTCGCGGTGGGGTTCGTGCTGCTGCTGTTCGTGCACGAGATGGGTCACGTGATCCAGTTGCGGCGTGAGGGGATCAGGGCGACTGCCCCGATCTTCGTGCCGTTTCTCGGAGCGGTGGTGGGGATGAAGCAGATGCCCGACGACGCGCTCGCCGAGGCACGCGTGGGCCTAGCCGGCCCGATCCTGGGCACGGCGGGCGCGGCGGTGTGCTTCGCGATCGCCGAAGCGACGGACAGCTCGATGCTGCGGGCGCTGGCATACGTCGGCTTTCTGATCAACCTCCTCAACCTGGTGCCGCTGACGCCATTCGACGGTGGCCGGGCGATGGCGGCGATGGCGCCTGCGATGTGGTTCATCGGGCTCGGCGCGATGGTGTTCCTGCTGCTGGTCACGCACATATCGTTCCTGCTGATCTTCGTGCTGTTCGGCGGTTATGACACCTACCGGCGCTGGAAGCTGCGGAAAACCGGCTCGCCCCAGCAGGCGGCCTACTATCGCGTGGCTCCGCGCGCGCGTCTACTCGTGGGCCTCGTGTATGTGGGCCTGGTAGTAGCGGCGGCGCTCGGCATGTTGAACAGCGAGGTCCTGCACTACGCCGGGCACACGTTCCATATCGCCTAGCGCCTTGCTTCTCTGACGGCCCGCTCCATGTCGCGCTTGGACTCGCGGTCGCGGATCGTGTTGCGTTTGTCGTACAGGTCCTTGCCGCGCGCGAGCGCGATCTCGACCTTCGCATGCGAGCCCTTGAAGTAGATCCTCGTCGGCACCAGCGTCAGCCCGCGTTCGGCGACTTTCGCCGCGAGGCGATCGAGCTCGCGGCGGTGCGCCAGCAGCTTGCGCGGGCGCTCGGGCTCGTGGTTTTCGCGCGAGGCGGGGCCGTACGGAGGGATGTGCACGGAGTCCAACCACAGCTCGCCGTCCTTGATCGCGGCGTACCCGTCCTTCAGCTGGGCGCCGGACTCGCGCAGCGCCTTGACCTCGGTGCCCTCGAGCACGATCCCGCACTCGATCCGCTCGATCAGCTCGTAGCGATAGGACGCGTACCTGTTCGAGGCGACGTCGCCCGCTCCGATCTTGCGCTTGGACTGCTTGCTCTTGGCCATGCACCGAGCGTAGATGGTTGTTCGCGGGACGGCTACGCCGGCAGCAGATCCACGCGGCCGCGCGCCACCCCGACGCGTGCCACACGCACCTCGATCGGATCACCGAGGCGAAGCGTCGATCCGGGGCTTTCGCCGTGGAGGATCGTTCCCTGCTCGTTCAGCTCCCACCACTCGCGCTCGCCGCCGGCGCCGCGCATGCGCCTGACCGGCAGCATGCCGCGATAATCCGGCGACACGGCCTCCTGCTTAGCTCCCCTCTGCGCCCGCGTGCCGAAAGAGATGAACGCACCGGCCGAGATCAAGCCGACCACTTCTCCGACGAACACCTGCTCCCAGCCACCCTCATAAAGCACCCGCTCCAGAGCGAAGCAGCGAGCGATGTCGTCCGCGTCGCGCTCGATCGTCATCGCGGCGCGCTCGCGGTCTGAGGTCCACTCGGCCAGCTCTCCCATCCCCGCGGCTCGCGGCGCACGCTCGCCCCCGCCGACGGCGGACAGGAGCGCACGGTGGCAGACGAGGTCCGGGTAGCGGCGGATCGGCGAGGTGAAATGGCAGTAGTAGGCCGTCCCAAGGCCGGCGTGGCCGCTGTTCTTGGGTGAGTAGGCGGCCTGCTGGAGGGTGCGCAAGACAAGCGAAGTCAGCGCCGCGCGCCCACCCGCACGACGCACGTGCGCCTCGACGCGTCGCGAGATCTCCCCCATCAGCTCCGCGGCCTGCGACGGCGACATGTTCTTCGGCACGGGCGGCGTCGGCACCTCGAGCGTTGCAAGCTGGTCGACGAGGCGCTTGACGCGCTCGGGCTCGGGGCGTTCGTGTACGCGATACAGGCACGGCGTGCCGCGCTCGGAGAGCAGCCGCGCGACCGCTTCGTTGGCGGCGATCATCAGGTGCTCGATCAGGCGATGGGACTCGGTCTGCTCACGCACGAGCACCTCTTTGACGTGCCCGGCCTCGTCGAAGACGAATTCCGGCTCGGAGGAGTCGAGCGTCAACGCGCCGCTGTGCCCCTCTCGTCGGTCCTGCTCCAGCGCCGCCGCCACCTCGCGCGCGGCGTGCAACGGCTCGCCCCACGGCGCCTGCGCGCGCTCGTGCCCAGCGAAGATCTCATCGACCCGCTCATAGCTCAGGCGCTCGTCCGAGCGGATCAGCGAACGGTAGAACGCGGCCTTCGCGACCTTGGCTCCGTGCAACTCCAGCTCGACCGTCACCGCCGCGCGCTTCGCTCCCGGCACGAGCGAACAGGCGTCGTTGGAGAGCGCCTCGGGCAGCATCGGCTCGACCGCGCCCGGCACGTACACGCTCGTGCCGCGCCGCTTTGCCTCCAAGTCCACGGGCGAGCCCTCGGGCACATAGGCGGAGACGTCCGCGATGTGAACCCAAACGCGTGCGATGGGATGCGCCCGTTCATCGCCCAGGTCTTCGGCGGAGATCGCGTCGTCGAAGTCGCGTGCGCTCGCCGGGTCGATCGTGAACGTCGGCAAGCCGGTCAGGTCGCGCCGGCCGTCCGCCGCCTGGATCTTCCGCTCAGCGACCTCGCGTGCCTCGCGTTCGACGGCCGGGTCGAACCCGCGGGCAAGACCACGATCCAGCAGCAGACCCTCGACGAGATCGAGGGCAACATCCGGGCGCCCCAGCACGCGCGTGATCTGCGCCCGTCCGTCCCCCCGCCCGGCCTGCCCCACGAGCACCAGGTCTCCGGCGCGTGCTGCCTCGCCGCCGCGATCGGCGACGCGATTGGAGCCGAGCGTGATGCGCCGCGACGCGCGGGGGTGTCGCCCGCTGTCGTCGGAGCGCGGCGGGGGAAAGACCGGCTCCGCCGCCCAGAACCTGCCGCGTTTCTCGAGCACCGCGACCACCGTCCTGGATGATCTGCGCGCAGACTGGCCGCTGGAGCCGCCGGAAGACCTGTCCGGCTTTCGGGAAGGTTTGCCCGCCGACTTCTTCCCCCTCGATCCGCGGGGCGAGCTCACTACTTGACTTTCGCGGCGAGCGTTTCGAGCGCCGCGTCGAGGCCCTGCGGGGTGTCGACGACATTGTTGGCGAGCGGCACTTCGGGGGTAATGCCCGCGCCCTGTTTGACGCCGCCGCCGCCGAGGTTGCGCCCGTTGGGGGTGAAGTACTCGCCGACCGTGATGTCGAGCGCGCCGCCGTTGGAGAGCGGCTCCTCCTCCTGAAAGACGCCCTTGCCGAAGGTGTGGGTGCCGACGACGGTTGCGCGGCGGTGATCCTGGAGCGCGGCGGTGACGATCTCCGAGGAGGAGGCAGTGTTGTGGTCGACGAGCACCACCATCGGGATCGTCGGCGCGAGCGGGTGGCCGGTCGCCGTGATCGTCTCACTCGGCTGGGTGCGCCCGCGCGTGGAGACGATCGTGCCGTGGGCGATGAACAGGCTCGCGATCAGCCGTGCTTCCTCCACCAGGCCGCCGCCGTTGGCGCGCAGGTCGAAGACGAGCCCGCGCACGCCTTCGTGGAGCTCTTTTTCGACCGCCGTCGCGACTTCGCCGTGCGATTCGGGGCTGAACGACGCGAGCTCGACGACACCGAGCTTCACGCCGTGAACGGTCCGCGTCTCGGAGGCGACGACCGGCTCGGAGATCACCGCGCGCGTGATCCGCACGGTGCGCGTCGTGCCGTGGGCGGGGGTTGTCGGATGGGACCCAGAGGAAGAGGAAGAGGCCGGGTGGACAGAGCCGGCCACAGCCGCGGGCCGTAGGATCCCGAGCGCGACTTCGGTGCCCGGCGGCCCCTTGATCAGCGACGTGGCCGCATCGGCTGAGAGACCGGCGAGCTTGCGGCCGTTCACCGCGACGATCACTTCGCCCGCCTGCAGCCCCGCGCGTTTGGCGGGGGAGGTATCGAACACGCGCGCGATCGCCAGACCCCTGTGTTCGGGTGAGACGACGACGCCGATGCCGGTGAAGCTCGGCGGCGAGTTGAATTCATGGAATTCCTTCGGGGTCAGGTAGTGGGAGAACCGGTCGTTCAGGCTCGCCACCGCGCCGGCGATCGACGTGTTCGCCAGCTGACTCTTCGGGATCGGCCGGTAGTAGTCGCTGGCGATCCGCGAGAGCGCTTCGTCGACGACCTGCGTCTGGTGATTGGCCTCAAAGGTGCTCCCCCGGGCGAACTTCGGCAGGTCTTCCGGATGACCGCCGAGCCAGACGCCCAAGACGAGCAGGATCGGGAGCAGCACGGCCAGGACCACGATCAGGGGCTGTCGTCGGGAAGACATGAAGCAGGCAAGCCTAGTCGAGGCCCCCGACCCCTGAGCTACCTCAGACCCGCAGGAAGCGGCGCAACGACAGACCTGAACCCGCCGCAGAGACCCCGATCGCACTGGCCATCAGGATGATGATCAGCAGCTTGAAGTCGATCATGTTCGGCTGGGAGATCAACTTGAATGTGTTCGCGAGCGGATCGACGAGCATAATCTTCGCGAGCGCCAGCAGCCCGATCGCACCGGCGCCGCCGAGCGCGCCGAGGAACAGGCCCTCGAGCACGAACGGCCAGCGGATGAACCAGTCGGTGGCGCCGACGAGCTTCATCACCTCGACCTCGCGCCGGCGCGAGAACAGGGAGAGGCGGATCGTGTTGGAGATCAACAGCACCGACGCGAGCACGAGCAGCCCCGCCAGCAGTGCCATCGTGAGCTTGATCGTGCGCGTGGCGGAGAGAATCGTGTTGGTCTGCGCCTGGCGGTTCTGCACGTCGACGATCGCGGGGTCCGTGACCAGGCGCACACCGAGCGGACTCGACTGGTCGAGCTCGGCGCGCAGCGCGCCCGACTCGCTCGGGTTCGTCGGCGTCAGGCGGAAGATGTCGGGCAGCGGGTTGTAGCCGACCAGGGCGAACGCCTGTGGGTTGAGCTTGCGCTCCTCCTCGTAGCCTTCCTGCTTGGACACGAACTGGACGCTCCTCACGTGCGGCGCGCCCTTCAGCTCGCTCTTCACGCGCGTGACTTCGGCGTTGGTCGCGTTTGGATTGAGGTCGACATCGACGAGCACGCGCGAGCGGATGTCGTTGGCCGCCCCGTTGGTCGCCTGCACGACGGGGATGAACACGCCTAGCACGAGCGTCGTCACGAGCACGGAGGCGAGCGCGGCGAAGCTGGGGACGGCGTTGCGCCGCATCGACCGAGTGGCCTCTTTGAGGAAAAATGCCGGCTTCATTTGCTTTCGCGACGGAGGCGATCGCCGAGCTCACCGGTGTTCTCGTCACTCGAGCCATAAAGGCCGGAGGCCTCGTCGCGGACGATCCGCCCGCGACGCAGTTCGATCACGCGGCGGCGCATGCGGTCGACCATCTCGTTGTCGTGCGAGGCCACGATCACGGTCGTGCCGGCGCGGTTGATGCGGTAGAGCAGCTGCATGATCCCGATCGAGGTCTCGGGGTCGAGATTGCCCGTCGGCTCGTCCGCGAGCAGCAGCGGCGGATGGCCGGCGAACGCACGGGCGACGGCGACGCGCTGCTGCTCGCCGCCGGAGAGCTGATGTGGGTAGTTGTGCAGCTTCGTCGAGAGCCCAGTCAGGCGCAGGATGTCCGGCAGCGTGGCCCTGATCTGCTTGCGCGGAGCGCCCGTGACCTGGAGGGCGTAGGCGATGTTGTCGTAGACGGTGCGGGTCGGCAACAGCTTGAAGTCCTGGAAGACGACGCCGACGTTGCGCCGGTAATAAGGGATCTTCTTGCGCTCGATCTCCTGCAGCGAGCGCCCGGCGACGCGGATCGTGCCCTCGGTCGGCTCGAGCTCCTTGATCAGCAGGCGCATGATCGTCGACTTGCCCGAGCCGGTCGCGCCGACGAGGAACACCATTTCCTGGCGGTTGACCGCGAACGTCGCGCGCTCCAAGCCGATCCCGCCCGGGCCATAGATCTTGGAAACGCCGCGGAACTCGACGACGGTGTCGGCGCCCGGCTGGATCCGGGGACGGATCACCGGGTGCGCGGTCGCAGCACGCAGGCGGGGAACAGCGCGGCGGACCCGCACAGCGTCGCGCTCTAATGCATCCCTCTCGGTGGTGGCCATCGCGGGGCACAGTAGCGTGGTCAGGCCCGCGGGAATGACAATTTGCCTGCATGCAAGGGGATTTGCACGAATCTTCTAACGTGGACGCCCATGACAAGCCTCCAGACGACCACCGTCGGTGAGAACGGCCTGCCGATCTACAAGCTCGGGCTACCCGGCACGCGCGCGCTGACCGTGCTCGTGGCGTTCGACGCGGGCGCGCGCAACGAGCAGCCGCAGGAGAACGGGATGGCCCACTTCCTCGAGCACCTCGTGTTCAAGGGCGGCGAGAAGTACCCGACGTACAAGGACGTCAACGATACCGCCGAGCATCTGGGCGGCGTATTGAACGCGTATACGAGCCACGACCTTGTGGCCTTCCATTTGACGGTCCGCGCCGAGTCCGCTCCGCAGGCGATCGACCTGCTCACAGACTTCGTCGGTCGCCCACGGATCGACGCGGAGGAGCTCAACCGCGAGCGCGGCGTGGTGATCCAGGAGATCAACCGCGCCTACGACCAGCCCTCGACGGTCGCCGAGTACCTGATCGACAGGGCGGCGTTCGGCGATCACCCGCTCGGGCGCACGGTGCTCGGCCCGGAGGAGAACCTGCGCGCCTTCACGCGCGAGGGGATCGTCGCGTTCCGCGAGCGCCGCTGGGCGGGCGCGCATGGCGGGGCCTTCCTGGCGGGCAACCTCGACCATCTGCCCGACGAGCCGGAGCTGAAGGAGCGCTTCGCACGCTTCCCCGCGCTATCAGATCCAGCGCCCTACGTGCCGGCACCGGCGTTCGCGCCCGAGAAGCTCGTCGAGGAGCGCGACACCAACCAGTCGCATCTGCGCATGATCTATCGCCCGGACATCGCCGTCTCCGATGTGCGCAAGCGCGCGGCACTGACGATCTACTCGACGCTGCTCGGCGGCTCGATGGGATCGCGCCTGTTCGAGGAGATCCGCGAGAAGCGCGGCCTCTGCTACTCCGTCTACGCGATCGACCACGCGTTCGCGGACGTGCCGATCCTGCAGCTCGGCTCGGGATTGGAGTCGGGCAAGTGCGTCGAGGCGTACACGCGTATGCGCGAGATCGTTGACGAGCTGCGCGACGATGGCCCCACCGAGGAGGAGGTGCAGCGCGCCCGCGCTTACGCCGCCGGCCGCCGGGTGCTGGCGTTCGAGAACACCAACGCGGTCGCCCGCTACGCCGCCAACCAGAAGATCGTGTTCGGCGAGGACATCGACCCCGACGCCGCGATCTCAGCGCTCGACGCCGTCACCTACGACGAGGTCCGTGAGGTCGCCGCGGGCGTGGCGGACAACCTGGCAGTCGCGTGTGTGGGACCGCACACCGCCGACGAGTTCTGAGGCAACCGAGGACAACCGCCAGCGCCGTGTCCACGCGTCTCAACCGAGCGCGACCATCCGGTCGATCGGGACCCTCGCCTTCACCGCGATCTCCTCGGATACCAGCACCTCGTGCTTCATCTCCCTCAGAGCGTCCCTCAGCTTCGGCAGCGTGATCATCTTCATGTACTTGCAGCTCGCGTGCGGGTTCGCGGGGATGAAATTCACATCGGGGGCCGCCATCCGCAGGGGGTGCAACATCCCGATCTCCGTGGCGACCACGGCCTCACGGGGTTTGGTCTGAGGAGCGTGCTCGGCCGCGCCGCCCGCGACACGCTCGAGCGCCTCGGCATACTCGAGCATGCCTCCGGTCGAGAGCATGTGGACGTCCTCTGTCGAGACGTCGCCGCTGGCGACGTACTCCATGATGCTGGTCGTACAACCGCACTCGGGGTGGATCAGAAAGTCGGCGTCGGGGTGCGCCGCGCGTGTGGCTTCGATATCGGCGGGGCGGATGCCAGCGTGGACGTGGCACTCGCCGTCCCAGACGTGCATGCGTCTGCCGAGCTCCTTCTCCACATACGCCCCCAGCCACATGTCCGGGCCGAACAGGATCTCCGTGTCCTCGCCCTGTGTCTCGTAAATGTGTCTGACGACGTCGACCGCGTTCGCCGACGTGCAGCAATAGTCGGTCAGCGCCTTCACCTCGGCGGTCGTGTTCACGTACATCACGACCACGCCCTGCGGGTACTGCGCCTTCCAGTCGGCCAGCTGCACCGCGTCGATCGAATCCGCGAGCGAGCAGCCCGCATCGAGGTCAGGGATCAGCACGGTCTTCTCCGGGCAGAGAATCGAGGCGGTCTCGGCCATGAAATGCACGCCGCAGAACACGATCACCTCGCCCTCCGCGGCCGCCGCCTTGCGCGACAGCCCGAGCGAGTCGCCGACGTAGTCGGCGACGTCCTGCACCTCAGGCACCTGGTAGTTGTGCGCGAGGATCACCGCGCCGCGCTCCTGCGCGAGCGCGCGCACCTCCGCCTGCATCCTCGTGATCTCCTCGGGGGTGAGCTCCGCGGGGGGTCCCTCCGTGGGAGCCATCGGCAATGTGGTGGCCATCGGCAGGTTCATCGCGCCACGCTCCCAAGAGCATCAGTAGAGCCGCCGGCGGGGAGATACTTCATGGCAGGGCCTCCAAGGTCAGCGACAAATCCAGGGCGGGCGCCGAATGGGTCAAGGCGCCCATCGACACCCATTCTACCCCGGTCTCCGCCCTCGCCGTGAGCGTCTGGAGGGTGACTCCGCCGCTCGCCTCCAACTCCGCGCGGCCGGAAACCTGGGCGACAGCCGCGCGCAGCTGCGCGTCGTCCATGTTGTCCAACAACAACCTAGGTGCGCCGGCGGCGAGCGCTTCATCGATCTCTTCCTCGTTGCGCACCTCGACCTCTAACGTACCCACCATCTCCGGCGCCGTCGTGCGCACGCGCGCGACCGCCTGCGCGATGCCGCCGGCGGCGGCGATGTGGTTCTCCTTGATCAAGACAGCGTCGTACAAGCCGGCGCGGTGGTTGCTCGCCCCCCCGGATGCGACCGCCGCCTTCTCCAGCGCCCGCATCCCCGGGGTCGTCTTGCGCGTGTCGAGCACCTTCGCTCCCGTTCCCTCCACCGCGTGCGCGGCGCGCGCGGACATCGTGGCCACGCCCGAGAGGTGCGCCAGGAAGTTCAGAGCCGTGCGCTCCCCCGTCAGCAGCGCCCGCGCCGTCCCCTCGACCGTCAGCACCGGGCCGCCCTCCTCGCGCCACACGCCCTCCGCGACTAGCCGCTCGCAGCGCGCGCCGGGGTCCAGCTGCGTGAAGACCGCCTCGGCGGCGTCGAAGCCGTAGATCGTCCCCGGCGCCTTCTGCACGATCCTCGCCCGCGCGCGCGCCTCCTCGGCGACGGTCGCAGCGGTCGTAACGTCGCCGCCGCCCACGTCCTCATCGAGCGCCACCCTCACAAGCGCAGCGAGACCGTCCGCCCTCATTCGCTAGATGAAGCTTTTGAGAGCAAGAACGCACGCACGAAATCATCTAAATCTCCGTCGAAAGCGCGTTGAACATCGCCCATTTCGTAGCTCGTCCGGTGGTCCTTGACCATCGTGTACGGGTGCGTTACATAGGAGCGAATCTGCGAGCCGAAGTTCACGTCCTGGACCTCGCCCTTCTCGCGCGCAATCTCCTCCTGGCGTTCTTTCTCCTTGCGCTCCAGCAGCTTTGCCCGCAGCACGACCATCGCCGTCGCGCGGTTGGACGATTGCGAGCGCTCGTTCTGGCACTGCACGACGATCCCCGTCGGGCGGTGCGTGATCCGCACCGCAGAGTCGGTCTTGTTCACGTGCTGCCCGCCCGCGCCGCTCGCGCGGTAGGTGTCGACCTGTAGGTCGTCCTCGTTGATCTCGATCTCGCCCGTGTCTTTCACGACCGGCGCGACCTCCACCCCCGCGAAGCTCGTCTGGCGGCGGTGCGCGGAGTCAAACGGTGACAGCCTGACGAGCCGGTGCACGCCGCGCTCGGCGCCGAACAGGCCGTACGCGTTCTCGCCCTTCACCTGGAACGTCGCCGACTTGATCCCCGCTTCTTCCCCGGCGCTCGCCTCCAGCAGCTCGACCTCGAAGCCGCGCCGCTCCGCCCAGCGCATCTCCATCCGCAGCACCATCTCCGCCCAGTCCTGCGCGTCGGTCCCACCCGCGCCCGCATTCACGCTCACGAGCGCATCGCCTTGGTCATAACGCCCAGAGAACAGCCTTTGCTCCTCGAGCGCCGCCAAGCGCCGCTCGGCGGAGGCGAGCAGCTCGTCGATTTCCGCTCCCAGGGACGTGTCTTCGGCGGCCATCTCCACGAGGCCATCCAGATCCTCCACGTCGCCCTCCAGCCTCGTGAACTCCTCGAGCCGTCTTGTCGCCCGCGCGTGCTCGGCGCCAAGGAGGGCGGCCCCCTCGGCGTCGTCCCAGAATCCTGGCGCACCCATCTGCGCTTCGAGCGCCTCCGCGCGGTCCTTCAGCTCTTGCGGGTCAAAGATAGTCCGCAAGCAGCTTCAGCTGCTCGCGTATAGCGGCCAACCGCTGAGGCGTCGATTCAGTCGGCGCGGTTGTCATTAGGTTCCGTGACACTTCTTGAACTTCTTCCCCGATCCGCACCAGCAAGGGTCGTTGCGACCAACCTCATGCTCGTGGTCGACGACGCGCTGCTCGACCACCGGCAGCGCTTCGGCTTCGCCGCCGTTCTCGGCGTAGGCCTGCGCGCCGCCAGCCGCGGCAGCCGCGGCGATTGCGCCGGCGCCCATCGCGCTCTGACCGCCGGAGTATGAAACCCGGCCGGCGCGCGTGGAGCTGCCGCCCGGGGCGAACGCGGGGATTGGAGCCGACTGCTGGCCCCCTGCTCCCCCGTTCTGGCCTTCGACATTGACCTGCGCGTTGAAGATCATCCTCGTGTAGTCCGCCCACACGCTGGCCATCAGGTCACCGAACAGCGTGAACGCCTCGTTCTTATACGCCACCAGCGGATCGAGCTGGGCGAAGCCGCGCAGGTGGATGCCCTCGCGCAAGTAGTCCATGTCGAACAGGTGCTCACGCCAGCGCTCGTCGATGATCTCCAGCAGCAGGAACCGCTCGAGCGCGCCCATCAGCTCCTCGCCGAGCTCACCCTCGCGCGCGTCATAGCGCTCGATCGCCATCTCGGTCACGCGGTCGCTCAACGAGATCCGGTCGACCTTCTCGGGGTCGAGATCCTCGTCTGAGAGGTCGAGCGGGAAGAACTGCCCGAGCGCCGTGAACAGGCCGTCGAGGTCCCAGTCCTCCATGAAGTCGCCGGGCGTGTACTGCTCAATCGTGCGCTCGATCGTGTTCACAACCTCCCTGCGGGCCTCCTCGCCGATCGGCTTGCCCTCGAGCACCTCGTCGCGGTAGGCGTAGATCACGCGGCGCTGCTCGTTGGCCACGTCGTCGTACTCGAGCACGTGTTTACGCTGCAGGAAGTTCTGCTCCTCGACCTTCTTCTGGGCTTTCTCGATCTGCTTCGACAGCATCCCGGCCTCGATCGGTTCCTCGTTGCCCTCCTCGTCGACGCCACCCAGTTTGTCGAGGATCCGGTAGATGCGGTCGCCCGCGAACAGCCGCACGAGATCGTCCTCGGCCGACAGGAAGAACCTCGACTCGCCCGGGTCGCCCTGACGCCCGGCGCGCCCGCGCAGCTGGTTGTCGATCCGCCGCGACTCGTGTCGCTCGGTGCCGCAGATGAACAGCCCACCAGCCGCCATCACGCGCTCCCGTCCCTCGGCCACACGCCGCTCGAGCTCAGGCAGCAGCTCCCCCATGCGTTGCTCGTGCTCATCGTGCTCGGGCCCGACGCCCTCCTTCGCGAGCTCCAGCCCGGCGAGGTGCTCGGGGTTGCCGCCCAGCTTGATGTCGACCCCGCGGCCCGCCATGTTCGTCGCGATCGTCACCGCGCCCGGCTGTCCGGCCTCGGCAACGGTCTCGGCCTCGCGTTCGGCGTACTCGGGCTTGGCGTTCAGCACCGCGTGCTCAATCCCACGCTTCTTCAACCGCTCGGACAGCAGCTCCGACACCTCCACGGAGATCGTTCCGACGAGCACAGGCTGGCCGTTCTCATGCCGCGCCGCGATCTCATTCACGACCGCGTTCCACTTGCCGTCTTTGGTCTTGTAAACCTGATCGTTACGGTCGTCGCGCACCATCGGCATATTCGTCGGGACCTGCACGACCGGCAGCTCGTAGATCTTCATGAACTCGGTCGCCTCCGTCAGCGCCGTGCCGGTCATGCCCGCGAGCTTGTCGTACAGCCGGAAGTAGTTCTGGTAGGTGATCGTCGCGAGCGTCTGGTTCTCCTCCTGCACACTCACCCCCTCCTTCGCCTCGATCGCCTGGTGCAGCCCCTCCGACCAGCGCCGGCCGTCGAGGATCCGCCCGGTGAACTCGTCGATGATCTTCACCTCGCCGTCGACCACCGCGTAGTCGACATCGCGCTTGTACAGCGCCTGCGCCCGCAACGATTGGATCAGATGGTTGACCATGTGCCCGTTCTCGGCGCGGTACAGATGATCGATGCCGAGGAATTTCTCGGCCTTCGCCACCCCCTGCTCCGTGATCGAGACGCTCTTGTGCTTCTCGTCGATCTCGAAGTCGAAGTCCGCCAGAAAGCCCTTCTTCGTGCGCGGGTCCATGCCTTCGGGGGTCTTCCCCACGGTCATCCGCGGCGCCAGGCGCGCGAACTTCACGTACAGATCGGCCGCCTGTTCGGGCGCGCCGGAGATGATCAGCGGCGTGCGCGCCTCGTCGATCAGGATGTTGTCGACCTCGTCCACGACCGCGAAGTAGTGCCCGCGCTGGACCTTTTCGGACAGATCCTTCGCCATGTTGTCGCGCAGATAGTCGAAGCCCAGCTCGGAGTTCGTGCCGTAGATCACGTCGCACGCGTACGCGTGCTGCTTCTCGTCGTAGGGCTGCATGTTCTGAAGCACCCCGACGCTCACGCCGAGCGCGTCGTAGATCGGTTTCATCCATTCCGCGTCGCGCCTTGCCAAGTAGTCGTTTACGGTCACCACGTGTACACCCCGGCGACTAAGCGCCCCGCCCGCCCGGCCGTCAGCTGCACCGTTCGGAGCGGTGACTTGATCGGAGGGGACCGCCTGTGTGGAGACCGAGCCAGCAGCGCCCGCGCCGTTGCCGGAAGAACCCAAACCGTTGCCGGCGGCGACCGGCTCGTCGCTGAGCTCCTCTTCGACGGCCTCGGGGTCGATTGCAGCGTCCGGATCGACGAGGTCGGGGTACTCGGCGAAGTCTGGGTCGGGGTGGTCCTGCTTGTGTACCGCGTGATCCCTGACCGCCAGCGAGTTCAGCACGACCGCAAGCGTCGCCGTCAACGTCTTGCCCTCGCCCGTCTTCATCTCCGCGATGCAGCCGTCGTTCAGCACCATCCCGCCGATCATCTGCACGTCGAAGTGGCGCATCCCCATCGTGCGCTTGCCCGTCTCGCGCACCACCGCGAAGCACTCCGGCAGCAGGGCGTCCAACGACTCTCCTTCCGCCGCTCGCGCGCGCAGCACGTCCATCCGCTCGCGCAGCTCCGCGTCGGAGTCGTGTTCGAGCTCGCCCTCGAACGCGTTGATCAACGCGACGCGCTTCTGATAGGACTTGAACTTCTTCGCCTCGCCGACGTTCAGCGCGCGATCGAGAATCGATGGGGACACATCCCCAGATTAGCGTTTCAGGCGCGCCGAGCGCCGCGATTACAGCGCGGCGCGAGCAGACTTCAGCTGGGTCGCCATCGCGTGCGCCTCCCGGCGCTTGCGGCGCTTGTCCCGATGGCGCTTGACCTGGCGCGCCAGCTCGTCGACGACCAGGTTCAGCGAGTGCCCCATCTCGCGCGAGTGCTCGTGCGCGCGCAGCGTCACGCCCTTCAGGTACAGCGTCGCCTCCACGACCTCACGCTCCGCGATCGAGGGGTTGCGCTCCTCGAAAATCTCAATCTCCAGGCGGGCGAGGTCTGAGACCTGACGCGCGACCTTATCCAAGCGACGTGCCGCGTGCTCGCGGATTGCGTCGGTGACCGGAACGTTGCGACCCTTGATGTCAATCTGCATCACGGCTCCTTCGTCGGCTGGTTTTGGAGATGGCACCGATGCTACGCCTCGCGGGGGCGGATGTCCATCCGATCTTCAGTTCGCTTTAGAGGGGCGCTCTTCCTGCGTAAAATGACGATAGTCAGAGCGGTGTTTCGGAAGGCCCGCTACGCGGGCCTTCCGTTTACTCGCTCCGCGGACGCAGGCTCTGCAGGATCCCGGCGTGCCCGGCGATCGCGCCGATCAGGATCGACTCATCCGCGACCTCGGTGCCGGGGAAGACGATGCTCTCGCGCAGCTGCGCGCGGTCGCCGACGCGCGCGCCATCCCCGAGCACGACCGGCCCCATCAGGCGCACGCCCGCGCCGATCGTGACGTCGTGGCCGACCCACACGGGACCTTCCACCTCCAGATCCTCCGGCAACGGCCCCTCGCCGGCGACGATCACGCCGGGGGAAACCTCCTCGCCGGCCATCTCCAGGTGCAGCTTCCCCTCCAGCGCATCGAACGTGCCCTGGCGCAGCTCGCCCAGCGAGCCGACGTCGTTCCAGTACTCGCCGACCTCGTGGATGTGGAACGGCACGTCGTTCTCCAACAGGGCCGGGAATACGTCCTGGGCCCAGTCAACAAACGGCCGCTCGGGGAAGTAGTCGAAGATCTGGGGATCGAAGATGTAGATCCCACAGTTGCCGAGGTCTGAGAGTGCCTCCTCAGCCGCCGGCTTCTCCTGAAAGCCCGTGATCCGCCCCTCGCGGTCGTGCAGCACGACGCCGAACTCGCGCGTGTCGTCCACCCGCTTGACGGCCAGCGTCGCGATCCCCCCACTCGCGCGGTGCCTCGCGACGAACGCCCCCAGGTCGATGTCCGTGAGCGCGTCGCCGGAGATCACGAGGAACGACTCCTCGCCGAAGAACTCCGCGCACGCGCGCACGCCCCCCGCGGTGCCGAGCAGCTCAGGCTCGAACCGATACTCCAGGCGATCGCCGAAGTGCTCGCGGATCGTCTCGGGGAAGTAATGCAGGTTGGCGATCACCTCACCGAACCCGTGCCTGTCCAGCAGGTCGAGGATGTGCGCCATCACCGGCCGGTCGAGCACAGGCACCATCGGCTTGGTGATCTCATAAGTCAGCGGGCGCAGCCGGGTCCCCAGGCCAGCTGCGAGAACCATCGCTCTCATCGTTGCAGCCCAGACTTTCGCTTAGTAACGGTAGTGATCTGCCTTGTAAGGCCCGTCCACTGGCACGCCGATGTAGGCGGCTTGCTCGTCGGTCAGCTTCGTCAGCTTCACGCCGAGCGCGTCCAGATGCAGGTGGGCGACCTTCTCGTCGAGGTGCTTCGGCAGTACATAGACCCGCTTCGAGTACTCGTCGTTCTTCGTGAACAGCTCGATCTGGGCGATCGTCTGGTTGGTGAACGAGTTGCTCATCACGAAGCTGGGATGCCCCGTGGCATTGCCCAGGTTCAGCAGACGCCCCTCAGAGAGCATGATGATCGCGTGGCCGTCGGGGAAGACCCACTTGTCGACCTGCGGCTTGATGTTCACGCGCTCGATCCCGGCTGTCTGCGTCATTCCAGCGATGTCGATCTCGTTGTCGAAGTGCCCGATGTTGCCGACGATCGCCTGGTGCTTCATCTTCGCCATGTCGGCGGCGGTGATGATGTCCTTGTTGCCGGTCGTCGTGATGAAGATGTCGGCGCTGTCGATCACTTCCGCAAGCGTCTTGACCTCATAGCCCTGCATCGCCGCCTGCAGCGCGCAGATCGGATCGATCTCGGTGATCACCACGCGCGCGCCCTGGCCACGCAGCGATTCCGCACAGCCCTTGCCGACGTCGCCGAAGCCGCAGATCACAGCGACCTTGCCGCCGATCATCACGTCGGTCGCGCGATTGATGCCGTCGATCAGCGAGTGCCGGCAACCGTAGAGGTTGTCGAACTTCGACTTCGTGACCGAGTCGTTCACGTTGATCGCCGGGAACAGCAGCTCGCCCGACTCGACCATCTGGTAGAGCCGGTGCACGCCCGTCGTCGTCTCCTCGGTCACGCCTTTCACGCCCTCGCCGAGCTTTGTCCAGCGCTGCGGGTCCTCGGTCAACGAGCGCGTCAGCAGCGAGAGGATCACGCCGAGCTCCTCGGAATCCGCGCCCGCCGGATCGGGCACGGCGCCGGCCGCCTCGTACTCGGTGCCCTTGTGCACGAGCAGCGTCGCGTCGCCGCCATCGTCCAAGATCATGTTCGGGCCGCTCTCGCCTGGCCACAGGATCGCCTGCTCGGTACACCACCAGTACTCCTCGAGCGTCTCGCCCTTCCAGGCGAACACGGGAATGCCCTGCGGATCCTCAGGCGTGCCCTCGGGACCGACTGCCACCGCCGCCGCGGCGTGATCCTGAGTTGAGAAGATGTTGCAGCTGCACCAGCGCACCTCGGCGCCGAGCGCCGTCAGCGTCTCGATCAAAACGGCCGTCTGGATCGTCATGTGCAGCGAACCCATGATCCGCGCACCCTTCAGCGGCTGCTCGGCGGCAAACTCGCGCCGGATCGCCATCAGGCCGGGCATCTCGTGCTCGGCGAGCGTGATCTCCTTGCGCCCGAAGGCGGCGAGCCCCAGGTCGGCGACCTTGAAGTCGGTGTCGGTGGCAACGGCGGGGGGGGTCATTACTGACATGACAAAGCCTCCTGTCGATCAGGTGAGCGCCCTTGCTGCAGAGGAAGGTCGAGCGTGGCGGATCCGGGCCCGTCGCAGCGCTCCTCGACCGGCCCCGAAGGTATCACACCACCGTCCTCCTCAGGCGAGCTCGGCCTTGAGCTGCTCGATCAAATGCACCGGGCCAGGGTCCACACCACGCAGGGTAGCGAGGTAGATCGAGACTAGGTCGCCGAGCAGCACCAGCGAAATCACGCGCTCGATCGTCGTCTCACCGCGAGTCTCCAAATGGAAGCTCGCCGCCGCGTTGGGAGCGATCAGCCGCTCGGTCAGCGCCATCCGCTCCTTCACGCGCGGGTGCGCGTCGGAATCGTCGAGGAACACCGCCGAGAAACGGCCGAGCTCACCGGCGCCCTCCCAGCCGACCAGCTCGTTGTGGTCGAGCTCGGGCAGCTCATGCGAGAAACACGGCTGCTTCGCATTCTCGTTGATCTGCGTCTTCCAGCGGTAGGCGATCGGCGTCGTCAGCCCAGCGCCCGCCACCACGGGGATCGTGCCGTGCAGACCGCGGGCGAGCGTCTTCGCGAGCGAGTCCTCGGGTGCGTCCGGGCCCCACTCGGCCACGAGTTGCTCGGTGTGCGACGCGGCCACGTCGATCTCCGAGGTCAGCCGCGGCCCGGCACCGCACAGCGCCGCCACCTCGAGCGCCGCGACCGTCATGTAGGCGACCGCCGCGCGCGGCTGAAAACCACCGGGCAGCGGGATCACGGGCACCCCGTCCTCGCGCGCCATCTCCGCCAGTCGCCCTCCCGTCGTCACGACCATCCGCCGCGCTCCGAGCGCCCCCGCCGACTCGTAGCAGGCGAGCGTCTCCTCGGTGTCGCCCGAATAGCTCGCGCACAGCACCATCGTGTCCGGCGTCGTCCACGGCGGCAGGCCGTAGGCGCGGGTCACGAAGATCGGTCGCGAGGCGTGATCGCCCAGCGCCGCGCGGGCCAGCGCCCCGCCGATCGCTGAGCCGCCCATCCCCGCCACGACCAGCCCCGCCGAGGTGTCCCAGTCCTGCATGATCGCCGACTCCACGCGCCACAGCGCGTCGCGCAGATGCTCTGGCAGCGCCAGCACATCGCCCAGCTGGCCCGTCGTGTCCACCTCGGCTATCGCCTCGCGCGAGAGGGCGCCTCGAGTGGAAGTTGTTTGGGTTGTCTCTCCGGTCATCAGAACTTGATCGCTCCGTCTGGCAAAGTCACGCCCGGGAAGATACGCGCCCCGTGGGCGATCGTGTTGTCCGCCCCCACCGTCACACCCTCGCCGAGCACTGCTCCGCCTTCGATGCGACTGCCATCGCCGACACGGCACCCGGCCGCGACGATGCAGTCACGCAGCGCGCAATTTGCCCCGATCTCCGCGCCGCTGAGGATCACCGAGCGCTCGACCGTGCTGCCTGGGCCGACGCGTACGTTCTCGCCAAGCACGACCAAGCTGCCGACGTGGGCCCCCGGAGAGACTTGCACGCCACGCTCGATCACCGCGGGGGGAATCACCCGGCCGTGGATCTCCGTGTCCTGGGCGACCGCCAGCCAGCTCTCGCCGAGCCGCGCGCGCACCGACGTGTCGACGTTGCCCTCAATAATGTCGAACGTGCCCTGCAGGTAGCGCTCGGGCGTGCCGATGTCCAGCCAGTAGGCATCCGCCGGGAACCCGTACAGCCCAGCACCGATCAGCGCGGGCCACACCTCGCGCTCGATCGAGACGTTGCGATCCGCTGGGACGAGCTCGAGGATCTCGCGCTCCAGCACGTACGCGCCCGCGCTGATCAGGTTCGTGTCGATCCTGTCGGAGCTCGGCTTCTCGACGAAGTCCTTGACCGAGCGGTCCTCGTTGAGGTGCACCAGCCCGTACGCGCTCGGGTCGGTGACGGGTGCCAGCGCGAGCGTCGCCTTCGCACCGGTGCGCTCGTGCTGGGCGATCTGTCCCGTCAGGTCGATGTCTGTCAGCACGTCCCCGTTGAGCATCAGAAAGCGCTCGTCGAGCAGCGACTCGGCGAACTTCAACGCGCCCGCGGTGCCACGCGGGTCGGGCTCCTCGACGAAGCGCAGTTTGATCCCCATTCCCGAGCCGTCGCCGAGCACGTTGCGTACGCTGGTGGCGAGGAAACCACACGACATGACCACGTCGTCGATCCCGTGTCCCTGCAGCCACTCGAGCATGAACGAGATGAACGGGCGGTCGACCAGCGGCACGACCGGCTTGGGCACGGTGGAGGTCAGTGGACGCAGGCGCGTCCCCTCCCCGCCGACGAGGATCACGGCCTGCATCAGCGTCTACCGATCCCCTCGTAGGTCAGCCCCGCCCCGCGCACGGCCTGCGCGTCGAGGGCGTTGCGTCCGTCGATCACGAGTGTTCCCCTCATCGCCTGCGCCACGGCGTTCCAGTCCAGATCGATGAATTCGGGCCACTCGGTCACCAAGACCACGGCGTCGGCGTCGGCCACCGCGTCGAGTGGAGAGTCAGCGAAGCTGATCGCGCTCACGAGCTTGCGCGCCTGCTCCTCAGCGACGGGATCGCACGCCGTGACCGTGGCCCCATCCGCATTCAATCTGGCCGAGAGCACCAGCGAGGAGGCCTCACGCATATCGTCGGTGTTCGGCTTGAACGCCAACCCGAGCAGCGCCACGCGCTTGCCGACGAGACCACCGAGATGCTTGTGCAGCTTGCCGATCACACGGCGCTTCTGCAACTCGTTGACCTCGATTACCGCCGTCAGCAGCTGGAAGTGATAGCCGGAATTACCCGCCAGCTGCTTCAGCGCATCGACATCCTTGGGAAAGCAGCTGCCACCAAAGCCAATCCCGGCCTGCAGAAACTTCGGTCCGATCCTGTCATCCAGGCCCATCCCCCGCGCGACCTCGACCACGTCGGCGCCCGTCTCCTCACAGACGTTCGCGATCTCGTTTATAAACGAGATCTTCGTTGCGAGGAAGGCGTTGGAGGCGAGCTTGACCATCTCGGCGCTCGCGATGTCGGTGCGTACGAGCGGTGCCTGCAGCGGCGCATACAGCTCTACCACCGCCTCACCCGCCCAGTCGCCCTCGTCACCCACGACCACTCGATCGGGATGCAAGAAGTCCTGTACCGCGGATCCCTCCTTCAGGAACTCAGGGCAGGACACATAGCGCAGGCCATCCTTGCCGCGCTCGCCGAAGCCACGCCGGATCGCCGCTCCCGTGCCGCACGGTACCGTTGACTTCATCACCAGTGCGTGCCGCTCCGAGGCGGGGATCGCGTCCACGACAGCGTGTACCGCGGACAGGTCGGCATCGCCGGAGTAGGTTGGTGGTGTCCCCACCGCGACGAATAGCAATCGTGCCTGCTCCAGCGCCTGCGCCAGGTCGGTGGAGAAGTGCAGCCGCTCCTTGTTGTTCACGAGCAGTTGCTCGAGGCCCGGCTCGTAGATCGGCACCTCGCCGCGGCGCAGACGGTCGACCTTCTCCGCGTCGATGTCCACGCAATACACCTCGCTACCAAGCTCGGCAAAGCCGGCGGCAGTGACCAGCCCGACATAGCCGGTGCCGATCACCCCGATTGGTGCGCGCTCTATGCTCATCAGGCCGGGAAGGCTAACCGCTGGGCGCGCGGGGCGATGTGTCTAAGCGAAACACAGGGTGCTTCGGGGCCGCGCCGCGCAGCTCATCCTCTGAGGAATCGGGGCCGACCCCGTCGAAGAACACGCCGACCTCGAACTTCCAGCGCTTTAGATAAGCGCGCAGCACCGGCGCCTTCTCGTCGTCGCCAAGCTCCACGGCGGTGAAGCTCTCGCTGCGTTTGCCGAGGAGCAGCCGCCCCTCGCCGCTGGCACGCAGGTTGCGCGCCCACTGGGTCTCGCCACGCGGCGCAACGAGGTAGCGCTCACCGTCGAGGTCGAGCAGGTTGACCGGTGTACGGCGCGGTTGGCCGGAGCTGCGGCCCTCCACCTCGAGCACGCGCGAGCCGAGCACGCTGACCCCACGACCAGTTAGGACCGCGATGAAACGGTTGAAGATATGCGTCGTGAACCAGCCGGGGCGCTTGCGCTCGAAGTGCTCTGCGGCGGCGTTGGCCCTGTCCATCGCGGACCTACACCTCGACCGCGAGAAAGGCCTCGTAGCGCTTGACGTCGCGCTCCGCGCGAGCGTACTCCTCGCTGTCCTGCTCAGCGCCCTGCGCGGCCTTGCGCGCGTCGGCGAGCTTGGCTTCGAAGGCCTGACGGTCGATCTGCTCTGGCGCGATCGCCTCCTCGACGAGCACGAGCGCTCGGTTCTCGGCGAACTGCAGATAGCCCTCGGCCTGCGCAAAACGCACGATCTCCTCCTCCGAGCGGTACAGCCGCAGCTCGGTCGGCTCCAACCGGGCCAGCAGCGGCTGGTGGTTGGCGAGGATGCCGATCGAGCCGACGGTAGTGAACGTGGAGAGCATTTCGATCTCCCCCGAGAAGATCTCCCCCTCTGGCGTGAGCACTTCGGCTGGGAACTTCGCGTGGGCCATTATTTCTTGGCCGCCTCGACTACCTCGTCGATCGTGCCCTTCAGGAAGAACGCGCTCTCGGGCACCTCGTCGTGCTTGCCGTCGATGATCTCCTCGAAGCCTCTGATCGTCTCCGCGATCGGCACGTACGCGCCCGGGGTGCCGGTGAACTCTTCGGCCACGAAGAACGGCTGGGAGAGGAAGCGCTCGATCCTGCGCGCCCGCTGGACCGTCAGCTTGTCCTCGTCGGAGAGCTCGTCGATCCCGAGGATCGCGATGATGTCCTGCAGCTCCTTGTAGCGCTGCAGGATCTCCTTGACGCGGTTGGCAACGCGGAAGTGGTCCTCGCCGAGCACGTCCGCCTTGAGGATCGTCGAGGTCGAGTCGAGCGGGTCGACCGCCGGGTAGATCCCTTTTTCGGAGATCGACCGCGACAGCGCGGTGGTCGCGTTGAGATGCGCGAACACGGACGCCGGCGCCGGATCTGTGTAGTCATCGGCTGGCACGTAGATCGCCTGGATCGAGGTCACCGAGCCGTTCTTTGTGGAGGTGATCCGCTCCTGCAGCTGGCCCATCTCCGTCTCCAGCGTGGGCTGGTAGCCGACCTGGGAGGGCATCCGCCCGAGCAGCGCCGAGACCTCGGAGCCGGCTTGAACGAAGCGGAAGATGTTGTCGATGAACAGCAGCACATCCTGGCCCTTGTCGCGGAAGTATTCGGCCATAGTCAGACCCGACAGCGCGACGCGCATGCGGGCTCCCGGGGGCTCGTTCATCTGGCCGAAGACGAGCATCGTCTTGTCGAGCACGCCCGACTCCTTCATCTCCAGCCACAGGTCATTGCCCTCGCGCGAGCGCTCGCCCACGCCGCAGAACGCGGACAGCCCGCCGTGCTCCTTGGCGAGGTTGTGGATCAGCTCTTGGATCAGCACCGTCTTGCCCACGCCGGCACCGCCGAACAGCCCGACCTTGCCACCCTTCGCGTAGGGCGCAAGCAGGTCGATCACCTTGATGCCTGTCTCGAACATCTCGGTCGTCGGCGTCAGGTCCTCGGCGCGCGGGGCGTTTTGATGGATGCTGCGGCGCTCGATGTCCGCGGGCAGATCCTCGCCTAGGTCGATCGGCTCGCCGAGCAGGTTGAAGATCCGTCCCAGCGTGGCCTCTCCAACGGGGACCGTGATCGGGGCGCCTGTGTCGATCACCTCGACGCCTCGCGCCAGGCCGTCGGTGATGTCCATCGCCACGGCACGCACGCGGTCATCACCGAGGTGTTGCTGGACCTCGCACACGAGCAGGCTCTCGCCCGCTCCGGGGCTGACTCCCTCGGCCTCCTCCTCAGCGGCGGCGGCGGGACGCGCGACCGTGATCGCGTGGTTGATCTCGGGCAGGCGGTCGGGGAAGACGGCCTCGATCACGACGCCCTGGATCTCCTCGATCCGCCCGACGTTGCGCTCGGCGGCGGCGCCGTTCGTGGAAGTCGGCTCGGTGACGGTGCTTGCTGGCATTGGGTTTCGATTCTCCTCTTTATCTCTATTGAAGTCTTGTGGTCGTACCTGGTGGTCGTGCGCTGCGTCTCAGCTGAGGCCCTCTGCGCCCGCTACGACCTCCATGATCTCCTGGGTGATCTCCGCCTGGCGGGCGCGGTTCATCTGCAGCGTGTAGTCGGTGATGATTTCGCCGGCGTTCTCCGATGCGCTGCGCATCGCGGTCATCTGCGCCCCGAAGAAGCCGGCCGCGGACTCGACGAGCGCACGGTAGATCGAGATCTCGATGTAGTCGGGAACGAGGCGGCGGAGGATCTTCTCGGGGTCCGGCTCGTAGTCGACGGATGTCCTGGACTTGGCCGGCACATCGTCGTCGTCCTCGCCGCCGCCGGCGATCGCCTCGTGGGTGAGCGGCAGCAGCGTCTGGCGCGTGACGTGCTGGGTGAGCGGCGAGACGTAGGAGTTGTAGATCATCTCCACGCGATCCACCTGCCCGTCTACGTACGCCTGAATCACGTCGTCGGCGATCGTGCGCGCGTCCGCGTAGGCGGGCCGATCGGCAAAGCCCGTGTAGCTACCGCTGAGTTCGTATCCACGGAAGGCCAGCGAGGAGACGCCGCGGCGCCCGGTCGCGTACCAGCTGCTGCGCAGCCCCTGCTCGGAGACCTCGGCGGAGAGGCGTACGCCGGCGCGGATAATCTGCGAGTTGAAACCGCCCGCCAGACCGCGATCGCCCGTGACCAGCAGCAGCCCAACGTTCGTCTCAGACTCGTGCTCGCGCAGCAGCGGCACCCGCGCGGCCTCGCCACCGGCCGCCTGCGCCGCCTGGCGCGTCATCCGACCGATTGCGTCCGCATATGGGCGCAGCGAGGAGATCCGCTGCTCGGCGCGGCGCAGGCGAGCCGCGGCGACCATCTCCATCGCACGGGTGATCTTCTGGATGTTCTTGACCGATGCGATCTTGTTCTTGACGTCGCGCTGAGATGCCATGGTTTGTACCTCGGGGTGGCCCTAGGCCGCCGCGGGCTCCCTGGCCGACTCGTCGACGCCAGCCGGTTGATCCTGACCATCGTCGCCCGAGGAGCCCTGCGCATCCGAGCGGCCCACCGGCGGCGGGGCATCGTCATCGAGCGGCTGGCCCTCCTCGTCGAGGTCGTAGCCGAAGTCCTTGGCGAACGAGTCCACGGCGTCGTGCACCTCTTGCTGGGTCTCCTTCGACCAGTCCCCCCCGGCGATCTTCTCGCGCAGAGCGCCGTGCTCGGAGTGCATCCGTTCGGTCAGCTCGACCAGGAACTCGGTCACTCGCTCGGCGTTCAACCGATCGAGGAAGCCGTTCGTGGCGGCGTAGATCTGCACCGTCTGGTCCTCCACCGGCAGCGGCGCCCGCTCGTGCTGGTTGAGCGTCATCACCAGGCGCGCGCCGCGGGCGAGGGTGCGCTGAGTGTCGGCGTCGAGGTCCGAGCCGAACTGCGCGAACGCCTCGAGGTCACGGTACTGGGAGAGCTCGAGCTTGATCCGGCCGGCGACCTTCTTCATCGGCCCGATCTGCGCGTTGCCGCCGACGCGCGAGACCGAGATCCCAACGTTGATCGCCGGGCGCACACCGGAGTTGAAGAGTTTCGACTCCAGGAAGATCTGCCCGTCGGTGATCGAGATCACGTTCGTGGGGATGTACGCCGACACGTCGCCCGCCTGCGTCTCGATCACCGGCAGCGCGGTCAGAGACCCGCCGCCGAGGTCGTCGTTGAGCTTGACCGCACGCTCGAGCAGACGCGAATGCAGGTAGAACACGTCGCCCGGGTATGCCTCGCGACCGGGGGGACGGCGCAGCAAAAGCGACATCTGCCGGTAGGCGTAGGCGTGCTTGGTCAGGTCGTCATACACGCACAGCGCATGGCCGCCGTTGTAGAGGAAGTGCTCGGCCATCGCGCAGCCGGCGTAGGGGGCCATGAACTTGATCGGCGCCGCCTCGTCGGCGGGCGCGGCGACGATGATCGTGCTCTCCAGCGCCCCGTACTCCTCGAGCGTCTGCGCGAGCGCAACGACGGTCGACATGCGCTGGCCGATCGCGACGTAGACGGATACGACGCCGGTGTCCTTGTTGTTGATGATCGTGTCGATCGCGATCGCCGTCTTACCGGTCTGGCGGTCGCCGATGATCAGCTCGCGCTGGCCGCGGCCGATCGGGATCATCGCGTCGATCGCCTTCAGGCCGGTCTGCATCGGCTGCTTGACGGGCTGGCGCTGGACGACGCCGGGCGCCTTGAACTCAGCCGGGCGCGTCTGCGTCGTTGCGACCTCGCCCTTGCCGTCGAGCGGGCGTCCGAGTGGGTCGACGATCCGCCCTAGCAGACCCTCGCCGACGGGGATCTCCAGCAGCGCACCGGTGCGCTTAACGGTGTCACCCTCGGAGATGTGCTCCCACTCCCCGAACAGCACCGCGCCAACGTTGTCGGACTCGAGGTTCAGCGCCAGTCCGGTGACGCCGTGGGGGAGCTCGAGCATCTCGAACGACATGCAGTTCTCCAGGCCGTGCAGGCGTGCGATGCCGTCGGCCACCGACAGCACGGTGCCGACCTCGGTCAGCTCGGCGGTGCCGCTGTCGAGTCCCTCGATGCGGCTCTTCAGGATACTTGTGATCTCGTCTGGGTTGATCTGCATGTCTAAGAGGCTCCTTGGGCAACGTGCCTGCGCAGTTGCTCCAGTCGATTGCGAATAGAGGCGTCGAGGATCGAGTTGCCGACCCTGATGATGATCCCGCCGAGAATGTCGGGGTCCACGCGCGCCGCGAGCGTGACCTTGCGTTCAGCGCGCTCGCCGATCGTCTTGCCGAGGCTCGCGGTCGTCGCCTCGTCGAGCGCGATCGCACTGGTGATTTCCACCGGCAGGGTCTTGTTCTCCTCGTCCCACAGCCGCTCGTACTCGTCGCGGGCGCGAAAGATCACTGGCATGCGATGGTTCTCGATCAGCAGCGAGAGGAAGTTCAGGAGCGCCTCGTGCGCGCCATCGAGCAGGCCGCCGAGCGCCGCGATCTTCTCGGTCGTCGAGAAGTACGGCGAGAAGAAGAACACCGCGAGCTCGCGGTTCTGATCCAGCGCGTCCGCGAACTGCGCGAGCTGCTCGCGCAGTTCGTCGAGCTTGCCCTGCTCGAGGGCGACCTGGAACAGCGCGCGGGCGTATACCTGGGCCAGCTCCTCCATCAGTTATTGCTCTCTGCGCCCGCGGAGATGCTGGAGAAGTCCAGTTCGTTCAGGGCCTCCTCGACGAGGCGGCGCTGGTCGGCGTCGTCGAGCGTCTTGCGCGTGACCTTCTCGGTGGCCATCACCGTGAGATCGGCGACCTCGCGGCGGATGTCGTCGAGCGCCCGCTTGCTGGCGGCCTCGATGTCGCGCTCGGCGCGCTTGGCGGCTTCCTCAAGGATCTGCTGACCGCGCTCGCGACCCTCGTGCTCGTGCGACTCGGCCGTCTGGCGCGCGCGCTGGACGATCTCCTCGGACTGAGCACGGGCCTCCTTCAGGCGCTCGCGGTATTCCTCCAGCACCTTGTCGGCCTGGACGCGCAGATCCGTGGCGGCGTCGATCTCGCCCTCGATCGTCTTCGCGCGCTTGTCCAGGGCTTCACCGATCAGCGGGAACACCCACTTGCTGAGGATGAACAGCGAGATCGCGAACACGACCAGGGTCCAGATCATGATCCCCACGTTGGGGCTGATCAGGAACGAGCCGCTGGAGGCTAGTGGGATATGTGGTGCAGAGAGCATTTGGCCTACAGGAAGAAGGCGATGAAGCCGCCGACGAGGCCGTAGAAGAAGGTCGCCTCGGTCAGCGCAAAGCCGAGCCACTGGTCACGCTCGATCTCGGCGCGCAGCTCGGGCTGGCGGGTCTTGGCTTGGATCGAAGCGTTGAACACCGCTCCGATGCCCGCCCCGGCGCCGGCTGCGCCGCCACCGGCTCCGACGCCCAGCGCGATCGCGCGACCGGCATCCTGGCTCTGCTTGATGATCGGTTCCGCGACACCCAGCAAGGGGTGGATCGCACTGAATAGGTGTAGAAACTGCATCGCTCGATAGCTCCTTGTTTGTTAGTGACTTTCGACCGCTCCGCCGAGGTAGATGGCGGTCAAGATGGCAAAGATGAAGGCCTGTAGACCGGCGATCAGGACGGCCTCGAAGATGAAGATCGCGATTCCTGCCGGCAGCAGGAACCAGGACACGAGCTGCAGCCCGACGAGCACCCCGAGCTCGCCGCCCATGAACGCGATCAGCATGTGACCGG
>Ga0302324_100005449_pt1 | contig 27730 bp, 19 predicted proteins | sample Palsa_T0_1_FD_201949 | JGI IMG/M metagenome (GOLD analysis project Ga0302324, IMG submission 201949) | Peat permafrost microbial communities from Stordalen Mire near Abisko, Sweden - Palsa_T0_1 | ecosystem: Environmental > Terrestrial > Soil > Palsa > Peat permafrost | place: Sweden: Abisko...
CAGTCCAGCGCGCATCAGGCGGTCGTGGTCGTCCCGGTCTTCCTCTACCACTCGGTAGCAGACGTCCAGGCGGCGGGACAGAAGCAGTTCACCGTCACCACGGCGCAGTTCGAGCAACACGCCGACGCGATCGCAGCGTCGGGTCGTGTCGCGTTGACGATCTCCGAATTGGCGCGCGCCCTCCGCGGCGAGCGAACGCTTCCGGCTCGCACGGTTGCGATCACCTTTGACGATGGCTTTGCCGACACGCTGGCGGCGGTCCAGACGCTGCGCTCTCGGGGCATCACGAGCACCGTATTCATAACCTCGAGCTGGCTCGACAGCGCCCGCGGGCTCTCGACCGCGGCGGCGCGCGAGATTGCCAGCAGCGGCGCGGAAATCGGCGGGCACTCCGTCACGCACCCCTATCTCGACGAGCTGCCGCCGGCGCTGGCGATGCACGAGATCGAAGCAGGCAAGCGGGTACTCGAGCAGAAGCTCGAGCTGCCGATCGCAACGTTTGCCTACCCGCACGGTGCCTACGGTCCGCGCGTGCGCCGGTGCGTCATCGACGCCGGCTTCAGCTCAGCGACAGCGGTGAAGAACGCGCTCTCCCACAACCACGACGACCCGTTCGCGATCGCCCGACTGACGATCATGGCCGACACGCCGCTCGACACGGTGGTGGCGGCGCTCGACGGGCGCGGAGCCCCGCTCGCCTGGCCGGGCGAGCGCTACCGGACGCGTGCGTTCCGCGGCGTCCGTCGGCTACGGCGACGGGCGCGCAGCGTTGGCCGCCCACCGCTCCTCCAGGACAGAACCACAAGAAATGGCCACTGACGCGCCGACCCAGGGCGTGCTGCGCGCCCCGGCGGCAGTGCGGCTGGTCGACATCGACACGGAGGAGGACCTGCTCCTGCCGCGTGCGGATGCGCCGTACGCCAGCGCCTACCTCGTCGGCACGCGCGGCGGGCGTCCGCTCGCTGCGCGGACGCTCGAGGTCAACGCCGGCGGGCTGATCAGCGCCGCGGCGGTCCGTGGCCTGTTCGCCGACCTGCCGCGCGAGGCGTCGGCGACGGTCGCGCCCAGCGATGCGCTGCCCACCTTGAGCGTCGTCGTTACGACCTGCGGTAAGGACGACTCGGTCAGTCAAGCGGTGGCTTCGGTGCTGGCCTGCGATCCGGGGCCGCTCGAGGTGATCGTCGTCGAAAACCGGCCCGAGAACTCGACCGTGGCGGCGACGTTGGCGGAGCGGTTCGCGTGGGATCGGCGCGTCAGCTGCGTCAGCGAGTCTCGCGCCGGGCTTTCGTACGCTCGCAATGCCGGACTCGCGGCCGCCGTCGGCGAGGCAGTGGCTTTCACCGACGACGATGTCATCGTCGACGGCAAGTGGGTCGAGTGGCTGGCTCGCGGCTTTGCCAGCGGGCCTGATGTCGCCTGCGTCACCGGCCTGATCCTTCCCGCCGACCTCGAAACCACGTCACAGGTCCAGATCGAGCAGTTCGCCGGTTTCGGCAAAGGCTGGCAGCGGCGCGTCTTCTCGATCGACAACCCGACCTCGGCGTTGTTCCCCTACGCCGCCGGCGAGTTTGGCTCCGGGGCCTGCACGGCACTGCGACGCGAGGTCGCGAACGAGCTTGGCGGCTTCGCCACCGAGCTCGGCGCGGGTACGCGGGCGCGCGGCGGCGAGGACCTCGACCTGTACGTGCGCGTGCTGGTCGCCGGGCATCAGCTGGTCTATGAGCCGGCGGCGGTCATCTGGCATCACCATCCGGACGTCGCGCAGCACCTCCGCCAAGAGCTCTTCAGCTACGGTGTCGGCTTGTCGGCGATGATGACCAAGCAGATGATGGAGGGCCACGCGCGCGCAATCCTCCAACGCGTACCCGCCGGTCTGCGCTTCGTCCGCGACCCTGACTCGCGCAAGAACGTGCGCAAGGGGCCAGCCTACCCCCGCTACTTCGACTGGATCGAGCGCGCCGGCTTCGCGGCAGGCCCGCTCGCCTACCTCGCCAGTCGCCGCCAGCAGCGCCGCCTGGGCGCCACCGCGGCCCGGCCGGCGCGGCGGAGCGCCTGAAACGTCCTAGCCGGCGCTCAGCGGCGGTAGCGACCGCGGCGCGGCGACAGACGGGTGCGCGCGTAGGAAACGGTCGTGATGCCGAGCCCGGTCACGATCGCGCCGGCGCGGGCGAGTCCGCCTGAATCTCCCCTCAGCGCTTGGCCGAACGCACGGATGATGGCCCGCGGCAGCACCGAGCGAGCGTAGATGCGTTCGGACTCCAACCCGGCGCGCGCGCCGGCGACCTCGGTCAGCACGGCCTTGGCGTGGCCCTCGACGCGGCAGCGTCGCACGAAGTAACGCCAGCTCGCACGCTCCGCCGGGACCACATGGCTGACGCGCGCCGCGGGCTGGTAGACCCAGTAGCGACCGGGGTGAGAAGCGGTCGTGCGAATGCCAAGTTCGGTCTCCTCGGCGGTGCCGTAGAGCCCCTTGTTGCCGTCGGTTCGACCGAGCCGGCTGTCGAAGGCACCGGCATGTGCCAGCACGCTCGCCCAGATCGACATGTTGGCGCCGATCGGGTTACGGATGCGCGCGGTCTGGACCGGCATCCCGGCATAGGTGCAGCCGACGACCCAGTTGAATTCGGCCGGAAACCAGCGCGGGGGAGGCTCACGCCAGAGCGGGTCGATCAAACCTCCGACGCCGAGCACATTCGGATCCTCGTAGGCGCGCAAGAGCTGCTCGAGCCAGTTCTCGTCGGCGATCGCGTCGTCGTCAAGAAAGGCGAGGATGGTTCCCGTCGCGTGCTCGGCACCGGTCTGGCGCGCGCCTGACAGCCCTGGGTTGTGGGTGTTCATCAGCACGACCGCAGCCGTCAGCTCCTCATCTGCGCGATGCTTGAGATCGGCATTGCCGTCGATCACGACGATGACCTCGTGCGCCGGCTGCGTCTGTCGTTGCGCCGAGGCGACCGCGCTGGCGAGGTCATCCCAGCGCTCGAGCGTGTAGCCGCAGATGATCACCGAGATCGTCTCGCTGTCCATGTCGCGCCGCTCCTCCCGCGCTGTGCTGGCGGTCGCTGTGCTGGCGGTGGTTCCCACTGGCCACCACAGTAGCGGCCGCGGCATACGGCGTCCTCGGTCTCGCACATCCGTCCAGCGCGTGGGGGCGCCTGCCGACGCTTGTCGAGCGCGCTTGAACGCTACACGCGAGGGGTCGATAGTTGAGGCATGGATTCGGCACTGCTTGAGCGGACCCCCTGCTTCCTGCGACACGCCAGCCTTGGTAGCGAGGCGGTCTACGAGGTGCTCGAGGAGGATGCGGGCATCGTTACGGCGGCCGTCGTCCACGCGCCAGGTCTTGAGCCCGGAACGTGCGTGCGCCTGATGGCGAGCGCCGCACGGGCGATGGAGCGGATCGAGAATGGCGCCGGGACCCAGGTCCGGCGTTTCATCGCACCGGCCGCCCCGGCTCGGGATCGCCTCAGCGAGCGCCTTGTTGCTGCCGTCGGTCGCCCGCGCGCCTTCCGCTCCAGCTGACCGACCGGCTCCCGGCCTTCGAGCCGCGCGCCAGCCCGGCGCTTACAGGCTGCGGCGTCTCACTGGTAGACGCGGACCCAGTCGACGAGCATCTGTGCCGGGAACGCGGTCGCTGCCGTGGGGTTGCCGGGCCAGCCGCCGACCGCGAGGTCGAGGATCAGCTGGTAGGCCCTGCTGTCGTTGAAGACCCATGTTGAACCGGCGCCGAGGCTACCCGGCGTCGCCGAGGCATACTCCACGCCGTCGATCGTCCAGACGATGAGGTTCGGCGTCCAGACGATGCCGTAGGTGTGGTAGCCGGCCGACAGATTTCCTGGCGCGAAGGTGTCCGTCTCGAACTGTTGGTAGTTGCCGTTGTCCGTATCCGGGTTGATCGGTCCGTGGAGGGTGAAGAACGCTTCGTCTGGCAGCGGGCCGAAAGTTGGGGCTTCGAGGATGTCGATTTCGCCGTCATTGGGCCAGCTCGGCTCGCCATTGAGCCAGAAGGCCCCGCAGAGCCCCTGTCCCGGCGGGAGCTTGATGCTCGCTTCGACGCTGCCGTAAGGGCCGTTCGGGAGCGTCGTCGAGATCTGCGCCGACGTGTAGGGGTAGCCGCCTGAGCCGTTGTGGAGCGCCGTGATGGCGAGCTGGCCCTGGCCGTTGAGCGAGACGTTGGCGGCGCTCGTCGTGTTGGTGTTGATCGAGCTGCCGCACTGGCCATCGTTGGTGGCGACGTTCCAGCTCGAGCTCGGCGCACTGCCGGCGGGACCGTTGAACTCGTCGTCGAAGACCGGCGTCGTGTTCTGATAGGGGTTCGGGTACAGCACCGGAGCGGGGGCCGCCGGCGGCGTTGGGGTGGCCGGCGGCGCCGGCGGCGTGGCGGGCTTGTTGGCGACCTGCTGCTTGAGCGTCATCGCGAGATCCACGGTCGGCTCTGGGCTGACCGCCCGCGCCGTCAGCTTTGATGGCGCACGGGCGACCGTCAGGTGGTAGTCGAGTGCGACGGCGGTGCTCGAACTGGCACGCACCGTGCGCTTGGAGGCACCGGAGAGGTAGACGGTCACGTTTTGGACGTGCTTACGAGCGCGCACCGTGACGACGACGAGGTAGTGCCCGGTCGCCTTGACTGGCTTGGTGACCGTGCGCGTGGCAACCGCCGCTCGCACGGCGTGAGCGGAGGCAACCGCGGCAGAAGCGCCGATCGCGGCAAAGATTGCGATGGCTGTGAGGCCGCGACGGATCAGTTAGCTCCTCCTCCTCGCCCGATCGGGAATTGGACTTTTCAACCCAGCTGACACTGCCCGTTGGCCAGTGACATCAAGGCGCACGGGTTAATGCGCGGTCCCCCTGGCGCGGAACCATAGCGGGTACGCTCGTACAAACGTCCAGACTATCCTGGGGAGATTCGTACAGAAAGGCCTGGTGAAATTTCTGCAGACGCCGTGGTGCTTAACCGGCGGCAGCCCCTAGCGAGGCGGCGGGCTCACCTCAGAGCTTCGTCGCAACCAGCGTATCTTGGTCGCCGAGCCCCGAGTCCAGCGGCCAGTATCCGGTTCGGCCACACCACGCGCCGACGTACACGTCGGGCGGGTCAGCGAACCCACTCTTGGCATAAACCTCGCGGATGTATGGCTCGTCGTAGGCCACGGCGAGCTCTGGCACGCGCTCGCTGATGACCCAGTGGGATCCCCGGTGATGTTTGAAGCGCATCGCGCTGGCAGGAGAATCCATCAGCTGTAGCGACTCCGGTGTGATGAGGGAGTACGTCGCAAACATGCGACCGTTCTTCTTCATCACCCGCGCGATCTCGCTGACGTAGCGCTCGACCTCGGCGGGCAGCATGTGCGTGAACACCGATACGAGGACGACGACATCGAACGTCTCATCCTCGTATGGAAAGCGGTAGTCGGCGGCCTGCACGCGGCCCTTCGGGTTGTATTCCTTGTTGTAGACGTCAGCCAGCGTGAAGTGCACGTTGTCGTTTGGGCTGCTGATGTGTTGCTTGCACCAGGCGATGCCGTCGGGAACGATGTCGATGCCGTCGTAGCTGCCGTCTGGACCGAGAAAGCGGGAGGAGGGGATGGCAAGGCGGCCGACCCCGCAACCGACGTCGAGGACGTGCGATGAGGTGGTCATCCCGGCAACCTCGCGGAGCGCATTGACGAGCGCCTCGCCGCTGGCAGCGAAGTCGTGGACTGCCCCGGTGAACGTTCCGGCTTTCGATGGCAGGTCGGCGTTGTGCCGGCCGAGCAGCCGGTCAGCGACATCGATCGGGGCCAAGTAGACCTTGCGCAAGAACCACCGCAATTGGCGCGGCAACACCGGCAACAGCACGCTGGAGAACCACTTTCGCGTGAGTAGCCAGATCCGCAGGTGCTCCAGCGCAGACACCACCAGAGCGAGCGGCGCCTTGACCGCCTTCGCCACGCGTTGGCCCGGACTTAGGGCCGGGCCTGTTCCGTCGTCCGCGTCCTGCGGGTCCTTCACAGCCATCCATTCACGCCCTTTCCAGACAACACGACGCCAGCGCGTAACGTACACGAGAGGTCGGCGCGCGCTGCCTCAGTGCTGCCAAACGCGCACGTAGTCGACGCGCAGCATCGCCGGGACCTGCAGCGGACCTCCGTACTCATTGTCGGCGGCGAGGTCGAGCACCAAGTACATGGGCGCGCTGGTGACGCCGCTCGTCACCGTGCCGACGACCGTGCCGTCGTAGTAATAGGTCACGCTGCCCGGTTCCCAATCAGCTCCGAAGGTGTGCCAGCCGCCGAGATAGCTCCCCGCGGCGGCGCAGCCGCCGAACGCGCCCAGCGGGTCGTGAAAGTCCCAGCAAGGCTGCCCGCCGAGCCCCTCGAGGACGTCGAGTTCGCCGTCGGTCGGCCAGGACTGGCCGTCGGCCCATATGCCCGGCCAATCACTGATCGTGCCGGCTCCCGGGAGCCACGCTCTGACCTCGACGTAGCCGTAGGTGTAGCTGAACTTGCCGTCGGTGGTGATCAGGCCTGATGCATAGGGGCGGGTCTGCCCGCCGCAGCTCTCGGGCTTGGCGATGAGATTGAGGTCCAGTTCGCCGTTTGCCTCGGCGACCTGTGCCGGGTCGTAGCACTCGAGCTCCTCTGAGTTCACGGGCGCCGTGATGGTGGAGCCAAACCAGCCGGTGGACCACTCCGACGTGTCGAGACTCGAGCCGTTGAACTCATCATCGAATACGAGCTGCCAGCTCGCCGGATCGCCAGGCGGTCCGGGAGCGCCGCTCGGACTAGCGGGTGCCGCTGCGGCGGCCGCACTGGGGGCGGCTGGCGGGGCGGTGCTCGAGCTTGCCGTTGCGCCCGCCGTGGTCCCTTTGTGCGGATTCGTCGCAGCCAGCGATCGCAGCCGGCGGACATGCACCGACAAGCGCAGCTTCTCGTCGCGATCGGCCGCGTGGATCGCCAGCTTGCCGCCTCGGATCGCGACATTCAGACTCAGCTGTGCCCGGCCGCTGTGGACCGCCGTGTCGACGTGGGTCAGGGTTCTCCCAACGCTCAGTCTCACCATGCTCCGCTGCAGTGCCTGCGTGGTGATCGTCACGCGGACGCCGTAGAGGCCCGACTTCGGCACGCGCAAAAGCACGCTGGCGCGATCGCTGGCGTCCGGGACCCGCACGGGCCGATGAGCGCTAGCAGCAGCGGAAAGGAACACGCTCGCGAGCGCGCACGCCGACAGGGCCCCGAGCAGGCTGTTGCGACGGCTCACCCGGATCTCTTCGGCGCTTGCAGTGCTGCGCTATCCGTTCATGGACCGCCGTATGACGGTCGGGTGCGCCGGCTGGGTTGGCCTAGACGGTCGTCGGATATACGTCCTCCATCGCCGGTGCGATGCGCGCGGCATACCGTCGTGTCGCGCTGCAGCGTCCGCTACCCTGGATCGCATCTTCGGTCGACAAAGTCGCAGTCGTCGCGCCCAGCCAGGCGCTCCGGATACCGGGGTCGGGGTCGTTCCGGACGCTGGGGCCGGGGTCGTTCCGGACGCTGGGGCCGGCGTCGTTCGGGACCCTGGGGTCGGGGTGGTTCCGGACGCTGGGCCCGGGGTCGCTCAGGCGGCTGAGGCCGGCGTCGTTCCGGCTGCAGGGACCGGAGTCGTTCCGGGGACCGGGGTCGTTCCTGTGGCAGTGGCCGGCGTGGCTGCGGATACCTGGGTCGTTCCGGCGGCAGTGGCCGGCGTCGCTCCGAATACCGGGGGCCGGGTCGTTCCCGATGCTGGGGCCAGTGTTGCTGGCGATGCTGGGGCCGGCGTCGTTCCTGGGCCCCGGGTCGCTCGGCGTCGCGCCAAGCGGCGGCGGGTCAAGCGGCGGGTCGAGCGCACGCTATTCGCACTCGTGGTGATCGTCGCCGTGGGCGTGTCAGTCAGGGCTCTAGCCCCGGCTTCGTATCGGCCACCTGTTCCAGTCGGCGTTCCGGGGTCGTGGCGTCTCATCTTCGACGACGAGTTCACTGGTCTGAGCCTCAACACGTCGCTTTGGTCCTCGGGCTGGTTCGGCTCGGGCATCACGGCGGGAGTTGGCGGCAGCTCGGAGCCGGAGTGCTATTCCCCGAGTCATGTCGTCGAGGGCAACCACGAGCTTGATATCAACTTCACTAAGCAGACCGAGACTTGCGATGGCGCTCGTCACCCGTATACCTCGGGGATCATTACGACGATCGGCAAGTTCAACTTCACCTATGGCCTTATTGAGTTTCGTGCCTGGTTGCCGACCACCAGTAGCGGCCGGGTAGCGGACTGGCCCGACCTTTGGACCACCGGTCAACATTGGCCGACTGATGGCGAGATCGATGTCGCTGAGGGTCTGTTCGGCTCGCTTTGCGCGCATTACCACGGGCCAACTGACAATGGCGCGGGGATCGGTCCCGGCAGCGCTACCGGCTGTCCCTCGGGGACGTTCACCGGCGGTTGGCATACCTTCGCTGCCGACTGGGCGCCGGGAATCGTTACCTGGTATTACGACGGCCACGAGATCGGCTGCCTGGAGAGCCGCGGCAAAGGCTGCGGTGCCACCAACACCACGATCGTCGGCGCGCCGATGTACATCATCCTCAGCCTCGGCAGCAACCGCAGCGCCACGATCACCGCACCGTCGAGCCTGCGCGTCGCCTACGTGCGGGTCTGGCAGCACGCCTGACGCTCCCGGCGCGCCCCGGCCTGGCTCGGGCGGGTTTCCGAGACAGGGGGTCAGGGCCGCGGTCCTGCGCAAATAGTTACCTTCCGGCGCACCGGCTTTGACAGCCGCCGGGCCTGCCTCCGCGTGCTGTCCCGCAGTGAGGATCTCCCCAACTTCAGTCCGGTTGGGGTGACTAATTTGACCGTGGGTGCCAAACCCTCGCCGCTAGTGTCCGCGTCGTTCTAACTAGTGCGGTCGAGTTGGGCCACGACGGCTCTTTCTACCTCACATCCTTCACCAGGCCATTTCAGCCGGTGAACGCGTTACAGCCAAATCGAACCGGTGGAAACCCGAGAGGAGACAACGATGAGACCGTCAACCCCGATGTCCGCGGCTAGTCGCGTGACCCATGGCGGACGCCGCTGGGCGGGCTTGATGGCTCTCGCGGCTACGCTCGTGCTGTCGTCGCTGACGCTTGGCTTCAGCGCCGCGGCGCAAGCGAGCACCACCACCTGGACCGCCGCGCACAGCGTCGACTACAACGGCGGCCCGATGCTGGGCGTCTCCTGTCCCTCGGCCGACCAGTGCACCGGGATCGACCTCGATGGGCAGGCGGTCACGTTCGACCCGAAGTCGCCCGGTACGCCGGTACCAGCGAACATCGACGGCACCGAACTGATGAACGCTGTGTCGTGTCCGTCCACCTCGATGTGTGCGGCGGTGGACGCCGACGGTGACGCGGTCAGCTTCGATCCACAAACCGGTCACGTCATCGCCGGTCCAACGTTGATCGACCAGTACAACATCTTCTACGACGTGGAGTGTTTCTCCACGACCCAGTGCACGGGCCTCGACCATAACGGCGGCGTGGTCACGTTCGATCCCGCGAATCTGGACATCACCAGTCCCCCCGAGCAGATCGACGGCTATGGCAGCGGCACCGAGCACCTATCCTGCCCGGCGGCCGACCAGTGCACCGCCGTCGACGACACGGGCGGCGAGGTGACGTTCAACCCGCAGTCACCGCCAGTCACGGTGCCCACTGCGACGGTCATCGATACGGCGACGGCGCCGGATAATCGCCTTTACTTCGTCTCCTGCCCATCAACGACCCAGTGCACTGCGGTCGATAATGGCGGGAATGAGATTACGTTCAACCCAAAGACGCCGGGCACTCCAGCCACGACTAGCGCCGACCTAGAGGGCGGTCTAGACGTGCCGGTGTATGCGGTGTCGTGCACGTCGACAATCCAGTGCACCGCGGTCGACGCCGAGGGGAACGAGGTGATGTTCAATCCGCTGGCGCCCGGTACACCGACGCTCGTGAGCGTGGACGCCGTGGCGCTCTACGGCTTGTCGTGCCCGGAGGCGGATGAGTGCACGGCGGTCGACGACAGCGGTGGCGAGACCACGTTCGACCCGCAGAACACGCCCCCTGAGACTCCCACCTCGATCGCTCCGGACAACGCGTTGAGGGGCGTCTCATGCTCCTCGACCACGCAGTGCACGGGCGTCGACATCGCCGGGCAGACGGTGACGTTTGATCCGGCGACTGGAGCGGTTCTCAGTGGCGCCTACCAGATCGACCCCAACACCAACGTGCTCGAGGCGGTCGCGTGCGTCTCGACGAGTCTCTGCACGGCCGTGGATTGGAATGGCGACGGATTTGACTACAACCCGACCGACCCGGCATCTTCGACCGCGGTCGCACTCGACCCAGGCGCTCTGATCTTTGGCGTTGCCTGCGCCACAGCGACCCAGTGCACCGCCGTTGACTTCAACGGCAACGAGGTCACCTACGACCCGAGCACCGGCGTCAAAGGCGCTGCCACGCAGATCGACACCGACTACCCCTACTACCTACAGGCGGTCGCCTGTCCTGCGGCGGACCAGTGCACCGCCGTCGACTACGACGGCAACGAGATCACATTCGACCCGACCTCAGGCGCCGTCTCGCACACCGTGTCGATCGAAGATGGAGTCTCACTGAATGGGGTGTCCTGCCCATCGACGACGCAGTGCACCGCCGTCGACTCGAACGGGAACGCGATCACCTTCGATCCGACCTCCGCGAGCGGCGCGACGACCCACGACGTCGAGTCGGGCGTCGATCTCGACGGGGTGTCGTGCCCGACCACGGGGCTGTGCTTCGCCGCCGATCAAGACGGTAACGCGGTCGAGTTCAACCCCAACGGAGACGGCGGAACGGTTGACGCGATCAGCGGCATGGGACCGCTCGAGGCCATCACCTGCACGCCGGCGCTGCAGTGCGTAGCGGTCGACAACGCCGGCGACGAGGCCCAGGGCACGAGCGCGGCGCTACCAGCGGTGCCGGTCGCCACGACGTCGCCGACGGTCTCCGGCGCGACCACGCAGGGCCAGGTGCTCAACGAAGGCCATGCCAGCTGGACGAATGGTCCGACAGGCTACGCCTATCAGTGGGACGACTGTGACGCTTCCGGCAACAACTGCACCGCGATCTCCGGAGCGACCGGTCAGACCTACACGCTGACGAGCGCCGATGTTGGCCACACGATCAGGGTGATCGAGGCCGCCAGTAACGCGGGCGGATCAGGAACCGCGGCCGTCTCCGCCAGCACAGCCGTGATCGCGGCGGCGCCGGCAGCGGCAGCGCCGACAACGACATCGCTGCCCGCCGCTCCTGGCGCGAAGCTGCTGAAGGAGGACGTCAGCTCGAAGCATCACGACGTGACGTTCCACTTCAAGCCAGTCGGGGACGCAACTCGCTACGAGTGCGCCGTCGTGCTCAAGCCGACGAAGAAGGGTGCCAAGACGCCCAAGCCCAAGTACGCGTCGTGTGGTTTGAGCAAGACGTACAAGAAGCTCAAGAAAGGCAAGTACACGTTCTACGTGCGGGCGATCGGCCCGGGTGGCATCGGCGTCGCAACCGATTACCACTTCACGATCAAATAGCGCGATCAGATAGCGGGCGGGCGGAGCGCGGCTCCTGAAAAGGGTCGCGCTCCGACCCATCGCGCCGGCACCGTTCCGGCGTCGGCGTGTGAGGCTTGACGCCGCTGGTGACGCCACCGCGGGCCGCCGGTGAAGCCACCGCTGGCCGGTTGGTCAAGCGGCGATCGGGCGGCTGGGGAGAATCCCCCGGCGTCAGCGGGTGAGTTCTTTACCGCGTTTATCCCACGCCGCACGCGTTATCTTGCGAGTAGGAAGCGCCAAACATAGGCGCAGGCGCCTCCGATTGGCCGTCCGTTCTTGGGGGCGTCCGGTGCTATGTAAACTTCGACCGCCCTGAGCGGTGCTGGAGGTCCGGTGGCATGAGCGTAGAAACGAAGGAACATCGTTGAGCGCGCAAGATCTCGCCTCGCTCGATAGTCCAAGGCTGCCGGCCGGCTTCGCGGTTGGCCTCGACCTCGCGTCGGTCGAGGACGTGCAATTGTCAATCACTGCGCACGCCGACCGATATCTACGTCGTGTGTACACCGATCGCGAACTGGTCGACTGTCGTAACCGCGACGGTACGCCCAACGCACGGCGCCTGGCGGCCCGCTTCGCCGCCAAGGAGTCAACGATGAAGGCCCTGCGGCTGGCCGACGAAGCGCTGCCGTGGCGGTCGATCGGCGTGCGCTCCGACGGTTTTGGTCGTCCCGCGATCGAGTTGAGCGGCTCCGCCGAGGAGCTCGCCCGCGCTCGCGGCGTCAAAAGCCTTGACGTCAGCCTCACGCACGAGGGGCCATTCGCGGCGGCGGTCGTGGTCGCCCAGTTCGGCGGTGCGGATTGAGCGCAGAGACAAACACCGCGATTCGTGAGGTGCTGCGCGAGCACGCGCGCTTGCCCGTTGACGTCGACACGCTCGGCGACGATGCCGACCTGTTCTCCGCGGGGATGACCTCGCACGCAAGCGTGAACCTGATGCTGGCGCTCGAAGATGCCTTCGACCTCGAGTTTCCCGACCGCATGCTGACGCGCTCGGTGTTTGAGAGCGTCGGCGCCATCACCGCCGCGATCGATGAGCTCTCAGGGCAGAATGGTCACGCAGCATGAGCGTTGTCGTCGATGCCGAGCGGGAGCTGTTGCTAGAGGTCCGGCGCATCGCCGCGGAGGTGGCGGCGCCTGTAGCCGACGAGGTTGACCGGGAATCACGCTTTCCGGTTGAGGCGCTCGACGCACTGCGCAGCGCCGACGCGCTGTCGGCGGCGGTGCCCGAGGCGCTCGGGGGCGCGGGCGTGTCGCTCGAGGCGATCGCCCGTAGTTGCTTCGAACTGGCGCGTGGCTGTGGCGCTACGGCGATGGTCTTCGCGATGCACCAGATCCAGGTCCTGACGATCGCGCGCCACCTCGAGCGCGCGGGCTGGTACGAGAGCTATCTGCGCGAGATGCATCGCGACCAGCGGCTGATCGCGTCAGCCACCTCCGAGATCGGCACGGGCGGGGACATGGCGCGGTCGATCGCGGCGGCGACGCCGTCTGATGATGGCGGGTTGGAGTTTGAGAAGCAGGCGCCCACGGTGAGCTACGGCGCCCACGCCGACGACCTCTTGACGACGCTGCGGCGCGCACCTGACGCCGAGCCCGGCGACCAGGTGCTGGTGCTGACGCGCTCCGAGCAGATGACGCTCGAGCCCGCCGGTGCCTGGGACACGCTTGGCATGCGCGGCACCTGCTCGCCCGGCTTTGTCGTGCGCGCCCGGTTCGCGCCGGAACAGGTGCTGCCGACGCCGTTCGCCGAGATCATGAACCAGTCGATGGTGCCGCTGTCGCACATCCTCTGGTCGCACGTCTGGCTCGGCATCGCCACCGAGGCGTTCGAGCGCGCACGGTCGTTCGTGCGGGCCAGCGCACGACAGAAGCCGGGGGAGACGCCGCCAGCGGCTCGCCGACTGGCGCAGGTCATGGCCGATCTGGCGCTGTTGCGCGGCGAGGTCTCACAGGCCTTGGCGGACTTCGGGGCCTCGGACGATGATGCCGGACGCGAGCGCCTGATGACGATGGCGAGCGTGCTGCGCTTCAACAACCTCAAGCTCGCGGCCTCTGAGCAGACGCCGCTCGTCTGCGCCGGGGCGTTGGAGGCGATCGGGATCCTCGGCTACAAGAACGACACTCCCTACAGCGTCGGTCGCCATCTGCGTGACGCGCTGTCGGCGCGCCTGATGGTGGCCAACGAGCGCCTGATCGCGACCGACGCGGCGTTGCTGCTGATCGCCAAGGAGGCGTGATGACCGCGGTTCTCCCTGCCAGCACAGATCAGGCGACGTTCCGCGACGAGCTGTTCGAGCGCGGCATCCTGATCGAGAGCGGCGTTGCGGGACTCTATGGACGCGGTGCGGTCTTTGAGGAGATCCGAACGGGTTTTGATGCCCTCGTGACCAAGGCTGCCGCGGGCGAGCGCCCCGAGACGCTGCGCTTCCCGCCGCTGATGCCGCGCCGCCAGCTTGAGTCGAGCGGCTATCTGCACTCGTTCCCGCATCTCGCCGGCACCGTGTTCGGCTTCGAGGGGAGCGAGGAGGACGCGCTCGCCCAGGACGCCTGCGCGAGCGCTCACGAGGACTGGAGCGAGTTCCAGAGCATGAGCGAGCTCGCGCTCGTACCGGCAGCTTGCTATCCCGTCTACCCGGCCGTGGCGCGCCGCGGCGCCGTTCCCGCCGGCGGCTTTTTCGTCGATGCCGGTGGGGCGTGGGTCTTCCGCCACGAGCCATCGGAAGATCCGGCGCGGATGCAGACCTTCCATCAGCGCGAACTCGTGCGGATTGGCTCGCCCGACGAGGTCCTCGCATGGCGCGACCTCTGGCGCGAGCGCGGCCTCGGACTGCTGCGCGGCCTCGGGCTCGCAGCGGACGTCGACCGAGCCGCCGACCCGTTTTTCGGGCGCGGCGGGCGGATGCTCGCCGCCAATCAGAAGAAGCAGGAGTTGAAATACGAGCTGCTGGTCCAGATCGCCGGTCCCGAGCCGACGGCGGTGACGTCGTTCAACTACCACCAGGAGCATTTCGCCCAGAAATACGGACTCGTGCTCGAGGACGGCGCCACGGCGCATACGGCCTGTCTCGGATTCGGCCAGGAGCGGATCACGCTTGCGCTGCTGCGCACGCACGGGTTCGAGCTCGCGGACTGGCCGGTCGAGGTTCGCAGGGAGCTCTGGCCAAGTTGACGACGGCACGTCGCAGCACCGCCTACCGCAGCCTGCTCGGGCTCGAGGCGAGCAGCTACGAGCCGCATGCCGTCCACGGCAGCGGACGCGCCTACCCCGAAACGAACTGCTACACGGACATCATCATCGAGCTGGTGCACGCCCGCGGCGACGAGCCGCTCGCGGTCCTCGGCTACCTCGTGCGCAGCGACTTCGAGGGCGACCAGTTCACGTTCTTCAAGCCGCCGCCGGAGGATCTCGAGCTGCTGTACGGGATCGACATCCACGAGATGCAGCCATATCGCCCGCTGCCCACGCAGATCGCTGAGCAGATCGATGCCGGCCGCACGATCATCGTCGAGCTCGACTCCTTCCACCTGCCGGACACGGCCGCGACGGCCTATGGTCGCGCACACGTCAAAAGCTCGGCGATCCCTGAGGCGATCGACGCCGACGAGGGCTTCCTCAGCTACTTCCACAACGCCGGGCTCTACCAGCTCGAGGGCGAGGACTACCGCGGCGTGTTTCGCCTGGACGGTGAGCCCTCGCCGGAGATCCTGCCGCCCTACACGGAGATCGTTCGCTTCGACGCCGGTCCCCGTCTCAGCGGCGAGGAGCTGCGGGCCGCGGCCCGTGATCTGCTGCGGGGCCACCTGCGCCATCGCCCGCTCAGCAACCCGTTCACGCGCTTTGGCGCGCAGCTCGAGCGCGAGCTACCGGCGCTGCTCGCCGGCGATCTCGAGGCCTACCACGCGTACGCGTTTGCGTCGGTGCGCATGATCGGCGCCGCCTTCGAGCTGGCCGGGAGCCACGCTGAGTGGCTGCTGGGCGAGGAAGCGGCAGAAACGACCGAGGCGATGCAGGCGATCGTCGACGGCTGCAAGGTACTTGGCTTCCGCCTCGCCCGCCGGCGCGAGTTCGAGCCCCAACCGGTCATCGAGGGCCTCAGTGCCGCGTGGGCGCGGGCCCTCGATACGCTGGAGGAGGTCGTCGGATAGCCAGCCCGGAAGCGCTCGCGACCGAGCGCGGCTGGCCGCCTCGGGTCCGTGTCGAAGGAAACGAGGCGATCGAGCTGGGCGCGGGCTGGCAGGTCGCGGGATGTGAGCCGGGTGCTTGCCCTGACCCCGGCAGCATCGACTCGCTCAGCTGGCTCGATGCGCGCGTCCCAGGGACCGTCGCCGACGCGCTGCGCGACGCCGGGCTCGCGGTTGACGCGCCGGGCGAGGCCAGCATCGACGAGCAGGACTGGTGGTTTCGCACGCGCTTTGCGGCGGCGCCGGCGGGCGCGGGCGAAGAGGTGGTGCTGGTTCTCGAGGGCCTCGCCACGGTTGCCGAGGTCTACCTTGGCGATCAGCGCGTGCTGAGCAGCGAGTCGATGTTCGCGCGCTCGCAGGTCGACATCAGTCACCAGCTCGCGACCGAGAACGAGCTCGCCATCTGCTTCCGGGCGCTGGCGCCGCTGCTGGCCGAAAGCCGGCGACCACGCCAGCGCTGGCGCCAGCGCGTCGTCGCCGATGCCACGCTGCGGTTCTATCGCACGATGCTGATCGGGCGCGCATCCGGGTTCGCGCCGGGACCTCCCGTGATCGGACCCTGGCGTCCGGTGCGCGTCGAACGGCGCCGGCGGCTGGCCGTCGATGCGATCAAGTTGCGGCCGCGGATCGAGGATGGGGTGGGGGTGCTCGCGGCGGAGATCGAGCTGCGCCTGCTCGGCGAGGCGCCGCTCGGCGCGCTCGAACTGGCGATCAGCGGCCCCGGGGGCACACAGCGGGCCCAGCTCGAGTGTCGGCAATCGCCCAGAGGCACCAGCGCGAGCGGTGAGGTTCGCGTGGCCGATGTCGCGCGCTGGTGGCCTCATACGCACGGCGAGCCGGTTCTCCACGAGGTCGTGATCACCGCCACGGTGGCGGACAGCTCGATCATCATCGACGCCGGCCGTATCGGCTTTCGCGAGCTCGGCGGGGGAGACGACCTCGAAGCCGAGGGCTTGCAGCTGCGCGTCAACGACGTGCCGGTATTCGTCCGCGGCGCGGTGTGGATGGCGCTCGAGGCGGGTGGGCCGGCGCCGTCGGCGGCCGATCTGCGATTGACGCTCGAGCTGGTCCGCGCGGCGGGGATGAACATGCTGCGCATCCCTGGAACAGGCGCCTACGAGTCGCCAACCTTTCACGATCTCTGCGACGAGCTCGGCATCCTCGTCTGGCAGGACTTCATGTTCGCGAACCTCGACTATCCCGAGTCCGATTCGGCGTTCATGGCGGCTGTGGAGCGGGAGGTTGCCGGTGTGCTCTGCGATCTCGGCGGCCGGCCGAGCCTGACCGCGCTGTGTGGCTCGAGCGAGGTCGCCCAGCAGGTGGCGATGCTCGGTCTCGATCTCGGGCTTGCGAGCGGCCCGCTGTTCGGCGAGTTGCTGCCACGACTCGTCGTGGAGGCTGAGCTGGATGCTGTATATGTGCCCTCGGCGCCGTGGGGTGGTGCACTGCCGTTTCGCCCCGACCGCGGCATCGCGAGCTACTTCGGCGTCGGCGGCTACCGCCGGCCGCTCGAGGACGCCCGCCGGGCGAACGTGCTGTTCGCCGCCGAATGCCTGGCGATCGCCAACGTTCCTGACGAGCAGGTCGTGGCCCAGATCGCGCCAGAGCTCTCCGGCGTCGCGCTCCTGGCCGACGCCCGCTGGCGTGCGACGGCGCCACACGACCCCGGCGCGAGCTGGGACTTCCACGACGTCCGCGACCACTATCTCGCCCTACTCTTTGGGATCGAGCCCGATGAGCTGCGACTGGCCGACCCCGAGCGCTACCTCGAGCTGTCGCGGGCGGTCAGCGCAGAGGTCATGGCCGAGGTCTTCGGCGAATGGCGGCGGGCCGATTCGCGCTGCGGCGGCGGTGTCATCCTGTGCCTGCGTGACCTGAGCGCGGGAGCCGGCTGGGGCGTCCTCGACAACCGCGGCGAGCCCAAGGTCGTCTACTACCACCTGCGGCGCGTGCTCTCGCCGCGTGCTGTGTGGAGCACCGATGACGGCCAGTCGGGCATCGTCGTCCACGTTGCCAACGATCAGGCGAGCGAGTTGCGGGCCAACCTGCGCGTCGCCCTCTATCGCGACGGGGAACTCGGCGTCGGCGAGGTGACCGAGCCGATCGTGCTGCCGCCACACAGCCAGCGCGCGTATGACGTTGAGGGGCTGCTCGGCCGGTTCGTCGACATCTCCTGGGCATACCGCTTCGGCCCGCCGGCGCAGGACGTTGTGGCGTTCAGCCTCGAGCGGCAGGACGGCGTCGGCGAGCTGATCTCGCAGTCCTTTCGCCTGCCTGCCGGGCGCCCGACGACGCCTGAACCGGCGTCCGAACTGGGGCTCGTGGGGGTGCTCGAGCACAGCGGCGCGGAGCGTGCCGTGGTCCGCGTCGAAGCGCGGCGCTTTGCCTATGGCGTGCGGATCCATTGCCCGGGGTTTCGTGCCGCAGACAACGCGTTCTCGATTGAGCCGGGCGGCCGGCGCCGCGTCGAGCTGGCTCGCACCGTGGCAGACGGAGAGGCCGGGCAGGCAACGCTGACGGCGCTCAACCTCGACGGTCGGGTCGGGCTGCAGTGAGCCGCGCAGGCGTCGGAGCAGCTCGCCTAGCCGACGCCCCAGCGTCTGGAGGCAAGGTTTGGCGGGTCCTGTGGGCACGTACGATCGTCCAAATGGTGCACGCAGGGTGGGGCAAATGGCACAAAATTAACCGCGATCCGTCGAATCGGTCATGTATCCTCTGAACATCTTCGGGTTTCATAACGTCGAGGTAATAGACCGCTACTGGGTGCTCGGTTTGCTGGGGTGCTTAGAGGGAGCCTCGCCCGGGAAAGCCCACGTATGAGCGACGCCAATGGCATGAACGGCATCAGTAACAACGGCATGAACGGGACCAACGGGCTGTCAGGCGCCGCGCGTGCACAGCAGCCTGTCTATCTGCAGGTCGAGCCGGCGCCGGTGTTCGCCATCCTGCACGCCCCCAAAGCGGGCACGCACCGGCGGGTCGGTGTGGTCCTCTGCGCGCCCTTCGGCTGGGAGGAGATCTGTGCCCATCGCAGCTTCCTGCGCTGGGCTGAAGCGCTTGCCGACGCCGGCTATACGGCGCTGCGCTTTGACCTGCCGGGCTCCGGCGAGAGTGCCGGATCGCCGCGCGATCCTGGGCGACTCGAGGCATGGACCAAGGCGGTGGCCGGCTGCGCCGGCTGGCTGAAGGGCAACGCAGACTGTGATCGCGTCGTCGCGATTGGAGTCGGGCTTGGCGGCATGCTCGCCTACCTCTCGGTCAGCGAAGGCGCGCCGATCGATGACCTCGTGCTGTGGTCGGTACCAGCGCGCGGCGATGCGATCGTGCGCGAGCTTCGAGCTATGGCCAGGCTAGCCGCGGATCAGGCGCCTCGGCCGGCAGGGCTCGAGGGCCCTGAGCCGGAGGAGGGCGAGCTGGAGGTCTGGGGCTTTCTGCTGTCCGCCGAAACTGCTGCCGCGCTCAAAGGCGTCGACCTGACACAGCACGAGCTACCGGATGCGCCTGGGCGACGGGTTCTGCTCCTCGGCCGCGACCAGAGCGCCGCCGATCCACGTCTGCTCGAGCACCTGGAAGGTTCGGGCGCCAGCGTCACGAGTTCCCCCGGGCCCGGATACGAGCCGATGATGCGCCAGCCCAAGGTTGCCGAGGTTCCCTACAAGCTGTTTGCCAGCGTCAACTCCTGGCTGAAGGCCTCGCAAAACGGCGAGCTTAGCACCCCGACGAAGCCGTCAGTCTCGGTTCTCAGCGCTGATCACATGGACCTCGACGTCCACGATGCGAGCGTGCGCGAGTCGCCTTTCGAGCTCGACATCCCGGGCGGGACGATCCGCGGCGTGCTCGCGCAGCCGTCGGAGGCGGGCACGGCATCCGCTCCAGTCTGCGCCGTACTGCTCAACTCGGGCGCCGTGCGCCGCGTCGGGATGAACCGCATCTGGGTCGAGGCCTCGCGGCGCTGGGCTGCGGGCGGCGTGCCGACGCTTCGGCTCGACCTGCTGGGACTTGGCGACTCCGATGGCGACGAGGCTGCATTCGCGCATCCGGACGCGTTCTACCGCACCGAGTTCGTCGCCCAGGTCACCGCGGCGCTCGACGCGCTCGAATCCGCGGGCCTTCCCGGCGGGTTCGTGCTCGCCGGTCTGTGCGCCGGGGCCTACTGGAGCTTCCAGACGGCGCTTGTCGATGAGCGCGTACACGGGACGCTGCTACTGAATCTCTGGCGCTTCTCCACGGCAAGCGAGCTCGACGCCGGCCGACTGGTCCGTCGGGCGCGACAGCTGCGTCGAAACGGTCAGCTGTGGAGCACGCTACGCGACGCGCTCGCCGACGGGACGATCACCGGGATGGCCGGCCAGTTCGCGCGAAACCCGCAGAAGATCGTGGCTCGCGACCGCGAGCCGGAGATCTCAGACGCGCTCAACGCCGAGATGGCTCTGCTGAACGGCCGCGGCGTTGCCAGGCTGCTGCTCCTGAGCCTCGGTGAGCCGATCGCGCAGGACATCATTGATGCGGGCCTCGACACAGAGCAGCCGTGGCCCGGCGTGACGCTCGAGCGAATTCCGATCAACGATCACGGCTTCCGCCCGGTCTGGGCCCAGCGCTTCGTACACGAAGCTCTAGACCGCGGCCTCGACCGCGCGATAAACGCCAGTCACGGAGTACCCGCGCCAGTCAACGGAACGGTTGACCGGCGCTACTCTGCGGCCGGTGCCTGACGCTGCCACCGGCTGGCGTCGCTGAAACGGTTGACTGGCGCCACTCTGCGGCCGCTGCCTGAGGCCGTCACGCGCTGCGACTAAGACGAATCGTCTGAGGTTCGGGGCGCGGGGTGCGCGTCGGCCGGAAGCGCGCCGTCGCGCTGGGCTGGCAACCCGCGCGGCAAGCTACGGACTGCAGCCACGGGATCGGCATGAACGTGAGGGCGTACGATCATCGTCGTCAGCCGTCGCGCGGCGGGGAAGCCGAGACGCACGGCGACTGCGAACGCCGGCACGGGGTCTTGGGCTGAGCTCCATGCTCGCTTGTGGCGCGGGCTTTGCACCCCGCCGTTGGCTTCCGCGCTCAGCCGCGGGCCTGGCATCCGCCGGTAGGCGAGGGCGGCTGGAACGGCGAGATGCTCGATCACGAAACGTCGCCCGTCAACCTGGGGCAGCGTGGGCCTGGCTCGGCCCGTCAGGTCGAGGTGGAGTGCCCGCACGACATCGACGCCGTCCTCGGTCTCGAACATTTGAAACTGCGCGCCGAGACGAGGGTTGAAGTCGAGCAGCCGGAACACGCCATCGCGATTGTCGAGCCGCCAGTCGAGGTCCGCGATCCCGCGAAAGCCGACGTCGTTGCAGAATTCCACCGTGCGCTGCGCGAGATCGGCGTTCCACAACGATCGCGCGACGGCTGTGACTCCGGCGTGCGGCGGCCACGAGCGCAATTTGATGCCGGTGAATACGACCGTCGCGTCGGCTTCTTTGCCGACGTAGATGTGCACGATCCAGTCCTCGGCGTGCTCGCGTGGCAGGTACTCCTGGACGACGACGCTTGGCATCGATATCCATCCCGCCATGAGGCGCTCGAGCTCCGCCATGTCCGCCACCACCGTCGTGCTTGCAACCGCCGGGTTGATCAGGCGCAGCCACGCCTGATCGTTCTTCAAGACGACCGGGAAGCCGATTTCTGTTGCCATCCTGCGAAGCTCTTCGACGGAGTGTGGCGTCAGGCACCGAGGCGCGGCCGCACCGTAGCGCTGGCAGAGCTCAGCAAGGCCCGATTTGCTCGCCAGCTGTCGTGGCAGCCCTGGTGCGACGTCCGGCAGGATGAAGCGCTCTTCCAGCACGTCGGCGTGCTCGGCGGCCAGCAGCGCGGCCTCGTCGTCGGTCGGCACGAGCACCGCTCGCTTGCCGATCCGTTCGCCGAGCGCCATCAGGCCGGCCACGAGGTCCTGGGCGTCCTCGGCACCGCTCGTCGGCCACACGAGCGCCTGCTTGAGATAGCGCGAGAGCGCCGTTGGCGTGAATCGGTCCTCAGTGACCGCATAGACCTTGATCCCGAGCTTTCCGAGCGAACGGACGGCTCCCACGCTGCCGTGGTGGATCGGGTAGTAGCCGACCTTCAGAAGCAGTGCCGGCACGGCTCGGTCAACGTCTAATGGCACGCGTTGGTTGCGCATAGGTGCGACGCGGGGAAGGATGGGAGTCAATGTTCCCACTGGGCGGCAGGCATTCCAGGCTCGTTAAAGTCGTTGCATGATTCGCGCTACGCGCGTGAAATTCTTACAATCGCTAGCCTACCGGGCGTAATCGTCGCACAGTCCGGGCAATAACTACCCCTCTGCCGCCATGAGTGAATCCCCAGCAGTCGTCGTGATTGGGGCGGGCCCTTACGGGCTCGCGGTCGCTGCACACCTTCGCGAGCGTAAAGTGCCGCTGCGCGTTTTCGGCGATCCGATGGCAAGCTGGCGCACGCGAATGCCGATCGGGATGTTCCTCAAGTCGACGCCGAGTGCATCGAATATCTCCGCGCCGCGTCCCGGTCACACGCTCCTCGACTTCTGTACGAGCAGCGGGATCGAGCCGTACGTGGGGCACCGTCCGATCGCGATCGACGATTTCATCGACTACGGCAGCTGGTTCCAGAATGAGCTCGTTCCCGAGCTCGAGGTCAAGCAGGTCACGGGCCTGGCGCAGTCCCCGGGCGGGTTCGATGTCGTGCTCGATTCGGGCGAGGAGCTGAGGGCACGAGCCGTCGTCGTCGCGAGCGGGTTCGTCCAGTTCAGCTATGTGCCACCCGAGCTCGCAAGTATCGCGCCCGACGGTCCGTCGGCGTCCGGCCTGCTCTCCCATAGCGGGCAGCTGCACGATCTGTCGTCCTTCAAAGGACTCCAGGTCGCAGTTATCGGCGGTGGACAGTCTGCGCTGGAGACAGCCGCTTTGATGCATGAGCAGGGAGCGGACGTGCGGGTGCTCGTGCGTCGCCCGCGTGTGCTCTTCGGTCAGCGCCCGGCCAACGTCGAACATCAGGGACGCGGGACGGCGTTGAAGCCCGAATCGCACCTGGGGCCTGGCTGGTCGCACTTCGCGCTCTCGCAGATCCCCGGCTTCGTACGCTACCTGCCGCTGCAGCAACGGCTGTGGCTGGTCGCCAACATCCTCGGCCCGTCCGGTGCCTGGTGGCTGCGCGAGCGCGTCATAGGATCCGTCCCCGTGGACGTCGGCGAGCGTGTCGTCGGGGCGTCCGCCGACACAGGTCGCGTCGAGCTCGACCTGGTCGGCGCGGAAGGTGCCCATTCGCTGAGCGTCGATCACGTCGTCGCCGCTACCGGCTACCACGTGTCACTCGAGCGGCTCGCGTTCCTGGCGCCTGCTCTGCAGGCCAAGATCGACACGCTGGCCGGCTGGCCGCGTCTGGCGCCGTCGTTTGAGTCGTCGGTGCCGGGGCTGTATTTCACTGGTCTCGCCGCGGCTTCAACGTTCGGTCCGCTGATGCGCTTTGTAGCCGGATCGCAGTTCGCCGCACGGCGGCTCAGCACCGCTCTGGTTCGCTGAGCTCACCGCCACGGCCGCGACGGTGCTGCTCGCGGTCATGGCGGGTTGCCCAGATGAGTGTCCTAGTGTTGCCAGACGCGGACGTAGGCGACGCGTAGGCTTGTTGGGGCGGTGATCGTGTAGGCGTTGGTGCTGCCGAGCGAGAGGATGACGTACATCGGTGCGCCGGCGATCGTGCTGTTGGTCGCGCCGCAGGCGGTGCCAGTCGTTTCGAGGCAGCCGATGTCTTGGCCGTCGTAGTACCAGGTGACGATTCCCGGCTCCCAATCAGCGGCAAAGGTGTGCCAGCCGCCGGTGAAGTTCCCTGACGGGCAGCCGGTGATGCCACCGGCGCCGATCCCCTGGCCATTATCGGTTGGTCCGTGGTAGTGCGCGCAGACCGAGCCGTAGAGGCCTTCAGCGACGTCGATCTCGCCGTCGGTAGGCCAGTTCTGGCCATCGGTCCAGAGATCCGGCCAGTCAGCGACCTGGCCGTTGCTGGCGGTCGGGAGCCAGGCCTTGAACTCGATCATGCCGTAGGTGAAGCTGAACTTGCCGTTCGTCGTGATCATCCCCGACGTGTAGGGCAGCGTCGTGCCGGCGCAGGACTCGGTCTCCTGCGTGAAGTTCAGCTCCAGCTCGTCATTGCCCTCGACGACATGGCTCGGGTCATAGCACTCCGGCTCCGAGCCGCCGCTGATTCCGCCGGTGATGCCCGAGCCGAACCAGCCCGTCGACCAGTCCGCGGCATTCAGGCTCGTGCCGTTGAACTCGTCATCAAAGATCAGATGCCAGTTGCCCCCAACGCCAGTCGGCACGGGCGTCCCACTCGACACCGCGGCGGTCGAGGCCGGAGTCGGGGCCGGGGCCGGGGCCGGGGTCTTGACCTTCGCCAGTTCGACCGTCATCTGCGGTCGCGCGCGGCTACCGCTGGCGCGCACGGTCAGAACCGAGTCGAAGTGCAGGTGGCCGCTTCGGGGCTGGCCGTAGGAGCCGGTTGCCTTGATGTCGGCGGTCACCGTCGCCGCCGCGTGGCGACGCACCTTGACGAGGTCCGTCGTTGTCTTGCCGATCTTCAGGCTGACGTCGTTCGTCGCCGTCGACGTTCCGGAAATCGTGACCTTCACCACATACGTCCCCGGTCCGCCCACGGATTTGTGCACCACGAGGACCCTGCTGTCCAGACGGTGTAACGAGAGTCGCAGCCGCGGCCGTCCGGTGATCTGCCCGCGGACACGGACCACGATCGCGTGGTCGCGCGACCACGCGTGGGTCGTCAGAACCGCACGCTTGTCCTTGAGCGTGACGAGCTTGGCCCGTGCGTCGCTCACCGCGACGCTGAGCGGCGCTGCCGCGGAGCTGTCGCTGATCGTCAACCGCACGGCATAGAGCCCGTGAGCCAAGGCCCGCCGGCGCACGACGATAGTCCGTGTCTGAACGGCTGCTGCCGAGTCGCGCAGCTCGGCAGCTCGGGCGAGCGGTCCTGCCGGGGCGGCGGAGGCGGTGGCCACAACCGTTGCGCCGAGTGCCACGAGAGCGAGCGTGAGTAGCGATCGACATACGGCTCGCGAGCGTCCGACGGGCGAACGATTCAAGCGGTCGTCCCTTTGCAACCTCACGCGGTCGTCCGTCTGCAATCCCTGGACGCCTCGACGGCACGGTAGGCCGAGTCGGTTCCAGCCTGTGCGTCCTGCGGCAGCTCGGCCACAGTCACACCATCCGGATGGACACGCGTGACGTCTCATAGCAACGACCTTTATGGCTCAGGCCTACCGAGTTAGCTGACGGGCTCGCGCCTCAACTGGCGCTAACAGCGGATATCCGCCGGATTCGCCCCAAGACAACTTGGGTCCCCGGTTCCTCGGCGCCTAGCCAAGGATTCGGCGTGTGCGGTGCAACCTATCACGCAAATCAGCAGGGACTGCTGGGGATAGTTCTGCCCAGTCTTTCCATAATGTCCGCATTTTGCGGTTTTTTCATCCGTCGCCGGAGCACGTGCGGCGTATCCGCACGCCGTATTCGGGGTAATGCCGGCGCTCCTCAGGCGCGCCGTGGCGGCGTCAGCCGGGTACAAACGTCCAAGCCCTGCCCGAGCGTTGCGTGATCTCGCGGACCTGCCGATTACAGGGCAATGGCTCGAACCCGGTCCGTCGTCGCGCTCATATCGCTCCTCATGCTGGTCGTGGTAGCGACGGCGCCGATCCAGGCCCTTGCACGCTCCCATCGCGAGCACGCGACCAGCCACAGCGCGAGCGTCGTCTTGCGCAAGTCGTTGAGCCGGCCGGGCACGTATGTGGTGCGGGTCACCGTGTCGGGGAGCTCGAAGGCGACCAACGATGTCAGCCTGAAGATCGGTAGCACAGCGTCGGACGTCGTGAAGGTGCGCCGGCACGCCTCGAAGACGGTGACCGCCGACATCAAGGCAACCGGCTCCTACGGCGAGCGCCGCGGCGGCCACCTCGATTTCCGCTCGGTTCTGACCGTGCGCGCCAGCGGTAGTCGCACGCGACCGCAGATGACGATCAAGCTGGCGAAGCTCAACACGACACCGGCCGCCTCGAGCCACGGCTCCACCGCGGGGTCCTCGGGCTCGTCGAGCTCAGCCAGTTCGAGCGGTCCCGTGCTGCCGACCGGAGTGCCGGGTAATTGGCAGCTGATCTTTGATGACGAGTTCAACGGCACGAGCCTGAATACCGCGGACTGGTCGACGGGCTGGTTCGGCTCGGGCGTCACGGCCGGAATTGGTGGAGCCTCGGAGCCCGAGTGCTATGACCCGAGCCACGTCGTCGAGGCAAACGGCGAGCTGGACCTGAACTTCACGCAGCAGTCCTCGTCGTGCGACAACAAAACGATGCCCTACACCTCGGGGATGGTCACGACGAACGGCAAGTTCAGCTTCACCTACGGCTTGATTGAGTTCCGCGCCTGGCTCCCGACCGCCAGCAACGGCCAGGTCGCTGACTGGCCGGACGTCTGGACTGATGGCCAGTCCTGGCCGGCTGACGGCGAGATCGATGTCGCCGAAGGTCTCTACGGCTCGGCCTGCGCGCACTACCACGGACCAACCGATAACGGCGCCGGCACCGGTGCCGGTGGCATCACCGGCTGTCCGTCAGGGACCTTCACCGGCGGCTGGCACACCTTCGCCGCTGACTGGGAGCCGGGAATCATCACCTGGTACTACGACGGCCAAGACATCGGCTGCCTCGAGACCAGCGGTACCGCCTGCGGCGCCACCAACAGCACGATCGCCGGCGCACCGATGTACATCATCCTCACGCTCGGCAGCACCAACGCCTACACGATCACGGCCCCAACAAGCCTGCGCATCGACTACGTCCGCGTCTGGCAACACTAGCCGCCAAGCCGAGACGCACGGACCAGCGCCAAGACCACTAGCGCCGCGGGCACTCGCTCAGCTCGTCAGCTGACTCGACGCAGCTCAGGCGCTCAGCGATTGCGGTGCGTAGCGCCTGCGCTGCCGGGCGCCCCGCTACCAGTCGCCGGCGCTTGCTCGCCGCGCTGCCGAGCGCCTTGCGCGACCACGGACATTCGCGAAACTGCGCTCTGCGTGAAGTGGATCCGGGTGCCCGGGGTCAGTCCCGGGGCCGACACGACCTCCACTTCTACGGAATCCCCATCGACGTCCACGACGCGGTATAGCGCCTCCCCGTGAAGCGCCTGGTGTCGCAGTAGATGGGGGACACGTGGCTTTCCGAGCATCACCCGCGAAATACGCCAGCCAGCGGTGATCCCCTGCCCGCGGTACCGATGTTGCGGGCGCTGCTGAGCGGCCGGGCGACTGGCCAGTCAGTGGCCCCTACGGGGGCAAACTCAGAGCCCGCATCCCGCCCCCCCGGGGGCACGTCGCGCGCGTTGCCGTTGAGCTGCTCAGTGCTGCGCCGGCGCTTTGTGGCGAGTGATCGTCATCGTAGCTGAGTAAGTCCCGTGCACACTCGGCCCCTTGAGGGTGACGACGAGTCCGACGATTGTCGACTTGTGCGTGAAACGGGCCTGGGCCGCGTGCGAAAGCGTTAGTTTCACGCTCGTTGGCGCGTGGGCACGGATGTTGAACTTGAAGCGGGCGAGCACCGTGCTGGCGCCGCCGCTGCTGGTGAGCAGCTCCAGCATGCCGCTTCCCTTGCAGGTCACCGTGCACTCGAGAGGCACCGTGACGTGCTTGCCGTTGAGAACTCCCAACGCGGGAAGCACGACGGGAATGTGGGTGACGACGCTGCAGCCGCCGAAGCACGATCCGCTTTGACCGGACGGTGCGTTCACAGCAAGCGGGCCGATCGCGCCGGAGACGCCGCCGGTGCCAGGCGTGCCGCCGTGGAGTGTCGTTCCGGTCTCGCTGACGCTTGAGCCGCTGTCTGCCTCATAAACGGCGAAACTCGCGCCGCCCGCCCCGCCGCCGCCTCCTCCGCCGTCGCCGCCCGCGCCGCCG